>Ga0268262_10000155_pt1 | contig 87736 bp, 80 predicted proteins | sample TergutNc150P3_FD_190354 | JGI IMG/M metagenome (GOLD analysis project Ga0268262, IMG submission 190354) | Nasutitermes corniger P3 segment gut microbial community from laboratory colony in Florida, USA - Nc150 P3 (SPAdes) (version 2) | ecosystem: Host-associated > Arthropoda: Insects >...
CGTTTTTCAAAACATTAAAATCAGAGGAGGAAAAACTTAACGGAAAATATTCTGCCAATGATGTAAGGCAGGCTGTATTTTTCTATGTCGAGGGTTATTATAACCGCGAACGGATTCATTCGGTACTTGATTATCTTGCGCCTAATGAATATTATTCAAGTAAAGTTGCTTAACTTTGTTTACTGGCTAGGGTAAAGTCCATTTATTCCAGTATCTTTAATGCCTAAATCTTCTTTTCTAATCCAACCCATACAGACGGCTTTATTTGATAAATCCACCCAGTTTTTGGCATAAAATAATTTTTTTAAATTATAAATGTGAGTATCTACCGTCCGTTCTTTAATCCCAAGATTAGCAATAATCTCCTCTTTCTTACGCCCGTTGCAAATAAACAATAAGACCTGCCATTGACGCTTAGTTATTTCTCTTTTATAATCCGGCATTTCATCTAAATCTTTGATCTGCTGGGCAACGCCCGGGGAATAATAAACTTGACCCGCTTTAATAATCTTCAAACCCTCTTTAAATTTATCAATGTTGTAATTTAAATCTAGATATGAATTAGCCCCATGAAAAATAAAATGCCCCGCATTGCCGTCATGAAATTTACCAAAATTTACAACGATGATATTTAATTCAGGAAATTTTTTAAGAAGACAGCCTATCATATAAGGCGTTACGCACGAGTAAAATTCGCTATGCATAAAAACATATTTTGGTTTCATTTCATTCAATTTTAATGCGAGGTCTCTTTTTTCCAACGAAATTGGAGTTACATCATGAAACCCGCAATCTTCAAAGGCACTTTTCAACCATGAGTAAGCATCAGTATTACGGCTGATAAACAGCGACCCACCTTCCAAATTGAACCTTTACAACCTTTTACAAAATCTCTTTATTGCCACCGTCATTATTCTGAAAATCCAAAGTTTCAGGTAATAAACCGCCATCGGCTTCATCAGACTTTACTCCGCTGAGCAAATCTTCAACATTATCCTTACAGCCTCCGTCAATCCACTTTTCAATTTCCGAAAGACGGAGACGCACCGCCTTTTTTATTTTGCGGTAAGGTACAGTCTTATTAAGCACATACCTCCTGATAGTCTGTTCTGACAGTTTTAACATCGCCGCCAGTTCCTCAATCGTTAAATAAATTTCCATATCGCCCTCCATGTCTTAATTATTCCACACAAAAAAATCATTTAGATAGTTGGATTTAGTCCAAGTTTATATTTCCACAATCATCAAAAAAACGTCCATATCGTCCCCCATGCCATAATTTTCCCATATTAAAAAATAAAATATAGTTTGGATTTAGTCCAAAATCCACTTCCCTATAGATCGATATTCCCATGCTCAAAAGACGATTTAAATAGTACTTTTGCACAATTTTCACGGTCAAAATAAATTTAACACGGACAGGCAAAAAACGTATTAGGTAAATTTGGAAATTTTCGATGTCCCCTTATGTTTCGATATTCATAAAAAATACAGTCAGGAGATTCAAAGTTAAACTGTTGTTTAGTGCAATTTTCGTGGTTTATAGAGTTTTTGGCGTAAAAAAGCCCCTATAAGGACATATATCCGTATAGGGGCATAGTCATTAAATTATCAAAACTATGAAGCCTGTTTTCGTTCAGCGGTGTTATTTTCAGGCATTTTTACAAGAGTAAAGCGTTCATTCGGCGTTTTATCTTTCTTTGCCAGTAAAGCCTCTTGTATTTTCGGTACTTCGCCGAAATCAAGCGGATCAAAATGCGTATAGTGTTCAGTCATTCTCTCGGACTTATGCCCTGTAACCGCCTGTACTTTCTGTATGGTCAATCCGCCCTTTTGCATTTCAGTATTGCAGAAATGCCGCCACGCATGAACATTCAAACTACGTCTTTTTATATCATCTTTAGTTATCCCGATTCTGTTTAGTGCCTTAGTCAAAGCGTCATACATTCGCCATCTTGATACAGGCGTTATTCCGCCGTCATCGGAAAATATATAGCCGTCTCCATTAATGTTCATCAGTTTCCGCAAATCCGCTACCATTTCGGCAGCCAGCGGAATATGGTGTTTTATCTTGGTTTTAGTTTCCCTGTAGCCGTATTCGTCATATTGACCGCACAGGAAAATATGGTCATCGTACACATATTCGCCGCGAAGCCCCAAAACCTCGCAACAGCGCATACCCGTCAAAGCCGCCATTTTATTAGCGGTACACAGTAATAAATCATTGTCCCAGACCTTTTTCCAGTCGTCAACAAATATCATCTTGAATTCGTCAGGCGTAATAATCTCTTTGTCTTTCCGTTCATTCAATAGTTTCTCCACGTTGATAAACGGATCACGCTCGATAATTTCTTTTTTAGCCGCCCACTTCATCATAGTTTGCAAAGTGCCGTAATAACTGTTGGTAGTAGCGTTACTGTATTTTTCTTTAATCATGAAATCGAGCCACCTGTCAATTTCCTCGCTTGTAATTTTATCCAGCCTCATTTTTCCGAAATATGGGACTAAGTTAAAATTGACTATCTTTTTATTTTTGTCCGCATAAGATTGAATAAGTTTCCGGCGTTTTTTCCGTTCTTTCAGATACGGGCTGTTTTCCCAATCCCAAAAGTCGGCGGCATATTCGGCAAAAGTCGGCGTTTCCTTAGAATCATGCAACAGCCTGCCTAATTTGATAAGGCGGTTACAATAATTCCGAGCCGCCGTTTTGGTCGTTTCCCCTGTAGTCCACGGACCTAAACGCACGCCCTCGTCATTGTAGGCGTAATAATAAAACACCCTTTTCCCCGAAGGAACTTTCCTAGAATACAGAGTAAAGTCGTTATGCATAGCAAAACCTCTTGTTTTTGGAAAATTGCCTACACGCTTGCCAACAGCAATTTTCCAGTGTTTTCGGCATACCGAATCAGCAACGCTAATTCTTTATACTGCAAGAAGTTAGCGCAGGTCTGCTATAAACTAAATACGTGTTTTGTGCAATCTACAAAACTTTCGTGTGGTTCGTGGTAAAAATATCTCCCCCTGACATCGTCAATGCCAAATTCATCTCATCTAGCAAATTTTCACAACAATCGCCAAAAAGCTCATAAAACCTGCCCAGACCGCATGAAGCGTTAAACGGCAACAAGTCCATGTTACCATATTCGTTGATAATAAACTGTAGGACAATAGCTACTACATAAGATTTTCTTCATTAATATATTCTATATATATCTTCCATTTCTGTTATATGTATTTTTACAAAATTTCCAAATTCATATAAATAAGCATCTACACCCATTAAATAGTTCCCCACGACATTTATACCATCCTTTATACTTTTCAAATCATAATCATTACGAAATTTAAAATGTGATATGTTTTTTGTAGATACCGGATAACTAAATTTTTGACCTGTTGTATCCATTTGATGATATTCTAAAATAGCTCTGATTATATTTTTATCCATTTTTTCATCAGTAATGCAATTCAAAATGTTTATAAGCCAATGTAATAATGTTTCAATATTATGTGTCTTGTTTATCTGTTCTGAAAAAACTTGCGTACTATCTTTTCTTTGCGTATTTAATAATTTACAATTACAATAAATTTCTTCAGTATCAAGAATTAATTGTTTTAAGCATAGTTCGATAAACTGTCGATAGTTATAACAAATAGGAAAGAATAAACGAGCACTTAAAGGATGATTTAATGTTATTGCTTTGTCTACTAAAATATCGCCAGCTTTCCAGTATCCTATTATATAAGAAGATTCATTTGTAAAATTACCACCAACTGTAACATTGGTATAATCATTAAATCCACATTTAAATATTTTATCCATATTCTAACTTCTCACGCCGTCAATGCCAAATTCATCTCATTCAACAAATTTTCACAGCCGTCGCCAAAAAGCTCATAAAACCTGCCCATATTGCATGAGGTGTTAAAGAGCGATAAGTCCATGTTATCATATTCGTTCATAATAAACTGTGGGACAATAGCTACTACGCCAGATTACATTTTTATTCTTTCTTTTCTTCTTTCACTGGGATATTATAATCATAATAAACCAAAAAGTTATTTTTTAATATAGAAAACTGGTTAAATTCTACAGATGTATTATCTTTTAAAGAATATTTACTGTCCGATGAAGAATTATTTAAATAATTTGGCAATAAACCGGAATTGTCTAAATACGCATTATTCATACAATATGCCTCCATCCTTCATATAATCGGTTATCTTGAACAACTACTTGATTCATTTGCATATGCATTTGATTGGGTCCCAAAACTGGCTGAGAAATTACTTGCTTATTCAAAACACCCTCACTTATAAAAACATCAGAACCACCACCAATAGTCTCAATAATTGCTCTATGAAAAGAATAGTTCATACTGTTATTTTGTGCAAGTATTAACGGTGGTTCAAAAGGAGTATCTAATTCCATTTCATTCTTCATATCATTATAAATATTTTTAATAATACCATATAATGAATCATTTGGTTTCTCAATATTTAGCCCTAATTCTTCTTTCGCTTCTCTACGATAAATCGTATAATCATGGCTTCCTGATTCTTTGCAAAGAAAATTAATTATTTCCTTCTGTTTTCTGCTTGAAATCTTTTGATATTTTAATTGCTTCATCGCAAGCATTTGTATTTGGGCTTTAATTCTATGCACTTCACCTAATGATAATGGATGTACTAGATTTGATAAATTATTTAAAATATTTGCCAATGCAGAATCATTTTTTATTTTTAAATCATTTTTTGCCATTTCAATATACCCATTAATAAACTCGACATTAACAGGGACTTTTACTTGTTGATTGTTGATAATAACTTGCGGATTTAACATACCATTAACGCTAGGATCAATAGGACCCAAAGTTGCCTGTTTAGTCATTACAATTCTATCTGCACCCAAACAAATTAATGTTCCCGCACTATGACAGTGAAATGGTACAATAACTTCAAAGTCCTTACAAAAATTACGAATAAGATTTACCAAACTCCATGCGGCTAGTGTTTCTCCGCCACGTGTATACAAAACAAGCGATATTTTATCTACATCGCCAATTGTATCCAAATGATTGACAAAAAAAGACAGAATATCAGATGCTATTTTTGTTTCTAACCCTCTTCGATCACTTGTGGCGTATAATATAACTTGAGAATTTCTTACGTCTGCGAGTTGTTTAAGCAAAGAGAGTCTGTCTGCTCTCATAAATCCTCCTATCTATAGTCTAGCCTATTATTTCATATTACGTCAATAGTAAAAAATTCGTATTCATTCGTCAATTCTCACGCCGTCAATGCCAAATTCATCTCGTCCAGCAAATTTTCACAGCCGTCGCCGAAAAGCTCATAAAACCTGCCCAGACCGCCTGAAGAGTTAAACGGTGACAAGTCCATATCATCACGGGTAATACAGAGCGAAACGGCGATAAATTCCTTTATCATTCGCAGCCATGTAACTTGTTCGGCGGTAAAGTGAACATTCCCTGCGTTTTTGGCGAAAACCCAGTTTTGAAAATTGGCGTCTACCATATCGGAAAACGGGCGCAAGTCCCTGTCAATTCCCAGTTCAAAACGCAGAAGCGAAACGATGTCGGCTAACATTCCTTCGGGACTTTTTGCTTTTACTTTGCCGGGATTGGCGGTTTCGTAGGCTTGCCAGAGCAATGGCGTATTCAAACTGTATGGCGGTTTTTGCAGACAGGAATAAAGTTCTTCAATCATGTCCAGAGTGAGCGGACGGTTTTTCCAACTTTGATTGTAAATTATGGAAAGGGCTATAATGTCATCTTTGTGATCTTTGATGAAATCCTTGAATACGGCGATAACCTTTTGGGCGTTTTCATTGTGCTGAGTATCCCATCCGGATACGTTCACATGGTCGATATTTACAGTATCAATAATCTGATCATGGGCTTTGCGTGCGTTTTCAATAAAGGTTCTTACAGTGGGAAGGTAAAAAGGCTCTGCGGCTTCTTCCGCCATGGCTTTTTTTGTTTTCTGTATCTGTTCATCGGTAACAGTATCCTCGGCGGAAAGATTATTTTCTTTTCTCGCACGTTCTTCAATAACATCGGCATTGAAAGCGTCAAGAAGCCGCTGTACCGTTATGCGAAGCGTTATTCCTCCTGAGTTTTCGGCGTATTTACTCTGCTCCGCCGTGGTAAGTTCCTTGTCCAAGCGTGTAAGGCGGCTTGCAAGAGACAAAAATATATCCTCATCACGGCTATTCATCGCAACGCTCATCATCAGTTCATTCAGGGAAACATCGGGCTTGCGCTCAAGGTGTCGGGAATCGGTTTTTATTGATTTGGTAACGCCTACCGCATCAACGATGATAAAATGAGTTTTATTGTTCGCCGCTGAAGGAGTTACTTTTCGCAGGCTGTCTTTATCCAGAGTTCTGGTTCCTCTGCCCTTCATCTGCTCAAAATAACTTCTTGAACGGACATCACGCATAAAAAGCAAACACTCTACCGGCTTTACGTCAGTGCCTGTGGCGATCATGTCCACTGTAACGGCAATGCGTGGATTGTAGTCGTTTCTGAAATTCGACAAAACACCATCGGCTTTTTCGACACTGTATGTGATCTTGCGGCAGAAATCATTGCCCTCGCCAAATTCTTCACGGACAATTTGAATAATGTCATCGGCATGGCTGTCGGTTTTTGCGAAGATAATGGTTTTGGGAACTTCCTGCCGCACGGGAAACATTGTGGGCAGTCCGTCTCTGAACGCTTTAATAACATTTCTTATTTGGCTGAGATTCACCACATCCTTGTCCAGTTGATTTTTGGTATAAACTACATCTTCATCAAGCTGTTCCCATCGCTTTTTTCGGCTTAGGCGTTCACGACGTTCAACTAACTGCTTGGGAATGGATGCGCCTTTTTTTCTTATCTCGGTTTCTATGAGATAAATGTCATAGCCTACGTTTACATTGTCAATAACCGCCTGTTCGTGGGAATATTCGCTTACGACATTTTCATTGAAGAAACCGAAAGTACGCTTGTCCGGGGTGGCGGTAAGACCGATAAGGAAAGCGTCAAAATAGTCGAGTACCTGCTGCCAAATATTGTAAATTGAGCGGTGGCACTCATCAATGATAATAAAATCAAAAAATTCAGGCGGATATTTTTCGTTATAAATCACTTCACGAGGACTGCCTGATACTGTTTCCTCGTTAGGCGACACTTCTTCAAGGCTTTCGTCCATATCTTCGCCTATCAGTATCGAATACATTCTCTGTATGGTACTGATGCAGACATGGCAATCAGGAATAGAAGAACTGGAGAGGCGGCGGACATTGTAGATTTCTGGAAAGCGCCTGCGATCATCATTGGGAATATAACCTAAAAATTCCTGTTCAGCCTGTGAACCCAAGTTTTTGGTATCCACCAGAAAAAGAATGCGCTTTGCCCGTCCGTGCTTCAGCAGGCGATATGTGTTTGTAATGGCGGTAAAAGTCTTGCCCGCTCCTGTCGCTATTTGGATTAACGCACGAGGTTTATTAGCGGCAAATGATTTTTCCAGATTTATGATCGCTTTTGTTTGACAATCACGGAAACCCTTTGAGTCGAAATTAGGAAAATTTTTAAGACGGTTACGCAGAGTTGATTCTTCTTTGGAAAGGGCAAGCAAGGTTTCGGGACGGTGAAAAGAAAAAACTTCCCTTGAGCGTTCATTTACATCGGCGTAATCGGTAAAGCGTGTAAGTATGTCGGTAGATTCATATACAAAGCGAATAGGATGACCTTGTATTTGCCATTTAAGACTGCTGTTGGCATAGCGAAGACTTTGAATTTCTGAAGATGTGATATTTTGCCCTTCATCTGATTTTTTGGCTTCAACTACTCCAATGGGCTTTTTATCAATAAACAGCTATAGTCCGCAGGACCGGAACTTGTCGGAAATTCACGCACGGCAACGCCCAAAGATGCCGCAGGATTAAATTCACCTTTGTAATCCTGAAGCGTCCAGCCTGAATCGGCGAATTTTTTGTCAATTATAAGTCTTGCTTTAGCTTCGGGATGCATTTTTACAGAATAGCATGAGAATAGAAAACGGGCAACAGACGATAAATTTATCCGCGAATAAAATTATTTACTGACTTTTCATTACATTCATTCGCGCTATTCGCCGATTTTTTTCTCTTGTTAAAACAATTCCATCTGTCTGCCTTTCGCATTTTTAAAATCGCGCATATAGCTAAACACCATGTCGTTATCGCAAACAATTCCGTGTTCTTCACAAGTTGCGCATATCAGTTTCATCAACGCTTCATTATTATCGCTAGTTATAACATAATTAAATCTGAATTTTTTTTGATACTTGTTTTTCAATCCGGGAAAATGCCGGTCTAGCATTGAATAGAAATATTCGCGGTTTCCTTCACGCAGGGTAAGGCCAATGCCAAAACATATAACGCCGTAAACGCCGGCTTCAATACAGTAGTCAAGCAAGCCCCGCAGATTTGTTTCAGTATCGTTGATATACGGAAGGAACGGGCAAAGCCACACCACAGTTTGTATGCCGTTGTCGCGTAAAATGCGCAGCGTTTCAAAGCGCCGGCGCGTACCACAGACATTTGGCTCGATAATTTTACAAAGGTTTTCATCGTATGTCGTCATGGTAGTCTGAACAACGCATTTTGCCTTGCGATTGATACTGACAAGCAAATCCAAATCGCGCAGAATGAGATCGGACTTGGTTTGAATCGCAAGCCCAAACCCATGTCTGTTTATGATCTCAAGACATTCTCTTGTTTTGGCAATACTTTCCGTAATGGGGTTGTACGGATCGCTCATAGCTCCTGTACCAATCATGCCCTTGTTTCTTTTTTTCGCAAGCGCCGCGTTCAATAATGCGGGAGCGTTAGATTTTATTTCCACATCCTCAAAGTCGTGTTCAATGCGGTAACATTTACTGCGCGAATCGCAGTAAATGCAGCCATGCGTACATCCACGTGAAATGTTAATGCCATTTTGGGAGCTTAGTATGCCTTTTACTTCTTTAAAGCGCATAATCTTCTTACAATTATTACATCACATTTTGAAAGAGCGGTTAAACTAACGCCGCATTCCTCACCACCTGACGCAAACGCCCTTCGCCTGCGCGTGCTTCTTAATCTCTTCAATCGTAGTGTGTCCAAAGTGCAAAAGCGACGCGACAAGAGCGGCGTCCGCTCCCGGCGCTTCATCGGACGCAATTCCCTGCGGCATTTCTGATGACGCGGTACTGAGCAAAACTTCAGCTATTTGATCCAGCGTTCCAGCGCCGCCCGAGGCGATTACAGGTACGGGAACAGCGTTCAGTATTCGCCGGTTCAGTTCCAAATCGTAGCCGCCGCCTGTGCCGTCAGCGTCGATTGAGTTGAGAAGGATTTCGCCTGCGCCTAGTTCTACGGCACGGATTGCCCATTCGATAGCGTCAATTCCAGTGTCGGTTCTGCCGCCGTGGGAATAGGCGTGCCAGCGCAACTCTCCGCCGCCCTCAACGCGTTTTGCGTCTATCGAAAGCACTACACACTGGCTGCCGTAGGCGTTTGCCATTTCGCGTAACAATTCGGGGCGGCTCAGGGCGGAAGTGCAGACTGAAACTTTGTCCGCTCCCGCGTTCATTGCGTCGCGCATGTCGTCAATTACGCGTATGCCGCCGCCTACGCACAGGGGGATAAAAACTTCGGCGGCTACTTTACGCACAACGTCCAGCAATGTAGCGCGGCTTTTGTACGAAGCGCCGATATCAAGGAAAGTAAGTTCGTCCGCGCCATCGTCGTTATAGCGGCGGGCAAGTTCTACCGGGTCCCCTGCATCCCGAATATCCTTGAATTTTACGCATTTTACAACTCTGCCGTCATCAACATCCAAACAAGGAATTATCCGTTTTGACTGCATTTTATCACTCCAACCAATTTTTCAGAAGGGCAAGCCCTGCCGCGCCGGATTTTTCCGGATGAAACTGCACCGCGGCTAACGCGCCGCGTTCAACAGCGCAGCAATAGCGGACATAATACTCGGTTTGCGCTGCCGATACCGAATTGTCAGCGGGATCGGCGTAATATGAATGTATGTAATAAAAAAAACTGTTATCGCTTAAGCCGCGGAAAATTTTTGATTCTTTTTTGGCACTGGTTTGATTCCAGCCAATCTGAGGAACTTTACGCCCGGGAAAGCGCCGCACTGTTCCGTTAATTACGGAAAGCCCCTGCGTATTGGGCGCTTCTTCGGAAGTTTCGAATAACAACTGCAATCCGATACAGATTCCCAAAAAAGGTTTGTCCGCTTTTATCCATTCCTTTATCGCCTGCGCGTAACCTGTCTTGTTTATCGACGCCATTGCCGTGGCGAAATGTCCGTCTCCCGGGAAAATTATTTTTTCAAAGGGCGAGGACGAAGGCGAAAGTTCCTGCGGGCCTTCCGCGAAACGAGCGGGAACAGAAAGCCGTTTTAGCGCGTTCATAACAGAGCCGAGATTTCCCGCGCCGTAGTCAATTACGCCTATCATACAAGCACTCCGGGCGAGTCAAATCCCGGCAAGATGCCTTTGGTTGAGGGAATTGAATCTTTAGCGCGTACGTCAATTTCGCAGGCGCAGCGCAGAGAACGGGCTGCCGCTTTAAAGAGCGCCTCAATCTTGTGGTGGTCGCTTCTGCCGCGAATAATTTCCAAATGCAGGTTACAGCCTGCCGCGCTTACAAAGCCCTGCCAAAAATCTTCGATAACGTCGGTTTGAAACTGATATTCTTTCCCGCCTTCCGTTGAAATTAACGGAGAACCTGCAAGCTGTCCGTCAAAAAACAAAAAGGGCCTGCCGCTTAAATCAACAGAGGCGCGGGCAAGGGTCTCGTCCATCGGGAAGAGACAGCTTCCGTTCCGCATAACGCCTCTCTTATCACCTAACGCTCTTGCGAAGCACTGCCCGAGCGCAATACCCGTGTCTTCGATAAGGTGGTGCTGATCAACCTCAAGATCGCCTTTCGCGCGCGCTTCAATGTCAAACAAACCGTGACGCGCAAATGTGTTAAGCATGTGGGCCATAAACCCCACAGGGTAATCCAGTTTTGCGCCGCCTTTGCCGTCTATATTCAATTTGATGAATATTTCGGTTTCTTTTGTTCTTCTTTCAATTTCCGCTGTCCGGTTCATTTATTCACTCCACGCTCACTGTTTTACGGCACTACTTTGCGCAGATCGTATTCCACTATATCAAGCGCGCCGAGTTTTTTAAGTTTGGGAATAAGATCGGGAACTTCGTTCTTCTTTACGGCAATCTTTACCGCGTAACCGGCATCGCTGTAAAGAGCGGCTACGGTAGGGCTTCTCATGGCGGGAAGGCTCGCAAGAGATTCAAACTGTTCTTTGGGGATGTTCATTTCCAGCATTACGCGATCACGCCCGTCAAGGACGGCGCGGAAAAGCATGGCAAGCTCCTCAATGCGCCTGCGTTTTTCAGCATCGGCAAAAGCGGAGCGTGATGCGACAAAACGTGTTGAGGATTCAAGCAATGTCCCGATAATTTTTAGGCCGTTATCGCGAAGCGTCTGTCCGGAAGAAGTGTTGTCGATTATCATATCGGCGTCATCCGGCGGAAAAACTTCTGTAGCCCCGTAGGTACGAAGGATTCGGTACTGATAACCGCCTGATTTCAGCCACTGTTCCGCGAGATTGACATATTCCGTGGCAACAACCAGTTTTTTGGAGCGCAGTTTCGCCTCGTCATATTCCTGCGGAACAGCCGCGACAATGCGCACTTTGTCAAAACCAAGGTCAATTACATCTTCAACGTCCGCGCCGCTTTCCCGTATCCAGTCAATTCCGGTAAAACCGGCGTCATGGCTTCCAAGCTCCAAAAGTTCCCCTACGTTCTGGGGTTTCATAACTTTAGCGTCAAGCCAATCCGCCCCTATCGCGGGCCTGTAAGTTCTGTCCGCAAGCGTGATGGGAAAACCTGCCTCGGAAAAAAGGCGGCTTACATTGTCAAAGATTCTTCCTTTGGGAATCAGTATCCTTAGTTTAACCATGGTTTCAATATAGTAAAAAATCGAAAGAAAGATAAGTATCCGCGAAGCTGCCGGGTAAACCTATGTTTTTGATCGATTAATCACTCAATTTTAAACCGGGAAACCTCTCTCATCAAACCTTCGATACTCTCGCGGTTCTTGACAGTCATATCATTGACATTGGATACAGCTATATTGATTTGATCCGCGCCGGATGCCATTTCATTCATACCGCCGGCTATTTCCTGCGTCGCTTTTTCAAGGTTCTGGCTTTCATGCGTAATTTCCTTGCCGCCTTCAAGCATTTCCGCGCTGCCGCTCTTTACCTGCCGGGTTATTGAGTTTACGTTGCCGATGCTGTCAAGAATTTGTTTGCTTCCCACGCCCTGTTCTTCCATCGCGTGCAGAATAATGCCTTCCTGCTGCGCGACTGTCTTAACGCCGGCATCTACCGCCGCGAACTTATTAAGCACGTCTTCGGTGGATTTCGTTATTTTGTCGATGGAAATCTTGATTTTTTTTAAGACAGTGCCGATGGTTTTAGACTGTGCGCTGGAGCTTTCCGCCAGCTTGCGGATTTCTGCGGCGACAACCGCGAAACCTTTGCCCGCCTCTCCGGCGTGAGCGGCCTCAATCGCCGCGTTCATTGAAAGCAGATTTGTCTGGCTTGCGATGTTTTCCATTACCGCGTTAATTTCCATAAGCCCTTCTGATTCGCGGGCTATTTCCTGAATATTCGTTGACACTTCCTGCAGCCCGTTGCGGCCGACTTCGGAGGCTTCGTTCAAAGATTTTACATTTTCAGTATTCTTTTCGAGAGTTCCGGTAACCGATTGGATATTGGCTACCATTTCTTCAATTGCGGACGAAGCTTGAGAAATATTGCTGCTCTGGTTTTCAACATGATCATTGAGTTTCTTGATATTGCCGATAACCTGTTCCATAGTCGCGTTTGTTTCGGTTACGCTGGCGCTCTGGTTAATGATACGGCCCTTGATGCTTTGAATGTTAGCTGTAATTTGATTAATGGCGGCTGCGGTTTCTGTCATATTGCTGGACAGACCGGTTCCTATTTCCTGGAGGCCTATTGCTTCATTCTTTATGATTAATACCAGGTTTTTAATCTTTTCCAATGTTTTGTTGAAGTACAGGGCAAGTTCGCCGACCTCGTCTTTGGAAGTAACGGCAATGCTTCGGGTCAAATCGCCTTCGCCTTCGGAGATGTCTTTGAGAGTGTCCGCCACGTTGACGATTGGCTGAACAGTTCTGCTCAGGGTAAAGTATACAATTGCCGCCGCTATTACAATGGATATTATCGCCATAATAATGGTAAACCGTGTCAGGTCATTTACTTCTCTTAAAATGTACGAATCCTCGGACGCGATCATTATGCTCCATGTTTCGCCCGAGCTGCCTATTGGAAAAGGCACTATTGTAATTTCTACATTTGTTTTTAAAACCTGTGAATAGCTTGAACAGCTGAATTCTTTGCCTTCAAGAACAGCCTTATTGGCTTCATCAAGATATTTACCGTATATCGTTTCCACGTCGATCAGTTTCTTGCCTATACGCTCCGGCAATATGTTTGCGAGAATAAACCCGTTGCCGGAATACATGGATACTGCGGAGATTTCTTCTCTGGTTTTTATGGTATTCTCTATAGTCGGCTGTATTGCGTCTATAACGCAAAGACCGCCTACAGCTCCCACTACTTCGTTGTTGCGGGTATTAATAATTGGAACCATTAACCTGAAATAAAAGGTGTCTTTCCCGTCTACATTTCTGGGTTGGGGGTGTTCATACCGGTCTTTACGCGCATTGGGACCGTTTAAATATGCCATAGCGGCTGCTACATCGGTTGTAGCTCTGGATGTTATAACCCCATTGTTAATTATATAAGCTGTGGCATACTGTCCGGTTGCGGTAGAACCTACCCTGCCTATCATTCTGTCGTCCATTCCGTCAACGGCGTTTGGTTTCCAGATAGTGTAGATTTCAAACAAGGTGGTTTCCGCTCTTGCGGTAGACATCAGCATACTGTCATACATGTCCCGCCTTTGCAGCACCGGATCATTTTCAAAATCGCCGAATGTATATGACAGCGTACGCAGAACCCTAAGAAGACCGTCTTCTCTGCCTTGCCAGTATGCTGCGCGCTGATCAGCCAAGTTTTCAATCCCGCGTTTGCTCAACTCAATGCTTATATTTGACGCCCGACTCAGCAGTATTATAGCAACTCCTGTTACTACGATTGTCATAATGGCGATTACCATGACACTCAGCTTAATCTTAATTTTCATTTCTTACTCCAAAATATTAACAGGTTTTCGATATATCTGACATACTGTCATAATATTGTACTTTACTGTTTATGACAAGCGGAAGGTTATTTGATTCTTTATATTCCCGCGCTCATGAAGGATAAATGACGGCTTTATTTTAATGTCGCTTCACTGATTACAATTTCAACGCCGTTTTCCCTGTATATAAACCCTTTTAATTCGGGCAATAACGGAAAAGGTTCGGACTTTTCAATAGAAGCGTTGCGTGCGGCATTGATGAATTTTTGAAAATCGGATTTCGGCATAGGCGCGTCGGAATGCCCCATAAAAAAGGTATCAAAATCAAGCTTTATAACCCGTTCCAGCATGGCTATGTATTGACTTACAGACAATGATTCAATTTTAAACATCCATGTTTGGGTGTTTGCCGAATCGCTGTCCAGTAGCGCTTTTTGTTCTTTAACAAGGAGGCCTATGGAACCTGCGGTGTGTCCTCCCATGCCGATTACTTCCAAATGCAAGCCGCCCAGATCAAACACCATGCCTTCATGCAGTTTTTTCAGATTGCCTGTGCCGCCTTTGAGATATGCTTCAAGATCAAAGCCGTCCGGCAGGATGCCGCCGTTTTTCCTGTAATCATTAAGGGCTGTCCGCCTGAAATCTTCAGACGTATGTTCACGGCACAATTCAAAATCGGCTTCATGAAGCCACGCTTCTTCAAATTGACAGGCTCCGTTGGCGTGATCATAATGGCCATGTCCCAATACCACATATAAGGGTTTGTCGGTTACTTCCCTGACAGTCCGGCTCAGATTACCGAGACCGTACAATGTATCAAAGAGCAGCGCCCGCTCGTTTCCGACCGCAAGGTAACAAAACACGCTCTGCGGATCAAATATGCTGTAAAGCCAGGGATATATCTTTTTTACCTTGTAATAATCCGTATTGTTCATTTTACCCTCCTAAAAAAGTTATCAGACAAGTCCGATATCCTGCGGAAAAGTTATCTTGCGGTTTTCCGGCTCTCCGGGAATTACCGCTACAGGCCCGCAGAATTTTCCCCATATTTCGGCGTCATCGGTAAATTCCTCGTTCTCGGCAGACGCGGCTTTTTCATGGGCGCGTAAAATCCGCGGAAACGCAAAAGCCTGAGGCGTCTGCGCGGTTCCCGTATTTGCGCGTTTAAGGTGGCTTTTTATGAATACCGTTCCCGCCTGCGATAACGGCGCGCCGCATTCCTTGGGAGTTTCCGTAAGCGCAACCAGGGGAATAACGGCGTCATGTTTTTTTACTTCTTCGATGATTTTTTCCACAAGAGAAGAACTTACCCACGGCCTTGCCCCGTCATGGATTAGCACATAACCCGGGTTATCCGCTTCAAGGAAAGAAAGCGCGTTAAAGACAGAAGCCCGTCTGGAAGAGCCTCCGGCGACAAACAGAATCCTGCCGCCGATTTCCGGCAAACACTCTTCAGGTAGGGATGCGCGGGCGGCGTCTTCCTCGTCCGCTGAAAAGGCGATTACTATAATACCTACGGAGTGCACCGAAGCAAAAACACGGACGGAAGACCCAAGCACGGTAAGGTTCGAGCCGTCAAGTTTTTGGTATTCTTTTTTTATCCCGCCCATTCGGGACGATTTCCCCGCGGCGCAGATAATTACAGCCGTCCGGTCAGACGTTTTCATCCGGTTCCAGCCTGGAAAAGATCATGCTTTCAACTTCTTCCTTTGATTTTTTCAATGAAATGGAAGCCTCGTCTACAAGCAGTCTTAAAGCGGAATCGTAAAGTTTTCTTTCCAGAATCGGCAGCTCTTTTACCTTGCTCCTGTGGTACAAAGAACGGACAATACTCGCTATATCCCTGATGCTGCCTTTTTTCAATAAATCAAGATTCATCTGGTATCGCATTTTCCAGTCGGAGGGAATTGGCTCATAATCCTCGCTTATAAGCTCAAGCGCCTTGTTAGCTTCTTCTCTGGAAACTGTCGGACGGATACCAAGCCCGGCGGCTTTGTCAACGGGAACCATTATTGTCATGTCGGTTACCTCAACGTAGATGACATAATAGGGAATTTTGGAATCTTTGAATTTTTTTTGAATGATAGATGTAATTATCCCGACACCCTGGCTTGGATAGACCACTTTTTGATCAACCTGAAAAGTTTTTACCTTGCTCATTGGTTAAAATACTACCATAAAAAGAATATTCAGTCGAGCCTTATTCCTCTTAAGAACCGCTTTGCGCTTTAATATCTATTTGACATACACCCTTAACAATAATATGATATAGCAAAAAACAAACAACCTGTTTTTTAAGGAGGACAATTATGAAAACCAAATTCAAAGTTATGGTGGGAGGGCTCATTCTATTGATTGCCTGCTCTCTTTTATTAGGCTGCCAAAAGAAAGACAGCCGAATACCCTTAAGGGTTTTTTATTACTTGGAAGCGACAGCGCCGAATGCCGTTGCCGATGCCAATCTGTGGTTTGACACATTTGAAAAAAACAACCCTGATGTCAAGATCGAGCGGGAAAATCTCTTTGACGAGGCTTTCCACGACAAACTTAGGGCTTATGCCGCGGCGGGGGAACTTCCGGATGTAATGTATGTCTGGCCGTCGGGAAGATCAGATTATCTGCATGATCAGCGGCTTTTAAAAGACCTGACTCCCTTTATTAACAAAGACAATCTCAAAGGTTATTACCTGCCCTTGACGATGGACCCGTCACAGCAGCAGGCGGGTTATATGGCCATGATTCCCCAGGGTATAACAACCACGCACGCTTTCTTTATCAATACGGAAGTATTGAACGCCGTAGGCTTACAGCCCGCAAAAACTTACGCGGAACTGAAAGCCCAGGTTCCTGTACTGAAAGCCGCAGGTTACGAGACAATCATCATACCCGCTCAGAGCGACTGGGTTATGCAGAGCTGTCTTTTTTCCATGGTTGCGGGACGTTTCTGCGGACCGGGCTGGGAACAGAAAATTCACAACGGACAGGCGAAATTCACCGATCCTGACTTTACAGCCGCCCTTAATTTTATCAAGATGTTATATGATGACGGCGTAATTCAGCGTTCCGCTGTCGGAATGGAATACGGCGAAGGCCCCGGACAATTTGCCAACAACAAAAGCGCGTATTACATTGACGGCGACTGGCGTGTAGGCGCGTTCCTTACCGATGCGGATACCAAACAAGCCCTTATCAGCCCCGCAAAGCAGAATAATATAAAGATCAGCGTATTCCCCGATATTCCGGGCGCAAAGATCAACTCGTCAAGTTCCGTAATTCTCGGCGTAGGTTACGCCATGAGCGCGGCAATTCCCGCGAATTCACCCAAAGAAGACGCGGCATGGAGGCTTGTAAAATGGATGACCGGAAAGGAAGTTTCGGAATTAAGGACAGAACGCGGAGGCACTCCGACTCCTTCCAGAACGGATTTAAACTTTGCTGCAATGAATCTTGAACCGATGCAGAAGGCAATCGGTAATCTTGGCAATGAATTCTCCACAGCTACAGTTGTAATTGACGGCGTATTCCCCTCCGAAGTCTATCTCCCGATTAATACCGGGCTGATCGAAATTGCAATGGGAACAAGAACGCCTGCGCAGGTAGCCGCGGATGTTCAAAGAGCGTTTGATAACTGGAAAAAATAAACCAAAAGGATGCAGGGCGGAAAATTATGAAAGACAGTTTAGCTAAAACAGAAGAACGGACTTCTTATATTATTCTTGTTGCGCCCGCCCTGCTTCTTTATTTATTTGTCATGGCTTTCCCCACGATTTTTTCAATAATCCTGAGCGTGTCAAATTTTCGCGGCGGAAAGCTTTTTGCTCCGGGCAGCCTCAGTTTTGGGGGTTTTAAGGCATATAGGGATATTTTTACAGATCAATATTTCTTTATGGCCCTGAAAAACAACATTTACATAGTTCTTGTTTCCGTTCTCGGACAAATACCTCTCGGCTTTTTCCTCGCTTACATACTCTTCCGCGGGCTTATCAAAGGAACAGGTTTTTTTCAGGCCATGATTTACCTGCCCAATGTAATTGCGGCGGTAATTATCGGCATTCTTTTTAACAGATTCTTCTTGAGTTCAAGCAGCGTATGGCTGGAAATACAGCGTTATTTTAACCCTGCCGCCGAATATATACCCGGCAGAAACGCCATGATTCCAATTCTGACAGTAATACTCTGGATGTACACCGGAATTTATATGCTTATTTTCCTTGCCAATCTGCAAAAAATTGACATTTCAATTATCGAAGCCTCAAAAATAGACGGGGCGAACGAAATGCAGACGCTTTGGTATATTATATTACCCGCTTTAAGCGGAGTAATTGTAACTGCCGCAATTCTTGCGATTTCAGGTTCACTTAAATCTTTTGATCTTATCTTTGTAATGACAGGGGGAGGCCCGGCCTACAGAACAAGCGTTCTTTCCATATATATGTATGAAAAAGCGTTCCGAGGCGCGCCTAATTATCCTGTCGCTAACGCCATTTCAACAATAATGGTAGTGATTTGTTTTATACTCATCGGAATTACCAGATTTGTTGAAAAACGTTTATCTTCAGGGGAATAATTATGGGAGACACTAATAGAACAAATACAATTGCGTTGTTTTTTATGTATTTTGTTGTTATTTTATTTACAATTCTGGCCGTTTATCCCATCTTCTGGCTGGTGGTTAATTCTTTTAAAACTACCCAGGAGTATATGCTTACAAGCAAACTCTCTCTTCCATCGCAGTTGTTTTTTAAAAATTATCCCATAGCGTGGAGAGACGCAAGATTTTCCGTATTAACTTTAAACAGTATTTTTTATACTACCGTTACGGTTACTTCAATAATTATATTGAGCTTTATGGCGGGTTTTGCGTTCGCAAAACTTCCGTCTAAAATAACGCCTGTACTTCATGGCAGTTTTATCATAGGCATACTGATAACGCTTCAATGTATTATGGTTCCGCTTTTTTTAATGATCAGGGCGGTAGGCTTGTTCAATACAAGGCTGGGAGTGCTTATTCCATATATCGGAATCGGGCTTCCGATGGCTGTTTATCTTGCGACAGAATACATCAAGGGTATTCCAAACGAGATAATTGAATCAGCCCGTATTGACGGCGCGATATATCTTCGTATTTTTTCCAGTATTATCATGCCGATGGCGGCTCCTGTAGCTACAACGGTATCCATACTCACAGTTACAGGAACATGGAACGAATTTATGTTGATCAACATTCTGGTTTCATCGGACAGATTCAAATCCCTGCCTGTCGGAATCAATATGTTTTCCGGAGCGCTGGCTACCGATTACGGCAAACAGTTTGCCGCTTTGGTAATAGGAATGACGCCGATGATCATTTTCTATGTAATTTTCAGAAAACAGATAACAAAGGGTGTTTCCGCAGGCGCGGTTAAAGGTTAATAAAATTATTCAGAGAGAAAAAAAATGACAGAAATTCGCAGAATGGAAAATGACGATTTAATCATGTTTCACAAACTGCACACGGTTGTTTACAACCTGCGCAGGGATTTTTCCAAAGAAGACCAAAACCATCATGCCGATCCCCTTGATCACCCCGCCAATTGGGCATGGGGTGTTTTTGACGGTAAAAAACTGCTTGCCGGAATGTGGGATACCGATTATCTAATGCGGTTTGACGGGCACAGCGTAAAAATGTCCGGCATAGGCGGAGTGGGCACTCTTCCCGAAGCGCGCAAGGGCGGACACATACGGCGCGTCTTTGAAAGGCTTCTTCCCGAAGCCTACGAAAAGGGAGTTGTCTTTTCTAACCTGACGCCTTTCTCCCACGATTTCTACCGTAAATTCGGCTATGAAGTTACCTGCGCCAGAAACGATTTAAGCATATCCGCGGGAGATTTGGCTGAAATAAGGCCCGCCGGAGAGTATGTCCATATCCTTCCCGGAGACGACACTTCACAACTTGCGGAAATTCACTCGGCATATATCAGTAATATTAATCACGGGATACACAGGGATTACTGGCCGGAAAACCGCGCGTGGAAACGTTTTACAAGAGAAGACCCCTTCGCCACAGGATGTTTTTTGTATTTGTGGAAAGACGAAACCGGAAAAGCAAAAAGTTATATTAAATATCAGGATGTTACAGATGACGGGGATCACAATATGTCGGTAACGGAGCTTGCCTTTGTCGATAAAAAAGGGCTGTACGGCGCGCTGGGCATTACGGGCGGCCTCTCAGCCCAATATGAAAATTTCAAATGGCTCATGCCGTCATATATAGACGCTTACGATTTTATCGGCGACTGCTGGTCGATAGAACAGGAAATAAAACCCAGAGAAATGACAAGGGTTGTAAATGTCAAGACAGCGCTGGAACTCATGCGCCGTCCCCGCTTTGAAGGCGAATATGTCATTGAAGTGGAAGACGAAAATATTTCAGCTAACAGCGGGAAATACCTTGTTGAATTTTCGGAGCGGGAGACAAAGGTTTCCGCTTCTTTAAGGGATGCCGATATTGAATGCGATATTCAAACATTAAGCCAGCTTGTTACAGGTTACAGAACTCTGGAAAACGCCCTTTACTCAAGGCAGGAAGGCCTTGAAGTTTACGATAATGTTGAAACCTTGAAAAACGTGTTTACGCAAAGGCCGCAGCACGTAACGGAGTATTTCTAATGGAAAAACAGCTTTCTATAATTCCAAAACCTGTTTGTGTAAAGTACGAAGACGGGGTTTTTCATTCCGCCGGACTGCCGTCTGTCGCGGGAGACGCTGAATTTAACGGTGAAATAAACACCTTTAAAGGACAGCTGCGCTGCGACCTGGAAAAAATGAAAGCCGTTTTTTCTGACGATACGGAAAAAACCATCCTATGCAAAAAACGCGGACAAACTGAAAATAACGAAAGCTACAATCTGGAAATTTCCAAAGACAAAATTACGGTTGAATCTCATACGGGAGAGGGAATATTCCGCGCTTTACAGGTTGTCCGCCAGCTTGTCCTGTCGGAATATAAAGACGGCAGCCTCACCCTTCCCTGCGCGAAAATCACGGATTATCCGCGTTTTTCATGGCGCGGCTTTATGCTGGATTGTTCGCGTTATTTTTACTCGGTAAAATTTATCAAACAGCTTATAGACGTTCTTTCTGTTCATCACATAAACCGTTTTCACTGGCATCTTACGGATGATCAGGGCTGGCGGCTTGTGGTACCGGAATATCCGCTTTTAACCGAAATCGGCTCACGCAGGCAGGATCGCCGCCTGCCCGGATTTACTTTTAAGGGCGGATTTTACAGCGATGATGACATTCGTCAGATAATTGATTACGCGGCTGCGCGCCATATTGAGGTAATTCCCGAAGTTGACCTTCCCGGCCACACAAGTTCAATCCTCGCTTCATATCCGGGTCTTGGCTGTATGGGCGGGCCTTACCGCGTTGAGGATCGTTTCGGTATTTTTGAAGAAGTCCTATGCGCGGGCAACGATCAAATTTTTGACATGATTGCCGCCGTCTTTGACACGCTTGCAAGGCTGTTCCCTTCCAAATGGGTGCATATCGGCGGAGACGAGGTGCTGTTTAACAGATGGGAAGAATGTCCCAAATGCCAAAAAAGACTTGAAGAACTCGGGCTTTTAAAAGCGCAGGAACTGCAAAGCTGGATAACATACAAAATGGCGGGAATGCTCGCCGAGCGAGGAAAAACCGCGATAGGCTGGGATGAAGTACTGAACGATACGCCGAAATTCAAACTCCCGAAAGAAACTGTCGTTATGTCATGGCAGGGAGCCGCCGGAGGAATAAAAGCCGCCGATCTCGGCCATCAGGTGATCATGTCGCCGAATACCGACGGCTGTTACCTTGATCACAAACATCTGGACGATCCCGAAGAGCCGGGGCAGGTATACGCGGGCATAGCTTCCGTAGAAAAAACGTATTCAATGAAGGCGGTAACGCCGGAAATTAAAAACGCCCGTCTGATACTTGGAGGCCAGTGCAATTTATGGTCGGAATATATCTACGCCGGAAAAATCGCCGAGTACATGATCTTCCCCAGGTTATGCGCAATTGCGGAAGCGCTCTGGACTCAGGAAGAAGGCAAAAACTTTGAAGATTTTTCGGACAGGCTTTTTGTTCACGGAAAACGCCTTGATAAACTTGGGATTAACCGGTACAGGGGAGCTTTGAGGTAAAGCGCGAGTATTCATGAACAAGAAAAAATGGTATAGAAACATTATGGGTAATATTTAAATGAAAGAAAGCAAAAGAATTAAAAAATTGTTCTTAATAGTAATTTTATTATTTCCATATTCGGGATTTGCTGACAATTGGATAGTTTTAAATTCAAATAAAGTTGAATATCCGCTTGAATTTATATTACAGGAAACAGACATTATAAATATTCAAGAAGGTGAATTTCTGATGATTAGAAATATAGAAAAAAAACAGTTTGCGGTCATTATCATTCCAGGTGAAAAAACAGTACAGCAGGGTATTGAAGAAGCAAAAAACTTGGAACAGAAAAGAAAAATCTTAGCGGATAGAAACAATAATCATTTAGGAGAACAAAGTTATTTACTTTATAAATATTCTGATTATATGCGTTTTTGGATGCAGGAATGAAAATAAAGTACCAATTTTAAAATATTGCCGTTTACACAATAGTATTACGCTTCATTGTCTACTCCCATATTCCAATCACATTTTGGAAATGAAATTAAAACATTTTGCCCAGGCGGATTATTTACATCGACAATAAGACTTCTTTTAATACTAATACAAGATGATGATAAAATAGTTGTTATTCATAAAACAAGCGCTAGAAAACTTTATGTCTTTTCATGCATATCTTTTTCCAGAATCAACACGCCCGCTGTCGGCAGAGTATACCGTTCACCGGCAGTCATGTTCTTGTCTGTGAGCAGATCGCGGCAGGAGAAGGGTATGACAATTTCCGTATCGGTCTTGTTATGGTTAAGCACAAAGATAAATTCCTTATTTCCCCTAACGCGGCGGGAGGCTTCAATTCCATCATGCGTGGGGAATGCCGGTTCTATGCCGCACTCGCCGCAAATATGCGAAACAAACTTGTCCAAAAGCGCAGTTTCCGGTTTTGAGCCGAAATACCAAACACTGCCTTTGCCGAAATCGTTGCGGCAAAGAGCCGGAGTATTCGCGTAAAAATCGCTCTCATAAACAGCGACAGTCCGCGCTCCTTCGGGATGAATAATATCGCAAAGCAAATGAGCCTTCCATGTTCCCGCTAGCGGGCCGTCTTTAATTACAAAGCCGTTACGCATTTTTGCAAGAAGCGCGTCTGTTTCCTCTACCCATATACCGCAGAGGGAGCGCAGTTCACCTGGATAACCGTCTTGTGTAACAAGATCACGCTCGTCAGTCATGCCGGAAAAATAAGTTGTAATTAAAACGCCGCCGTTACGGACAAATGTTTCCAGTTTTTCTCTATAACCGGGTTTTACCATATAAAGAACAGGCGCAAACAGAATTTTATAATTATCAAGCGCAGTATTTACGCCGATTATATCCGTACAAATATTCTGTTTAGCAAGAGAGTTATAATAATGAAAAATTTCTTCGGGATAATTCATGTCGGTTGTAGGGCCTGCCGATAAACTTGCCGCCCACCAGTTGTCCCAGTCAAATAAAACAGCAGCTTGAGAAACAACCCTGCTGTCCAGAAATGAATCTCCCAATTTTTTTAATTCCGCTCCAAGCGCGGAAACTTCACGGAAGACCCGCGTGTCTTCATGCCCGCAGTGATCGATCACCGCCCCGTGAAATTTTTCACAGCAGCCGCGCGAACGGCGCATCTGGAAAGACATCACGGTATCCGAGCCGTGCGCCAATGCCTGATAACTCCACAGCCGCATAATACCCGGCCTTTTAAGCGAGTTATATGGCTGCCAATTTGTAACGCTCGGAGTCTGCTCCATAAGCGAAAACGGTTTGCCTTCTTTGCAGCCGCGCATAAGGGCGTGGCTCATTGCTGTGCGGGCATAGGGACAATCCGGCCAGGGATAATTATCCCACGCGATAAAATCAACGCTTTGCCCCCACTTAAAATAATCAAGGTCATAAAAAGTTCCCATCATATTCGTGGTTACGGGAATATCGGGAGTTATTTCTTTTAAAATACCGGCTTCCCCAAGGAAACATTCCAAAAGACTGTCCGAATAAAAACGCCTGTAATCTATTGATTGTATCTGGCATGAAGTTTTGTTATGCCCCCATTCCCCTCCCAGATGGCTTGGAGATACAATATCTTCCCAGTCATAATATGTATGCCCCCAAAAAGAGGTGTTCCACGCTTCGTTTAACGCGTCCAATGTTTTGTATCTTTTTATCAGCCACTTTCTGAACGCGGTTTGACAATTATCGCAGTAACAGAAGCCGCCGTACTCATTTGACACGTGCCATGCCGCAAGGTTTTCAAGTTTCCCATAACGTTCCGCCAGCCTGCGGGCAAGTTTGGCAGAAAACAGCCGGTATATTCTGCTGTTTGGGCATGAATTCTGCCTGTCGCCGAATTTGCGTTTTGACCCGTCCGTATTTACGCGGAGGACTTCAGGATATTTCCGCGCCATCCACGCCGGATGCGTCGCAGTCGCAGTGCCGAAACATATTTTCATTCCCGCCGCGCTTACAGTTTCTACGATTTTATCCAGAACGGAAAAATCGTACTCGTCTTCGGACGGCTGTAACGCCGCCCAACTGAAGATATTTATGGAAAGAATATTAATTCCCGCCTTTTGAAGAAGCCGCATATCTTCTTTCCAAATTTCCTGCGGCCATTGTTCGGGATTGTAATCCCCGCCGTATAAGATTTTTTCCGTTTTGCCTGCCAATATCATAATTAAGTATAAACACACTTATATATCTGTGCAATTAAAAACGGAAAAATTGAGTTACAAACTTTTCTTTTATCTTGAAAAATACCGTTATCTAAAATAGACTGTATTGAATACAGGAGAAGACAATGAAATTTACTGACGGTTACTGGCTTATAAAAGAAGGAATCCGCGCGCATTTTGCAGCCTGTCCGGCGGAGATAGAACAAAGAGGAAACGAACTGATTGCATACGCGCCTGAAAAACCGATCAAACACAGGGGCGATACTCTTAATATGCAGCTTCTCACTGTTCGTTATTCCAGCCCGATGAAAAATGTAATCCGCGTATTGGTTTCCCACTTTGAAGGAGAAAAGGACAACAGGCCGCATTTCCCTCTGGAAATTGATCCGTCTTTTGTACCGTCAATACGCATAATGGAAAAAGAAGCCGTCCTGCAAAGCGGAGAACTTTCCGTTTCAATAGAACGCGGCGACAGGTGGAACAATTCATTTCTTGCCGCGGATAAAGTACTGACAAAAAATTCAGCCAAATCTACCGGATACATGACAGACGGCGGTAACGCCTATATAAAAGACGAACTTTCACTTTCCGTAGGCGAGCTGGTTTACGGACTCGGAGAGCGTTTCGGGCCGCTGGTAAAAAACGGACAGTCAATTGATATATGGAACGCGGACGGAGGAACCGCAAGCGAACAGGCGTATAAAAACATTCCCTTTTACATGACAAACAAAGGTTACGGAGTATTCATAAACGATCCGGGAAAAGTTTCGCTTGAAATAGGCAGCGAAAAAACATCGCGCGTGCAATTCTGCGTAAGCGGCGAGCACCTTGAATATTTTATCATTTACGGCCCTGAGCCCAAAACTATTCTGGAACGTTACACCGCTCTTACAGGAAGGCCCGCAATGCCGCCTGAATGGAGTTTCGGTCTTTGGCTTTCTACATCGTTTACCACTTCCTATGATGAAAAAACCGTAATGAGTTTTATTAACGGAATGGAAGAGAGAAAAATACCGCTTTCAGTTTTTCACTTTGACTGTTTCTGGATGAAGGGATTTAACTGGTGCGATTTCACATGGGACAGTGAAACTTTTCCCGACCCGCAGGGAATGTTGTCGCGGATAAAGGCTAAAGGAATAAAAATATGCATATGGATCAATCCGTACATTGCGCAGCGCTCAAAACTTTTTGAAGAAGGGAAAAATGGCGGATATTTTTTAACAAATAAAAAAGGTTCGATTTACCAGACCGATCAATGGCAGGCGGGAATGGCAATCACAGATTTTACCAATCCCGGCGCCGTCAAATGGTACACAGCCGCCCTTGAGAAATTAATGAACATGGGAGTTGACTGTTTCAAGACTGACTTCGGTGAGAAAATCCCCGATGACGCCGTGTACTTTGACGGAGGCGATCCGCAGAGACATCACAATTACTATACTTATCTTTACAATAAAGCGGTATTTGAACTGCTTGAAAAAAAGCGGGGCAAAGGCGAAGCGGTATTGTTTGCGCGTTCCGCAACAACCGGCTGTCAGCGTTTTCCGCTGCACTGGGGCGGCGACTGCGAATCCACTTTTGAGGCAATGGCGGAAACCCTGCGCGGCGGTCTCTCTTTAAGCCTTTCAGGGTTTGGTTTTTGGAGTCATGACATCGGAGGATTTGAAGGAATACCCAATGCCGCCCTGTTTAAACGCTGGCTTGCGTTCGGGCTGTTATCATCACATTCAAGGCTTCACGGCAGCCATTCCTACCGCGTCCCCTGGAGCGTGGACGAAGAATCCGCGGAAGTATGCCGGTTTTTTACCGAGTTAAAATCGCGCCTTATGCCGCATATTTTAAAAGCGGCGAAAGAAGCCCACGAAAAAGGCATTCCCGTTCTCCGCGCTATGATGCTGGAGTTCCCCGATGATCCAGCGTGCGCATACCTTGACCGTCAGTATATGCTTGGAAGCGATTTGCTTATCGCTCCTGTTTTCAGCGAAGACAATACGGTTACCTATTATCTCCCCGAAGGAAACTGGAAGCAGTATCTGACAGGTGAAACAATAAAAGGCGGACGCTGGATAACGGAAAAACACGGATTTTTAAGCATGCCGGTTTTATTAAGGCAATAGATAATTTTTTTTCCGCACTCAGCTTAAAAAGCAAAAACATAAAGCCGGTGTAAAATGTCATTAATCTTGACAGCGTACATTCTGTCGGCCGCCCATGTTCCGGCAAGCCCTTCGATGACGGGGCTTGAGCCCAGCCGCACGTATTTGTAACGCGGATCAACCAATTCCCCTTTGAGCGGTTCGGCGACAGCGTAAGCTTTCAGGTGCTGTATATGGGCGCGGATTCCCGTGCGCGAATCGGGAAAGATAAGACCGGGCTGTTCAGGCCCGATTGCGCCCAGTCCGCAGAAATTGTTCCATTCAGGTTTGACAAGACCGCCGAATTTCAAATAACCGGTTTCAAGGCACATCTGGGCAAAGGCGACATCGTGGTTTACCCCTTCGTATTCGGCTTCTTCAATATAAATCCGGGATAAAGTCTGTATATAAGCGGGATTTATCCGCGGGTTATTCTGCATCAGAAAAAGCGATAATTTTTCTCCTGTTACATTCCCCTTCCCCATTATATATTTTGGAGGCTCAGGTTTTTTATGTTCAATTTTCTTAGGCTCAGATTTATTAGTTTCAGTTTTGTTCGGTTCAGGTATTTGCTGTGTTATCTTTGACGTTCCCGCGCATGACGATAACGCTATCAAAAAAACCGCCGTTATGAAATAAAAATGTTTGATCATACTGGAATTTTCGGCAAATTGTATTTATTTATGAAAATATTAAATTTGGATAAAGCAATTTACACAGCCGAACCCATATTATGGTATGAAAAACAACAAAGAAACAAAATCTTACGCTTATTCTTGTTTTCCCGCAGAACAACATCCCAGGGAAAAACTCAATCTGCGGGGAGCGGCTTCACTTTCCGACAGGGAACTGCTTGCTGTCATTCTAAATACGGGCATACGCGGGAAAAATGTCAGGGAGCTTGCACAAGACTTACTCGGCCTTTTGGACAAGAATAAGGATATTCCGTCTGTAAGGGAGATTTCCCTTTTACCCGGCCTTGGGCAGTCAAAAGCCTGCGCCGTTGCCGCGATGCTGGAATTCGGCAGAAGAAGATATGGTTCATTCTCGGCGAGCATCAAAAATCCGTCCGACATATTTACGCTTGTCAGGCACTATGCCGACCGTAAACAGGAGCGTTTTATCAGTCTTTCCCTGAACGGCGCGCATGAAGTTCTGGCGGTAAGGATTGTAACCATCGGCCTTGTAAACAAGACCATTGTCCATCCAAGGGAAGTATTTGCGGATATTATTCAGGACAGGGCAGCCGCTTTCTGTGTCGCGCATAACCACCCGTCAGGGCAGCTTCATTGTTCGCCGGAAGACGAAGAAATCACTTCCCGCCTGCTCTCGGCTTCCCGTATTTTGGGGCTTCATTTTGTAGATCATATAATTTTTTCTGAAACCGAATGGTGGAGTTTCAGGGAGAAGGGGAAAATGCCGGACACCGGCTAATTCAGCACTTCTTCCCTGTCAGCCAGCGTAATTCGCAGCGAACTTGCCCTGCCGCCGCGTATTATTTCAACATTCACGGTGTCTCCGGGCTTGCAGGCTTCAAGCGATGAATAGAGATCGGCAAGGGTATTTGTCTTCATGCCGTTTACAGATGTAATGATGTCTCCGCCAAGATAAATTACGCTTCTCCCGTACTGCACAGGTTCGCTGCCCTGCCTTAAACCGGCTCTTTCCGCAAGGCCGCCGCGCGTGGTGCGGGAAACAAGCAGGCCGGAGTTAACGGGCAGTTTCGCATAACGGACGAGGCTCGGGAAAATCTGTACAACAGTCGCGTCAATCCAGCCCCGGCGGACTTTTCCGTACTGCATAATTTCATTGACAACGCGTTTTGCGGTATTAACGGGAACGGCAAAACCGATACCCACCGAGCCGCCGGAAGTAGAAAAGATCATCGTGTTGATGCCAATCATCCTGCCCTGGGTATCAAGAAGCGGGCCGCCTGAATTGCCGGGATTTATCGAAGCGTCTGTCTGTATCATGTCGCGGATTATTCTGTTTCTGGAGGTTTGAATCGGCCTTCCCAAACCGGAGACAATCCCGACTGTAAGCGTGCGCTCAAGCGCGAAAGGGTTGCCGATAGCGAGGACTTTCTGCCCCACTCTCAGGTTTTCGGAATTGCCGTAGGGAATTGTAACAAGCTCCATCCCCCTTGGAGGATCAAATTTTAAAACCGCGATATCATTCTCGGGATCGATTCCGACAAGCGAGCCTTCAAACTGGCTGCCGTCCGAAAGATTGATAAAAACCCTGTGTGCGTTTTCTATTACATGGTTGTTTGTAAGAACAAAGCCCCTGGTGTCAATAATTGAGCCGGAGCCGGAACTGCCTTCCTGCGGAACAGGCTCAAGAAACCAGTTAATTGCCATTGTTTCTGTCGTAATATTGACAACCGCGGAATTAAAACGTTCATAAATTGAGATATTTTCCCTTTCACTCTCGGAATATTGAACAAGGTCCTGCGTATTTAAAGCAATATATTCAGATTGATGAAGGTTAAACTCGGTTTCCTGCGCGCTCTGCGTTGAAACATTTACCTGATCGGCCTTATTCGGCAATAACGGCTTGAAAAATCCCAGTCCAAACGCAAAAAGCAGAACGATAAAAGCGCTTAACAGCGAAAAAAATACAATATGACCGCGGCTGTACATTCTCATTTAATCCCCCCAAACTTCCAGAGTACACTTCCATTATATTAAATAAAAGCCGATAATAAAAGCGTATATGCAAAAAATTTTGACGCTTTTACTCATATTTACCGGCATATTTTATGTGAACGCGCTCGATCTGCCTATATCCGGAATATCGGACGATTCCCTTTTAAGGCTCAGACTCAAAGATTCATGGTTTACCGACACTCCAAACAGGGTTCTGGCAAGGCGCTCAACAATAGAACGGCTTGAAAGCGGAGAAAGGGTGGAAGTCCGCGCAATAGAAGGCAAAGAAGAATTCATGGTAATCCTTTCCCGTGAATTTGCCGGAGGAAACATTGCAACCGACACAAGACCGTCGCAGCCTCGCGCCGCGACAGGACAGTTTCCCGGATGGGCTCAAGGTTCATGGATGATGACACGCCGTAAAGATAACGGCGCAGGAGTTCTAATCAGAATATTTTTACGCAGCGATCAATATACATATATACAGTTCCGGCCGTTCGGCGGCGATAAATCCCAGCTTGACGCGGTACTCTACGGCGGTTACATTGTACGCTCCGTAACTGTCGCCGTCCCCTTTGAACGGCTCTATACCATGCCGTTAAACGAAATATTAAGGCTGGCGGAGAATAAATTCCCACGAAAGTATTTTGAGCCTGATCCTGCCATGTACAGGGAAACCCGCAGGCTTATCGCGCAGGTTCGCGCCCGTCTCGGCGAGTTGACCTTTGCGGATGACGGCGCAATTGATGAATACGGAAACTATGTTTATATCGAAACATTACAGAGGCAGAATCCGAGAACCGCGGGGCTTAACTGTTCCGGTTTTGCCAAATGGTTAATAGACGGCATTCTGCGCCCTAAAACAGGCTCAAGGCTTTCAATTGCTCCGCTGAAAGCTCCGTTCGGGAAAAGAGGCTCTTCATTCTCGGTAAACTGGGAAGAAAGGCGCGATCCCTATTTCGGACTTGACTGGATAAGAAACCTCGCATACATGGCAAACACGACGCTTCGATCAGGCTCTTTCCGCGCGCTTGAGGAATTTGAAGTTCGCAGCGATAATTTTTCAACTATTATTGTGAATGAAAACAGGGCTTTCGTTACCAATTCGTACCCGGGTTTTCTGGAAGAAGCGGGATACGGGGTTGAGGGGCTTCATCCGCTTCTCTACACTCTCGCCATTGACGAACCGTTTTCTTTTTATCTTGCGGCGGTAAACAATGAAATAGGCGCTCCCATAACTGCGGAAAATCCCCGCGGCGCTCCGCGTTTACGCCAATATTTTCATGTGGCGGTTCTTGTCCCTTACTTTGACGAATACGGAATCTTTAGAATCGTCGTTTTTGAAAGCGCCGCCGAAACTTCGTTTAACGCGTTCAGGTCCCGCTATCCGGGTCATTATGTAAATTTGGTAAAAATACCGGTTGTTTCTTCATTTGATCCGTAAGAAACATAATACATGAAATAAAATAATCTAGAAAAAATTTATTATTAACTCTCGAATTAGTTTCGCAAAACAGGTATAATAACCGTATGCGTAACGGCATTGAAGGCGTAGCTTTTGACCTTGACGGAACTCTATACCCGAATTACAGGCTTAATGTCAAACTCATACCGTTTATATTGAAGGAATGGCGTCTTCTTTTAGCTTTCGGCAAGGCAAGAAATATAATCCGCAAGGAACAGGAAAAATCTTCCCTGCCGAAGCGTGATTTTTACAAACATCAGGCGGAAGTTGTCGCTGGAATTTTAGCCGCCGAGCCGAGGTCTTTGCAGGAAAAAATTGACAAGTTAATTTACAAGGGATGGCAGCCTCTTTTTAAAACCGTAAAACTGTTCAGAAACGCTGCGCAAACCCTTGACGCCTTGCGGAAAGCCGGTTACAAGCTGGCAGTTATGTCGGATTTTCCGCCTGAAGTGAAATTGGAATACTTAAAACTAACCGGTTTTTGGGACACTGTGCATTGTTCTGAGGTTTCAGGCGTATTAAAACCTCATCCCCTGCCTTTTACGGAACTTGCCTCAGCAATGTCTCTGCCGTGCGAAAAAATTCTCTATGTAGGAAACAGCCGTTCCTATGACGTTGCCGGAGCCGCAGGAGCGGGCATGAAAACCGCGTGGATAAAAAGCGCGTTTTTCCCCGGCAGAGGTTTTAAAAAGCCAATTCCTGATTTTTCCTTCAGTAACTATCGCCAATTGCATAATTTTATGATAAATTAATACGTTAGGTATTATTCAGGGAGGGAGATTAATACTGATGATTTTTGACGGCGGAAATTTAATAACCCTTGGTATAGTTGCGTTAATTCTCATTCTTTACAGACTTGCTGATAAAAACAGCCGTCCTCTGGAAAAAGTGAGGAAATACGCGGAAAAATGCAAAGAAGAAATCGCCCAATATGCCGAGGAAAAAAGTCAGGCGGTCAAGAATTTCGGGATCGATCTTGACGTTGAAAGAAGGGCCGCACAGCAGTATATAAAAAATATCCAGAGGCTTACCGAAGAAGACCTTGCGAAAAAATCCGAAACCATCGAACAGATAGAAAAACAAATACACGCTTTTGAGGCGTCTCTTGAGGAATTATCGGGAATGACCGGCAGGGTTCAGGAAAATCTGAACTATATAAAGGAAGAATCCGATTTTGTGGATAACACGAACAGGCGCATAAATGAAGCAAGGGAAAAATTTGAGTATGTGGAAAGAGCGCTTAAAGCCGCGGAAAAAAACCTTGAAGAAGCCGAAGCGCGTTTAGAGAAGAAAAACGCCGAAACCCTCGAACAAACAGCCGGCGAAGTGATATCCGGCGCAAAATCAATGCTTTCCGATTTTGAAGCCGCTGCGCAGGTAATTGAACGCAAGGTGGAAGAACACAGGGATGCCGTAATAAACGCTGAAAGAAAAAGACAGGAAATTATTTCAAATGATCTGGAACTTGTAAAAAACACGCTGAATGAGGCGGTCGAAAACGCCGGTATACGCGCGGAGAAACTGGAAGACGCGGCTTTTGTGAAATTACGCGATCAGGCGCAGGAACGCGTAAGTCAGGTTAAAACTTTCTTTGAGGATAATTTTAAATCGGTTCAGGAAGCGTTAAAGACGGAACAGGAAGCGGTTAACGAAAAAATCAAAGTTATTCATGAAATAGCAAACGCCATTGCGCAGGAACGGGATACATTCAACACGGCTTTTTTACAGCAGCAGGATGATTGGAAGCAGAATTTCATTGAATTTAAAAATTTGACGGAAAAACAGCGCGAGGATATTCATGTTTCGATTAATTCTGTAAAAACCGATCTTAATCAGGCTGTTATGGACTTGCACTCAAAATCAATTCTCGCGATAAAAAAACAGCAGGACGAACTTGATGACGTGGTAAAACAGCACCAGAAAGAAATCAGTACGGCAATAAGCGATATTAAAGAAAAATCCGGCGCGGCGATTTCCAACCAGCAGAGCGAACTTGTTTCAGCCATCAATGAGTTTAAGGAAAAGTCAAACGCAGCGGTAAAACAGCAGCAGGAAGAGCTTGCGCTGTTCATGAACGAAATTAAAGAAAAATCAAACGCGGCGGTAACCAGTCAGTATAACGAAATTAACGCGGTTCTTGAAAATCAGACTAAAGAATTTAAATCTAAGCAGGATGAACTTTCCTTTGCCATAAATGATCTTAAAGAAAAATCAACTGCCGCTCTAACAAGCCAGCATAACGAATTTAACGGCGCTTTTGAAAATCAGATGAAAGAATATAAATTAAAGCATGAAGAACTCTCCTTTGCCATTAATGATCTTAAAGAAAAATCAACTGCCGCTTTAACAAGCCAGCATAACGAAATTAACGCGGTTCTTGAAAATCAGATGAAGGAACATAAATTACAGCAGGAAAAACTTTCATCTGACATTAAAGAATTAAAAGAAAGTTTAAATTCCGCTGTAGCTTCTCAGCAGGGAGAACTTGCGTCCGCGCTCGGCGAGCTTAAGAAAAATTCTAATGACGCGGTAAAGAAACAGCAGGAAGAACTTGCAATCGTACTCGGCGAACTCAAGAAAAATTCGGATGACGCGGTAAAACAGCAGAAAGAAGAACTTTCAGCCGTACTCGGCGGGCTTAAGAAAATTTCAGACGCCGCGGTAATGCAGCATGAGGAAGAACTTGCGTCGGTACTCGGCGAACTCAGGAAAAATACAAATGATACGGTGAAACATCAGCAGGAAGAACTTTCCGTAACTATCAATGAATTTAAAGAAAAGTCAACCGCCGCCGTAACCGGCCAGCTTAACGAAATTAGCTCCGATCTTGAAAAACAAATGAATGAATACAAATTACAGCAGGAAGAATTTTCATCCGCCCTTAAAGGATTCAGGGATAATATAAATTCCGCCGTCGCTTCACGGCAGGAAGAGCTTGCGTCAGTCCTCGGCGATTTCAGGAAAAATACGGACGCCGCTGTAAGACAGCAGCATGAGGAACTGACACTGACTGTCAATGAACTTAAAGAAAAATCAACTGCCGCCGTAACAAGCCAGTACAATGAAGTAAACGCGGTTCTTGAAAAACAAATGAAGGAATATAAATTACAGCAGGAAGAATTTTCATCCGCCCTTAAGGAATTTAAGGAAAATATAGATTCCGCCGTAGTTTCCCAGCAGGAGGAACTTGCGTCAGTCCTCGGCGATCTTAAGAAAAATTCAGAAGCCGCTGTAAAACACCAGCAGGAGGAACTTGCGTCAGTACTCGGCGATCTTAAGGAAAATACAAATGACGCGGTAAAACTGCAGCAAGAGGAACTTGCCCAGGCTGTCAATGAACTTAAAGAAAAATCAACTGCCGCCGTAACTAGCCAGTATAACGAAATCAGCGTCGCTCTTGAAAATCAGATGAAAGAATATAAGTTAAAACAGGAAGAACTTTCATCTGACTTTAAGGAATTCAGGGATAATTTAAATTCCATCGTAGTTTCACAACAGGAAAAATTTACATCCATATTTGATGATCTCAAGAAGAACTCAGACTTTGCGGTAAAACACCAGCAGGAAGAACTTGCGTCCATGCTTAACGAACTTAAGGAAAAATCAAATGACGCGGTAAAACGGCAGCAGGAGGAACTTTCACTGACTGTCAATGAACTAAAAGAAAAATCAACTGCCGCCGTAGCTAACCAGCTTAACGAAATTAACGGCGCTCTTGAAAAACAGATGAAGGAACATAAATTACAGCAGGAAGAATTCACATACACCCTTAAAGAATTCAAAGAAAACATAAATTCCGCTGTCGCTTCCCAGCATGAAGAACTTGCGTCCACACTCGGCAGCATGAAGAAATATTCAACTGAGGCGGTAAAGCAACAGCAGGAGGAACTTGCGTCCATACTTGATGAACTAAAGAAGAATTCAGACGCATCGGTAAAGCAGCAGCAGGAAGAACTTATATCCGCGCTTGACGAATTAAAAACAAACTCAAATGAAGCGGTAAATCAGGCGCAGAAAGAACTTTCCGCGGCCATCAATGAACTTAGAGAGAAGTCTAACGCCGAGATAATTAATCAGTACAACGAAATTAATACGGCTTTTGAAAAACAGGTGAATGAATATAAATTACAGCGGGAAGAATTCTCATCCGCTCTGAAAGAATTCAAAGACAAAATAAATTCCTGTGCAGCCTCCCAGCAGGAAGAACTTGAGTCCGCGCTGAGCGAGCTTAAGAAAAACTCGGACGCCGCGGTAAAACGGCAGCAGGAAGAGTTTACGCTGACTGTCAATGAACTTAAGGAAAAATCCGACACTGCGGTAAAACGGCAGCAGGAGGAATTTACTCTGACCGTCAATGACATTAAAGAAAAAGCCGACGCCGCGGTGCATGATCAATTTGATGAAATTAACGCCTCTCTTAAAAAACAGATGGAACAGTGGAGGCTTCTGTGCAGCGATACGGAACAGAACATTTTAAGCGCAAACGAAAAACGGCTTGACGAATACAAGAATTTCCACACGGAGGCGGTCAAGCAGCTCGACAGTCTTGCAGACGACGCTTCCAATCTGGAGAATGAGCTTCTCCTTTCCATACAGGAAACCGTATCAAAGGTTAAGAATGACTTCATGGCGTTTGAAAAAGAAGCGGGAGCTTCCAGAGACAACGCGGCGGCCGCGTTTAATATGCAGGTTCAAACCCTGCGCAAGGAGATTGAAGATATTGACGGCGAACTAAACGCGATAAAACAGAAAACTTTTAACAGCGTATCTGAAAAACTCGCGTCATTTGAGAAAGACTTTACAGACGTACTCGGGAAAAAGGCCGGTGAACTCGGGAAGCAAATCACCGGTTTGGAGGCGGAACTTGAGGAAAAACTGGAAAACAGCGCCGCTCAAATTATGCAAAACAGCAAACAGGCTGAAGAACAGTTTACCGAGGAACAGAAAAAAAATATCGCCGATTTCAGCAGACAGCTGTATGCGGACATGGAACGCCTTAAGGATGAAACGTCTGAATTTGAAAAGCGCTTGAGAAAAGAAATAGACAACGCGGATAAAACATACTCGTCTTTTGCCGCACAGATAAAAGAAGAACTGTCGGAAATCCGCGCAACGGCGGAAAACGAGATTAAAACCCATGTTGGCCAGGTTAATACTTCCATTCAGGAAGCCGTAAGGCAGAAACAGGCCGAGATGGAAAAAGAAATTGAAGATATTTCCAAACGCTCCAAATCCGCCTACGCTTCTTTGGATGAAACCGCAATCAACACGCTTAAAACTTTTGATGAATGGCAAAGCACTTACAATACCAGAATGAAAGAGATGGACGCTTACCTTGAAGACCTCCGCCGCCAGAGCAGGGAAACCGCCTCTGAAAACAGCGAAAGCCTCTCTTTGTTCCGCCACAATATTGAAGATATCCGCAAAGAACTCGGCATTCAGAAAAAAATCTTTGAAAAAACCGACGTAATTAAAGCGGAAATGGAACAGCGGATTGAAGAAATCAACGGCAGCCTTGACCAGTTAAATCAGAGGAAAAATGAAATCACCCAGCTTGAAAGCAAGTTCACGAATATCAGGCAGCTTGAAGATGAAATAAACAGAAAGATGACCGCCTTCCTTTCGGAAAGACACCGTATCGACAATATGCAAAAAGATTTTGAACGCTTTATCAGCACTTCCCAATCGGTTGAAGAAAGGCTTAGAAACGTTCAGTCTTCGGATGATATTTTACAGGGCATTCAGGTACAGATACGAAAACTCGAGGACGGCATAAAAGATACCGAAGAAAAAATACTTCGCATTGAAAATAAAAACGAAGTGCTTGATGAAACCAACGAAGGAATTGACCGCAACTTTAAAGCGCTGCAAAGAACAGAAGCCGCTGTCAAGAGCACGGAAACGACAATAAACACCCTTTCCGATCAGTTTGAAAATCTCCGCGTTTCAATTGAGGCGTTAGCCGCTGAAAACGAAAAAGCCGCGAGCGCTTCCGAAAAAATTACTGTTTTAAGCGAATCTCTTGAACAAATTGAAAAACGCATAGAGGACATGAATGTCGCCCGCGAATGGCTTGCGCGTACGGAAACAGAATTAAAGGCGATTGACAAAAATGTCAGGGAAAACGTTAAACTTGCAAAGGGCCTGTTTGAAGACAGAAGCGGTAAAACGGAAAGAAAAGGCGCGCCGCCTCCGCTGGATCGCGATAACGTCATCAGGTTAAAAAATCAGGGCTGGACAGTTGACCAGATTGCCGAAGCGCTGAACATGAGCAGGGGCGAAGTTGAACTGATAATTGAAATCAGTTCAAGAGGGTAACCGGCATTTCTTGAAACGCGCTTCGTGGGAAAAATTTTCAAAGGCAAGGGAAAAGTTTAGGCGCATAACGGAAGAACTGGACAAATCCCTTCCTGAATTAAAAGGAATTCTTCAAAAATATATCGACGGCCGTTCAGACGGAAAAAACTCGGTCTACAAGGTAGAAACTCCGGTTGTGTATAACAGCGCGCTTGACGAAATAACTCCCGACCACGTTATTAAACTCATTCTTGCAGCGGATAACCCGGGCCGCCGAGAACAAGCCGCGCAGAACAGGCGTTATCTTGTTGGCCCGTCCGGTAAAATAGCGCAAAAATTTTTCCGCGACAATCAGGTTCTTGGAATTGATTTTTTAAAAAACGTGATAATCTTAAATAAAACCCCGATTCACACTCCGCGCACTAATGAACTGCGCGGTCTTTGCAGGCTCTGCGCAGGCTCTTTCGCGCGGGCTCTGGAAGATTCCCAGAAAAAGATGGCGCGGCTTCTTTTGGAGTTTCAGGAAGCGCTGGACACACCGGTTTACATAATCGGATACTCGGAGATGAGAAAAGGCGGTATTTTTGAAGTTTATACCGAAGAAATAAGGGAACTGTACGCGCAAAAACCGCAGCTTTACAAACAGCTCTTCTTATTCCGTCATTTTTCCATGAACCAGTTTACAATTGATTTGAAAAAACAATCGCCTGCCGGAGAACCTGTTGAAAAAAGCCTTGCGCGGATTGGCGCAGCTTACAGAGAACGAATACTCCCGTTATAAACATTTTACCATTCTCTCGGCTGACCGTCAGGCGGAATAATTTTAAAAGTTTTCCCCGACGGCTCAATTACATAAAACCCGTTTTTCATGGCAAAGGCTTTTTCATTATCTTTAAAAACCATGCCCGCAACAGCGCCAAGAAATTTTCGCGTATCTCCGTTCTTTTGCGCATGCGCTTTAACTTTTGCCATACGTTCAATATGATCGGTAATATCTTCGGTAGAAGGTTTGGACTTTACCTCGACAATCATCACTTTATCGCCGTTTTCCAGCGTAATATCAATTTGCGTAGATGTATTATTTTTGCTGTCCTTAATAACAGCGTCATGGTAACCCTTTTCAAATACAAAGCCCAATTTTTTAAATTTGGCTATCAGATTAGGCGCTACCATGTATTCGAGCATTTCACCGAAACGGTTGCCGAGTTTACCGATTTGTTTATTGGTTTTCTCCAGCTTTTTATTCATTTCCCGGTCATTTTTTTTGATAATCCGGTCGGTTTCCTGTAAAGCCGCCCATACCTGTTCAAAAGTAACGCCGCGCGGATAGTCCGGAACTGTTTTTGCTTCCATTTATCTCTCCTTTTTTAGTATAACAGACTTCAAATGATCTGTACATTTGTATATATATGGGTGTGTACATGGAATACGCTTTACCAAAAAGGGATAAATTGCAATTATTTTCGCGGAATCGTTTAAAAAAGGCCCATTGTCAATTTTTAAGTTTTGAATCTTCGTGTTTTTTCAGGGTTTCAACAAAATAAACGATAATTTTGCGGTAATCGGAATTAAGGTTTTCCGCGATACGCGCCATTTGGCGTATTTCGGGTGAAAAATGCGCAGGAGTTTTGTTTTCGTTTGTATCTTTGCCTTTTATGAGGTATTCGACGGACACTCCTAAAGCATCGGCAATACGCACCGCCGCATCCGCGGCAGGCATTCTGCCCCGGCTGCTCAGGTAGTTGTCTATAGTATGTTTTTTTAAACCGGTTTTTACAGCCAATTCCTTAACAAGCATTCCTGAATAAGTTAGTTCGGCTTTGAGATTTTCCTTAAAACTCATCAATGAAAGAATAGGTAAAAAAGCATATTTTTCTATTGACATTCTGCTTTTTGTAGCATAATAATACTATATTATGCTTATAAGCCTAATTGCATAATTAATCACGCGAAAAATGAAGGAGTTTTTATGAAAAACAGAATTAAGTTAATTGGGACAATCGCCCTTACCGCCTTAATTGTCTTTACAACGGCAGCCTGCAAAAGCGCGGAACAAAAAGCCAATGAACAAGCCCAAAACGATTTAATAGGATCATGGCGGTGGAGTGGAACAGATGATTATGATGGTACACCTGTTTCAATGACTTTTACTTTTACTAAAGATAATAAATTCACAATGACTCAAACATACGGCTCAGAATCCGGAACCGGTAAAGGTACTTATACAATCAGCGGCAGTACTCTCACAGTAAAATTTACTGAAGCAGGATATGGAGAGGGAACAGAGACAGCTTTTACATTTACCGTCAACAATAACAAGCTTACTTTAAAATTAAACGGTGAAAACATTCCTAAAAGTAATGCAGTCTTTACAAAACTATAAGTTGATACAACGGCGTGCGGGGACCGCTTTTTACAGGCGGCTCCCCTGCCTGCCGTATAAAACCTGTTTTTAAGGCGGGAAAAATCCGTAACATTTCTATATGTGCGCAGAAAGTGGTAACACAAAAAAAGCCGGTGTAATAAAAAGAAAGTCATTATACGCAAAGGCAGCCGGATATCAATTATGTTACTCCGGATATACGGTTATTACTGTTTAACGAAAATACTCCTTATTTCCGTGCCGTTCATATTGTCAAAGTACACATTTCTTAAATCCCACAAGCTGCTTATCGCCCAGAAACCTCTTGAGCGCATCAAATAAATCATGGGACTCTGCTCAAGTAAAATTGACTGAAACTCATCCCATATTTGCTGCGCCTTACGGCTGTCGATTGTAAATTTTCCCTCATTGTAAAGATAATCAATCCGCGCTTCCCATTCTGTAGTCGGCGTTTCCTGATTTGGATTCCACAAATGAAGGTTTCCCGCCGACGGCCACACATTGCTTCCCTGGCTTGGGAAAATGTTCGAGCCTGAAAGAGCGATCAACGTTGAATCCCAGTCAAAACTGGTGAATAACTGCTCAACCTGTTTCTGAAAATCCATTACCCTGATGTTCACCTTGATTCCGATTTTGGATAGTTCGTCCATGATTATGGAAGCTATATCCTGATAATTCGAGCTTTCAGACCTGATAGTAAGATCAAACTGCACCCTGCGGTTTTTGTCGTCCCGCATGATTCCGAAAATATCCCTTTTAAATCCGGCGGACGTAAGCAGGGAAATAGCGCGTTCTTTGTCGAAAAGAAATTGCTGCGTAAGGGAAGGGTTATAGAACGGATTAGGTTCGGGGAAAATAGATAATTTCGGCTGCGCAAGCCCTCTGTAAACCTGCGCGTTTATTCTGTCGCGGTTAAGAAGACAGCTCATTGCCTGGCGGAATTCCTTTTTTGTGAACCACTCATACTGCGGTTTTTCCTTGTTTATCGGATTTTGATTAAATGTCCAGAACGCCGCGCTGAGAGAGCCTTCCCTGTTGAATACTGTGTAATTGCCGCTGCTGTTGTTTATAATACCGTCAATGTCTTCTGGGCGTAAAGTGTAAGAGTCAATATCACCGTTTTTAAACAGAAGCATCTGTGTGTTTTCTTCCGGGATAATGCGTACAATTTCTTCTTCTACATAAGGAAGTGAAACGCCTTTTATGTCTTTTCTCCAATAATCGGGATTTCGCTTGTATACGAGTCTTTGTCCGGCGGTGTATTCAACAAGAAACCATTCTCCCATAGAAGGAATTGTTTTTGGATCAACCGATACATTGAAGAGATTTCTTACGGCGTCAACGCCCCCTTGTTTTTTCGCGGGTTCGTAAATGTGCATAGGGCCGAAATCCATATTGGTCTGCAAAAACGGTTCTGCGACTATACGCGGAAAATGAAAAGCAAAACGCAAATCGTCAATTTTTTGTATGGTTACGCGCTTGTCTGTTCCGTCCGGCATTGTTAAAAGCTGACCGTAATAACCGGAACTTTTAAAATCCGGATCGCCTTCAATTTCATTGTACCAGAAGATAATGTCATCGCTTGTAACTTTTACTTTTCTTGCGGAATTGTAATAACTCCAGTAAAGATCGCCGCGCAGGGTATATTCAACCTGCATAGTGTTATTATTTTCATCGACAATAATTCTTGCGGACGCGGCATTCGGTTTCCACTCACGGGCGACAACATCGTATTCAAGCAGATAATCGGTCATACGGCTGACTACAGACGATGTGGAACTGTCCTGTTCGGCAATAAGGTGGTTAAAACTTTTCGGGTCTTCCATCATGACGGAACGCCATGTTCCGCCGATTATGCCGGGAATGAATTCTTCGCCTCTCCATGGCCTTGAAACGGTTTTTGCCAGAATCTCGGCAAGCCCCTGCGCGCCCATAACTTCAAGTTCTTCAGCTGAAAATTCTTCATGTTTTGTACACGAGACGCAGAACAGGCTTAAAACCGCAAGAAACACGCAAATATTTTTCATGAACTAATAGTAATTGCATTATCGGATGTTAGTCAATTGATTCATTTTATGGGTTTTCATAAATCAATAAAAATGGTAGAGTGCGGTAAACACATTTCTTTTAGTAACCGGAGGGGATATGAAAAAAGCGGCTGTTCTTATGGGAAGCGACAGCGATTTGCCTGTTCTGGAGCCGGTTTTTAAAAGGCTGAAAGAATTCGGCATTCCTTGCGAAGCTCATGTGATGAGCGCGCACCGTACTCCGGAAAGGGTCTGCAATTTTGCTTCCGCCGCTAGAAAAGACGGGTTCGGGGTGATTATTGCGGCGGCTGGCAAGGCTGCGCATCTTGCCGGAGTAGTCGCCGCGCATACTACGCTTCCTGTTATCGGCATACCGGTTAAATCTTCAACTCTGGACGGGCTTGACGCGCTGTTATCGACGGTGCAGATGCCTTCGGGAATTCCTGTCGCGGCGGTAGCCATAGACGGAGCGGACAATGCGGGGATTCTCGCGGCCCAGATTTTATCTTTGGAAGATGATTCGATTGCGGATAAACTTTTAAAGATGAAAGCTGAAATGACGGAACAGGTTATCCAAAAAGACAAACAACTCCAGGAGAAAATCAAATGAAAAAACTCGAACAGCTCTATGAAGGAAAGGCAAAAAAGGTTTTTGCTACCGACAATCCCGATCTTCTTATTGTCGATTACAAGGACGACGCGACCGCCTTTAACGGTGAAAAAAAGGGAACAATCGCCGGGAAAGGAGTCATAAACAACCGCGTTACCAACCATCTTATGAAACTTTTGGAATCAAAAGGGATACCGACTCATTTTGTCGAGGAAATCTCCGAACGCGAAACTGTAGTAAAAAAGGTAAAAATAATACTGCTGGAAGTTATTGTGCGCAATATTGCGGCAGGCTCTCTTTCAAAAAGGCTCGGCCTTCCCGAAGGCGCGAAACTCGCGTCTACCGTTCTTGAGTACTGCTACAAGGACGACGCGTTAGGCGATCCGATAGTCAACGATTATCATATCGCGGCTTTAAAACTTGCCGAAAAATCCGAGCTTGAAAAAATTGCGGCTTATTCATTCAAGATCAATAATATACTTACCGAATACCTGAAAGATTTGGGCATTGAACTGATTGATTTTAAACTTGAGTTCGGCCGCACAAACAGCGGGGAAATCGTTCTTGCGGATGAAATATCTCCCGACACCTGCCGTTTTTGGGACAGTAAAACAGGCGAAAAACTTGATAAAGATCGTTTCCGCCGTGATATGGGCAATGTGGAGGACGCGTACAGAGAAATTCTGAAACGGCTTCTTGGAGAATAAAATGCTTGACAAATTACGTGAAGAATGCGGCATCTTCGGAATATATTCAAAAAGCGCCGACTCCGATGTGGCGGCAAGAGCCTATTTTTCGCTTTATGCGCTTCAGCACCGGGGGCAGGAAAGCTGCGGCATTGCCGTTTGCAGCGAAGGGCTTATGCAGTACCACAATGATATCGGCCTTGTTCCTGAAGTTTTTTCAAAGGACACTCTGGAAAAACTGGGGAAAGGCAACATGGCGATTGGGCACGTGCGCTATTCCACAATGGGGCAGAAAAGCCGGGCAAACGCGCAGCCTTTGGTTGTAAGGCATATAAAAGGCGCTATGGCTATTGCGCATAACGGGAGCATCACTAACGCCGGCGAACTCCGCGAGAAACTGGAAATGGACGGCGCTCTTTTTCATTCGACCAACGACACGGAAATCATCCTTCATATTATCACAAAAAAAAGGATACACGCTCCGTCCATAGAGACGGCAATTGAACAGTCCATGTATGAAATACAGGGAGCGTACTCGCTTGTCATTATGTCGCCAAGCAAATTGATCGCTGTGCGCGATCCATGCGGTTTCCGCCCGCTGTGCATGGGCTCTTTGGGAGACGACATTGTGTTCGCTTCGGAAAGCTGCGCGCTGGACAGCATCGGGGCGGAATATATCCGCGACATTGAACCCGGCGAGATTGTTATAGTTGACAATGACGGGCCGCGCAGCATTAAAACCCACTGCGGAAAGCCCGGCGGCATGTGCGTTTTTGAGTTTATTTATTTTGCGCGCCCCGACTCTGTAATTGAGGGGGCAAGCGTGCATACTGCGCGTCAAAGAGCCGGTTCTTTTCTTGCGCTTGAACATCCGGTGCAGGCGGATACTGTAATAGGAGTGCCGGATTCCGGCCTTGACGCCGCGCTCGGCTATTCGCGCCAGTCGGGTATTCCCTACGGAGTTGGATTTATAAAAAACCGTTACATAGGGCGCACATTTATCCAGCCTTCTCAGGAAGAACGCGATCATTCCGTGCGCATAAAACTGAACACGATAGAAGCCACAATTAAGGATAAGCGTGTTGTTTTAATAGATGACTCTATCGTACGCGGCACGACCATGAAAAGGATTGTAAATCTTGTGCGCGAATCCGGAGCGAAAGAAGTTCATTTGCGGATATCTTCCCCGCCGTTTGTAAATCCGTGCTATTTCGGCACTGATATTGACAGCCGCGAAAACCTTATTGCGTGTAAAATGAACACCGCTGAAATCCGGGATTATTTGGGAGCGGACAGCCTTGGTTACCTTTCGGTAAGCAATGTTACAAAAATCGCGCAAAACGCCAAATGCGATTTCTGCGACGGATGTTTTTCCGGCAAGTATCCTGTGCCGGAGCCCGCTCCGGCCCCCAAAAATAAATTTGATCATAAAATCAACGGGATTGTTAATTAGGCGGACGCAATATGCAAAACAGTTACAGTGAAAGTTACAAAGCGGCGGGAGTGGACGTAACGTCCGGATACCGCTCTGTTGAATTGATAAAAAAGCACGTTCGCCGTACAAAGATTCCCGGCGTTATCGAGGAAATAGGCGGTTTCGGCGGTTTGTTCGCCCTTCCGAAAACGGGCTTTCATGAGCCTGTGCTGGTTTCCGGCACGGACGGGGTAGGGACTAAAATAAAAATCGCAATGTTAGCTGACAAGCACGATACTGTCGGAATTGACTGTGTCGCGATGTGCGTAAATGACATAATCTGCGCCGGGGCAAAACCGCTTTTTTTTCTGGATTATATCGCGTTAGGCAAAAACATCCCCGAAAAAGTTGAACAGATAGTCGCCGGAGCCGCCGAAGGATGCGTACAGGCAGGCTGCGCTCTTGTGGGAGGGGAAACCGCTGAGCATCCCGGAATGATGGCGGAAGATGAATACGATCTTGCCGGTTTTTCCGTAGGCATTGCGGAAAAATCAAAAATACCGGATATAAATTCCGTAAAATCAGGCGACGCGGTTATAGGAATAGCTTCCTCAGGCGTTCATTCAAACGGTTTTTCGCTTACACGGAAAGTTTTCGGAATAGACAATGACGGAAGCGTACTGGATAAACGCTTCAGCGGGCTTGACAGAACATTGGGAGAAGAACTTTTAATACCCACTAAAATCTATGTTAAACCGATTCTTGAGCTTCTTGAAAAAGCAAGCGTGCGTTCTCTGTGTCACATAACAGGAGGAGGTTTCTACGAGAACATTCCGCGCGCTTTCGGGGTAAATGTGGGGGCCGTTATTCAAAAAAGCGCGGTGGAAATTCCGCCTGTTTTTGACCTTATCGCCGCTTACGGAAAAATCCCGCAGAAGGATATGTTCAATACCTACAACATGGGTATCGGAATGTGCGTGATTGTTCCCGCGCGGGAAACGGATAACGCCCTTCGCATTCTGCGCTCCTCGGGCGAAAAAGCCGCTGTTATAGGAGAAATAAAAAACGGCGTTTCCGGGGTAATTATAGAATGACGCGCATAGCGGTTCTTGTAAGCGGCGGCGGCACAAACCTTCAGGCCCTGATTGACGCACGCGGCAGGGGTGAACTGGACGGCGGCGAACTTACGCTTGTTATCTCAACAAGAGCGGGAGTTCAGGCGCCGGAACGCGCGCAAAAAGCCGGAATAAAAACAAAAACAATCGAAAGAAAAAAATATGAAGACGCCGCCGCGTTTGATCACGCGCTCTGCTGTGCGTTAGTTGAAGAAAAAACAGACCTTGTTGTTCTGGCGGGATTTTTGTCAATACTCGGACATGAAACCCTTACATTATTTGAAAACCGCATTATCAATGTGCATCCCGCGCTTATACCGTCTTTTTGCGGGAAAGGTTTTTACGGTCTCCGCGTTCACGAAGAGGCATTAAAAAAAGGCGTAAAGATAACAGGGGCGACCGTTCATTTTGTAAACGAAATAGTGGACGGCGGCAGAATTATCCTTCAAAAAGCGGTTGACGTACTGCCTGACGATACGCCGGAGACTCTGCAGCAGCGTGTTATGCGCGAAGCCGAATGGATAATTCTGCCGAAAGCCGTGTCGATGTTCTGCAAGGGGGAAATTTTATGAAGGCGCTTGTTGTAGGAGGCGGAGGCCGCGAGCACGCGATAATAAAGGCTTTAAAGAAAAATGATCAGATAGATAAAATTTACGCCGCACCGGGAAACGGCGGAATAAGCCGTGACGCAAAATGCGTTCCGCTCAAAGCCGTTGATATTGCGGCAGTAACCGAATTTGCGGTTCAATACTCAATTGATTATGTTGTAGTCGCCTGTGATGATCCGCTTGTTCTCGGAATGGTAGACGCGCTGAATGCAAAAGGCATTCGCTGTTTCGGGCCGGATAAGGCGGCAGCCCGCATAGAAGGCAGCAAAGTTTTCGCGAAGAATTTAATGAAGAAATACAACATTCCCACCGCCGCGTACGAAACGTTCTGTGATCCTGACAAAGCGGCGGATTATTTAAAGCATGACGGCGTGTCTTTTCCGGTTGTAATAAAAGCGGACGGGCTTGCTTTCGGAAAGGGCGTAATAATTGCCGAAAATCTTGAGCAGGCCCTGGGCGCGGTTGACGATATAATGAAGGGAAGGAAATTCGGAGACAGCGGCAGCAGTATAGTTATAGAAGAATTTTTAACAGGACCGGAAGTTTCTGTTCTTGCTTTTACGGACGGAAAAACAGTTGTACCGATGGTTTCATCTATGGATCACAAACGCGCTTTTGACGGCAATGAAGGCCCTAACACAGGCGGCATGGGCGTAATTGCGCCGAATCCCCATTACACGGATGAAATCGCCGAGGTGTGTGAAAAAACAATTTTTTTACCGACAATCAGTGCAATGCAAGAAGAAGGCTGTCCGTTTAAAGGCTGCCTGTACTTCGGGCTTATGCTTACAAGCCGAGGTCCGATTGTTATTGAATACAACTGCCGCTTCGGAGACCCGGAAGCGCAGGCGGTTCTTTCTCTTCTGGAAACTGATCTGCTTGAAATAATGGAAGCTGTTACGGACGGCAGGCTTTCTGAAATAAACATCCGCTGGAAAGACGCCCATGCCGCCTGCGTAATACTCGCAAGCAAGGGGTATCCGCTTTCCTATAAGACAGGTTTTCCGATAAGCGGCCTTGAAGCGGCTGAAAACAGCGGAACGGCGATCTATCATTCAGGAACAGAATATAAGGGGGACGCTTTTTTTTCGGCAGGCGGGCGTGTTCTCGGCGTAACCGCAGCAGCGCCTTCGTTAAAATCCGCGCTTGAAAAAACGTACAAAGCCGCTGACATGATTAATTTTGAAGGCGTTTTTTTCCGCAGAGACATTGGAAAGTATTAAAACTGCTTTATTCGTGTTAATAATTTTGATTAATTATTTATTCGTTTGTCATATACTATGGCAGAAAACCGGAATCCGTATAATAATCAAATTATGGACTCAAAAACGGTAGCCGACATAGTTCGGCAATTTGCCATATACGGTGAATTTATCAACGCTTCTTCTTTCGGAGGCGGACATATCAACGACACTTTTCAATCCTGTTGGAATCAGGCGGGAACTGCAGTGCGTTATACGCATCAGCGAATCAATTCACGGGTATTTTCCCGTCCGGATCAGGTAATGGAGAATATTCTTCGGGTTACGCGCCATATTACGGAAAAATACCAAACTGCCGGAGTTCCGGATTACAGCCGCCGTTCATTGACTGTAGTTCCGGCAAAAGACGGAAAGCCCTGGGTAAAGGACAGCGAAGGCGAGTGCTGGCGTACTTATCTTTTTATAGAGAACGCCCATACAAAAGACAAGACCGCTTCCCCGCAGGAAGCCCGTTTTCTCGGAACCAGTATCGGCCGTTTTCAAAAACAGCTTGCCGATCTTCCTGCGCCCCGTCTTCATGATACCATACCCGATTTTCACAATATGGAAAAACGCTACCTTCGTTTTTACGAAGCTCTTGAAAAAGACGTCTGCGGCAGGGCAAAACAAGTAACCGACGAAATTGACTTTATGAAGCAGAATGAAGAACGCGGCGCTGTTTTGTTACGCGCCCAACGGGAAGGGCGCATTCCGGAGCGAATAACCCATAATGACACAAAGATAAACAATATCCTGATTGATGACGCGGATTCAAGCGCTCTTTGCGTTATAGACCTGGATACGGTCATGCCCGGAACAAGCCTTTTTGATGTGGGGGACTTGATTCGAACTGTTACTACCACAGCGGAAGAGGATGAGAGGGATATTTCCAAAATAGAATTCGACGCCGTTTTTTTTGAGAGCCTGCTTGAGGGGTATCTTGCTGAGGCTGTAGAATTCATCAGTAAGGAAGAAACCGCCCTGATAGCCGAATCGGGCAGAACAATTACCCAGATCATGGCTCTCCGTTTCCTTACCGATTACCTTGAAGGCGATCATTATTACCATATCAGCCGGCCTGAACACAATCTGGATCGAAGCCGGAATCAAATCGCTCTTATGCGCTCAATGGATTCCAAATGGGAAAAAGCGCTGGAAATCGTACAAAAGCTCACGGGTGAAAACGCCGGTTAGCGTTAAAAAAGTCAATTGCGTATAACACCGGAATGAAACTGCATTAGCTGAAAACCTCGAAAACTTCAGCGGTTTTTCATGAGCCTAAATCGCGCGCCTGTTTCCGCGCGGAATTCACATAACTCGAAGGGGCTGACAAACGGACTTTTTTATAGAGACGTGAAAAATATAAAGGATCATCATAACCCACCATAGCCGCCGCTTCCTGAATGGACAGCGCCGGATCTGCGGCGATAAAACTTTCAAAACGCTGTATCTTCTTTAAAATGCAGATTTTTTTGAAATTCATCCCCAATTGACGTTTTATTACATGGGAAACAGTCGAACGGCTGCATTTTAACGCCGCCGCGGCATCATCCAGACTAAGCGGTTCGGTGATATGTTCATCCAGCCAGTGGATTACCTGTTCCGCTATTCCGGGACGGCGTATACGTACATATTCCCTGGTTACGATAAACGCGATTAACATGGAAAAAAGCCTGAGCATATTATCCATGGCCGGCTTGTCAAAAAACGGCTGCGCCTCATACGTTTTCAGGAGTTCTTCAGAGGCAAACCCTGACTTAACCCATTCCTGCATTATTTCATCCGGTAAGTTCCGGCTGGTTCTGAACTGCCCCAGCATTCCGTAGCCGACAAGTTTTTCTTCTATCTTAATCGGTACAACAATTTCGGAAAGTCCTCCATAACAATTGTACATGATTATTTTGTCCTGCCGTTCACAGCGTTCACACATCAATTTATCCTGACGGCAGCACCGGTAACGGTATCGGAGTTTTTTTTGGATTAATTGGCAGAATGCGGAACCGGGATTTTGAAGCCCGACAACCATTTCCTCCATTCTGGCGGAAAAAATCGTAATTTTTACCTTAAAACAATACGCAAAACTGTCAATAAGCCGCTGTACCTCTTCGTCAAAAAAAAGCCCCAGTTTGCCTGAAGGAAACCGCGTATCAATAGGCCAGCCGTTTTCCGTATCTGTCATACAATTTTAATATAGTTAATAATTGCACAATTGTCCATGTTTTTTACAAATTCTACTATGGAAAATAATCAGGGACAATATATATTTAGTTGTCTATAACCTATGTAAACTATATATTACATGAGGTTTAAACTTTTATTCCGTATAAATTCATTAGGAGGGATTAAATGAAGCGTAACATTTTATTGTGTATTGTTTTAATTTTTCTTTGCGGCTTTGTTTTTCTAGGCTGCTCAAAAGAAACAGGCGGAACCAAGCTGGTACACTGGACAATGTGGAACGAAGCCGAACCGCAGGGGCAGATAATAAGCCAGGCTGCCGAGGCTTTCACCAAAGAGACCGGTATCAAGGTCGAGATTAACTTCAACGGACGGGATATCCGTAAAACCTTGCAGCCTGCTCTGGACGCCGGCGAAGTCATTGATATTTTCGATGAGGATATTGACCGTGTAAACGGAGCGTGGGGAAGCTACCTGTTGCCGTTGGATTCGTATATAACCAAAACTTACCCAACCACCGGCGGCAAACCTTATAATGAGGTAATCAACCAGGGTTTGCTCATTCTTGTAAAGGAACGCGGCGGCGGATCGGTTAAGACTATCCCCTTCCAGCCGTTTATTTTTCTGACTATGTACAATAAAGACCTGTTTGATAAAGCGGGTATCACAGTTCTTCCGAAAAATTGGCAGGAAATGCTTGACGCTTGCGCAAAACTCAAAGCTATCGGAGTTGCCGGCATCACTGTAGACGATGCCTATATGGCTGCTCTTTTCGGTTATTGCATGGTCAGGCTCGCCGGTTATGACGCGACCAGAGCTATGGTAAACAATAACGACTTTTCACATCCCGCGGTTTTGGAATTCGGGCGGATATGGGAAAATATGGCCAGAAACGGTTATATCCATCCTAACGCCGCCGGCAATGTATGGCCTTCAGGCCAGATAAATGACTTTGCCAAAGGCCAGGCGGCAATGTACCTGAACGGTTCGTGGCTGCCTAACGAGATCAAAGGTAACGCCCCCAACATGAAATGGGGTTCCTTTGCATGGCCGGCTATGGGGAACGGGGACGGAATCTACGCCAATAATTACAGCGCCCAGTGCTTTGCAATCAACAAGAATTCCAAATACCCGGAAGAAGCTTTTCGCTTTATCGTATACCTTACCACCGGTAAATGGGACGATGCTCTTGCCCGTGAAAGTTTGAGCATCCCCATTGCCAATGCTTCCAAGTGGCCGGACGATCTCGCCGAAGCCAAAGTCGTAATGGAGAACACTACAATGCCGCTTCCCTGGGCGGCAGGCATGGAAGACAAGGCGGAAATCAACGCAAAGATAAAAGAAAATTTTGCCAGGTTGATCAAGGGCGATTTAAACGCCCAGCAATTCGCCGATGCGATGAAAAGATAAAAGGAGAAAAGGGATGCTGAAACCTAATAAACCGGTAATTATTATTTTTCTGGGGCCCGCCCTGTTGTGTTATGCGCTGGTTTTTCTGTATCCCTCTATCCGTACTGTGGTGATGAGTTTTTTTGCCGTTGAAAACGTTTCTGACGCGGTTTCAAAGTGGACTTTTAACGGTCTGGGCAATTACCAAAAACTCTTCGCCACACAGTTTTTTTTACGATCAATGAGCAATATCGGCAGAATATGGCTGGTCGGGGGTATTTTTGTAATGTTTTTTGCTTTGGTCTTCGCGGTATCCCTGACCGGAAATCTGAAAGGAACCAAATTTTTCAGAAGCGCGATTTACCTTCCCAATGTAGTCAGCGCGGTAGCTATGGGAACAATGTGGATCAATTATGTGTACAATACGGATTACGGCCTTCTGCATAGTATATTTTCAACATTCGGATTTGATTCCTTAAGCAAGACTCTGTGGACCGGGCCGGGAACAAGGTTCTGGAGTATGCTTGCGGCATATTGCTTCGGTATGGTGGGTTACCATATGCTGGTTTTTATCAGCGGCATAGAACAAATTCCAAGGGACTATTACGAAGCCGCCTTGCTTGAAGGGGCGAATACGGTTCAACGTTTCTTTAAGATAACGCTGCCTAATATACGCGGTGTTTTACGCTCTAATATTGTGATGTGGACGGTATTTACAGTCGTCTTCTTTGTATGGGGACAGCTTTTCAGTCCGGTAAATCTTTCGAGCGACACTGTCGCGCCGATGAATTATATGTACGAACTGGTATTCGGCGCGTCTTCATCGGCGATTACGGCAAGGGATACCGGATCGGGAGCCGCTATCGGCGTAATTTTAATGTTGATGGTTGTCGCTGTATTCTTTGCCACTATATTTGTGGTGCGCAATGACGATGCGGAGGTATAGAATGGCAGTAAACAGTGTTCTGAATAAACGGACTTTGTCATCTTTTTTGGGATATATTCCTGTTTCAATCTGGGTTATCTTTACCTTCGTGCTTATCGGGTGGGTTTTTTTCGCTTCACTCTCAACGTCAAGCGAGATTTTTTCGGATCATATGTTCAAATTTAAAAGCGGTTTTCATTTTGAAAATTACGTAAAAGCGTGGAATACCCAGCGGGTATCGGTATTTTTTATGAACTCGCTCCTGTATACCGTGGTTTCCTGTACGGCGATTATTCTTGTCGCTTCCCCCGCGGCCTATGTCTTGTCACGCTACCGTTTCCCCGGTAACATCCTGCTTCAAAATATGTTCGCGGCGGCGCTGGGAATTCCGGCTATAATGATCATCATGCCTTTGTTCGGAATTGTCTCGGTTTTAAAACTTACAAATAACCGGATTTTATTGATGTTCCTTTACACGGCGATGAACACCCCGTTCGGCGTTTTTTTTATGCTGGCTTTCTTTAAAAATTTGAGTTTTACTTATGAAGAAGCGGCGGCCATTGACGGCTGTTCTCCGATAAAAACATTTTGGAAGATAATGCTTCCCCTTGCCCAGCCCGGGCTGGTTACTCTGACGATTTTTAACTTTATCTCAATTTGGAACGAATACTTTATGTCTTTGATTTTCGCCAACCGCGCCAATGTGCGGCCTGTAGCGGTAGGATTGTACAATATGATTCAATCAATGCGCTATACCGGCGACTGGGGAGGGATGTTCGCCAGCGTTGTCATTGTGTTCATGCCGACTTTCATCCTGTACATTTTCCTCTCTGACCGGATTATCAAAGGCGTTACCGCCGGAGCGATCAAAGGTTAAAGTGGGCGCTCTCATACGCCGCGGCAGGATGATCCTGAAAGGTTCTCCTCTTTCATCCGTTGAAAATCCCCAGCCCTATTTCCGGCAGCCTGATTTGACAGTAACCGGAGGGGAAAATTTTCCAAAAAATAAATACTACAGTTTCGGACGTGAAACGGGCTTTCGCGTATTGCCTTACTCCGTACAGGATCGTTACAGCCGGGAACTTGTAGACACAGAATTTTCTACAATAATAATGGAAAACGATTATCTCAAAGCTGAATTCATTCCCGCTCTGGGCGGAAGACTCTGGTCGCTTTATGACAAACAAAACAACCGTGATATGATCTACCGCAACCCTGTGTTCAGACCTGCAAACCTTGCAATCAGGGAAGCATGGTTTTCAGGCGGGATTGAGTGGAACATCGGCCGGCTGGGGCATACAGTTCATACCTGTTCTCCGGTTTTTGCCGGAGTTTTTGAAACGGACGAAACCGCCGTTCTGCGGCTTTGGGAATTCGAGCGGCAAACCCGTCTTTTCTGGCGGATCGAATTCACTCTTGCTAAAGATTCCCCCGCGCTTTTCGCGTATACCCGGATTGAAAATCCTGACAGTATTGCCAAACCTTTATATTGGTGGACCAACACGGCGCTTCCTCAAACTCCGCTTGCGCGTGTTTTCAGCGCGACAGACGAGGTTATCTATATTGTTCCCGGTACAGGAACAGTTAAAACCATGGACTACGGCCGCCTGCCGGAACTGCCGGTTCTTGCAGGGAAGGATGCCAGTTATCCGGCTCTGTCTGACTATTCCAATGAGTATTTTTTTCAAAATGACCGCTGTTCCGGTCCCTGGGAAAGCGTTGTATATGAAGACGGTTACGCGTGGGGAGAACGATCTACTCTGCCGCTGCGTTACCGGAAAATGTTCTGCTGGGGAAGCGGACCGGGAGGACGGCGATGGCAGGATTTTCTTTCACTGCCCGGACAGGAGTATCTGGAAGTTCAGGCAGGACTTGCGCCGACCCAGCTTCATACGGCGGATATTGCCGGAGGGGAAACGGTTGATTGGGTTCAAGCGTTTACCGCTTTTCAGGCGGAAACGGAATCGGCACATCAGAAGGATTACCTGTCCGCAGCGCAGTATGTCGGAGACTGCCTTACACAGTATTTACCCCCGGACGCAGTGCAGACGACGCTTGAACAGGCGCGCAGCCGGTGCGGTACAGAGGCGGAAATTCTTGAGAAGGGAAGCGGCTGGGGATTTCTTGAAGGCCGGTTGCGTAACTATAAAATTCCGCCGGGTCTTTCGTTCCCCGAAGAATCAGCAGGTGAAGCCGAATCACCCTGGTCAGAACTTTTATTGAAAGGTTCGTTCCCCAGTCGGCCTGTTGAGGCGGGACCGGGGAGTTTTGTTACAGATGAGGCATGGGAAAAACTTCTGGAAGAACGTTCTGTCCGTGAGGGGGATTGGCTTTCACCCTATCATTTGGGTGTTATTGCCTATGAGCGCGGAGAAACAGAAAAAGCGGCTGCCTTTTGGAAAAAGTCTCTTAAAAATGAGGAAAACCCTTGGGCTTGCCGGAATCTCGCTCTTGCCGCTCTTCAAAAAAATGACATTCAAAGCGCGCTGTATTATTACAAAAGGGCGTTGTCAAGCGGGCAGGATCAATCATTTGCGCAGGAGTATGTCCCCTTACTTCTGGATGCTGGAAAAGAGGAAGAAGTTGCAGTTTTATTGGAAGCTGCTGTAAAGCGTCATTCAGGATCGTTAGAAACCTTGCCGGTCTCGCTCATTGAAGCCGCTGCAAGAATTGCCTTGAACTCGGAGGATAATGTCGGCCTTGATCGTATCTTTTCTCTTGAGCCGGTTCATGTCAGAGAAGGTAACACCGCTCTGGTTGATATATGGACAGAACGGGAAATAAGGCGGTTTACTAGAGAAGGCGTATCCAGAAATGAAGCTGAAACGCGTGTACGGACAGCGTTGTCCGAAGGTTCGCTGGTTCCGCCTAAAACGATTGATTTTCGTATGTATACGAATTTACCGCCTGCGATTGGTTCATCCTGAGTAACCGCGAGCCGATTTATCAACGTTCTGTCTTCATACATAATTTAAACTTATTACGATGTCGATGATTTTTTAAAATCTATTAAAAGTTTTTTACTGCCTATTGACATTTTTATTAATTTTTGGCATATTGGTAAAAATACTGGTTCGCCGTATGTTTATTCAGCCACCTTAGCTCAGTTGGTAGAGCAGCAGACTGAAAATCTGCGTGTCTGGAGTTCAATTCTCCGAGGTGGCAATGCTAAGTCCTTATGTAAATACTTAAAAATTTTTTAAATTGTATCATTAAAGTCGTTTTGTTATATAATCAAAATTATGCTCTTAAACCTTGAACATAGAAAAACGCACAATGATATTGAAGTATCAATTATTTACCCTCAGAAAAATAAAACCGTAGAAAAAATTATCTCGTTTATCAACTCGCTCAGTATTAAAATAGAAGGCTATACGGATGACAGCGTAAAGCAGGTAAATGTAGCTGATATTTTTTCTATTGAAAGTGAAGACAAGGTAGCGGTAATTTTCTGCGAAAAAGAATATTACAGAACCAAATACCGTCTGTATCAAATTAATGAAAAATTGGAAGGGTTGGGTTTTGTTCAAATAAGTAAATACTGCCTTATAAATATAAACAAGCTTGATAAAATCATACCGCTTTCAAACAGGCGCATGGAGGCGGTATTGATAAACGGGAAACGGGTTTTTATTACCAGAAAATATCTTTATGATATAAAAAAAATGCTGCAGGAGAATCTTGATGAAAAGTGATAATATAAAAAGAATGATTTTATATGTATTTGCCAGTACCGGCGCAGTGATGTTTTTTTTAGCGTTTTTTCATTTATTTATGGAAGAGCAAATTATTTCTACCGTCAGTATTCTGGAAATTATTTGTGCAAATTCAGTTATTACCGCGGGTCTCTTTCTAACTCATAAAATAGAGTTTCGCTTTGTGATTTTAGAATACCTGCTTGACGTTTTTTTTATGATGACTGTTATTGTTGTATCGGGAATAATATTTAACTGGTATTCAAATATACCGGTATGGATTCCTGTCATCATTGTAATCGTAATCTACATATTATTCAATTTACTTGATATTATCAGAGTTCACAGTGATATTAAGGAAATAAACAAATTATTGCAGGAATTCAAAGATAAAGACGCCAATGCTGCATCTTAGTAGAAAATTCAGGCGTGTTGGTAAAAAATCCATTCTCAAAGCAGGCAAGTATTATTACATTATAACATATAGTAATCAAGGTAGAATAAAATGAAACTGTTGATACATGATTTGGAAAATTTTAACAAAAACATTCTGATAAATGACAACGAAGACAATATTATCATTATTTCCGACAACGGTAAAATAAACCCTTGTATATGCTGTTTTGGTTGTTGGATAAAAACTCCCGGACAATGCGTTATTAAAGACGGTTATGAAAATATGGGCTCGCTTTTGTCAAAATGCGATCAAATGATTATCATAAGTAAATGTTTTTACGGATGTTACAGCCCGTTTATAAAAAATGTTCTTGACAGAATTGTGTGTCCGTATCAATTGCCGTATCTAAAAACAACAAGAGGAAGAACACAACACCCGAAAAGATATAAAAATAAAATTACATTGACCGTTTATTTTTACGGAGAAATAACGGAAGCGGAAAAAGAAACGGCGCAAAAAGTGGTAAAAGCATACCGGAAAAATGTAGATATATATTTTTATGATACATTTGAAGAAATAAAAGAGGCCTAATTATGAAGCTCAGCATGATTAACGGAAGCCAGAAAAGGGGTGAATCAAACTCCGGAATAATATTGGAAAAACTAAATGATTTTATTATGGAAAAACACGAAGTTAAATTTTACAACTGCGGCTCTAAACAATTCACAGTTGAAATATTTGAAGAAATTATTTCGGGAGATGTGATTGTTTTAGCGTTTCCTCTTTTTGTTTATTCTATACCGTCAAATACGTTAAAAATGTTAATCGAATTGGAAAGTATGATAAAAAGAAAGCAAAACAAAAAATTAGTTCTCTATGTTTTATTAAACTGCGGTTTTTATGAAGGCATACAAAATTGTACCGCGTTCGAAATAATTAAGAATTGGTGTGAACGTTCCGGCGTAATATTCGCAGGAGGAATTGGGCAGGGCGCCGGAGAGATGTTAGGACAATTAAGGCACCTTCCTTTGGATAAAGGTCCCTTTAATAATCTTGCGCGGACTTTACAGGCGTTGGCAGACAAGATGGAAACAAAAGAACCGTTTGAAATAACATATTTAACTCCGTATTTTCCGCGATTTCTATGGAGAATAATGGCAGCCCGTTATTGGAATACCTTTGCGAATAAAAACGGTCTAAATAAAAAAGACATTATCATGAAATTATAGATTCCTGACAGGAGGAACATTTTGAAAATACTGGTTCATGACTTAAACGAACAGGAGCTCTCGCAGCTTGGAATGGATAAAAGCGGGTTTAAAGTAATTAACGCGGGCGCTGTTTCCGCTCCGTGTACAGGCTGTTTTAACTGCTGGTTTAAAACTCCCGGTATTTGTAAAACAAAAGACTGCCTGCAAAACATCGGTTCATTATTGGGAAACAGTGAAGAAACAATTATAATCAGCCGGAACTGTTACGGCGGGTACAGCGGGCAGATAAAGAAAATATTTGATCGCAGTGTTTCAGCAAGCACTCCGTTCTTTACATACCGCTCATGGAAATTAAGGCATGTAAAAAGATACAGAATGAATCGAAAACAACTTACGGTAATTCTATACGGCGATTTTCTTGAACCAGAAATAAAAACCGCAGAAAAAATAGTTGAGGCAAACCGCAGCACTATGGGTTTTAAAAAGGCAAACCTTTACACGATAAATAGTGTTAATGAAATAGGGCAGGTATTAAAATGAAAATAATGATTATTAACGGAAGTCCGAAAAAAAAAGGCGGGGCTTCTGCTTTTTTCGCAAAAATGCTGCGTTTTATGCTTTTACCGCACAAGGTTACGACAATAAACCTTGGCATATCCAAAGATTACCGGGAAATATTTGATAACTTTCAAAATGCCGACGCTGTTGTAATAACGGTTCCTCTGTATGTTGACGGTATCCCGTCTCATTTAATTCATTTCCTGAAAGATGCGGAACTGTACTGTAAAAATAACAATTGCAAATTTATGCTCTATGTAATTTCAAACGCCGGTTTTGTCGGAGGAGATCATAATCAGGCGCATTTGGAACAATATCAAAATTGGTGCGAAAGAGCGGGTATTAAATGGGGCGGCGGACTTGGCATAGGCGGAGGTGTAATGCTTAATGTGTTATACAAAATAATGCTTATATATACAGGCGTACAAATTGTTATAACAATAATCGGTAAAATTCTTGCCGGTACGCAAGTTTTTGAAAGCGTATTCGATACATTATTGCCGGGTCTTGCTAATTGCATAATCATAATGCTGTTCCTTTACTGCGGAATGCTGCTCTTTGAATTCATTCTTGCGCGGGCAATTAAAAATAAAAAGAGCATAAAGAATAAATATACAAGAGTAATGCTGCCATCTTTCATTTTTATTATTTTCGCAAATATTTTTATGGCATTAATCGGATTACTCCACGGTAAATTGGTATTTCCTTTATTTAAGAAGGTAAAACATGCAAATTGAAACGGAGGTTTGAAGATGGAAAGCGGCAGCGTTGAGCTGAAAAACGAAAAAGGACTTACTTCAAACGGCCTAAAAATTATCGCCATTATCGCGATGACAATTGATCATGCCGCCACTACTCTGTTTCCGCGTTATAGTTTGGATTTACCTGTAATGTTTATGCACACTATCGGAAGATTAACCGCTCCAATTATGATGTTTCTTATCGTGGAAGGGTATCATCATACAAGAAATTTAAAAAAGTATCTTTTTAGGTTATTTATTTTGGCTGTTATTTCACATTTTGCCTATACCTTTTGCTTTGGCAAGGAATATAAAACAATTTTTGATCAGACAAGCGTTATCTGGGCATTTTTGATGGGATTAATTGCGCTTATTGTAAGAGAAAACGACAAACTAAAAACATGGCAGAAACATTTAATGCTTTTTCCAGTTATATGGGCGGCTTTTCCAGCGGATTGGAGTTCACCTGCCGCTCTTGCAATTTTGTATATGGGTTTAAATTATGGGAATTTCAAGAAGCAAATGATCTCTCTTGTTATTTGTATAGCGGCTTATGCGGTAATATATGCGATTTTTCTTAATGTTGTTTATGGTTTAATGCAAATGTTAATTGTTTTGGCAATTCCAGTTTTGTATCAATATAACGGCCGGAGAGGAACATGGAAAGGAATGAAATGGTTTTTTTATATTTATTACCCTCTTCATTTATTTTTATTGGGACTTATCAGGGTGTTTTTACTGCATAAAGGTTCAGTATAAAAAACAGCTTATTTTCGCGAAAATGATTAAAAATGTTAATTTTTTATTTTTTCAATAAGGTATTGTTTTATTATAAGGAGCGTTTATGTCCGTTAAATTCAGGCGCTATAAATTATTAGCCGATTTTGAAAAAGTCAATAAATACCTGACTGATGCATATAACATGGAAACATTAAACGGTTATTTGCTTCCCCAATATTTTGAGTACGCTCATACTCATACGCTTTTTAATTTTAAATTGGCGCATAGATTCGGTCTATGGGAAAATGAAAATGAAATTGTCGGGATTGCCTGTTATGATATGTACCCAGGCGAGTGTTTTATAAGCGTAAAAAACGGCTTTAGTTCATTATTGCCTGAGATGATAAGCTATTCACAGGAATATTTGTCTGAAACAGATAACGGCAAAACATCTTTGGCAATATCAATTACTGATAAAGAAATTGAAAAAAAAGAACTTTTGGAAAAATCAGGCTACATAAAAGTCAAATCTGAACCGGCAACCGTATTTTCGTATGAAACTCCGTTTCCTCATCAAATCCTTCCCGAAGGATTTTCCGTTATTTCATTGGAAGATGAAAATGATTTTAAAAAAATAAACGATTGTTTATGGTACGGATTTAATCACGGCCCCGATCCCGATCCGGATAATGATATAGACAGCAGGATGTTAATGCAAAGCGGTCCCAATTTCCGGAAAGACTTAACTACAATAATAAAATCGCCGGACGGCGAGTACGCGTGCTACGCCGGAATGTGGTTTGACAGCCGGAATAATTACGCGTATTTGGAACCGTTGGCGACAGTGCCGAAATACCGGCGCATGGGCTTGGCTACAATCGCGCTTGTCGAGGGAATGAAAAAGACAAAAAAGTTAGGCGCAAAATACTGCTTTGGGGGAACGGGGGAGTTTTATGAAAGCATCGGTTTTTACGCGATTATGAACCGTGAATTATGGAAGAAAGAATGGCAGTAAATGTTTTAAAATTTTTAAGACAGACAGTTAACATTCATATTTTATATGAAAGGAGTATTTCAAAATGAAAGAAATTGAGGCAAATAAATCGGCTTGGGGATTATTATCCAAAGACCATTACGAACATTACAAAAAGTCGCTGCAAGAGGGAAGATCCCAATTAAGCGGCATTATTGAAGAAGAAATAGGAGATGTTTCAGGAAAATCAATAATTCATCTCCAATGCAATACCGGAGCGGACTCTATCGCGTTAGCTCAAAAAGGAGCCATTGTTACCGGAGTGGATTTAGTGCCTGACAATATTTTTTACGCAAAAAAAATGTCGGAAGAATTGGGCATCCAAAATATTGATTTTATCGAATCAGATATTTTGGAATTAAAAGAAAAGCATAGTAAAAAATATGACATGGTGTTTACAACGGAAGGCGTTCTTTGCTGGATTCCCGATTTTAATAAATGGGCGGAAACGATAAAACATTTATTAAAAGAAAACGGCGTTTTATATATTCTGGACTCACACCCGTTTTATTTTATTTTTGATGAAGAAAAACTTAGAGAAAACGAACTGGAGGTAAAATATCCGTATTTTATCAGAGAACCGGAAAACAGTGAAACAATCGGCGGTTATGCATCTGAGGAAAAACAAGGGAAATGCTATACATGGATGTATAAAGTCAGCGATATAATAAATTCATTGGCAAAAGCCGGATTGACAATAGAATTTTTCAATGAGTATGACACTTTATATTTTAATGTAGGCGGAATGGAGAACAGCAGTAACGGACAATGCCATTTCCCGTTTTTTGACAAGAAAATTCCATTTACATTCAGCCTTAGGGCAAGGTTGATTGCAGGATAAAAAATTCGGAAAATATTATAGAATGCTTTCATAGTGTGAGGTAATTTTTTAAGGAAATATCATGTAAAAACCAGGTGATTTACTTGAAAGCGTACTAAATGAAATAGAAAAAAAGATAAAAGAAAACATAAATGCCGATTTTCTGGCGGACAATGCGGAATTTTCATCAATCAATTTGCAAAGATTGTTCAAGTTCGCATTCAATCAGCCTATTGGAGCTTACATACGTTCCCGTAAGTTAACGGCAAGCCTTGAGAGTTTGTTCAATACAAATTCCAAATTGGTAAGTATTGCTCTTGAATATGGTTTTGGTTACGAACAGTCATATTTAAAGTCTTTTAAGCGGGAATTTGGCTTTACACCGGGCATTATCCGTAAAACAGGACAAATAGTAAAAGTAACACCCCCTCTTAATTTGCATGACGCGGCATTATTTGAAAATTGTATAATATTTAAACCGGAAATAGTTATGGTCCCTCATTTTCATGTCATAGGCAAAGAACATCAAGTACCCCGCAATGAAACAATTGACCATGTCCATGAATTAATAAAATATGTAATAATGCTTTTTGATGATAAAAAACGAAAAAAATGATTTAACTAATGGAAAAATTTTGCACCGGCTGTTGTCTCTTGCCGTACCCATATTAGGTTCGCAAACGCTTTTAATGTTATATAACCTAACCGATATGTTTTGGTTAGGCCGTTTGGGCAGCAAAGAAGTAGCCGCGACAGGCGCGGTCGGGCTTTATTTATGGATGTCTGTCGCATTTATGTTGTTATGCAGTGTCGGGGCGAGTATTGGGGTGTCTCAGGCATTTGGGGCAAATGATATAAATAAAGTTAAATCATATACGCATACAAGTCTGTTTTTATGCCTGGTTTTTGGTTTATTATACACAACAATAATGCTTTTATTTCGTTATCAATTAATAAGTTTTTTTAATTTTAAAGAAAAAGATGTAAAAAAATTCGCGGAGGATTACTTATCCATCGTATCCGTAACGATAACTCTTACCTATTTGTCCGCAACAATGGGAGCGGTTTTTACGGCATTGGGTAATTCCCGAACGCCGTTTTTATGTAATATGGTTGGTACATCCGTAAATATGGCGCTTGATCCTGTTTTTATTTTTCTTCTCAGACTTGGCGTATTAGGGGCTGCTTACGCAACAATAATCGGACAAATAGCTGCTTTCACGTTGTTTATTGTTTTTATTAAAATAAGTAAAAAACGTCCTTTTGAAAAAATAAAATTATTTACTGTTCCAAAATGGAATGATATTGTATGGATTATTAAAAAAACACTGCCAATAGGAGCGGAAAGTTTTCTGTTTACATTTTGTGTAATGGCAACAACAAGACGCGAAGCTTTTTTTGGAGCTGACGCGATTGCGTTAAGCCGTATAGGTTCACAAATAGAATCACTGTCATGGTTGGTAGGCGGCGCTTTTGGTACCGCGTTGGTTTCGTTCATAGGACAAAATTATGGCGCTAAAAAATGGAATCGCATCAGCGAAACATTTAAGACTGCTTCGTTAGTTATGTTTTTTTATGGAGCTTTTGTTACGTTTGTATTGGCGGTACTTGGCAAGTATGTATTTGGGTTGTTTTTGCCTGATCCTGTGTTAATAGAACGCAGTGTTTTATACCTTCGTATAATTGCAATATGTTAAATACCAATGTGTCTGGAAGCCGTATCAAGTAATTCTTTCCGCGGTATAGGTAATACGCTTGCACCTGCTGTAATAAATACGATCTGCAATATTTTGCGAGTGCCATTTGTTTATATACTATCAATGGAAATATTTGGGTTTGGTTTAACAGGAATTTGGGTTGGTATTACAATAGGTGCGTGCTTGAGAAGTATTTGGTCATACATTTGGTATTTAATTACTGAACGAAAAAGAATAAATACATAAATCACGCCTATTCATCAAGCTCGCACTTTCAGCTTATTTTTCATCTTGAAATGATTATAAAAGCATGACAACTCCGCTAATTTCTTTCGAGAAGGCGGGAATATTCCCTTTCATAGCGTTTTAAATAGGGGCTGTCCGGCGAAATAGCAAGGGCCTGGCGTAAATAGTAGACCGCTCGGCGCTCCTCCCTTTGCTTATGGTAAATCTCAAACATGGCGATAATTGCGTCAAGATTGCGCGGATTTTCAAAGATGCTGGAACGCAGATCGCTCAAAGCGTCCGCCTCTCTTGATTGAAGACGGCTGCGAAGATAATAAAACTGGCTTTTCACGTTTCCGCTGCCTGCCGAATTAAGGGCGTTCTCTACCAGCCTTAAAGATTCCTCCCTTCTGCCGTTGTCAATCAACGCTGAAATATAGACAACAACATAGTCATTGTTTGTTGTGTCAAGATTGTACAATTCCCTCGCATAACTAAGCGCTTTTGCGTTGTTTTTCAAGCCGCGTTCTATATAATACCCGTTAATCAAATCGGCGGGAGTACGGCGGCTGTTTAAAACAAAGCCTAAAAACCCCTGGGCTTCCTCCCAGCTTTCGCGGCGGATGGCATCCTGAAGGCTTAAAACCATTACGTCAACGGAATAGCCGGAATTGCGGCGTAAACGCACCAATAGTTCTCTTCCCTCCTGAACATCCGCAGGACGCTGGGATTCCATAAGCAGTTTTGAAGCGTACATAAGAGCTTCCGGGTCATTTTCATCGGTACGCAGAATGGAACGCAGGAAATTTAGGGCGGAATCACGGTTCTTTTGCCCTTCAGCCTGTATTCTGGCGCGGTAAAACAGATAATTCCTGTTATTGGCGTCTATCGAAGTGTATGTATCCAGAGTGGAATTAGCCTGAGAAAAATGTCCCTGTTCAATTAATATATGGGTTTTTATAAGAATTAATTCGCCGTCTTTCGGTTCAGAAAGTAAAATTTCCTCAGCAATTGGCAGCGCTCTCGACCAGTTGCGGTTTTCATAGTAGATAAGCGCAAGCTGGCGTTTGGGAAGCGTACTGTCAGGATGACGGGTTACTAAATCGGTCAGAATGGCAACCGCTTCCGCGGTATTTCCGGCGCGGTTTCTCATGCGGGCGACGCCCGCTAAAGCCGGATAACATTCATTTGAAATCCCGTATGCCTGCCTGTAAGCCGCCTCAGCCTGGGCATTACGTCCGGCGCGTTCATGAATAATGCCCTGAAAATACGGAGGAAGTACGGAACCGGGCCGCAATTCGCCCGCTTTTACAAGGTCTCTCAAGACTTCGGACAGAATTTCCGGTCTGGTTTGGGCATTAATCGCCAAAAAAGGCAGAACATGTTCAAAAAAATCACTTGAATTGGCGGACGGCCTGACATAATTGCCTTTTTCCGCTTCCCTTATTATACGGGGATAACTTCCTGTCTGCGGAAGATCGATTACCGGAAGCCTTGCGGGGGAATCGGGGTAAACCAGCCTGATTAACAGCGTATTTATACCGATCATCACCCTTCCGAATTCAACGCCTTCAATGTTTCTGCTGCGTATAACATCCAGAGCCTGCAGCATTAAAGACAGTCTGCCTGACTCGGTCAATCTCCTTATTTCTTCAACAAGGCTGCTGGGAGGCGAACGGCCCTGCGCAGCCGCAGGTGTATATGAAAAAACAAACACCTGTAAAACCGAGAAAAACAGTAATTTGAAAAAAAAACGTCTGATCGCTGCACCCATTAATAAATATTATAAATATCGACAATTTAACTAATTATCTGAAAATAAACGGCCGTCAATATAAATTGACTTCATATACAAAAAATTATCCCGATGATAATATAGAAACAATGAGAATAATAAAGAATTACAAAAACAGCCCAAGAATAAACCCTGTCTTCATAATCTGCCTGTCTGTTGTTTTTCTTTTTATAGGGTGTAAATTCATGCCGCAGGTTTTTTTATCCGAAAAATCGGAAATTGACCCCTATTACATTACCGGTTCCAAAGAAAACAGAGAATATTTTCTTGAATTGTTCAATCTTTTAAAAACAGAAGAAGCCGGAAGCGAAGGTGAATTTGCTGTAATCAGGGAAATAGCGGCAAGTTTTGCCCGACAGAAGGATTACGACAGGCTTATCCATTTTTTAAGCGGCAGAATAGTAAATAATCCCTCCGATCCTTACAACAGCTATTATCTTTTAATGATTGCCTATGCCAATATCCAACAGGACTCAAAGCCGATTGCCGCTCTGTACTTTGATTTGATCGTAAAGAATTATCCTGATTTCATTATAAATGATGAGTCAATCCATCTTCTATGCCTAATGCAATTAATCAATTTAAACAAGGACCCTGAACGGCAGGTTTGGTATTATAAAGAGTTAATTTCCAGATTCCCAGACAGCATCGATTTGGGCAGGGCATATTTTATGCTGGGCCAGGCCTGTGAAAACGTGGGAGACTGGAACGGCGCAATTCAAGCGTATACGAATTATCTGCCGTTTACAGGAACAATAATCCAGGGATTTCCCAATGCCGATCAATATGCAAGACAAAAGGTGGATTTCAGTAAATCACCGAAAGACTGGACATTTGAAAGCCTTCCGGCTTTAAGAAGGGCGATTGAGGACGCTTTGGACGCAGGCAGCGCAAGACAGTTAAGCCGCTGTCAGGCAAAAGTCAATTTTTTCGGACGTTCATGGGGGCAGACGGAAACAGATGACGCAAGAATGGTGGATTTTAATTTTGCAGAGTTTATGTACAACAACCGCATCAAGTACGCGCCGACTCTGGATACGTCATCCAACGCCGAGGAAGCGTTTTTAAGGACAACCGGATGGTCGTCATACCTTACAACATGGTATTTTTATTTCAGAAAAATACATTTTCCGCAGGACCCGGAAATCCACGGGCGCTGGGAATGGGCGGGGATTTACTTCGGAGAAAAAATATAAATATGAATAATAAAAAATTCAATGTCGGCATGAATAATTTATTTTTTCTTATATTTATTTCTTTAATAATCATCCCGGCATCAGCGCAGCCGGGCAGCGAGCGCCAACTCAGCGCACAGGATACCGAGGATTCTTCTGAACATTCCAAAAATTTCCTGCCCGAGAATTCACTGATAACAGACGCGGTTCTTGAGCAGGCGCTGACACAGCGCTATATCGCGTATTTTTCTTCGGCGGACGGCATTAAGTTCCTGAACGCGTCTTTGGATCGCGGCAGCATTTATCTTCCTTTTATAAGACAGGAAGTCGCGCAGCGAAACCTGCCGCCTGAACTTGTCTATCTTCCGATAATTGAATCCGGTTTTCAAGTAACGGCAAGAAGCAGAGCGGGCGCGGTAGGACTTTGGCAGTTTATGCTGAACAGCATTTCAGGTTACGGCATAAGAGTAAACGATACTATTGATGAACGCCGTGATTTTATAAAATCTACAAGAGGCGCTCTGCAAAAACTTGAAGATAATTACAAAACGCTTGGAAGCTGGGAACTCGCACTTGCGGCTTACAACGCGGGGCTTGGAGCGGTAACAAGGATAATACAGAGGACAAAAATTAACGATTACTGGGAATTAAGCCGGAAAGGGGAATTTAAACAGGAAACTTTGCACTATGTTCCCAAATTAATAGCGGCGGCTTATGTTTTATCCCGGCCGGACATAATCGACATTAGCATTTGGAATAAATCTTTCGAGTGGAAAGCAATTCCGCTTGCGCGCCAAATTTCACTGGACATAGTCGCCGAAGAAGCGGGCGTAGAAAGAGATTTACTAAAACGGCTTAACGCGCATTTGATCCACGGGATTACTCCGGCAGTCAGCGACTACCATATAATTGTTCCGGCAGCCTATGTAGAACAGATAAGCTCCGTTCTGGAGCGGGAAGATTTAAAGCTAATCCGCTATCATTACCATGTAGTGCGACAGGGTGACACTTTATGGTCAATGTCAAGGTATTACGATATTCCGTTAAACATGATTGAACAGCACAATCCGGGCATTACAAACCGTTACCTAAAAATAGGGGAAACTGTCATAGTTCCGGCGTTTAAAGACGTTGCGCCGCCGCCCCCGCGTCAGATTGCCGCCGTCAAGCCGTTTGACGGTACGCATCTTGTTAAAAACGGAGAAACCCTATGGTCATTGAGCAGGTACTACAAAGTTGATCCGCAGGTTCTCGCGGAGGCAAACGGCATGACAATGGATCAAATTTTACGCGCGGGCAGAACGATAAAAGTACCGATAATTGAATAGAGGTATATAAACCGCAAATGAAAACTATAACAAAATTAATATTGATGTTATTTATTATTACTCCGTCTTTTGCGCAGGCGAAACTTGATATTTCAGGCACTGTTGAATGGGATACAATGCAGATCAAGGCGGCTGTTTCGTTTGATTTGGCTTCGGAAGGGATTAAACTCCCGTCAGGAAGGACGCAGGCGGAATCCATTTTAAACACCGGTTATATAAATTTGATACTGTCGGGCATTCTTGATTTACAGGTAGATTCATCCTCGACAATAAAAGACCTTATTGACAGAGGTGAATTATCCCTGTTTGACGCGCAAGCTCTCGCGCTTAACGCAAAGTCGGTGTCCCCTGCGCTTTCACCGGATATGAAAAGCATGTATTCCTTTTACACAATTACCATATCAGGAGTAAGCGCCGCTTTGCTTAAACACAGCCGTCCAACCGAAATCGCAAGAACCCTGCTCCCCGTTTCAACAGCGCAATATACGGGAATTATCATTATCGCATCGCAAAGTCTGCCTGTTTACGGCATGAGAAGCACGGCACAGCCGATTCCGTGCCTTTTCCCGAAAATATGGGACAGTGAAATGAACCTTATTTATGAACGCAGCATGCTGGAATCGCGCAATAACTCAATGGTGCGTTACCTGCCCGCCGCCGGCATCTTCAGGAATAACCCTTCCGGTTTATCGCCTGAATTACAGGAATTCGTAGGCGAAAGGCCATTGCGCATTTTTGCGCGCGGCGTATTCGGGATAAACCCTACCGATTTAATTATCGACAGGGAAGACGCGATGCTCATTATATCGTCAGAGGAAAACCGCAGGCTTTTGTCAAAAGGCAAGGTTGCGATTATTCTGGATGATTCCGTTTTAAGGCGGGATTTTTAACGCGGGTTATTCGCCTGCCGCCTGCAATTTTTCGCTCTTCGCAAACATTTTTCCCATAATTGCCGCGACGCTCTGCTGAATAATTATGCTTATTAAGACAGGCAAAACGGCAGCCTGCGGGAAAAAGGCGACAGCAATTGTCATAACGGCGCTGTTGTTTCTTAAACCGCTGCAAATAATTACGGTTATATCTTTGGGAAAGCGGCATTTCCCTATAACCGTGATCAATTTAATAAGCGCAAAACCCGCAAACGTCAGGGCTATAACAAGGGCCGCTATTTTCCATATAAGAGGATCGCTGAATTTTATTCCCGGCGCAATAATAGAAGCGTTAGTTGCAATTACCGTTATCAGGCAGATTTTCGCGATAGGATCAACAAAGGGGCATACGGATGCCGGTATCTTTCCTCTGCTGGTTTCGTTTATCGTTACCCCGATAATAGTAGGAATCACAACCATAAACAGCAGTGAAAGGGCGATGCCGCTCATATCCATCGCAACCTTTGCGCTCATTAAAATTGAAATGCTTCCCGGCACTACAACAGGGGCAAGCAGAGTATCCAAAAGGATCAATGTCAGTCCAAGAGCCATATCGCCTTTCAAGATTGAAACCCAGATAAAGCCGGAAACCGCAGTAGGCCCGGAAAACAAAAGGACAAAGCCCGATATAACGTCCGGATTTTCAAAGAAAAGCGAAGATGTCAGCATGGAAAAAACCGGCATCAATAAATGGGCGGCGGCGAAAAACAAAATAATCGGCATAGGCGTTTTTACGGCGGCTCCCAATTCCGAAGCCTTAAGTTTTAACGCGCCTGAAAAAGTCATTATGCCGAAGAGCCATGTAACCAACGGGCGCAAATTGACAAATACGCCGGACAGAACAAAACCCATTACAATTCCGAACGGGGTTGTAACAGGTATAAGGCGCTCCAGCCAATAGTTAATTTTTTTCGCAAGTTTTGCGGCATCTTTTATTGACTGCATTATATTTGCGTATCTTCCGCTAATTTTCCAATATGGTTATTTCAACTCTCCGGTTTTTGCGCATACCTTCCTGAGTGCTGTTATCTGCTATCGGCTTCTCAGCCCCGTATCCGCGGATTACAATGCGATCAGCGCTGCGGACATTTTTGGATAACAGGTAATCCGTTACAGCCGAAGCTCTTTCCACGGAAAGCCTCATCCGTCCTTCGCTTGTACCTGCCATAGCGGTATGACCGCTGACCATAATATCCCTGTCAGGATACCGCATAAGTATTTCCGCTATTTTGTCAAGTTTTCTGAGTTCTCCGGGAAGCATTACCGAAGAATCGGGATAAAAACCGATATCCTCAAGGCTTATTGAAATTCCTTCTTCAACAACCCTTACGCTTACATCGGCAATATCAAGGCGGTTAATCGCGCCTGTAATTTCGGAAGCCAGCTGGTTCTTATTCATATCTTCAGTTTCGATAAATTCAGCTTCCGCTTTACCGCGGAATTCATATCTGTTTCTGTCCGACATTTCAAATGTCATTCGAAAATTTTCCTCGTACGCGACAGCCTGTCCAAGCGAATGATCCCAATACACTATCTGGTCAAAATCACCCGTTATTCGCAGAGGATAAACATTCCCGCGCACCGTAGCCGGTCTTGACGCTATCCTGTAATTGACAGAGAAAGCGGGATATGACTTCCCCTTCCATTGGCGTTCTCCTATGTAGGTATAATTTGCAATAAACGGTATGCGGTACGGTTCCTCAATTCCGAAAGAATCCCGAAAATCGTGTATTTCATATCCTTCGGCCCTCCAGCTTTCCATAAGCTGAAGATTCCTGCCGGGAAACACAGGAACATTGCGAACGACAGGCATATAATACTTTGGATCAATCGTTAGATATCCGAGTTTGTCGCGTTCAAATACAGATTCATATTCCCTTGCCCATTGATAGCCCGCAGACGCTTCCTGACTCCTCCCCGATGAATCATATACCAGGCGTTCTGAAGTTTGAAAAACCGCTTTTAACTGGCCCTTATCGCCTGTAACGCCGGTAACTTCGACTGTAATACGGTTAAGAATTTCCGCGCGATGGCTTAAAACTCCGTTAACAAATACCGATTCATCTACAACAGAAAGAATCCTGTGACGCGAGCCGGGGTTATGTTTATACTCAAATGTTTCACACTCCGCCGTCCGCGAAACAAGCAAAAAACTTATAATTAAAAACAGCGCCGCGCCGGTAATTTTTCCGTTCATATTTATATTATATAACAAAGAACAAATTAAATCTTTAAAAGTTTCTCCGCATTTGCGCCGAGTATGAGCTGTTTTTCTTCGGGAGAAAGGCCGCTTTCTTCGAGAGCGGGCAGATAGTTTGAAGGCGGCAGAAGGGGGAAATCGCTGCCAAAAAGAATTTTCCCGCAAAGACCGAGCGCTTTGGCTGCGCGGTATATCCGCGAATCGTAGAGAAACGGCGTCACCGCGGTGTCATAGTACACATCGCGGAATTTATCCTTTATTTCTTTCATGGTTTCGTAAAATAAAAGACCGCCGCCCCAGTGGGCAAGAATTATTTTAAGATTACGGCTGTTATTGACAAATTGCTCCGTTTTTTTCAGCGGGATATCGTTTTTTCCGATGTAATAATGCCCGACGGGCTCGTTGACATGGAGGATCAGCGGTATGCCGCGCTCAATACACGCGCCTGTAACAGCGCGGGTTTCCTTTTCATTTTCAATGTTGAATCCCTGCCCGTCAGGGTATAACTCGCCTACGCCCCTAAGACCCGCGGCAAAACAGCGATCTATTTCCTTTTCAGCCCCCCTGGCGTTAGGTGAAACCGAAATAAAGCCTGTAAGCCTGCCGGGATGCCGCCCGATTTCTTCAATTACATAATCATTCACAAGGCGGCAAAGCCCCTGGTCTTTAAACGCAAAGCCGAAAATTACAGCGCGGTCAAAGCCCGATTCATCAAGAGCGGCGATAATGTCTTTTGACCCGGCGTATTTATTATGGGGATTTTTTGAAAGCAGCGAAAAATACTTCTCTTTTTTTGCGTATTTTTGCCAATCTTTTATTATTTGCGGCGGAGTTATATGAACATGAAAATCAATTTTCATTTTTTTCTTTTTCCGGCTGCGGGCCCGCGCTTATGCCGATTTTATTCAACCCCTCAAGCAGCGGCGCGCCTACAAACATGGCGGCTAACGCAAAAACCGCGCGTTCAACGGGAGCCGTAATCATCAGCACAGACCAAATTTCTTTCGGCTGTTTGTACAGTACAAGAGAAAAAAAGTTGCCGAAAGAGGCTCCCCCTACAAGGCCGCCGAAAGCGCACAGCCAAATCGCCGGAAATTTCAGAAACCGGCTTTTTGAAGAAAAAAAACGCCCTGCCGTAATAATTCCGGTTATCATCGCTGAAAAACCAAGCCCGTAAAAAACAAGAGGAAAATAAAAAATACTGCGGCCTATTTCCTGCGTGAACCAGAGAATTGTTCCTATTGTATAAATAATAATTCCGCCGTTAATTATAAAACTGCCGCTGGAGTTTATTGCAACAGGCGGCCATTTTCCCCACGCGATGCAGCCTGATGTAAAAGCTGTAGCTGTCCCAATAATAAAAGTAAACGGCCCCATCCATGCGGTATGCGGGGCAGCCAGGCTGCCTGCAAAACCGCCTGCTGCGGAACAGAGAGCTCCCGCAACCGGCCCGAAAAAAATTCCTGACAGGGGAGATAGCGCGTGAGACAGGGAAAAAGTCCCGCCTGTGCCCAATATGGGGATTGTAGGCAGCAGATGTCCGGCTGCTACAACCGCGGCCCAAACCGCCATAACGGCGGGATGAATGTTTTTTGTCAGCCTGTTGTTCATAAAAACTAAAAACGCCTCATATCGCTTAATATCCCGTTTTTTTCCATCTTTATCAACCTGTGCGCGTATTCACAAACCAAAGATATGTTATGCGTAACAAAAATAATCGTATAGCCTTTGGAATGAAGCTCCTTTGCTAAATTCATGATCTTAAGGCTTTCTTTGTAATCCAGTCCGACATCTATTTCATCAAAGATGATAATTTTGCAGTCCATCGCAAGGATGCACGCAATAACAGTCTTTGTACGGTCTGCCGCGCTTAAAGCGTGGGGAAAAGCCGACGGGTCTTCCAGCCCTGTCATGCACAGCGCGTCCTGTACGCGCCTGTGTATTTCAGTTTTCGGAAGATTCGCGTTTTTCAGCGCAAAAGAAACCTCATCGTAAACAGAGCCCGTAAAAAGCTGGCTGCCCGGATTTTGCATAACAAAACCCGCTTCTTTTGAAACAGCCCAAACCGTAAGGTTTTTGGTGTTTTTCCCGCGTATAAAAATATCACCCTTACAGGGCTTTAAAAGACCGGCAATGTTTTTTAGCAGAGTCGTTTTCCCGCAGCCGTTACGCCCTATTATTGCCGTAAATTCATTATCTGAAACGGTCAGGCTGATGTTTTCTACCGATGAATTGGGACCGTAAGAATAGGAAAAATCCGTTATTTGAATTGCGTTTGTTTTTATTTCACTGCGGGAATATTTTTCTTTATTTTCGGAAAAAACGCCGTGAATATCCCCTTCAAAAGGGGGCTGTATTCCGTTTTCATCAAGCAGAGAGCGGCAGGAAAATATTTTTTCCGCTGTATCACAGGCGGCAATATGCCCGTTCCTTAATACGCAGACTCTGTCCGCAATATCTTTTATCATGCCGCTGTGATGATCTGCCATTATTACCGTTATCCCGTGTTTTTCTTTTAAGTCTTTTAAAACGGACATTACCTGCGCCGCTCCTTCAGGATCAAGGCGGCACAGCGGTTCATCCAAAACCAGTATTTTCCCTTTCATGGCAAGAGACGCGGCTATAACAAGGCGCTGTTTTTCGCCGCCTGAAAGACTTGCGGGCAGCCTGTTTTCAAAACCGCAAAGGCCTGCGACACCAAGCGCCCAATTCACTCGCTTTTTAATTTCTTCAGGCGGCAAAAGAAGATTTTCCGGACCGAAAGCGGCTTCATGGAAAACCGAAGACGTAAAGAGCTGCGTGTCAGGATCGTCAAGTACAATTCCCGCTTTTAACGCAAGAGCCGGTACGGAAGATTTGTCTGTGCGCAATCCGTCAACAGTAACAGTTCCCGATAATTGTCCGCCGCACAGATGGGGAATTATGCCGTTTATTAATTTACAGAATGTAGTCTTCCCCGCGCCGTTTTCCCCCATTACAGCAAGAAATTCGCCTTCTTTAACCGAAAGATTAATCCCTTCAAGGGCGTTTTTGCCCCCCGTATATGAATATGAAACATTTTGAAAATTAATTATTTCCGGCACAGAAATTCCCTATCCTGCATAGTTCAAGAATAAAAGACACGCGCAAAAAATAAAACAGGCAATGACGGCGATTATATCACAAAGTTTAATTTCCGGCTTGTTGAGCCATGTTCTGGTCTTATAAACGCCGAAAGCCCTTGAATCCATGGCAACAGATGAACTTTGGGCCTTTCTCATTGCACTTAACACAAGCGGAACGGCAAGAGAGCAGTAAGCTTTCATTCTCGCAATAAAAGAACCTTCCTCAAAAGAGCGCATGCCGCGCATTTTTTGGGCGTCCATGATGATACAGGCTTCTTCCTTAAACAACGGAATAAAATTAAAAACGGATGTTAATAAAAAAGCGCCGCGGTAATTTATGCCAAGACCGTGAAGACCGGCCGCAATATGATAGGGAGAAGTAGTTTCGGTAAAAACAGTAAAAAGAATTATTAACGCGCAAAGGCGGCAGATAATTACCAATCCAAGTTTAAAACCTTCCCATTTAACGGGAATTTCAATTCCAAAAATATTAATAATAAAGCCATTATCACCCGGACCGAAAAATATCTGAACTAAAAGAATAAATACCGCTAACAATGTAAAGTTTTTGATATTTTTAACTTGATGAAAATGAATTTTTGCAGCAAAGATAATAAAAAAAACAAAAACCGCAAGGATGGCAGCTGCCATAAGTCTGCTGATTAAAAATATCGTAATTGTAAGCAGTAAAACAGAAATCAGTTTTACACGAGGCTCCAGTTTATATATCACAGACATAATAAAAACCTGAAAATAAAAATATTTTATATAACTATATACAAAAAAATAACAATGTACTATACTTATTACAAACTAAAAATAAGGAGTAATTAAATGACGGATGCAAAAACACGTTTAGCTAACAGAGAACGACAGAGAAAGTACCGTGAAGCGCACAGAGATGAAATCAACGAACAGAGAAAAGAAAGGTACAACAACCGGATAGCAAAAGGGAAATGTCCCCGCTGCGGAGGCAAGGTAAAAAAAGGCTACACCCTATGTACGGACTGTTGTGAATATCAGGCAAAATTAAATCAAAAGTACGCAAAACAAAGAAAAAAGACAGGTGAAAAAAAAGCAGGCGCCAAGAAAGCCGCTCCGATAAAGACATCTGTTAAAAAGGTAACAGAGAAAAAACCTGTAAAAAGAAAGACAAAATAGAAGTAATTTTTAGACTTTAGCGGATTTATTATAAGGACCGTGCATAATGCACGGTTTTTTTACGGCAATGTCCGCACCATAAACTGTCATGCAAGAATTTCAGGAAGTTTATAAACGTCCTCCGCTCCGTCAACAAGAATTCCGCCCATACCCATTTCAAGGGGGAGCGCGATATCAATGTCATATCGATCCCCGATTGAAACGCACAAAGAGGGAGAAACTCCACATAACTGCGCCGCGTTCAGGAAAATCTCCTTATTTGGCTTAGAAGATTTACAGGTGTCAAGCCCCGTAATTTTACCGAGAATGTCATAAACTCCCAGAATTGAAAGGGTGCGAACCGCGACAGAGACCGCGTTATTTGTTACTACCGCAAGGGAAAAACGGGATGCAAGCTGAAGCAATACCGAACGAAGCTTTTTATCTTCGCAAAGGTAATTCTCCGGAAAGTACAGTTCTTCCCTCCAGCGGATATTATCTTCAATGGAAACGCCGAATGTCAGCAAAGTATTTGACAAACTGATACTTTGTCCGTTATGGGAAGCCGCCCAATTACTGCGAAACGCGGCGACTTCCGCGTTCATCTGTTCAAATGTTTTTCCCTTTAACTGCGCCAGACGCATTATGGGCAAATCAATTTGGGTTTTCAAATACTCATTATTTGTATAAAGAGTATTGTCCAGATCAAAAAGAAGCGCGAGTTTTTCATTTTTTTCGGGAAGAGCGAATATTTTCATTCTACGCCGTTCGTAAAAGGCAGTTCGTGCTGGGACTTTGCCATTGACTGCGAAACAAGGCGGTTAATAATCGCGGCGTTGTCAAGAAGGCTGGAAACAGACTGGTTCTGATGCAGGCGGGAAATAACATGGGCGAAAAGACGCGATATGTTCACATTAACATACCATTCCTTCTTTATCACCTCTTCCTGATAAACGGCATTAGTCCCGATAATACGGTAAAAAAGCCCTTCGCGGTAGGCTTCGTCAAAATGTTCAATCGCGTTTCCGGAAAAAAGCGGAAGGCTGATAGCGCAGATTATTTTACGCGCCCCGTTTTCCTTGAGCAGCTTCATGCCTTTTATCAGCGTACCGCCCGTTCCCACAAGGTCATCCGCCATAAAAACGGTCTTGTCCTGAACGTTTCCGAGCAGGCGTATCTGGGAAATATTTGACTGCGAAGCGTCCTTGCTTAATTTTGAATAATCCCTTTCTTTGTAAAGAAGCGCAAGGGGTTTTTTAAGCGCGGAAGCGTAAAATTTGTTTCTGTCTACAGCTCCGGTATCAGGAGAAACAACCACAAAATCATCATTCAGAATTCCGTCCAATTTGGAAAGGATTTGTATGATTTGGTAGCTTGCATGGAGATTTTCAAGGCGCATTTTTTTAAAAGCGTTAATAATATCCCTTGAATGAATATCAAGGCAAATTATGTGATCCACCCCCAAACTTTCAAAAATTTTCCCGATACGGCTTGCGGTAAGCCCTTCCCTGCTCTTTGCCTTGTGCTGGCGGGCATACGGATAGTTCGGTATTACAAGAGTAATCCGCTCCGCAGCGGCCTGCCTTACGGCGTCAATTGTTACAAAAGTCGTCATAAGATGATCATTGATGGAACAATTGTTAACAACCCCGCTTGAAAATTTAACGGGATAATGATTTTCAACATCCTGAAAAATGTACACGTCCTTCCCGCGGATAGACTCTTCAATCTCGGATTTGATCTCGCCGTTAGGGAAAATCGTAAATTTTACCGGAACTTTAAACTTGTGCTCGATTTTATCGGTACCGCTTAACGAAGACGAACTTCGGACAACTATTTTATTTATAAGATCGATTTGTAATGCCGCCTGATCGGGGGTAATATTGTATAAATGTGAAATTTCAGCTATTGTCTGTTTTTTATTGTGCTTATATTTGGAATATAAATGAGAAATAACTTCATCGGCAAATGTGTCGCCGCCTGGACAGGCAATTATCGCTAAATTTGCCGGATTGAAGTATTTCATGCTTTACTTTGTAATACCATGAAAAAGATACGTTGATCAAGCCTTATTCAGCCCAGTTACGGCTTCTGCCTACAGCCTTATGCCATCCCGCAACAAGTTTTTCCCTGCAAGCGCCGTCCATTTTCGGTTCATAAACCATATCGCACTTCCAATGGTCCTTTACATCATTCATGCTTTTCCAGAAACCCGCCGTAATTCCCGCAAGACAGGCGGCTCCAAGCGCTGTGGTTTCCCGCACGACAGGCCGTATAATGGCGGAGCGGCAGACATCAGATTGAAACTGCATGAGGAAATTGTCCCTGCTCGCGCCTCCGTCAACTTTAAGTTTCTTTAATGTAACGCCGATATCTTTCTCCATAGCGTGTAAAAGGTCCATTACCTGATAGGCGATTGATTCCTGGGCGGCCCTGATTATATGCGAACGTTTTGTGCCTCTTGTGATCCCCACAATACAGCCGCGCGCGTACATATCCCAATAAGGAGCGCCAAGCCCCGTAAAAGCGGGAACAAGATAAACTCCGGCGGTATCGCTTACCTTTGACGCGTAATACTCGCTGTCCGCGCTGTCTGTAATCAGGCGCATCTCATCGCGCAGCCACTGGATGACGGCTCCTCCGGTAAATACAGAACCTTCAAGCGCGTAATGTATTTCGGAATCAGCGCTGCCCAAACCCGCGGCGATGGTTGTTAAAAGACCGTTGGCGCTTACGGCGGCGTTTGTCCCCGTATTCATCAAAAGAAAACAGCCTGTTCCATAGGTACACTTCGCGTCTCCTTTTTCAAAACAGCACTGGCCGAAAAGCGCCGCCTGCTGATCCCCCGCGCTGCCCGCAATCGGAATGTCAACTCCCTGAATATTCGCGTTCGCAAACACGAAACCGGAAGGCCTCACCTGAGGCAGCATAGCGCGTGGAATATCAAGTGCGTCAAGGAGTCTGTCGTCCCAATCCAGTTTGTGAATATCGAATATCATCGTGCGGCTGGCGTTCGTGAAATCAGTAACATGGGCCCTGCCGCCGGAAAGTTTCCAGATAAGCCACGTGTCAACAGTGCCGAAAAGTATCTCTCCGTTCTTTGCACGTTCCCGCGCCCCTTCTACATTATCCAAAATCCATTTTATCTTTGTTCCGGAAAAATAGGCGTCCGGTATAAGGCCTGTGGTTTTTTTAATATAATCGCCCATGCCGCCGTTTACAAGAGAATCGACAATTGCGGAAGTTCTTCTGCATTGCCAGACAATCGCGTTGTAAACAGGAAGCCCTGTATTTTTATCCCACAGAATCGTCGTTTCCCTTTGGTTGGTAATCCCGATTGCGGCGATATCACCAGCGCTGACATTAAGGCGCGTTAAAAGATCGAGCGTTACATTGTATTGGGTGGAAAAAATCTCCATCGGGTCATGCTCCACCCATCCCTCATGCGGATAAATCTGCGTAAATTCTTTTTGCTCAGAACCTGCAATGTTCATCTGAAGATCAAACAAAATTGAACGGGAGCTTGTAGTTCCCTGATCAAGCGAGAGAACGTATTTAGCCATGGAGATTTCCTTTTAACACCGAATCTTATATCCGGTATTATACCATGAAAAGAGCGGTTATTTCAATTAAAAATCAAATTGATAATTATCCAGCTTATATTCCTCAACAAGCGATTTTATCGTCTTTTTCAGGCTGTCGTTCATCGGAACGCCTAAGTCTTTGCGTTCCAGCCATGCAAGGTATTCCTTTTCCCCCGCTGTGTAAATACGCTGTTGGCCGGGAGCTTTGGCGGAAGCGCGAAGCTGGCGCAGTATATCGCCCGTAGTTTTTTTAAATTTTTCAGGCTCAACAAAGGCGTTGATATCAACGGCGATAAAGAAATGGCCAAGATGATACGGAATCTTTTTTCCGTTTTCGTCCAAACCGTTCAGGGCTTTTAAAAACTGCCCCTGCTGTAAAGCGGCGCTTAAAATTTCTACCACTGTCGCATAACCGTATCCTTTGTAGCCTGCCGTTTCTTCACCAAGACCGCCGAGGGGGGCAAGCGCGCAGGTATCACCGCTAAGCCCTTTAAGAGCTTTTGCGGCCGTTGTTTCGCTTGTGCCGTCACGGTTAATTACCCAGCCTTCCGGCATTTCTTTGTTGATACGCTCATAATGCTCTATTTTTCCGCGTTGCGAAACGGAGGTAGCGCAGTCGAGCATAAAGGGAAACTCCTCATCGCTTGGAATCCCGAATGTCAGCGGGTTTGTACCGAGCATATTGTCTATTCCAAAGGTAGGCGCGATTGAGGGGCGCGCGTTTGTGCCCGTTATGCCGATCATGTCCTGTTTTGCCGCCATTGCGGCGTAATAACCCGCTATACCGTAATGCGTAGAGTTACGCGCAACAACCATGCCAAGTCCGTATTTTTTCGCCTTGTCTATTGCCATTTGCATTGATTTTTTCCCGATAACCTGCCCCATGCCGTCATGTCCGTCAACTACAGCCGTTGCGAGATGGTCTTTGACAACTTCAAAATTTGTTACCGGGTTCTGTATGCCGTCTTTTATTCTGTCTATGTATATGGGTTTGAACCTGCCCACTCCGTGTGAGTCGATCCCGCGCTTGTCGGATTCAATGAGTATTTCCGCGCAAACCGCCGCATCCTGTTCGGGAACTCCGGCCTTTACAAAAACATCCTTCATAAAGGATTCCAGTTTGTCAAAACTTACATGGTTATTTGTCATTATTTTCTCCCAACAGCAATCAATTTATCCGCCCTGTGATCATAGGGGCATTCGTCCCAATCGCCGTATATTTCCACTTTGCCGAAACCGGCTCTTAAAAGCAGTTCTTTCAGTTCAGAAGCGGAATAAAGCCTCTGCGTAAAGGTTTTTTCGATTCTTTTTCCGTCTTTAATAAGTATCCAACGGTTTTTTAAAAAAGTCCATGAATCCAGAGATTCATACTGCGTTAAAACGGTAAAACCCGCGCGCTCAAACCACTCGCCTTCGGTAAAATCGCGTACGGCGATTTCTTTCCCAAGTGTTTCAATAATAAACGAACCGCCGTCTTTCAGGGATTCATAGGCGTTTTTAACGAGTAAAAAATCGTCATTTTGATCGGAAAAATATCCAATTGAGATATAAAGATTTACAATTGTATCAAAGTATTGAGGTTTTTTATATTCCCTTGCGTCCGCGTTTATGTACTCTATATTGAGATTTTCATATAATGCGTCTTCTCTCGCGGCACAGAGATAACTGTCGGTAATGTCAACGCCGGTTACACAAAAACCGCGCCGCGCGAGCTCTGCGCTGATTCTTCCGAAACCGCAGCATAGGTCGAGAACTTTCGGCGGGGAAATTAATGTTTCGCAGGAGTTTTCTCCGTAAAGGTTTAACCGGGAAAGACAAGTGATGCCGTCCGCCACATCAGGAACTTCCTCCCAATGAGCGTCATCAAACATAATGGGAGCATATTGCTCCCAAAAGTTTGAATCATTAAACCATTCTGAAATTTTCCCCTGCACAACTATGCGGTTGCGATCAGGCTGCCGAACTTTCGGTCATCGGGTTCAGGTATCCTGTCTGGATACAGATATTAAAAAGGTGTCTTGTAATAGTCTCTTCGGTCGTTTTAATATTACCGTTGTTGTTGCGTGTAAAACGAACAAGATACTCATTATCCATCTCCTGCAGAATATCAATGTACTCTGTATTACCCGATAAACACTTAATACTATAACGTTTCATAACTAATTTATCGGTAAATATTCTCTACGCTTGAGATATTTTTTTATTTATTTTAAACTGAAATAATGAAAATCCGGTATAAAATGTTTCTGGTCGTTCTTCCGTTAGTCATAGTCCCGCTTGTCCTTGCGGAAACGGCTTCATATTTTCACGCGGTAAACGGCATAACAGGCCTTGCCCGCCAGTTATTGGGCTTTAAGCTCGGAGAACTGGAGAAATTCGCGAACAATCAATGGACGCTTCTGGTAGAAAACAATTACGCCGGAAACCAGGAAATGGTCGAAGCCGCAAAGGAAGCGGTGCAGCAGTACGGACAGAGTATTGTGTTAAGCCCTTCGGAAATTATTTTTGCGGTGGACAAAAACGGCGACATTGCGATTTCCAGCGGCGACTTGCAGCTTCTTGACGGCGAAAGAGAACCGTTAATGCGGATTTTAAACGAGGAAAACCACGGGCTTGTAACCGCATATATAGGCGGCGAAAAGCGAATTTTTCAGTCTTTTTATTTTACCCCGTTTGACTGGCATATCCTTATAACCGAAAAAGAAAATGTTTTTTACAGTGAAGCGAAAAATATCGCGGTACAGACAATAATCACCCTTGCCGTTTCCGTTATTGCCGCGGTGCTTTTATTGATATTTATAACAAGAAGCCTTACCAATCCCCTCGCGCGGATTGTAAACGCTATGAATGATATTATCGAAAAGGCGGACCTTTCGGCAAAAATTGACGTTGAATACCGGGATGAAACAGGAACTCTTGCAATTACCTTTAACCGCATGACTGAAGAACTTGACAGGGCGTATTCCCTGATCAAACGTTACGCGTTTGACGCCGTTCTCGCGGGAAAGAAAGAAGAGCGCATCCGTCAGATTTTCCAGAAATACGTTCCAAACGACGTAATAGAGCGGTTTTTCGCTTCTCCCGAAAAAATGCTTGTAGGCGATAACCGCAAATTATCAATACTTTTTTCCGATATCCGCTCTTTTACTACAATTTCCGAAGGCATGGCTCCCGATGATCTTGTTAACTCCCTGAACCGCTATTTTTCCGGGCAGGTGGAAATAATCTACAACAGAAAGGGCATCGTGGATAAATTCATCGGAGACGCAATCATGGCATTCTGGGGCGCGCCGGAAAAACACGAAGATGACGCGTTACAGTCTGTACTGTCCGCCCTTGAGATGACAGAAGCGGTTGCGGTTTTCAACGAAAACCAGCGTAAACTCGGCAAGTGCGAGTTTAAAATCGGCATCGGCCTTAATTACGGAGAAGTAACGGTCGGGAATATCGGCAGCGAGAGAAAGATGGATTACACTGTTATCGGGGACGCGGTAAATCTCGCTTCCCGCATGGAAGGACTGACAAAAACATACCATTCGGAAATTTTAATATCCGAAAGTTTATTTGAAGAACTGCGAAAGACATCATCCGCGCAAGGGCTGTGTTTCCGCCTCATTGATACTGTCGCCGTAAAAGGCAAAACAAAGGGAGTGAGAATATTCACGCTTAAGAAATCGCTTTCCACCGCCGAACAAAAAGCCTGGCCTTTGCATAATCAGGGAATGAAACTCTACTACAACCGTTCATTCAGCGAAGCCTGCGAAAAATTCAAGGAAGCGCTTGTGTTTTTACCGGAAGACTTCAACGCCGAAAACCTTCGCGCAAGATGCGCGGACTATGCCAGCAATCCCCCTCCGGAAAACTGGAACGGCGTTGAAGTAATGAAAACCAAATGACAGAACTCTAATTATCCAGCAAAGCCTGCCGGATAATATCAAGCTGATTCCTGAGATTAACCATTTCCTGCGCCTGCGTATTGATCTGATTTCTAAGATTAGTCATTTCCTGCGTTTGTGACGCGTTTCTCGATTCCAAATCCCTGATGGAATTGTTGCGGGCGGTAACAGTCTGTGAAAGGGTGTTCCTTTCCGACTCAAGAGAGTTTTTTTCCGATTGAAGGGTTCTTACTGACGCTTCAAGTTCCGAGAGTCGGCGGGTTTGAGTGGAACTTCCCGCATTAACCGAGTCAATTGTTTTCTGCATTTCCGCGATTTTTTCTTCGAGCTGTTCATTTTTTGCCTTTATCTCGGCTGTTTCGGCTCCGGCGTTTGAAGGTCTGCCTGAATTACGCAGGTCGGCAATCAGGGTTTCCATAGAATCAAGCGATTTATTGTAAAATTCTCTCTTTACCGCAAATGAACGCGAAGACGAAAGCGGGTTGTTATTGCATAAAAAACGCAGACTTTCCAGAGTTTCGGCGGCCTGATCAAAGCGTCCGTCCTTAACAAGGGTGTTTATCAGGGCAAGCCCGCCCGAGAACTGAGAATCAATCGCTGCGATTTTTTCACTCTCTCCCGACAGGCGTTCAATTTCGCTTCTTGCGGAATCCAGTTCATCGGAAGTTCTTTGCCGCGCGGAAGCGAATTCTCTCGCTCTTTCCTCAAGCTGGGCGCGCAGAGCCGCTTCTCTTGACCGTGAATCTTCCAGTATTCTGGCTCTTTCTTCCTGTAACACGGCAAGGTCATCGCGGTAGGAAGCCTGCAGCGCGATAAGGCTTTCCTGGGCGGCAAGCTGTTCGCTCGTTAAATCCTGAATCGAATACAATTGCATCAGTTGGTTGTCAACTTCCTCAAGCCGCGAGGCAATCGAAGAGATTTCCATTTCTTTTACGGCGATTCTTTGCGCGGTCTCTTTGCGGATTTCCTCAATAAGAGCTTTTTCAGTCAGATTATATACCGCGTTGCCTGTCTTTACCTGCGCGTCAATCTTTGAGTTAAACCAGAATAAAAAAAGAACTCCGCATCCAAGAACTACCACCGCGGCAATATTGACAACTAACGGCAAGAACGCCCCGCTTTTTTTTGCGTAATAGCCGGTTTTTACCCCCTGAGAAAGGGATTTGCGGTTTTTTTCTGCAATTCCGTTTATTTGGGCGAGTATTTCCTTTTGCTCTTCAACAGGTATTCCCGATTTGTCGTCAAAAATCACCTCATCGTTATTTGTCATCCAATTTCCCCTTATCAGATAAAAATTAACATTCGATGCCTTCGGCTTCTTTTGCCGATAGCCTTATGCCGCCGGCTTTCAATCCGCGTACATTGTAATTCTGAGCCTTGAAGTTCTCGGAAAGAACTTTAAGGCGCGGTTTTTCCTTATACTTAACAGTAAAGGAAAATTTGGGACGGGTGTCTATGTGCAGTACCTGCGCGCCGTCAGGAACAAGAAAATAATCCTTGTTAATAATCCACCCTTCTATTACGCAGCGTTTAATACAGGGAAAGCCCGTATCTTTTTCCTTGAAAATAACAGTAAAGACGGTTTTTGCGAGCGCGTCCTTGTCCGCGGCTCCTATCCACCACGCATCCGCGCCTACAAATGTTTTTTCGCTTAAATCCATAACGGTGTACATGCCGTTCCTGCGGACGGCGAGAATCCTGTCAAACGGCGACACTTCGGCTATCTTTGCGCCTGAGACATTTGTTCCCATATAGCCGGTTTTACTGTCGTATTTTAACTCAACGTCCCGTTTGACAACTTCCTTGGCGATAACCTTGTCAAAAGCGCCTACAATGGTTTTGCGCACTCCGCCGCCGATTTCTTCGTTGGCTTTTATTTTGGCGATAATTCCTTTCAAGAAAGAGACAGAATAGGCGACTATATTTTTAAGGTGATTATTTATTTCCTTAATCCGCGCCTGTATCTGCTCCATCTCGTCTTTCGCCTTGTTGATGTCGTATAACGAAATTCTGCGGATTGGAATACGCAGCAGGTGTTCTACGTCGTCCTGTGAAATGCCGCGCGCGCCTACCTCTTTTAAAAACGGCTTAAAACCGGCGATAACCGCGTCCTGCACGCCCTTTGCCGTTTTCATTTTTTCGATATTTTTGTAAATCCGCTCCTCAATAAAAATTCTTTCCAGAGTGCGCAGGTGCAGTTTGTCAAGGAGTTCTTTTTTTTCCAGTTCAAGTTCCTTGGTAAGAATTTTTACAAGCTGTTTCGCGTGATATTTAATTACTTCGGTTACAGTCATCACAACCGGAAGGCCGTCTTTTATAACAAGAAGGTTTACGGAAATTGACTGCTCGCATTCCGTAAAGGCAAAAAGCGCGTCAATGGTTTCCTGCGCGTACACTCCGCGGGCAAGTTTTATTTCAATCTCAACTTTATCGGTTGTAAAATCGTTGATCCCGAGAATCTTTATTCTGCCCGCCCTTGCCGCGCTGTCAATGCTGTTGATGATGCTTTCCGTAGTTGAACCAAACGGAAGCTCTGTAATAAGGATTCGCTTTGGATCGGAAGTGTCAAGTTTCGCGCGTACCAGAACCTTCCCGTTTCCTCCTGAGTATTCGGAAATGTCAACATAGCCGCCTGTCGGGAAATCCGGATAAAGATCGAATTTTTTTCCGGTAAGGCAGTCAATTTCCGCTTCAATAACTTCGATAACATTGTGGGGAAGGATTTTTGTAGACATGCCGACAGCAATCCCTTCCACCCCCATAATGAGCACTACAGGTATTTTCGCCGGAAAAAGAACCGGTTCGCGGTTTCGCCCGTCGTAGGAATCCGCCCACTGAGTCAGTTTTGGGTTGTAAAAAATGTCTTTGGCAAGCGGCGTTACGCGGCACTCAATATAGCGCGGCGCGGAAGCCTCGTCCCCTGTGTACAGATTGCCGAAGTTCCCCTGCCTGTCGATAAAAAGCTCTTTATTGGCAAGCACTACAAGCGCCGGATTGATGGAAGCCTCTCCGTGCGGGTGATATTTCATACAGTGACCGGTTACATTCGCGACCTTGTGGAATTTGCCGTCATCCATCTCGAACAGGGAGTGAAGAATGCGCCTCTGGACAGGCTTTAGACCGTCTTCCAAATCGGGAATGGCGCGATCCTTGATTACATAGGACGCGTATTCAAGAAAGTTCCGGTCAAATAGGTTTTTTATGAATGCCATTATTAATACTCTATATCAGCATAAAAAACAGGTCAACGGCGCGGTTGGGCCTCTTTAAACAACACATAATCAGAAACAAATATCTCCCATATATTATGAAAATTATACAATTTGACAAAAATTAAAGTTGTTTGATTTATGTTGAAAAACGTAAGTCTCAATATTGATATAATTTCATGGAAAAATTATTTATAACATAGTAAACACATTGGTATTATGTGTTATATTAACAAGCTGCATGAACTTGTAAATAATGATGTTCTATAGTGGTAGAAAATAAAAAAGGTTCTTTTCCAAACACGGTCTTGACTTGTATATTCAACAGACCAATTCCTGTGTAGCTATTGAAATCAAAATTATGTTCGGTACAGTGTAACAGTTTTCTCATGCTTATCATTCAGTACGCTTTATTACTCATAAGTCTATACCAATTCAACCAAGTTTACCGTCTCTATTTCACATCGGTTCAGTTTTTTCAAAAAATTATTTGGAATATCCTTTATTGTTCTTACTCTTTTTCTCTTTTTTTCAATCATTTTTCTTTTTTTATAAATTATATTCGTATAATTCCTTATAACTTATTTCAGGATTTGTATATCTTTTTCTGTTTTGAGTTAAATTTTTATAATTTATTGCTTTTTGGGGACAAAATTGAATACACGCGACACATTGTTCACATTGATGCTTATATTCCGGCCGATTATTTACCATTTCAATATTTTTTACCGGACAAACTTTTTCACATATACTGCAGCCGGTACAATTATTATTAACTGTGAAATCTTTATCCATATTTGACACTTCTTTTATGAATTTTTCATTCATAGATTTAAATATTCTTGTAAATTTATTTATATTATTACTTTTCCTTTTCTTTATTGAATTTATTATTGGAATAAGTTTCATATTGGCTTTTTGTGTAATTTCTTCTATTTTTGCACTCATGTCGTACGCAACAACATAATTTGCAAACATTTTCAAATTTTTCCCATAATTTAATTTTATACCATGTCTGTTGAATAACAATTCATACATTTGATAAACAGCATTTCCAGCAAGTCCTCCATAAGTTGCAATTGAATAATAGTATGCATCCTTATTTTTGTTTATATTCAAATTCTCAATAAATTCAATAACTTTTTTGGGCATTCCCCAATAATAAACCGGATAAATAAAACCAACGCTGTCATATTGTTTTATTGGATTGAACGGTTTTGCCATTGAAACAATTTCACAATTCCCAAGTTCTTTTGATATACATTTTGCTGCGTATAAACTATTTCCTGTTCCGGAAAAATAAAATACTATGTTTTCCACATTATCCTTCTTTTATTACTCTCTTTTTTTGAATTCTGCAATTTTATAGCGAAATGTCCCGTCATGCGCAACATCAGGCGGGGTATAATAGTAATAAATTATATCTATCGGAATATGACTAATTTTATCATATTCAATAAATATTTCAGTTTGATAAACACGATCTTTTGACTGTTTTATTTTATTATTAGTATTAAATATTTCCTCAATCGTTTTATATATCTCATCAATAGTCGAATAATTCATAAAATATTCTATATTGGAATTCTCTACGAATGCTAAATCATTTTTAAATTGACTATTTTCAACAAATATTGTTCCATAATAATAGATAGAACCAATAGCTGATAATTGATATTGATAATTTTTTATGTTTGCCTGCTGCCATAACTTTCTTTGTTCGATAAATATTTCTTTATCAAATTTTACCTGAGTTGTAGATTTTGACAAATTAGCGCAAGAGAATAATATAAAAACCAAAAAAATAATTATTACCTTCTTCATTACTTTACCATCTATAATAATTATTTAAAATATTTTTAAAATGTCAAGTATATTTTGGTTCATTCCAAAGTTGGTTGAATTAGCGTCTGTTTTCCAAGTTTAACAATTTATTTTTTAAGAGGTAAAAATTACAGCGGCCATACATGATCCTTTTTATTACTTTTAGCTTATTGACGCTTCCTTCCGC
>Ga0268262_10000156_pt1 | contig 87731 bp, 79 predicted proteins | sample TergutNc150P3_FD_190354 | JGI IMG/M metagenome (GOLD analysis project Ga0268262, IMG submission 190354) | Nasutitermes corniger P3 segment gut microbial community from laboratory colony in Florida, USA - Nc150 P3 (SPAdes) (version 2) | ecosystem: Host-associated > Arthropoda: Insects >...
CTCCTAATGTTACTTATTAGACAGCCCCCTCTACTACAAACAAAAAAATCTCCTAACCCATAACTCAATACGGATCACTCGGAGATTCCGACACTTTACTAATCTCTTAGTAGTTCTCAGATTCTTAATTAAAGACTATACTTCTTACATCTTATTTAATATTAATTATGGTAATATATATACGAAAATAATCACAACTTGAGCAACAGCGATTGAGCGAATTAAGCTATTTTATAAGTCATAGATGCTACCAATTTTGCCGTTTGGATAGAACTTACCATCAATATTTGCACTTCCGCGAGGCTCTAACATCTTTTGGAGACTAAGACCGCTACTCTCAAAGAAGAAAACTTGTTTTCTCTTATCAGTTGTATTCTTTAATAATAGGTATCCTCCGTACATTTCATACACAACACCATTCTTAACACCTTTTGTTACAAGAGTTGAGTACTCAGCAGATAACAGTGTAGAAAAAAGCACTACAACAAGCATAGCGATAGTGATTTTTTTTCTCATCTTTACCTTCTTTGACTTTAATTTACTAATGACCATAGTTTTTTCTATACCTATAATGTCAATAGTTTTTTTACTCTTTTTTTAAAAAATTTCACTTCTTCCCCTTTCCCGAACCTGTCTTTAATATTCCTGCTATAAATATACCGGCTATCTCTACTGTCACACTCTTCTTTTCAGGTAATTTGTTATAAATATCCTCTTCGCAGAGCAGATCCAGAACCTGAGGTCCGACTTTAGCTTTAACAATCGGCACTTTTTTAAGTTTATATATTTTTGGTATCTGTTCGACTACTTTCTTAGGAATATCTGCATTCTTAATATTATCCATCCGTTTTGAAATAACCAGAATTGTTGTTGTCATTTTATATTGCTTAACAAGCTCTTCCTGAGTATCCATCTTCTCTTTCATCTTTTTCTTAAGGAAAAAATATCCTACTACTAACAGTACAACTACAATTGCTATAATTATCCACAGAATCATCCACCCTTCCATTAAAGAATCCTCCATTAAAATTAATCTATATTAATTTAATATATCTTTATGCAATAACTTTTACTTCATGTAAAGACAAATAATTATCAGTCTTTGTGATTTTGATTAAGCTATACAAGCTTCACCCTTTTAATATTTTGATTTTACAGTCAAGTTAAATAAATTTTAAAGATTGACACGTCTTAAAAAAGTTTAATGTATCACGGCGTAATTTTTGCCCGTAGGGCATTCATATCAATAGATAATAGCATAATAATAAACAAATAGCCCGTAGGACTTTAACAGAAATTTAAAAGAATTATGTCTTATAAAAAATTGGCATAATTCACTCTATATACATAATACATAATATGTTATTAAAAATATTGACATCCTAATTTAGATAAATTTAATATAGCCGTTAATTACGTTAATTATTTGAAGTAAATGATATTTTTATTTCATTGATGTTTTAATTGGGAGAATAAAGTGGAAAAAAGACAACTCGCTAGACTCTCGGCAAATGAAGTTCCTGAAATTTTAAGAAAACCTATTCTTCTAAATAATTTTGAAGAAGTAAAGTCACAAATAGAAAACTTAAGCCCTCTTGGTATTGCTCTCCTTGTTGATAAAGGGATAAAAATAGAGAAAGGCGATAGCTTTCATATTAAGTATCATGTAATAGATTCAATTATTAAATGTTTTTGTGTGTTCAGCGATGAATACGGTGACAAAAAAATTATTCATGCATATTTTGCAGATGTTGAAGATACAAAGGAAATTATGAAATATCTAAACTGATAGAAACCGAATTAAATAATTTTATCTTACTTCGGATTTACTTCTTACTGCATTGCACATTGAAAAAACTGCTTGACATTTCGTTTGGAGAAACTTTAATAAACTATTAGATGAAATTTAATCTATAAAATTTAATAATAAGTGAGGAAAAATTTAATGAGAAAAAAATTATTGTTTGACGCAAACAGTTCTCCGCATTATACTGAAAAAGAGCCGTTCTCCGTTAGCTCACTGTAGTATAATCCTTCTATTATTAACCCTTTTATTCTCCATAACAGCCTGTGGCGGTGACGGGGGGGATGGTGTTACCGGAGGTGTTACCTACTATACCGTAACCTTTAACAGTAATGGCGGAACTGCGGTCAGCCCCATTGCGGGTCTGGCATCAGGGAGTACCATTACCGCTCCCACAGCCCCTACAAAAGGAAGTTATGGTACGTTTGGCGGCTGGTATAAAGATACAGGTTTAACTAATGTCTGGAACTTTGTGAGCGACACGGTAACTTCCAACATTACCCTTTATGGCAAGTGGAATGCAGCTTACAGCCTCGGCGACACCGGCCTCGGCGGCGGCAAAATTTTCTACAGGAGCGAGACAGGTTTTACCCTCTACATGAATGCGACGGACAGTACCTGAACAACCGCCTACTACCTTGAAGCAGCGCCTGTCAATGCGAGCACATCGTGTCGTTGGGCGGGAACTTCTTACTCAGATGTAACCGGTACAGAGACGGCTATTGGCACAGGCAGGAAAAACACGGCTATCATTAGTGGATGGCCCGCGTATTCCGGCGATACTTACAGTAACAATGCCGCCAAAGCATGTGTTAAGTATTCAGACGAAAATGTGCCAAACGATTGGTTTTTGCCCAGCAAAGACGAGCTCAATGAGTTGTACGAGAGCAGAAGTTCTCTTAGTTCCATTGGTATAGGAAGCAGCAATTACTACTGGTCTTCGTCGCAGTACGATACCTATTACGCGTGGCTCCAGAAGTTCAGCAATGGCGACCAGTCCTACTACACCAAGGACAGTACCTACTTTGTTCGGGCTATTCGGGCTTTTTAGGAAATGCAAAACACTTTATTTTGTCGACAGAATACGGTATTCGGAGGACAGAATGACCTATCCGGTTGACAGAATAAGTCATCCGGTGGACAGAACAAGTCATTCGGAGGCAAAAATGCCGCATTCCACAGACGGCGCAAGCTGGACTGCGGTTAGCGACAGTACATTTGGAACTTATTTCATCTTTCGCATAGCCTACGGCGCAGGTAAATTCGTTGCTGTTGGCCAGAACGGCAAGATTGCGTATTCGGGAACCATCCCTTAATGGCGCGGTAACGCAACCGTATAAGGAACGGTACGGCATATTTTTTTGCTGTAGCAAATAAATTTATGCCGTTACAAATAATATTTGATGTAAAAATTGCCGGTCGTCGACCGTAGTAGAGACAAGGCACGCCTTGTTTCTACAAATTTATTCGTACAAATTTATCCGTACAAATAATAATTCATAATTCTGTAAATTTCTGTGTAAACCTGTAACCGCAAAATCATTATAATATTATAAATCGGGGTTCAAACAAAAAATATTACAGAAAAATTCCCCTAAAAGTTTTTGGATTACAGTGCAAAAAGTCTTGACTTTTATAAAGTTTTTGGATTACAGTGCAAAAAGTTGAGGAAGCATGATAAATAGACCGGAATACATAAAAAAACTTTTAACATTCAAAGACAAAAAAATAGTAAAAATAATAACAGGCGTGCGGCGCTGCGGAAAATCCACCCTGCTTGAATTATATCAGAATGAATTGAAAAAGCAAGGCGTTAAGGCAGCTCAGATTCAAAATATAAATATGGAAGATTTGGATAACGAACCGTTAAAAGATTATCACAAACTCTATGAACAAATAATCAAAAACCTTGCGCCAAACAAAAAAAATTATGTTTTTTTGGACGAAATACAAATCGTTCCAGAATTTGGGCAAGTAGTGAACAGCCTTTATTTAAAAGAAAATACTGATATATATTTAACCGGTTCTAATTCTAAAATTCAATCGAAAGATATTGCAAGCAAAATAGAACGTGAATATGTCACAATCCACATGCTGCCTTTATCATTCAAAGAATACTTGTCTGCATGGTCAAATTCGACCGGCGCAAACAATTATGACGATATATTCAATGACTACCTGACATACAGCTCTTTTCCTCGCGCGCTGAGTTTCAGAACATACAATGTCTCTAAGCGTGATAATGAAGTCACAACGTCCGTTTATAACGGCTGGGAGAAATCTGGCGTCCGCCAATATCTGCACGATCTGTATGAGAAAATAGTTCTAAAAGATATAGTAGAAAATAAAAAAATATCCGATATCGGCAGATTAGAATCGGTCATTCGTTTTATGGCAGATAATATAAGCAAAGAAATCTCTATAAACAATATAGCTAATTCAATGACTGCAGGCGGACGAAAAATCGATCATCGCACTGTGGAGAGTTATATAGAAGCATTCTGCGACAGCTTTGTTATCTACAAAACGAACCGATACGATGTTAAAGGGAAAGAGTTTCTAAAAACTCAAAGCAAGTATTACTTGGTAGATATTGGGCTGCGTTATCTGCTTTTGGGTGATAAGAAAAGCGATAGTGGAAAGATATTAGAAAATATAGTATATTTGGAACTTGTACGCCGTGGATATAATGTCTATACAGGGAAAATCGGCAATAAAGAAATAGACTTTGTCGCAGAAGGTCCAAACGGAACGGAATACTATCAAATCTCGGAAACTGTCCGCGGAGAAGATACTTTTGCAAGAGAAGTTGCATCATTGGATTCAATAAATGACCATAATCAAAAATTTTTACTAACACGGGATTATGATAAAATCTCACACAAAGGGATAAAAATTCAGAATGTCTTAAAATGGTTATTGGACAAATAAATTTATGTAGGGTCAGAGCCAACATCATAAACTTAAGGGAAATAGTCCATGGATTTCACGGATTTCACAGATTTTTCAGAGCTTAATTTTCTAAATCAACGTAATCTGTAGCCCCATCAAGTCTTAAGTTTATGATGTTGGGTCAGAGCATAAAATATACTGCAAAAAGTAAAAAAATGCTCTATTTTAACCCGCAAAAAGTAAAAAAATACCCCTATTTTAGTTGCAAAAAGTTGACGGTTATTATATATAACCGATAAGGTATGGACGATAAGGTATGGAATAATGCTAAAGAGAAAAATATTAGACAGCTTAATTGAATGGAGGCATAACAAAAACAAGCTTGCGTTGCTCGTTAAGGGAGCAAGACAGGTAGGAAAAACTTTTATTATTCGTGAATTCGGCAAAGCATACTATAAAAATTTTATAGAGATTAACTTTGAAAAACAAGTTTCGGTTAAAAAAGCATTTGAAGGAGATTTGGATGTAAGGACGATTATACTCAATTTATCTGCAATGGGACTTGGAACATTCGAGGAAGGCAATACTCTTGTATTCTTTGATGAAATACAAAGCTGCCCGCAAGCGAGAACTGCCGTTAAATTTCTTGTAGAAGACGGGCGGTTTGACTATATCGAATCGGGATCATTGCTTGGAATAAATTATCGGGAGGTCTCGTCTTATCCGGTTGGTTTTGAAGAACAATTGAATATGTATCCGCTTGATTTTGAGGAATTTCTTTGGGCAAAAGGAATCTCGCCGGAAATTATAGATAAGCTGCATGAAGCATACAAATTCATAAAGCCTGTGGACGTTTTTTTGCATGATAGAATAATGAAAGCCTACCATGAGTATTTAATAGTCGGCGGAATGCCTGCGGCAGTAAAAGTTTTTATTGAAAACGACGATTTTGCCGAAACCTTGAAAATCCACCATAGCATACTTAACAGCTATCGTGACGATATATCTAAATATGCCGAGAAAGAGAAGATAATCGTTAAGAAAATGTTTGATGCAATACCGGAACAGTTGAACAAGAAGAATAAACGATTTATACTTGCAGATTTAGAAAAAGGTGCAACAGCAAAGAAATATGAAAATGCGTCTATGTGGATGTCTGAGGCAGGCATAACATATAACTGTTTTAATGTGACGGCATTAGAAGTATCTCTTAGTTTTAACGAAAAAAGAAATTTATATAAACTATATATGCTTGATACAGGGCTTTTGTGCGCGTTAGGATTTATGGGAATTCAAAGCGCATTGCTTATGGGCGATATTGAAATAAATGAGGGTGGAATAACTGAAAATGCCGTTGCTGCAGCTTTGGCTAAAAAGAATATCCCTCTTTACTATTACGATAAAAAAAGCCGTTTGGAACTTGATTTTGTATTTGTAGAAAACGGCGAACTTTCGGTAATAGAAGTTAAATCCGGGAAGGCTTATAAAAAACATGCATCCCTTGATTACGCATATGAGAATGTTCAAGGAAAACTAAATCGTCGAATAGTTTTGAGCAAATATAATGTAGAAAAAAGCTCAGATGGAATAATTTACTATCCATTGTATATGGCGATGTTTTTTTGATTCGAGATAAATGGTCCGACCCAAAAACACAAGCCGTAATTCATGGATTTTAAGAGTCCATGAATTACGGAACAAAATCTATTTCATATCTCTCCATTTTTTATTATTAAGGTTCTTATCAAAATCTAATCCAAGCTGCCCGCCCGGATTCATTATATTGTTAGGATCAAAGTGTTTCTTTATTGAACGGAGTACATTCATCTGTTCTGTACCCAAATGCTTCTCAACCCATGGAGATATCATCTTTCCAACGCCATGGTGATGACTCAAAGATCCTCCGCTTTTATTTATAGATTCTAATATAATATCTTGAAATTTAATATAATCGTCAACGCCGTTATCTTTCATAATGTATATGAAGTATAGATTTGTTCCTTGCGGATAAAAGTGTGAACTATGTGTCATACATATAGTTTCGGGTCTATTCTTAACAACCTTTCTAACCTCTTGATGCACGGAATGAAGGTTATCCCAGCGTACGCTTGTTTCAAGGGTATCAATCAATATGCCGTAATCCTGAAGGTCTTCACGCAAATAGGGGTCCTTATATCTGCCCGGTTCCCACATCTTTGTAGGGAGTCCGGTTATATACATACCCTTATGTTTTTTGCAGATTGACCTTACCTGTTTTTTTACATTCTTAGTAAAATGACTCTCACCTTCGCTTGAGCCGAGGAAAAGGCATCTCTGCATAGGCTTATATCCTCTAAGCTGCATAGCCTTATCTAAAATTGTACCGTCAATCCCATAGAGTTTAAGCCCAATGTGTGTCTCTTCTTCATCGGAAATTCTAAATACTGCAGGCATTCCAAACTCACCCTGAGATATTTCTCTTCCGGCATTTATTGCGTCCTGAAATGTCGGAAAGATAAATCCGAATCTCCTTCTATTCTCCGGCATAAATTTGAATATCTTTAGCGTAAGCTCAACTAATACGCCGAAAGTCCCTTCACTTCCTTTCATTATGTCATTTATCTTAGGTCCTGTTGCAGCAGCAGGATAGTTAAGCGTGGTAAAATTTCCTTTTGGAGTAATGTACTTTTGACTAATAACAAGATTGTATGCATCGCCATAATAAGAAGAGGCTTGCCCTGAGCCTAAAGTTACAACCCATCCGCCGGCTGATGAATATTCAAATGATTGCGGAAAATGACCGCATGTATATTTTCTCTTGGCATTTAATCTCTCAGGAGCATTGTTCAGAGCATCTTCCAAATCCGGTCCCATTATTCCTGCCTGAACTGTTATTGTATAGTTGACTTCATTCAACTCTATTATTTTATTCATATATGTATTCATTACAAGGGTAACTCCGCCCTTTGTCGGTCTTAGCCCAAAGTTGACCGAAGAACCTCCGCCATAAACATAAACTGGAATTTTTTGGCTGTTGCAGTATCTTATTATTTCGGATATAATTTCTTCTGATTTCGGATGTATTACAATATCAGATACAATATCCGCTTTGCCATTTCTTAAATTTATAGCCTCCTCAATTGTTTTGCCAGAAGAAAATTTTAACCGGCTGTATTCATCGGTAGATGCGTTCTCTTTACCTGCAATCTTTTGAAGCTTTAATATCTGTTCTTTCTTTAGTTTAATACTCTTTTTGAAAGATACAATTTCATCTCCGCTGCTTTTCTGAGATAAAAAGTATGAATCTTCAAGATGAAAAACAGATCTGATTTCATTTAGCAGTTTTTGATTTGGATGTTTATAGCCGTCCGGCGCTCCCCATTTGAATATGGATCTATAACTCTTTTCAACAGGAGGAGTTTCTCTCCATGCGGGTTCTATAACTTTTTTTTTCATAATCTTATCTCCAGATTTATGGTTTTTTAAGTAATTTTTCCGCTTCGGCAATTTCCTCTTTTTTTCTAGCGGCGCTCCAGCTTAGTAGTTTACCTGCAAGATCTGCAATAGTGTTAAGAGCCTTCTTGCCCGGATGTCCAAGCGTTCCCAAACCTGTTCTTCTAAATAAAATATCCGTAAGCTTAAATGCCATTTCATTCTTGACGGCATAAACCACTTGCGCTAAAATTTCGCCCTCTTGGGTCAAAGGCTTAGCCATTGATTTATCTTTATGTATAACAGACAGCATATTATCAATCTCAGTGCCGTATATTCTTGCAAGATAGTTTACAGTATCTTTGGGAAGCTCGGAATATTTCTCTACGCAAAGTTCAACAAAAGATTCAATATCCTCTATCTCCGATCCGAAGATATATTCCTTATCCGTGCCGATTTTTTTCTTAGAGACTCTCAGTTTTTTACAAGCAATCTTCATAACATTCTCTGCAAGTCCTCTGCTTGTAGTATATTTCCCTCCTTCAACCGTAATGAGACCGTCAAAGCCGTCTATGCTGTTATCAAATATTTCATACTTCCTTGAAGATTCATATACGTCTTCGGTCTGATCCTCTACCAAAGGTCGAAGTCCGCCATAACAGAATAATACGTCATCGTATGATATATTGATTTTCTCCCCATAAGATGCATTTACATCATCAATCAACTCTAATATATTCTCTTTTTTAATTTTCCAATCATCGGGACTTCCAATATATTCCTTATCCGTAGTGCCGATTAAGGAATACCCTCTCCATGGGATAATAAATATGTGCCGACCCTTAGGCGTTGATGATGTAATGACATATTCTTGCGAGAATTTTTTTGTTATTATATGTATTCCTTCAGAGCGTCTGAGAACCTCCTTATGATTCTTGTTGCCGGTTAATGATAAAACCTTATCCGCCCATGGACCTGCACAATTAATTGCAAGCCTGCCCTTAATTGAAATTTTGCGGTTATTTATTTTATCAATTAATTCTACGCCTTCGATTTTTTTATCTTTTACCTTAAATCCGGCAACCTCCATATAATTTGCAATATCAGCGCCCTTTGCCTCGGCAGATTTAATAAATGCAAGCGTAAGACGTTCAGGCGAGATACTTGCGCAATCATAATATACGAGTGATCCCTTCAACCCTTTGCTGTTAAGCGCAGGTTCTCTTTTAATAGTATTATCTTTCGATAAACTTTCATGGAGCGGCAATTTTTTATTTTTATCCCAGGTAAATGTTTTGTCAAAAGACAATATATCATATAGAATCATTCCCATCTTTAACAGGATTTTCTTTTTCTCCATCTCTTTATTATTTATTATTATCATGTTTGGAATGGGATAGACAAAGTTCGGAGCTATATTTTCAAGTATTCTTCTCTCTCTTAAAGATTCCCTCACTAAGAATAACTCAAAATTTTCAAGATATCTCAATCCTCCATGTATCAATTTAGATGTTGCAGATGACGTTTTTGAGCTAAAATCATCCCTTTCTACAAGAGCGACGGATAATCCTCTTGAAGCGGCATCATAAGCGACAGCAGCGCCTGTTATCCCGCCGCCAATCACTATTATATCATACACTTTGCTGTTTTTAAAATCAGATCGTATCATTTTAGACTCTCCATATTACATGAAAATATTTTTTCATTATGTTAAGTAATTAGAAGGGATTTTTTCTATTTTATATATAAAAGTCAATTTTTATTTTTAACCACGATATTTATTGCAACAGCTCTTTCGCTCTTTAATACCGATGAAAGCATTGCAATTTCATGTGAGATTAAATGGTGATTATGAAAAAACCGTTGTTAGTAAAAAAGACTTGAAATATGCTATAGAAATTTATTAATGAACTGAAAAAATACAATTAACGAGGATAAATTTATGAATATGACTAAGAAGGTTAAGCAACAGCTAAAAAAACATATAAATATTGTCAAAAAACTGTATCCTCAATTTTATATTGAAGTTGATATGATTGGTGGGGACATTTTAGTTTCTGTTAATTCTCTGGATATTGCTAACGAAGCTGAGTATGAAGCAGTAATTTTAAATTTTATTAAAGAAAATGACAGTAAAGGATATTTTGATATTTACTGGGGAGTTGATTCTAATCTAACCTGCGACGAACTTAGCCTGTTAGAAGATTCTGATAAAATACCAATGGAAGAAAACTCAAAAGAGTGTGTAATAAACTTTTAGATAATAAATAAAAAAAATTTAATTGACACAGGAGGTCAAGTCATGATAATCTTAGACAGACAGACAGACAGACAGACAGACAGACAGACAGACAGACAGACAGACAGACAGACAGACAGACAGACAGACAGACAGACAGACAGACAGACAGACAGACAACCTTTCTAACTGCTAACATATTAATCTTTCTATTTACGTTAATTTTTACATTTTCTCCATTCGACAGCTTTAGCGACGATAAAGGCGCTAAAAAAGAAGTTTCGGGCAATACGCTTGCGGAAAAACTGACTTGGCTGAAGGGCAATGCCAAAAGTAACGGGAACTACACCATAACACTAAGAGACAATGACAGCCTAAACGGTACAGACGGAAAACCTAACAGTGTCAACACACTTGACTACCAGGGCAAAAGCAATATAACTATAACCCTTATAGGGGAGAGTGCGGAATGTACAATAAACCTGAACAAAAACCTGAACGACTATGTGTCACTGTTTTATGTAAGAGCCGGAGTTACATTAGTTCTGGATAACAAAATTATATTGAGAGGTCGCGACCAGAATAACAGTTCGCTTGTGTATGTATCCGGAGGAGGAACCCTTATAATGAAAGCAGACTCGAAAATTACAGGCGGCGGAGTGTCTGTCGAAGGCGGAACATTTACAATGAATGGCAGTGCATCGATATCAGGCGGAGGAGTGTATGTCGAAGGCGGAACATTTACAATGAATGGCAGTGCATCGATATCAGGCGGAGGAGTGTATGTCTATAACGGAACATTTACAATGAATGACAGCGCATCGATATCAAACAATAGTGCTTTTTTCGGCGGAGGAGTGTATGTCGAAGGCGGAACATTTACAATGAATGACAGCGCATCGATATCAGACAATAGTGCTTCTCACGGCGGCGGAGTGTTTGTCTATAACGGAACCTTTACAATGAATGACAGCGCATCGATATCAAACAATAGTGCTTCTCACGGCGGCGGAGTGTTTGTCTATAACGGAACCTTTACAATGAATGACAGCGCATCGATATCAAACAATAGTGCTTCTTTCGGAGACGGTGGTGGTGGTGGCGGCGGAGTGTTTGTCGGAGACGGAACCTTTACAATGAATGACAGCGCATCGATATCAGACAATAGTGCTTCTCACGACGGCGGAGTGTTTGTCGGAGACGGAACCTTTACAATGAATGACAGCGCATCGATATCAGGCAATAGTGCTTCTCACGGCGGCGGAGTGTCTGTCGAAGGCGGCGGAGCCTTTACAATGAATGGCAGCGCATCGATATCAAACAATAGTGCTTCTTTCGGAGACGGTGGTGGTGGTGGCGGAGGAGTGTATGTCTATAACGGAACCTTTACAATGAATAACAGCGCATCGATATCAAACAATAGTGCTTCTTTATCAGGCAATAGTGCTTCTTACGGTGGTGGCGGAGGAGTGTATGTCAAAGGCGGAACATTTACAATGAATAACAGCGTATCGATATCAGGCAATAGTGCTTCTTACGGTGGCGGAGTGTTTGTCGGAGACGGAGCCTTCAATATTTCAGGCGGAACAGTGTATGGAGGTAATGATGGAATTCTTTCTAACGAATCTAACAAAGACTCCAACGCGAGCGCGGCGCTATATCTTGCTGCAGGTACAGCGGAATACGGAACAAAAGAAAACAGGAATTACATCATCACTTTAGGCAATCGCAGGGGAACAACCATAAAAGTAGTGAACGAAACTGCTGAAGCTCCTAAAGCCAGACTTGGTAAACTCATAGGCGCTATTGGAGGTTTTGACGGTGCTGATATTATTGTAAACGGAAAAGATACTATCGGCATACAGGCTCCGGTGGGCAGTACTCTCATAGTTGATGCCAATGGAGAATATATATATTTGGAGTCAACGTTTCCTATGCAGACTATTGTTAAATGCAAAGTTACAAGCGGCAAACGTTCACTAATTAAAAAAGGGATGAAAGTTTACTTGAAGCCTTAGTGCAGAGTTAAGCAATGATTTGTTTTTTTCTCAAAGGCGCAGGCACGATTGGTGTTGCAATAAATAACGGTTGTATGTTCAATAACACAGGTTTGCGTTTTTATGACAAAATTGTGTCCATTTAGTAAAAAAAGATGTATTTTTAAGATAAAAGAATTGGTTTATAGCATAGAATTTAATTATGAGGAAGGTTAAAATATGAATAACAATTTAGTTAACACAGGTTTGATGAGTTATGTTATAAAGAATGTTTTCTATTCTATATATAATAAAAACTTCACATTTTTAATACTATTTATCCTTACACTTTCATTTTCAGCCTGTAGCAAAGGAAAATCTCCATCCGGCGACGGAGGAGATAAACCCGGCGAAAACATTGCCACAACCGTGACAAAAATTGACAATAACACATCCGAAGAAAATGAAGAATATGATAATGATTTTATGAGCTGCATAGCCTATGGTAATGGTCTATTTGTCGCAGGAGTAAGTGACGGTAAAATAGCCTATTCAAGCGACGGCGTAACATGGAAAAAAGTAAAAAGCACCTCATTTGGAAAAGGTTCGATTTATAGGATAACTTATGGCAATGGTCGATTTGTCGCCTTTGGTAACAATATAATAGGTAAAGACAAAAACAAAGAGGGGTATTCACGTGACGGCATAACATGGAAAGATTATCCTTAAAAGCAATGATACTCCCGTTCTTAAAGGTATTCACGTGACGGCATAACATGGAAAGCAATAAAAAACACCTCATTCGGAGAGGATAAAATAAAGAGGATAGCCTACGGCAATGGACGATTTGTTGCAGGAGTAAGTAACGGTGAAATAGCCTATTCGGTCGATAACGGCATAACCTGGAAAACAGTGGAAAACATCTCATTCGGAGGTGAAATAAATTGTATAGCCTACGGCAATGGACGATTTGTCGCAGGAGTAAGTAATGGTAAAATAGCCTATTCGGTCGATAACGGAGTAACCTGGAACTCCAAAAGAATTTCACTTAAAAATTAACTAAAGTAAGTTTATCGAATAATCTTTTATTCATTTTTATTATTTATAACGGGCTTTTTCATCTGTTACAACTCAGTACATTGCAATATAATGCCCATGCTTTTTTTATAACTGCTTCCCCTCTTTTACTTTACAAATAGACTCTTTTATCAATACATGTACTTATGTTAATGCGGAGTTTATATTAATGCGATTTGAAGATTTCAACCTTGATGAAAACATACTAAAAGGGATAAAAAAAGCGGGTTTTGTACAATGTACTGATGTACAAGCCGAGACTTTAAAATATACTTTAGAAGGAAAGGATATTCTCGTTCAATCACAAACCGGAACAGGGAAAACTGCAGCATTTATGATTCCACTATATCATCTTTTAATTAACAATGAAAAGATGAAGAATAAAAAGGCATTGATACTTGCCCCTACCCGCGAACTTGCTCTTCAGATAGAGAAAGAGGGCAAACTTTTAGCCTCTTTTATTAATATTAAAATAGGATGTTTTTACGGAGGGGTTGGATATAATCAACAGGAGAAGTTATTAAAAGACGGAGTAGATATTTATGTTGCAACACCCGGCAGATTAATGGATTTTGCAAGCAATGGAAAGATTAAGTACAGCGAATTCGGCATTATAATAATTGATGAAGCAGACAGAATGTTTGACATGGGTTTTTTCCCTGATGTAAAAAAGATAATGAAAAAAATGGTTTCTTCATCAGAAAGAATATCAATGCTGTTTAGCGCGACATTGAGCACTAAGGTAAAAAATCTTGCATGGGAATTTATGAATGACCCTGTTGAGGTAAACATCTCGGAAGATCAGGTTACCGTAGATAAAATCAAACAGCTATTATACCATGTAGGGACGAAAGATAAAATCAATCTTCTGCTGGGAATTCTCAAAAATGAAAATCCGCAAAGTACTCTGATTTTTACAAATACCAAACAGGAGGCAGTCAGGGTAGCGGCAAAATTAGCAGGAAATAATTTTGAATGTAATTATATCATTGGAGATCTGCCGCAGAATAAAAGGACAAAGGTAATAGAAAATATCAAATCCGGAAAATTAAAGCACCTTGTTGCTACAGATGTTGCTGCAAGAGGGCTTCATATTAATGACCTTGACTTGGTTATAAATTTTGACATACCAGAAGATTATGAAAACTATGTACATAGAATCGGCAGAACTGCAAGGGCAGGGAAAACAGGAAAAGCCGTTACTTTTGCATGTGAAAAATTTGTTTATGGGCTCGAAGCGATAGAGTCATTCATAAAGATGAAAATTCCAGTTGAGTGGCCTGACGATGAAATGTTTGCTAAAGATGAAAGCAGCGATGAATTTATTAGAAGCTATCTCAAAGAATCAAAGCAGGCAAGAATTCTTTTTGAGTCCGATGAACCTGAAAATAAAAAAGGAGAAAAATCAAAGAGCGCTAAAAAAGCAAAGAATAAACAGCAGACAAATAAGAAAAAAACAACTGGAGATTTTACAGATATAGATAATACCACTTCTGGAAAGAACAAGAATAGAGTAAAACAAAATAACAAAGATCATGAAAATTATCTAAATAAGGAGCAAACAAATCCTAAAAAAGAAAAACGATCTAAAAATCTCAGCTTAGATGAAAGGATTGATTACTATAAAAAAACGTATGGAGAAAACTTTACTGTAAAAAACGAGATAAAGGCAACTAAGAAGAAAAAAACAAAATCTAAAAATAAATCTTATCAAAAAACTCCTGTAAAAAAACTTAGCCTCATTGATAGGATTAAATCTTTTTTTAAGAAGAAGTAGTTATATGGCAATCTTCTCTCTTGCTTCAAAGAGATAATCTATTGCAGAATCCGTATCTCCTGAAAAAAGACAGCATAAACTCAATGAGATTAAATCGTCTGAGGTTTTAGAGGGATGACTTTCAAGTTTAAATATTTTTTCTTCAATTGTACCGTATTTGTCGGTAAGTATTGAAACAGGAATAGATTTAATATAGTCGTTAAATCCTTTAAACTTGACTGAAGTATTTTTAAAATTTTTTATCTCATTCGCCGATTCGGTAATTTTACCGGAATTAAAGAGTATCTCGGATTTAATTTTTTGAATAGAATCAGACTTCTCCTTTGTATTGGAAATTTTTCCCAATATCTTCAGTGAATCATTTGTCCTTCCTTGATTAAAATACAGGATAGCAAGAGCGGTTAATGCTGTAATATTTTCAGGTTCATTAGCTATTACATTAATAAAATTTGATTCGGCAGCCTTAAAGTTATTCAATCTTCCATAGCATAAGCCTGTCAGCAGGGAGGTCATATAAAATTTATTATTAAGCTGCTTTGATTTCTCAAGCGCTAAGATTGCATTTTTAAAATCATTCTTTTTATAATATAAACTCCCAATATTGTAGAAAGTAATATAGTCTTCACCTAAAAGATTAGCCTTGTTAAAAGCCTTAATTGCTTGATCTAATCTGTTCATCTTAGTCAATTCAATAGCGAGTTGTATGTATAATTTTCTTTTGGTGGGATTTTCCTTAATGATCTCAACAATATGATTCAACTTACTATAATTTAAATCCGCATTCTTAACGGCTCTATTTAACATTTTTCCTCTGAACTTTCAAACTTAACGGTCGTATTTCCGCCTTGCCTCTTTGCTGTATAAAGAGCAGAATCTGCTCTCTTTATTAAATCTACACTGCTTTCATTATTTTCCCTGTCATATTGAGCTAAGCCAATGCTGATTTTAATATTAATATCAGTTATATCATTACTATATACTTTACTTTCTATCTTTTTTCTAAGCCTCTCTGCAATTATAAATGCTTCATCAATATCTGTTTCTGTTAAAATTATTGCAAATTCTTCTCCGCCGTATCTTGAAGCAATATCAAAACTTCTAATATTTTGATGAATAATCTTTGCAGTTCCCTTTATAATAATATCGCCCTGATAATGACCGTATGTGTCATTTATACTTTTAAAATGATCTAAATCCGCCATTAATAGAGTAAGGGGAACATTTGATCTTTCAACTCTCTTAATCTCTTCAATTAGTCTCTCTTGAAAATAATGATGAATATAAAGCCCTGTCATCCTGTCTAAAGTTGCCATTCTGTAAAGACGGGAATTTTCAACAGCTACTGATGCAAACTTTGCCATCTTCTCAAGAAATTGCAGATTTTGCGCAGAATAGGGAGTTTTCATTATTTTTTGACCTAAAAAAATAAGACCGTTAATTGAACTTTTTGATTTCAGAGGTATAATAATCTCCGGCTCAAGTTGTTCATATACATTTTTTGTAGAATGATCTGTTAACAGCAATTCTTTAGCTTTAGTAATGTCCATTATATCGCAATGAGAATATAAATGATTAATTAATTTTGATTCTGATTTTATTTTTAAATTTGGTTTAGAGGTATATCCGCGCGACATATATAATTTAAATTCGTTACTGTCAAGATCAGTATTTAGAAAAATTGCTACTTTATCAACAATCATATGTCCAATGCATATATATAGAATAGCTTCAACTAAACTGTCAAATTCAAGATTTGAAGACAAACTTAACCCAATCTCAAGAAGATTGTGTAAATCGAAATTAACTTTTTCAAGATATTCTTTATCTAAATTTGTCATATCTATTCTTTCAATTGATTTCATAACGTTATTTTATACTCTACTCTATAAACTTATATCGGACATATGAACTATAATTTGTATGATTTTATTAAAGATATTTATAAAGATTACAATGAAAAATTACATCACCTATAATTTCAACATAATTAAATAAAATAAAAAATTTTTATGATTTATCGATAATTTATTTAAAAAATATATAAAAAAAATAGTTATATATTGTTTTATTAATGACTATATAATTTGAAATTTTCAATTTTTGAAAAAAGCCTTTACATTTATTATTATTGAAATAATATTCTATTTTTTATTAAGTAAAAAAATTGTTTTACTTAATATAGGGCTTACGAGTTATTCTTTTTATTTAAAGAGTTTATAAATAATATGTTAATATATTTATGAAGGAGAAAATTACTATGGGGAAAAGAATTTATAGTTTTGGCGGCGGAACAGCAGAAGGTAAGGCAGATATGAAAAATCTGCTTGGAGGTAAAGGAGCAGGTCTGGCAGAAATGTCAAATATCGGTGTACCTGTACCTGCAGGATTTACCATTACTACAGAGGTATGTACCGAATATTATAGCAATGGGAAAAAATTCCCTGCCGGGCTTGAAAATGACGTAGAAGCTGCAATGAAAAAAGTAGAAAAAATTATGGGTCGCAATTTCGGCGATGCAGAGAATCCGCTATTAGTGTCTGTTAGATCAGGAGCAAGAGTTTCAATGCCCGGTATGATGGATACTGTACTTAACCTTGGACTCAATGATCAAACAGTCAAAGGTGTAATCAAAAGGACCGGCAATGAACGTTTCGCATGGGATTCATATAGAAGATTTATTCAGATGTATGGAGACGTTGTAATGGGTTTAAAACCTGAATCTGCTGATGAAATAGATCCCTTTGAAGAGGTAATGGAGAATCTTAAGCATGCAAAGGGGTATAAATCTGATATTGACCTTAAAGTTGACGACCTTAAAGAACTTGTTAAAAAATTTAAAACTCTGATTAAAACAAAATTAAACAGGTCGTTTCCAGATGACCCTAAGGAGCAGCTATGGGGAGCTATAGGCGCTGTTTTCGGCTCATGGAATAATGACAGGGCAATTTTATATAGAAAGATGAATGGATTTGATGATGACTGGGGTACTGCCGTAACAGTACAATCTATGGTGTTTGGAAATATGGGTAATACGTGCGCTACGGGCGTTGCTTTTACACGAGATCCTGCAACCGGCGAGAAGGCATTTTTTGGAGAATATCTGATAAATGCGCAAGGAGAAGATGTAGTTGCCGGAATAAGGACTCCTCAGCAGATTACAGTAAAAGGTTCTGAAAAATGGGCAAAAGAGAATGGAATATCCCCCAAAGAGCGGAAAGAAAAATTTCCATCTCTTCAGGAATATATGCCGAAAGCGTATGCAGAGCTTGAGAGTGTATATAAAAAACTTGAAGCTCACTACAAGGATATGCAGGATATTGAATTTACAATTCAAAATGAAAAACTATGGATGCTTCAAACAAGGAGCGGCAAACGTACGGCAGCAGCAGCTGTTAATATAGCAGTGGATATGGTTAATGAAAAACTAATTGATAAGAAGACTGCGCTATTACGAATAGAACCTGCGTCGCTTGATCAACTACTTCATCCGACTTTTAATCCAAAGGCTAAAAAAGAGATAATTGCCAAGGGTTTACCCGCATCTCCCGGGGCTTCAACAGGGAAAGTAGTCTTTAATGCAGATGATGCTCATGAATGGAATGAAAAGGGGGAGAAGGTAATTCTTGTCAGAATTGAAACTTCACCAGAGGATTTAAAAGGGATGAATGCTGCGCAAGGTATTTTAACTCAAAGAGGCGGAATGACATCTCATGCGGCAGTTGTTGCCCGCGGTATGGGGAAATGCTGTGTATCGGGGTGCGGCGCTATTGATATAAATTATAGCAGCCGTTCTATGAAGGTGGGTTCAATAACTATAAAAGAAGGGGATTTCATATCACTTGACGGATCAACCGGAGACGTAATGCTTGGCAAGGTTGAAACTATCGAGGCAAAGCTGTCGGGCAACTTTGAAACAATAATGAAATGGACTGACGAATATAAGAAACTTAAAATAAGGACAAATGCCGATACTCCCAATGATGCGGCTACGGCGCGTAAATTCGGCGCTCAAGGTATCGGACTCTGCCGTACGGAGCACATGTTTTTTGAAGGCGACAGGATTAAAGCTGTAAGAGAGATGATACTTTCAGATACGCTTGAGGGCAGAAAAAATGCTCTTAAAAAACTCCTTCCAATGCAAAAAAAGGATTTTACAGGCATACTTCAGGCAATGGAGGGTTATGGCGTAACAATAAGACTTCTTGATCCGCCGCTCCATGAATTTGTACCGCATGATGAAGCGAGCCAAAAAGAGATGGCAGAGGAGATGGGCATATCTTTAGAAAAAGTTAAGTCAAGAGTAAAATCTCTGCACGAGTTTAATCCGATGCTTGGACATAGAGGATGCCGTCTTGGAATAACATATCCCGAAATAACAGAGATGCAGGCGCAGGCAATATTCGAAGCCGCATGCGAGTTAAAGAAAAAAGGTGTAGATGTTAAACCTGAGGTTATGGTACCGCTTGTTGGAACTATAAAAGAGTTTACTCTCCAGAAAAAAATAATTGTTGATACTGCCGAAAAGATAATGGCGCAAAAAAAGGTTAAGGTTGACTATCAGGTAGGCACTATGATTGAAATCCCCAGAGCATGTTTAACTGCCGATAATATTGCAGAGGAAGCGGAATTTTTCTCATTCGGAACTAATGACCTTACACAGATGACCTTTGGATACAGCAGAGATGATGCAGGTACATTTCTACCGGAGTATATTGAGAAAAAGATATTACCGGCAGATCCGTTTAAAACTATAGATCGAATTGGTATTGGCAGCCTAATGAATCTTGCAGTTGAAAAAGGGAGAAAAGTAAAAAAGAATCTTAAAATAGGTATATGCGGCGAACATGGCGGCGATCCGAATTCGGTAGAATTCTGTCATATACTTGGTCTTGATTATGTAAGCTGTTCTCCGTTTAGGATTCCTATTGCAAGACTTGCAGCAGCGCAAGCGGCAATAAACAATGTGGAAAAGAAAAAGTAATATTTTATTTTTCTTTATGTATTTATAATATAAAGGGCTGATATAAAAAATGTCAGCCCTTTATTTCATTATAATAATCAGGAGACCAAAGTGAAAAAAATTTTTTATATTCTAACACTCTTATTAATCAGTGTTTCTATCTCGGCAGAAACAAACATTAATAAATCTATAATTAAAATCTATACTGTAAAAAATAATTACAACTATGATAATCCATGGCAGATGGGAACACAATCAAACGGGACAGGATCAGGCTGCATAATAGACGGAAACAGAATCCTCACCAACGCCCATGTTATAAGCAACAACACATTTATACAGGTAAAGAAAGCAGGCGAGGCAAAAAAATATACTGCCAGAGTCGATTCGATATCGCACGAAAGCGATCTTGCAATACTTAAAGTTGATGATAAATCTTTCTTTGAAAATTCGCAAGCCCTAAAAATAGGAGAACTGCCTGAGGTGAGGGATAAGGTTGCCGTTTATGGATTCCCTACAGGCGGAGATGAAATGAGCATAACTGAAGGAGTTGTATCAAGAATAGAACAGAGAAATTATGCTCATAGCAGCGCTAATCTCTTGGCATGTCAGATTGATGCTGCTATAAATCCCGGTAACAGCGGAGGACCTGTTATTATTAACAATATGATTGTTGGCGTGGCATTTCAATCTGCAGTGAGAGGTGAAAATATCGGCTACATGGTACCTGCACCTGTTATAAAACATTTCCTGACAGATATAAGTAACGGGAAATACAGAGGGTTTCCCGAACTTGGCATACTCTTTCAAAAGATGGAAAATCCTGATATAAGGGAAAAATATCAGATGAAACAGAATCATAGCGGCATACTTGTTATAGGTATTCTCTATGATTCTTCCGCAAAGAATATTATAAATATAGATGATGTTGTTTTATCTATTGAAGGGAAAGATATAGAGAACGACGGTTCTGTTGAATTTAGGACAGGAGAAAGAACATCGCTGAACTATATTGTTCAGAAAAAGTTTATAAATGATGTAATTACAATAAAAGTTTTAAGAAAGGGTGAGATTAAAGAACTGAAAGTAAAACTAACGGTTCCCATGAATTCTACAAGGCTTGTACCGTATGAACAGTATGAAACGCCTCCGACATATTATATAGCAGGCGGTCTTGTTTTTGCGCCTTTAACAAAAAATTATCTCTTTGAATGGGGGAATCAATGGTTTTTCAGCGCTCCTACAAAATTACTCGATTTATATACGAATGGTATAAGGGCTGAGGATAGAAAAGAGGTTATACTGCTTACAAAGGTACTGGCTGACGAAATAAATCTCGGATACCACGACATAGATAATGTGATTATAACAAAAATCAATGATAAAAAAATTTCCGAAATGAAAGATGTTGTAGATGCTATTGAAAATAACAAGGGAATCTATCATATAATTGAAGATGATACAGGGAGAAAAATAATCCTAAAGAGAGATCTCTTTGATAAATACGGCAGCAGGATATTACAGACATATCGAATTGATTCCGACAGGTCTGATGACCTTAAATCAAAGTCCGGTAAGTAGCATCAAATATACGGCAGCTATTGTGAGGAAAACAGTAATAATGATATTACTGTTAAACCATGCAATAACTGCTGCACAGGTAATACCAAGAATTGACACTATGGGCTTCCCATTAATTGCATTTATACTTCCCGGAAGAATAAGCGCGCCGAGAGCTGCATAAGGAATAAATGAAAAAAACAATTTGAGTTTTGCCGGAATTTTCCCAACATTAAAAAAATACATCGGAATAAGTCTGGGTAAGTAAGTAACAACTGCCATTAATATTATAATAATCAACACATCCATATTCAGTTATCCTCATTAAATATAAACATACCTGCTGCAGATACAAGCAGAATCGATATTATAATATTCCATCCCGAACTAAACAGACTAAAATATCCAAGCATGGAATTTGCAGCTCCTGCAGCAACTGCAATAAACCCTGCAGTAAAAGACTTTCGCACAGCAGGAATCAAAATCGCTACAAACAGAGCATATATACAAATAGAGAAGCTTGACTGTATTACATGGGGAAGAAAATCTCCGGCTATATATCCTATAACAGTCCCAATAACCCAGCCGCTGTATGAGGTAAAATTAAGTCCGATAATATAACTGCCGCTGATTCCGCCTTCCTTTAATGCTGCAACAGCAAATGTTTCATCTGTAATGCCAAATGAGATTATAGGGATTAAAATTTTTTTAAAAGAGCTTTTTGAAGAGATTGTTGCACTCATTAAAAAATGTCTGAAGTTCAAAAGAAAAACAGTAAGAATTATCTCGCCGGCTCCAATCCCTGCATGATACATGTTAATTGATACAAACTGACTTGCTCCTGCAAATACCAAGGCAGAAAAACAGAATGATTCAAAAAACGAAATATTAACGGATTTAGCAAGCAATCCGAATGTAATTGCAATCGGAAAATATCCGATAAATATTGGTATTCCGGAATAAATTCCATTCTTTAAATCAGTCTTGTTTAACAACATTAATCCTCCGATTTCAAGCAGGGATTGATTTTAATAATAGACGTTGAATTATGTAACTTTTTCTATGACGAGTTAATCTTTAATCCTTGACTTTACAAGTTAATTATTATATATCCTTTAATAAATCCAATTTATGAGGTAAACCAATGGCAACTAATCAAAATAATAAACAAATAAATGTTGAAGCCTTCTTTAAAATCTCATATGGGCTTTACGTAGTAAGTTCAGGCAGCGGCAGCAAAATTAATGGGTACGTTTCAAATGCGGTATTTCAGGTAACGTCAGAACCTGCCCAATTTGCAATATGCTGCAATAAAAACAACTTTACGGCAGAATTAATTAAGGAAAGTAAATTATTATCAATCTCAGTTTTAAAGAAAGATACAGATTCTAAACTACTGGGAGTTTTTGGATACAAAAGCGGCAGAGATATTGATAAGTTTGAAAATGTAAAGTATATGACAGGCGTTACAGGAGTTCCAATCCTTCTTGAAGATACAATAGCATGGTTTGAATGTAAAGTTACGCAAACTATTGATTTTGGCACCCATCTTCTATTTTCTGCGGAGATTATTGAAAATAACCTTATAGACAGTTCGGGTGAACCGTTAACCTATGCTTATTACAGAGACATAAAAAAAGGCGTGTCTCCTAAAAATGCTCCCACATATATTGATAAAGGACATGTACAAGCTGCAATATCCGATGCAAAAAAATACAAATGCCAGATTTGCGGATATATATATGACCCGGCAGCAGGCGACCCTGAACACAATATATCTGCCGGAACAGATTTTGCCGCTTTAAGTGATGATTGGGCATGTCCGGTTTGCGGCGTTGATAAGAGCAATTTTGAAATTTTATAGTAAAAACTATGAGTTTAATTTTATATTTATTGAAATATATAATTTTGATAATATATGAAAATAGGAAAATATTTAACGGATTTTTAAATAAATATGTAATATATTCATAATATAAACGTTGACTTATTGAACTATTTATAATGAGATAAATCATAAAATCACAAAAAGGAGATAATTTTATGAAGTCTATAAAAGGAACAAAAACCGAACAGAATCTGCTTAAAGCGTTTGCAGGAGAATCTCAGGCAAGGAACAGATATACTTACTTTGCATCGCAGGCAAAAAAGGACGGCCTTGAACAAATTGCCGCTTTCTTTGAAGAGACTGCACTGAATGAAAAAGAACATGCAAAGAAATTTTTTAGTTTTCTTGAAGGCGGACCATTAGAGATAACAGCAACATATCCTGCAGGTAAAATAGGCACTACTTTGGAAAATCTAAAAGCTGCTGCGGACGGTGAAAATGAAGAGTGGACAATACTCTATCCTGATTTCGCTAAAGTAGCGGAAGCTGAAGGATTCCAAGAGGTAGCAGTTGCATTTAAGATGATTGGTATAGCTGAAAAGGGACATGAAGAGAGATATAGAGCTCTTTATAATAATTTAAACAGCGGAAAAGTCTTTGTAAAAGACGGAAAGATTACATGGAAATGCAGAAACTGCGGTTATTTACATGAAGGTGATAAAGCGCCTGAAAAATGCCCTGCATGTTTACATCCGCAAAGTTACTTTGAAATTAAAGAGACAAACTACTAATATGTAATCTCAAACAACCTTGTTAAAAGCAAGGTTGTTTTTAATCCTAAACAACTAAATTTTTTTATTAAACTTTCACTATTATTACATTTTAAATGTTTTTTTGTTGTAATAATTTATAGATTATTTTTTATAATATACTAAACATTTTTTAATAGGTAAATAAATGATTGAAAGTCGTAAATATCAAAGATATGATAAAGAAATAAAAGTCGAATACTCAATTTCTGACAGTGATATTATTAACAGCGTAGCCGGAAAGATTTTAAATATCAGTCTTGGCGGTGTGTATATTATAACAGACTTGTTAGTAGAAAAAAATTTAAAATTAGATTTAAAATTTTCATTTGTTAAAGATGATGAATTAATTATTCTAAAAACTATAGGGGCTGTTTTAAGATCCGGAGATAGAAATTCTGATTTAGATATAAACAAAAAGTATCATTTCTTTTCTGATGATGGTATGTATTTTGCTGCTATAAAATTTTTTGAACCGTTTGTTGAACTCTCTCTTCTTTCTCAAGAATGAAGAGAATATCGCTTTAATAAAAAATTAACTAATTTACCTTTAGGTATTTAAGTAGATCCTCCCTGGTTATAATACCAATTATTTTTTCATCATCAATAACAGGAAGATGGCCTATGCTGTTATGGAACATAGTATTTTCAATCTCTCTGATTGTTGTATTTGGATTAGATGTAATTAGTTTTGTCTTCATGTATGCCTTTACAGATGAATTGATGTGATCATTTTTTCTGCCCTTCATTATATCTCTAAGCGTAAGCATGCCGCAAAGACTGCCGTCTTCATTAAGTACAGGCGCGCCTGAAATATCCATCTCTTCAAAATATACCGAAGCTTCTTTTAAATTCCATGTCTCTTTTATAGTAATTACATCTTTCGTCATTATGTTCTTTGCCGTTACGGCATATTGAAGCCTGGCTGTCAAAGTCTCCATGAGATTCATAAAGATATCTCTTCCTTTACTCTGCTTAACAAGAGCCGATGCAGCTTTAGAATGGCCTCCGCCGCCGAATTGCGCTAATATATCCATAAGATCAATTATACTCTTACCGCTTCTCCCTATTATTACAGTATCCCCGGGTTTTTCAAAGTGAAAAACTCCAAAAATCGCATCAGGATTTTCTATATTAAATATCTCTTCAACGACAGCAGCAAGTCCGGCAGCCTGTTTATTCATGGAATAATAACTAAAGATAATCTGATGCCCATTAATATTCTGCCATACAAGTGTATTCATAATTTTATGAAAAAGTGATACTTGATAATCCTCTCTTAAGGTTTTAAGGAAGTTGTTTACTAATTTTATATCTGCCTGGTGTTTCAACATATATGATGCAACTCTGAAATCATCTTCACATATATTGTCATGTGTAAAATTTCCGGTATCAGCATATATTCCTGTAAGTGCTATTGTAGCATCTTTATGAGAAATTGATACTCCTTTTTTTAATAATTCTAATCCGATCATTGTTGTATTAGAGCCAAAGTTACCTTCAAATATTTTTGCTTCATTAAAATCACATGAATCTGCAGAATGGTGATCATATATAATAATATCTTTAACTTCATTCTCTATCATATCAAAATATTCCTTAACCCGAGAATATGATCTTGTATCAACAATTATTGCCTGTTCAACATTTTCCCCTTTAAGTTCATCTGAAGGTTTAAAATCAAGATGATAATGATAAAGATTAACAAGGTTTTTTGTTGCAGGATTTATAAGCCTGCTCATAATAGGTATATGATCAGGGTATAAATATTTCATTAAAACAATGGAACCTATACAATCAAGGTCCATGTTTGTATGACCAACTATTATCTTCACAGATTACACCATTTTCCGCTATTTTTCTTTATATTAAAGAATAAATAACAAGTCAAGCTATATTATTAAATCAGACAATAATAATTCAGCAATTCAGAAAGCCTTACGGTCTCCATAGGTAGCGTATAAATATGAATTAAGCAATATCTTTATCTTTTTTTGCCAGTAGAACTGATGCGGTATATAAAATCAGCGCAGTCCATATTAATGAAAAACTAATTGCATGACCGGAGGTAAAGGCTTCTTTATAAATAACAACGCCGATTAAAAGAGTTATAGTAGGAGTAATATATTGAATAAAACCTATACGTGAAAGAGAAATCATTTTAGTCCCCTGTGCAAACCAAACCAAAGGCACAGCCGATATAAAACCTGTTCCAATTAATATAAGATTAATCATAAGCGATGAATTTTGTATTGCGCCTGTACCATTATATTCCTTAAATAAGATTATAAAAATAGAAACCGGAAGTAGAAATACCATTTCAACACTTAATGATGCCATTGAATCAAGATTACCCGTCTTTTTTATTAAGCCATAAAATCCAAAACTAAATGCTAATATTACGGCAATCCATGGGAAACTCCCATTGTCTATAGATAGATATAACACAGCTCCTACTGCAAGTATAAGGGCTGTAATCTGAATTGATGACAGTTTTTCTTTCAATACAATCATTCCAAGGAAAATACTCACAAGAGGATTTATAAAATATCCAAGGCTTGCTTCAATTATATGATCTGTGTTAATGGCATATACATATATCATCCAGTTAATAACAATAGCTATTGATGAAAAGATAACTATAAATCGCTGTTTTCTATTTTTTAAAATATTAATTATAGTATTCTTCTTTCCTGACCATAAAACAAAAATTGATGCAAATACAAATGTCCATACTATTCTGTGAAATACTATCTCATCAGGCGGTATACTTTTAAGTAATTTCCAATATCCCGGAAGACACCCCCACGCAGTAAAAGCTGCAATAGTATAAAGAGTCCCAATAAGATCTTTTTTGTCACTTGACGAGATTGTCTGATTCATTTTTTCCCCTGCAAAAAATTACCATATAGAAATATATCCCTGATTTTTTCATAAAATACGTCAACACACTTTACATTAAAAATAATTAATTTTTATTAGGGAGGCTAAATACTGTTCATTATAACTTACTTTGAGTCTGCTGCTTATAGAATTTATATCATTTAAATTTCAACTCTACAAGTATAGGTTGATATTTCACAGGATCAATGTAGATTGCAAATATTATATTATTTGAACTGAATATCTCTTTTCCCGAATATGGCCATAATTTATTGCTCTCTATTAGTCTATTAGTTTTATGTACCACTATACTTTTTGATTTAGGAAATTTTTTAAAATCCTTAAACCTCGCCATTGCCAAATCGCCCGTAAAGGCTTTTGAATAGATAATAATATACTCTTTCAGGTAATCATTGTATGAAAGGGAACACTCGCCTGAAACGTCGCCGATAAATTCTCCTGCAGCTTTTATATCAGCAACCCATTCGCCTTCGGAAGAAAGAAAAGAGTAAGAATCTCTCTTCTCTGCATCATTAATATTTGCTCTGGCAATAGAGATAGGAAATTCACGCTCACCTTTTTTAAAATGGCCTGCAAGATAAATAAAATCATCTTTAAGCATAACAGCAGCGCCAAAACAAGGCGACCCTTTTTCAAATAGTATGCCTAATCTCTTAAAATTAAAATCATCGCCGATCTTCCATCCTTGAGGAATATCCCATCTTGCAATCCCCGTATAGAGAACTTCAAAATTAAGAAATTCTTTATAATCAGGTACGTATATATGGAGGTAAAACACATAAACTCTATCCTTATAGCGGAATCCGTCAAGCGCCCACAATCTATGCCGCAAAGGATCTTCATCCTCATTGTTTTTAATAAACTGTTTTACTCTGCCGTTTTTTTTATAAAAAGAAAATGGTGTATCTTTATAATTATTCTCAGTGATTTTTTCACTCCATGCTATAGAGTTTGAGATCATTCCGTCTATAACAGCTTCGTTCTGATTACTCTCTATACGTCCCTTGTCGTTTTTCCAGCGACCTGTTATTGTATCGGCAAATGTCCATAGAGTAATATTATCTCCAAAATCAATTGAGCAAACGCCGTCTTGTCCAATAATAGAATCAAGTCTTGATGGAGCAAAAATACCATGCTCAATAGCTGCAGGTTTATTGCTGCATGATAATGGAAAGAGTAATATTATGAAGATTAATGTATAAAATTTTTTCATCAAATAATTCATTGTCTCGTCCTGAAACAGGTTTAAATATTAATATGCGATTATCTATTGATATGAATACCTATGGGCAAAATTACGCCGCGATAATTAATATGTAAACTTTTTTTAGGACGGGTCACTGATTTATCGAAATTTTTTGCAGATTTCGTCCATAGACTGCGATATGTCTTGACATATAAAACAATCCAATAAAATATAGTATTATAATCCAATAAAATATGGTATTATAATATAATAAAATTTAGAGGCTAAAATGGCTTATATACATAGAATGCTTGAAAAGTTACTGAAAGAAGATGTTAGTACAAGTCCTTTGGTATATCTTAACGGCATGAGACAGTGCGGAAAGTCCACACTTGCCCAGAATATATTCATTCACAAGGAGATGAACTATATAACTTTTGATAACCCTGCGATTTTGTTTTTTGCAAAAAATGATCCTTCCGGATTTATACAGCAATTGCCAAACAACAAGCTTAACATAATAGACGAGGTTCAACTTGCACCTGAATTATTTCGCTACTTTAAAATGGCTATAGACGAGAAACGTCTGCATAACAAGACTAAAGCCCCCTATTTACTGACAGGTTCGGCAAACATATTTGCCATGCCCAAACTGACAGATGCGCTTGTTGGAAGGATGTCAACTCTGACACTTTATCCTTTTTCAATATCTGAAATCAATAATACTGGCATAAATTTCATAGAGAAACTGTGGAGGATTGACTTGCACTCCAAAAGATATAACAAGGCAAATATAGTCGATATAATATCAGATGCAACCTTTCCTGAAATTGCCATGGATAAGAAAAAAAACAGGTATTTGTGGTTCAACAACTATATCGCCACCATACTTCAAAGAGATGTAAAAACTCTTGCCGATATAAAAAATCCCGATAACATCTATCAGCTCCTTGTATCGCTTTCACAAAGGGCAGGCAGTTTATTGAATAATGCAAATGTGATGAAAGAGATTGGGCTGGATGCAAAGACTTACGAGAAATACAAAGCTTTATGCAGCAGCGCCTTCCTTATCTTTGAACTGCCTCCATGGAGCAAACCGAATAAGTTGAACAAAAGATTTGTAAAACAGAAAAAGCTGTTTTTTACCGATACCAACCTCCTTTGTCATATCATGCAGCGAGATATGAAAGAGATGTATAAGAACGACAAGACGACTATGGGACATTTATTTGAGAACTTCATTGCAACCGAAATCATGAAGGCGGCAAAATCACTCGGCTCATTGAATGTGTCGCATTTTAATCCGGTGCAGAATCAAGGCAAAGAGGTGGATTTTGTTATTGAAAAACCAAATGGAGACGCCATAGCTATAGAGGTAAAGCTCGATGGAACAATCAATGAAAGAGACTGGGCGAACATGACTGTTCTGTCCAATACTCTTGGTGAAAGATTTATAAAAGGCATCATTATCTATACAGGAACAGAACTTATGCAAGTCGGACGGAACATCTGGGCTATTCCTGTTAATTTTTTATGGGAGAGAGATTAAATTTATCTGCTATAATTTTTTTGAACAGAAAATATTTAGTTAATATTTTTTATTAAATAAAAATTTTTATAAAAAAACAAAATTTTACTTTACATTTATTATTAAATATGTTAATTAATAGAAAAGAGTAGAGGGTAAAAAAAATGGCTTATAAAATAATCACAGGTTCAGCAATGATCATTACCGGTCTTCTTTCTGAATTAATGGGATTGTTTATTATTACAATGCCCTCTAAATCAAACACCCAAATTGTTGTTGCTGCAATTTTTTTTATAATAGGGCTAATCCTTATAGTTAGCGGATTCGGCAAGTTCAGATCCGGTATGCTGTTAAAGCCTGATTTAGTAAAAAACGGTATTTTAAGAGCAGCTCAAAAAAATAATGGAGAAATTACTAAAGAAAAAATAATTGAAGAGATCGGTTGGAGTAAAATGGTAGAGTACGAAATTAATGAGATGATTAAAAAAAGAGAGATAAAGACGGATGAAAGAGATGGCATAATATATTATATATTCCCTGAATTTCAGTCTGCTAAAGAACCGTCTATGTGAATACCGCTGACCTTTTATGCAACTTACAGTTTTTCTACAACCTGCAGTTTATTATCTCAGTCTCAATAATTGCCGTAGCCCCTACAGCCTCAAGCCTGTCCATAACTTGAACAACCTCGCTTTTATTAACCATAACTTTGACTGAACACCAATCATCTTTATCAAGTTTTGAAATTGTGGGTGAATTAAATCCGGGTGTGATCTTTTCAATCTCTTTAATTAAACTCTCCTTTATATTATATTCAAGCATACTGTATTGATTAGCAACAATAACTCCCTCTATTCTTCTTTTAATCGTAACAATTCTTTCATCATCAGAGGATTCTTTTTTTACTATGAGGGTTGTTTCATAAACCCCAATCTCTCTAAAAATTTTCAGATTATGGTCACGAAGACTGTCGCCAGTTTCAACTATATCAACAATTGCCTGAGCAAGATTAAGTGAAATCATAATCTCTACAGAACCGTTCATCTCTATACAATTAACTTCTATATTGTTTTTTTTAAAGTAATCCTGCGTCATAACAGGGAATGATGTAGCAATAGTTTTTCCCTTAAGAAAATCAATAGGCTCATTCTCTAAACCGTCTCTAACTGCCACACATAGCCTGCATTTACCATAGCCTAACGGGAGTATCTCTAAGACATTTGCTTTTCTTTCAATAATCAAATCGCTCCCTGTTACCCCTATATCAACAACGCCTGATTCTACAAGAACAGGTATATCATCAGCTCTTACAAATATAAATACTATTTCATAGTTTGTACATGTTGCATAGAGGTTGCGTCCGGTTGTTCTAAACTTAAAGCCTGCTTTTTTAAGCAACTCTATCGTAGGATCCATAAGTCTGCCTTTAGATGGTATGGCAAACTTTATTCTATTTGTTTCATTCAGATTCATTATTATTTCTCCCTGCTTTCTCTACAAGTCCGCTTGTTCCAAAGCGTCTAACAAATTCGGAATTGATTTCGTCAATAGAAATATTCTTATATGATGCTAATACAAATGTATGAAACATAAGGTCGCATATTTCATGCAGCAGATGATTCTTATCTGTTTCGAGCGCCGCTTCACAGACCTCATTAGCCTCTTCTATTATCTTGCTGTTTATTTTTTCAGTACCTTTAAACATTAATTTAGCAACGTATGAGCTTTCAGGTGAAGAATTTTTCCGTTCTTCAATAACTTCAAATAGCCTTTTAAAAATATCACTTTCCATATATATAACCTTACATGAATAACGAAAATAAAACTGTTTTTGTTTTAGTCAAGATTATTTGTTTGTTGTTCAGCTAAAGTTAATGCATCTATTACATCGCCTGCTGAATATATATCTCTTAGGCATATAGGGGAATTAAAATCCTCCCCTGCCGGAAAGACTGCAAGGAAAGGGATTGATCTGCTGCCTAATTTATCCATCAATAGTTCTGCTTCAATGTCTCTTTTTGTTATATCTGCTACCATGAATTCTATATTATCCCTTGATAATAATTTTTGTACATCTGGATTTTGAAGGGATAACTTCTCTACAAGTGAACAATTTGGACACCAATCTGCAGTAAAATTGACAACTGTAATTATGCCGTTTTTTTTATTACTTAAAATTTTTTCAATACTAAAGTTTGTCTTTTTATGAGCATAAACTTTCTCGTTCAATAGATATTTAAAAGAAAAGAAGTAACCGGTTATTATAATTGCCAATAATATAATAAAAGTTAAATACCTTTTCCATCTCTCTTTATCAATAGAACCGAATTTGCCGAACTGCCACAAACCGATTGATAGAAACAGAAGAAAAAGAATTAATCCGACTTTCGTCGAATTATCAAGTACACTGAAAAGATAAACTACCGTAAACATGAGAATAAATCCCATTGCTATTTGAAAGTGATTCATCCATTCTCCGGGTTTTGGAATAAATCTCAAAAGTGAAGGATTAAGCGAGAGGAGCATATAAGGAAGAGCCATTCCAATCCCAACAGATAAAAAAACTATGAATATAAAAGCAGGAGACATTGTAAGAGTCCATGCAAGCGTACCTCCTAAAAATGGACCGCTGCATGGAGTAGCCAAAAGGGTTGCTATTATACCTTTAAAAAAAGAATCCGTATATATTCCCCGTCCTCTCTTTGCCGGTGTTCTAATAGAGAACGATATATTAAAAGTAAAAACTCCCAAAAAGGATAGAGCCATAGCATATATGAAAGATGCCATAATAATAACAAAGGATTTATTCTGAAAAAGAGTCCCCCATTTATAACCAAAAAATGCTGCCAAAACCGCAAGAAAGATAAAACTTACAACAATACCCAATGAGAAAAAAAATCCCTGCCCGGCTATTACTTTTTTCTCCTCTCCGGCATTTAACACAAATGACATTATCTTAAGACTTACAACAGGGAGAACACACGGCATGAAGTTAAGAATAAAACCTGCAATCAATCCGAATATAACTGCCTGTATAATGCCTGTAATTTTTCCATCAGGATAGTTTGGAGTAAAGATAATATCGTTAAAAACAGATATATTGCCATGACTTGTTATTTTAATATTTTTATCTATCTTAATATCAGACTCATTATTCTTCAATGAAAGAAATTCACCGAAGTTATTCATCATAGCTGAATTTTTATCTAATCTCTTACCAGTCACAGATATGGGAATATCCATACTCTTTTCAATGGGGAAACAGGCATTTTGCGTACACATCAGCAATGATATATCCGCCTTTAAGGTGTAATTTTCGGGAGAAACGTTTTTCTCAATCTCATAAATAAAATGGAATCTTGCTGTTTTACGATAAATATTAACAGGATTGGAATCTCCGGACGCATAATACTTTTCACCTTTTGGGTATTTTATCTCTAAACGTTTTATAAGAGATTTTTTTTCTATATATATCTCTGTAGCTTTACCTATACCTTCACCTTTAGGATTAGCATAGATATATGAATTTTCAGGTATCTCAATAACTATTATGCCTGATCCAATATCTCCTGCAGCAGTTTTCAATTCACCCGAAGAATTATAGATTGTAACTTCATCAATAGCATAACCTAAAGCATAATTAATACTTGATATTAAGATGAAAGATAAAGTCATTAATGATAAATATCTTTTACTCATACTCTTTTCCAAGATCTATTCGATAATAATACATCTGCAAATAAATATCATTTTTAGAAATATATAAAATATGAAAGAGTCAATAAAATAATTTATCTTGACTAATTTAATATTATATCTTTAAATATATTAAAATTATTGAGGTAAAAATATGATATTCAGCGAAATAATAAAGAAAAACAGAAGCTATAGAGTATATTATGAAGAGAAAGTTATTCCGGCAGATACACTTTTGGAATTTGTTGATAATGCAAGGCTCATACCTTCTGCATTGAACCTTCAGCCGTTAAAGTATTATATTGCAGGTTATGACAAGCGGGATTTGGTTTTTCCGCATTTGAGGTGGGCAGGTTATCTTACCGATTGGGACGGACCTGCCGCCGGTGAAAGACCGTCTGCATATATCATTATCCTTTCGGATAAAAATATATCTTCTAACGTTAAATGGGATCATGGGATTGCTGCGCAGACAATACTCTTAAGCGCAGTATCAAAAGATATGGGAGGATGTATGATTGGCAACATCAATAAAGAGAGTTTATCGCAGTCATTAAATATACCGGATAACTGCACAATAGAATTTGTTATAGCTCTTGGATTCCCAAAAGAAAAAATAATACTTAAAGAGATAAATAATGGTGATGATATTAAGTATTACAGAGATAGTGAAGGTAATCACTATGTTCCTAAACGTAAACTTACAGATATAATAATCAGCAAATAATAGAATCTATGACAAAAGATGAAGAATTTATGGAGCATGCGCTCCAGCTTGCTAAAAACGCATATTTAAAAGATGAAATACCTGTAGGAGCGGTTATAGTAAAAGATAACGTAATAATAGCATCAGGCTCAAATGAGAACCGAGAAAAAAAAGACGCTACAATGCATGCGGAGATTATTGCAATAAAAAATGCGTCGCGATATTTAAACAATGAAAGACTTACAGGATGCGATATATATGTAACAAAAGAACCATGCGCCATGTGCGCCGGCGCAATAATCCATTCAAGGATCAGGCGTGTAATAATTGGAACAGAGGATATAAAATACGGCGCATGCGGCACAGTATTTAATATTTGCGGCAACAGCATGATGAACCATATACCGGAGATTAAATTTGGCGTACTTAGGGATATGGCATCTCTGACCCTGAAAGAATTTTTTCAGGGGAAAAGAAAAAGCAACTTCTAACTTTAACTCACTAAAAAATCTGCAGAAACACCCTCTTTTAATTTTAAAAGAACAAGCGGTATAGATTGAATTTTCTCTAAATCACCTTTTTTATTAATTTTTGTTATAATTTGAATAGAATGCGGTACAATCTTCTCATGGCTAAATTTTAGAGTAAATTCAATATGATTTCTTTTCCCCATTTCACTTTCAATATATTTAGGCCAAAAATGATAATAACCCTTTGTTGCTGTTGTTGCTATATATGGATTCTTCCAGCTCATATCCATCATTTCAGCATTTTTGTTGTTATATAAAAGCGTTACTTCAATATCGGGTATCATTGACAGTGTTGTCTCTTCAAGTACTTCACCCATAAGATAGGGCATTAATCCTGAAAGATTTTCCATTTCTATTTTAGTAGCTTCCGTATCGGTTGATCTTCTTTCGGAAAAAACTTTTATTGCTTCATATGTTAAAAATAATATATCTGTCTGTTCCTGATATTTTAACATCGGATCTATTCTGGTATGTATAATCCCTCTTTCACCTGTAACATATCTTGGGGGAACACGGTTGAGGACATAGGCAATTATATCGCTCCTATGGAACTTTATATTTTTAGAATTCTTTTCCTTTGTTAGAACCTCATTAACAGTATTTTCAACTATCATTTCAACAAGATTAAAAAATTTCATAATTTACAGTTTCCTCCTCTATTTTTTTTAAAGCATATATCCAATACTTCAACAATATCATCTGTAGTATAAAATGTCAGCCCTTTTTTTACATATTTTGGAATATCGTCTAAATCTTTTTTATTGCCTAAAGGAATTATTATATGTTTAATATTAGCCCTTTTTGCTGCAATAACTTTTTCTTTTATTCCTCCTACAGGCAGAACTTTTCCTGAAAGCGTAAGCTCTCCTGTCATTGCAAAATTATTCTTTGCCATAAGACCTGTTATCATGGAATAGATTGATGAAGCTATTGTAATGCCGGCAGAAGGTCCGTCTTTAGGAGTTGCCCCTGCAGGCACATGGACATGTATTAAGAAGTTGTCAAAAATTTCTCTTGCTTTTTTATTATCCTGTAAATGATGATTAATAAAAGTATAGGCAATATTTGCAGATTCCGTCATAACATCGCCAAGCTGCCCTGTAAGTTTAAGGTCGGAATTACCCTTACCCTTTACAGCAATAGACTCAATTGTAAGTGTTGCTCCCCCGAATGAGGTCCAGGCAAGCCCTGTAACAATTCCGGGCTTATTTATTAAAAGCTTTTCATCTTCATTATAAATATCTGTTCCAAGATATTCTCTAATCTGCTTATCGGTAAGATACCCTTTTGGAATGGGCTTATTCTTTGCAACCAAAGTTGCGGTTTTTCTGCATATCTTTTCAATATTTCTTTCAAGATTTCTAACGCCTGCTTCTCTTGCCCACCCATTTATAATGGATAGATAACCGTTTTTATCTATCTTTACTTTATCCTTTTCAAGTCCATGAATTTTAATCTGTTTTGGGAGTAGATACTTCCGCGCAATCTCGTACTTCTCCATAGCTATATACCCTGATAGACGGATAACCTCCATTCTGTCGGCAAGCACCTGAGGTACAGTATCAAGGGTATTAGCTGTTGTTATAAAGAGTACATTTGAAAGGTCAAACGGAAGATCAATGTAGTAATCTCTAAATTCTACATTTTGCTCAGGGTCAAGAACCTCAAGAAGAGCGGATGCAGGATCGCCTTGGTAGCTTTGTCCCATCTTATCAATTTCATCAAGCATAAAAACAGGATTATTTGTCTTAGCAATTTTTAGTCCTTGAATTATTTTTCCCGGCATTGCTCCGATATATGTTTTTCTGTGACCTTTAATCTCGGCTTCATCTCTCATGCCGCCAAGTGACATTCTAAAAAATTTTCTATCAAGGGCTGTGGCAATAGATTTCCCGAGGGATGTCTTTCCCACACCGGGAGGTCCTACCAAGCATATAATAGACCCTTTAGCATGAGGTTTAATCTTTCTAAGGGCAATGAATTCCAGTATGCGCTTCTTCACATCTTCCAGACCATAGTGATCTTTATTAAGAATCTTTTCAGCTCTGTCAAGATCAATAGAATCAACACTGGACTTATCCCATGGAATTGAAAGAACCGTATCAATATAATTTTTTGATACGGAATATTCAGATGACGATGGGTCTAAAAAAACAAATCTATCAAGCTCTTCAACAATTCTATCATTAACTTCCTGTTTAAGTTTCATCTCCTCAAGGCGTTTACGCATAGATTTTACTTCTGAGTTTTTTTCGTCATCGTCAAGTCCAAGCTCAACCTTTATAGCCTTTAACTGCTCGCGAAGAAAAAACTCTTTCTGCTGCTTATCAATCTTTTCGCCGATTTGATGCTGGATTTTTTTCTGAACATCAGCAACCTCCATCTCCTTATGAAGAAGATGCAAGACTTTTCCGAGTCTGCTCCTTACATTAATAGTTTCAAGGACTTCTTGATATTCATGTTTTTCAATATTAAGCAGAGATGTTACAAAATCTGCAATCTTACCGGGCTCTTCAACATTAAGCATAGTAAGTTTCATCTCTTCGGTAAAAAGCGGATTATTATCAGAGAGCAGTTTTAGCTGAGAAAGGACCTCTCGTGTATATGCCTTTATCTCAATTTTGTTTTTTTTATCTATTATATCATCAAGGTATTCTACATTAGCTTGAAGATTTTTTTTCTTTTCTATTATATCTTTTATTCTAAACCTTTTTATACTGTTTATTAAAACATTTACTCCTTCATCAGGAAGATTAATTCTTTTCAATATTCTTACTGCCGTCCCATAGGCATAGAGATCTTCAAAATTAATTTCACCCTTATCATCATCTTTTATCAACACAAGCCCCATAATTCTTGATTCACTGATAACGCGATCAATTATTTTAGCAAATCTGCCGTGTGATATTATCAGAGGCGTAACAATTCCCGGGAAAATAGGACGATAACGGATTGGTATTAAATAAAGCTGCTCCGGGAGAACATGATCTACAGAAATAAGATCTCTATCAATAATATCAGCATCTATTGTAAATTCATGTCCTTCATTCGCCATATTATCTATTATCATAAAGAATTCTCCAAATTAACCATAAAAAGCTATTAGACAATTAAGCAGTCAATAATCAAGGATTTTTTGTTATTTAAGCAAATTATGATTTTTAATTTTAAGAAATTTAAGATGCCATTTTTTAAATAATATCTCCTGTATTCTTTATTTAAAGTAAATATTCATTTATTAAATTTTGAATCTGCAATATTTTAACTGATAATTTCTTATTGACAGATTTTTTTTAATGCTTAAAAAGGATATAAGAAAAAAGATGTGGAGAGTTATTGTGGATTCAGTTATCGGATATACAGATATAAAGTATATAAAAAATGTCAATGCAAGTAACAAATTTGATGCAATTGAAGAATTGGTAAAAGTATTTGACGGTACTAATCTATGTAATGATATAGATTCTCTTATTAATGCTCTCAAAGAACGTGAAGCTATTATGAGTACCGGTATTGGAGCCGGAATAGCTATTCCTCACGCAAAGATTTCAACAGTAACAGAGATGGCATTTGCAATTGGAGTATCTAAAAGAGGGATAGATTTTGATTCTATGGACGGATACGCTGTTAATCTTATTATTTTAGTAATTGCCGGAGAGAAACAGCATAAGGATTATCTTAGACTTCTTTCTAACATTATGGCAATACTAAAAAAAGAACCTGTAAAAGAAAAAATTATCAATGCAGTGTCTTCCGAAGAGATTCTTAATATACTAAAAGACCAGACATAACATTTAATTTAAGCTTATTTTATTGAGGAAAAACGTGTTATGCTTACAATTACAGATATACAAATGGCCGTGAATAAAATTGCTCCGCAATACCCTATACGTCAAGTACATCTTTTCGGTTCATATGCTGAAGGGAACGCTACAACAAACAGCGATGTTGATGTTATTGTCGAATTTAAGAATAGACCTGTAACGCTTTTAGATTTCTGCGGCTTTCAACAGGAGCTTTCAGAATTACTTAAAGCAGATGTGGATATTTTAAAATCACCGCTATCAGATGCGACGAAAAAAAATATGTCAATTGAAAAAGTGGTATGTTTATATGGTTGACATGAATAAGAAATACGAAGCCATTGATATGCAAATTGTATGGGACACAATTCATGTTAGCATTGTAGAGTTGAAAAATAAATTACCTGTTTAATCAAGCAGTCAGGCTTTGTCCTTTGTGCGCTCCAAATAGGAACTGATTTTATTATGCCGCCCCGTTGTGGTAAGTCGGCGGGCAGCGACAGAAAACCGAACAAAAAAATTATAAGCCTACAAACAAATTTGTTGACCCTTTACAAATATTATAGCGCAAATGATTCATCATTGATTACTATTTGAAAGAATAACTCTATGTAAACTACTATATTTATATTAGGCAAGATATTTAATAAAGAGGAAAATAAATGGCTGATCGAGAATACAACTTTAATGATATAGAGAAAAAGTGGCAAAAAATCTGGGAAGAGAAAAAAAGTTTTCTTAGCAGAGTTAATAAGAGTAAGCAGAAGTTTTATCTTCTTGAGATGTTTCCTTATCCGTCCGGCCGCATACACATGGGGCATGTGCGTAATTATACAATAGGAGATATTGTTGCCCGCCATAAAAGGATGAAAGGCTTTAATGTTTTACATCCGATGGGCTGGGATTCATTTGGTCTCCCTGCGGAAAATGCCGCTATAAAAAACAATACCCCTCCATTTAAATGGACATCTGAAAATATAGAGAATATGAAGGAACAGCTAAAAAGACTTGGTTTTTCATACGACTGGTCATGTGAGATAGGAACGTATAAACCGGATTATTATAAATGGAACCAGTGGATATTTATAAAAATGCTTGAAAAAGGTTTAGCATATAAAAAGGTTTCGTCAGTCAACTGGTGTCCCGATTGTATGACGGTTTTAGCTAATGAACAGGCAGAGAATGGAGTATGCTGGAGATGCGATTCCGAGGTTGTTCAAAAGGAGTTGGAGCAGTGGTTTTTTAAGATTACGGATTATGCAGAAGACCTCCTTGCCGGACATAATGAGATAGAAGCGAATTGGCCTGAGCAGGTTATTACAATGCAGAGAAACTGGATAGGCCGCTCAACAGGGGTAAAGGTAAACTTTAAACTTGAATCAGGCGAAGACTTCCCAATATTCACAACAAGACCTGATACGGTATTCGGCGTAACATTTATGGTTATTGCTCCCGAGCATCCGCTCCTTAACAAAATATCAGACCCTAAAGTACAGGAATTTATCAAAAAAGTAAAATCCCAATCTATGATTGATAGAACCTCTGAAGATAAAGAGAAGGAGGGTATTGATACCGGGCTAAAGATTATTAATCCGTTTAACGGAGAGAGAGTTCCCCTATATGTCGGTAATTTTGTTTTAATGGGTTATGGAACAGGGGCTATTATGGCAGTACCGGGGCATGATGTCAGAGACTTTGCATTTGCTAAAAAATATAATCTCCCCATAAAGATTGTTATAGATATACCGTCATCTCCGCTTAAATTAGAAGAGATGAAAACTGCCTATACTGATGAAGGCGTATGTGTAAACTCAGGTGAATTTACAGGAATGAACAACCTTGAAGCAATAGAAAAGATTGCAGAATATGCCGAGAAGAACTCTATCGGCAAAAAGATGATAAACTACAGGTTAAGAGATTGGGGAATATCCCGTCAAAGATATTGGGGATGCCCCATACCTATAATCTACTGCGATAAATGCGGAGAGATACCTGTACCTGAGAAAGATCTCCCTGTTATTCTTCCTACTGATGTGGACTTTAAGGGTGATGCACATTCTCCGCTTACAAGAATGCCTGAATTTATTAATACGACATGTCCCCATTGCGGAGGAAAGGCAAGGCGTGAAACCGATACTATGGATACATTTGTAGATTCATCATGGTATTATGCGCGCTTTACATCTCCTGACAGCGAAAATATTTTCGATAAAGAAAAGGCAGATTACTGGATGCCTGTTGATCAATACATTGGCGGGATTGAACATGCCGTAATGCATCTGCTGTATGCAAGATTTTTCTCAATGATACTTTACGATTTAGGTTTATTAAATAATAGAGAACCATTCACAAAACTCCTTACACAAGGGATGGTTATTAAAGACGGCGCTAAGATGAGTAAATCAAAGGGGAATGTTGTTGACCCCGATGAGATAATACAAAAATACGGAGCGGATACTGTAAGACTCTTTATGCTCTTTGCTTCACCGCCGGTAAAAGACTTGGAATGGTCGGATAAAGGCGTTGAGGGGAGTTTCAGATTTTTAAACAGGATATGGAGATTTATGCAGAAGCATAGAGAACTATATATTAAAGATTACTCCATAAATCATGAACAGTTAAGCATTGAACAGAAGAGACTCCGCATTGAACTTCATAGAACCATTAAATTGGTAAGTCACGATATTGAAGAAAGAATGCAATATAACACTGCTATTGCAAGGATGATGGAGTTAATAAACGCACTCTACTCTATCCCGGAAGATGAACTCTATACGGATACCGGAAAGAATGTATTCTCTGAAATAGTTGATAAATTCCTTCCTTTGTTAAATCCGATTGCCCCTCACTTTACCGAAGAGCTATGGGAGACCTTTGGCAATAAAACCCTGCTGGCAGATTCGGAATGGCCTGCATTTGATGAAAAATTAACTGTCCGCGATGAGATAGAGATAGTGTTTCAGATTAATGGAAAAATTAAGTCTAAAGTTAATGTATCTTCTGATATTACCGAAGATGAAATGAAAAAGATGGCTTATGAGAATCAAAAGATATCCGAACTGATTGCAGGGAAGGAAATAGTTAAGGTTATTGCAGTTCAAGGCAAACTTGTTAATATTGTAATTAGATAATGCTCACTCAAAGGCGAAGATTGCGCGTGAGAATTTGTAGAAAATGAATATCAGGAAAGATATATGAAGATAGTAATTGCATCCGACCATGCAGGTTTTAGATTAAAAAAAATTCTAAAAGAACATTTCTCCGAACATGAATTTATTGATGTAGGAACATATTCTGAGGAGTCATGCGACTATCCAGATTATGCAATTTTAGCAGGGGAAAAGGTTGTTTCCGGAGAGGCAGAACTGGGTATTGTAATATGCGGAACAGGTATAGGAATATCTATTGCCGCAAATAAGATAAAGGGTATTAGAGCTGCTTTATGCTTTAATGAATATATGGCTGATATGTCAAGAAGGCATAATAATGCAAATGTCCTTGCGCTTGGGGCAAAGGTTATTGACGAAGATCTTGCAATACGCATTACAGATACATGGCTAAAGTCTAAATTTGAAGAGGGACGCCATGAAAGGAGGATCCAAAAAATAGTAAAAATTGAATTATTGAAATGATTTTGCCGATAAATTATCTATGAAGAATAGATATGTAAAAATAATAACTTTGATATTTGCCGCACTGCTTACAGCTCAGATAAGAGATGCAATTGATACAATGGTAATTACGGATTTCCCGTCTAACTCTCTCCATAATGTAGAAAAAAAATTTATGCCTGATAATACATCAGGTTATTTTATAAATAATATAAATTACTCAAATGTTAAAGATACTCTGTTAACCGACCTGCTCTTAAAATTTGATAAAGAGTCTGATAAATACATAAAAGACGATTCTAAAAAATACAATATATACTCTGCAAATTATCAGTTTGTAAAAAATGGTATCGGCGCAGGATCTGCATCATTCTTCAAAAGCGACCATGTAGTTATGATTAATTCTTCAGAGGGTCTATGGCTGGGTAATTTTGAAGACCTTGGTTCATTCAATATTGAGTTTAGATTTAAACCTGCTGAACTAAAGAATGGAAGTACACTCTTTTCGATTATTGGATATTTTTCCGGTGTAAAAAAAGGGATAGATATAGTAATAAAAAATCAAAATGTTTATGTATATCTGTACAATATGTTTAGAGCAACAGACGGTAAATTAAACAGCGCTTCCTTAGCAAAAGGTTCTAAGATAAAAACCGGAGAGTGGTATCATTTTAGTTTAAGCTTTGATAGAAAAAGCGGCAAGCTGACAAAAATAATCAATGGAAACGAAGAGGATGTGGTATATATGACTGCAACAGGAAAAGCCTTCAGCGATGTATATACGCCTCTATTCGGTTATGTTGATGATACGGATGGTGCGCATAAAGGGAGCGATCTCCCCTTTGCTGTTATAGGTAAAAACTATAAAGGACTAATTGATGAATTTAGAATATCGTATAAGAGTTACAGCGAATTAAAAAACAGTACGGATATTGCCGTAAGTAAATATAAAGGGTCGGAGTATGAAGGGAGGATTCCTTACAACAGAGAGGGGATAATTACAAGTCCTGTTACGCAGCTTCCATCTACCGGGACTGCAATTACCGACTTTTCATGGGAAGAGATAATAAATCCGGGAACATTTATATGGATGGAATTTAGGATAGCTGATAAATTTTTTGATGAAAAAGATGATACTTTAAAATGGTATAAAATCAACACAAAACAAAAAAATATATACAGAACGAAAGATGAAAATGGAGATTTTCTGTACGGAAAATATTTTCAGTGGAGAGCTCATCTCGTTGCTTCTCCTGAGGGTTATAATTCTCCGGTCTTAAAAAAGATAACTGTAAAATATAGAGTGAACAGACCGCCTGTTATACCTTTATTCTTTGAGGTCGCAGAGGCAGGCGATAAATATATTACCCTAAGATGGAAGAAAAATGTTGAAGCTGATTTAGGCGGATACAGAATATATTATGGAACAAAGAAGGGTTCCTATGACGGCATAATATCTGTAATAGACGGCGCAAAAATCAATAATAAGACGGTTAAAGGGGATTATGTATATGTTAAAATAGATAATTCCGTAATTGAAGAGAACAAAAACTTTGACACGCGGAATGTACTCCTTTACCCATATATTAAAAACACAGTCCTATACTATTTTGCCGTTACAGCTTACGATACGTACAAAGAAGGCACAGTTTACAACCATGAATCCGACCTATCATCATATATTGAAGCAAGACCATTTGCCGGGAGCGACATAAAACCCGAATTATGATTCTTCGGCTATTTATTAGTACGCCAGTTTCTATTGATATAAATGCCCTACGACAAAATCCCCCCATTAAGAAAATCAAAAAAAATTAAAATTTCGCAAAAAATTTTTATCTGATGCTTCACACAGTCGTTTATATTATATATCAACTGTGTGAAGGTGTTAATGAAATCTAACAAAGAAACGAACATATTAAACAATCAGTTACATACCTCGCCATTGCAGGCGCTTCAACCCGTTTAGTATAGATTGTGCAACCTGCGCGTGGCAATCCAACGGAATAATTTATGCCGCTTTCAAAGAACATTTGATGTAACCGCCTGACATGGCAAAACCATAATTTCTACAAGATTGGCCATGATACACATTGATTTTCAGGATTACACTTCAAATTTACTCATACTCAAAAAAATCAAAAAAAGTTAAAAAAACGCAAAAAAATTTTCATCACGCACCGGTTTCAATCGTTTACAGTATATATAAACGATGAGAAGGTGTAAATGAAACCTGACAAAAAAGCCAACAGAAAATACAGGGACAGCGTTTTTAGGCACCTCTTTAACAATGAACACGCAAGCCTTGAGCTGTTAAATGCTATCGAAAATACTAATTATACGGACATATCTATGATTACAATAAATACCGTCAGGGACGTGTTTTTTGCAGTCGCACAAAATGACGTATCGTTTAACTTTAAAAAGAAAGTAGTGATACTCATAGAGCACCAGTCAACCATAAATGAAAATATACCTGTAAGATTTATGGCAGAAGATATTAGAAAAGAGATAGGAATTAGAAATTTGCCCGGCTTTAAGGATAGCAAGATCTTTCTATTCATCGATGGTGCTCTGTCTTTCGGAGAGTTTATTTTTATCTATATAATACATAAAAAATTTGGTGAACGATTGGCTGAGGTGTCGGCTATAAAGGCACTTTATTTCGATATAGAGAAAGGGCTTTATGAGAACGATGAGCGTTATTATTGCATTTTATTGTTAGATAGGTCCAGAGAGATTGGGATCAAATTTGAATTTTTGAGTTTTAATTTAGAGGATACTCAAAAAGAATTCTTGGAAATTGAAACGATATATAATACAAAAAGAGATTTAGAGATAAAGAAAAAAAGAAAATCAGATTTAATAAAAACAATAATATTGATACCCGTCGCTATAGTTAGTTTAATATTATGTTTTTTTACAAATGGGTGGTTCTTGTCAATTTTTTCTGCAATCTTTTCATTATCTGCTCTTTATATTTGCCAACTAAAAAGAATATTGGGTAAATGAATTTTGTATCTCAAAAAATAATCAAAGATGTACACGGGTAAAATAACATGTTAGAAAAAGAACTATTAAGACAGAGATCATTGGATATAGAGTTTCCAAAGGAATTAAATAAGAAAGGAACAATAAAAGAGTTTGAAGAGTTAATGAAATTTAACGATAACGAAATCCCAATAGGTGAAGTAAATTTTTTAGATTATCCGGATTTAACTTAATAAAAATCGGGAGTTAATGCTTAAAGTTTGTGAAAAACATACAAAAAATACAATTAATTCGGCGTAAATGAGGGAGATAAAAATATTTAATTCTAACCGATAATTATGATTATTTACCAGCAATAGCACAACCGCAAAAAAATGCCTCGATCATAAGTTCTAAAGATTGTTGCGTATAAGTTCGATATTCAAAATTGTATCTCAGTAAATTAGTAAAAACTATAATTTTTTTATGATGATCTTGATTTTTTAAAACTTTTTTATATTCGTATCCGGCTTCCTTTAATATCCGAGGGAAAAAAATTCCTAAAGCAATTTTCTCATTAATATTAAATCCTTTTGGCATATTTTTGATTAAATGAACAGGGTGCCTGCGTAAAAACCAATAAAGTTCGTATCCATAAATCTTATCAGCGTTAACGTGCTTTATATCTTGAAAATCTTTGAGTCTGGCAATATCAGCAAAATAATCAAGAATGAACATTTGAAAACTTTCTTCGTCAATATAAACACTATCTTCCAATTTAAGATTCTTTATAACTGTAACTGTATCATCCCATAAAGATTTAAAGCGACTATGTATTTTATCTTCAGTGAAATACTTTAAGAGAAACTTGTACTTTTCATCTTTAAAAAAAATAAATTCACCCATGTTTATTTATACTCGATAATATCTTTAAATAGCTGACTTTTTGTAAATTCATCTGTTGCTTTAGAATCACGTCTCTGTTTATGAATACCGTAATTTTCTGCATCATTTTTTGAACGTGACATTTTGAAGCCACTATTTTTTAATTTTTTTATGAAACGATCAGCCGCACCTTTAGAATCTTCATCTATCACTTAAAACCCCTAAAATTTTTTATTTATTTTTATAATATCACATTATTATAAAGGTCTATTTCTGTTGTCAATATTTTTTAAAAACTTATGATTTTAAATAAGTCTTTTTTGTTTCTTATCGACTCTTTATTATATAAATATAAATAATAGAAAAGTAATTATAAATAAATTTTAAAAAAAATAAAAAGATTAAGTAAAAAAGGCTATGCAACTTTTGTCGCAAAGGTGCGGGAATACGAGAAAAAGAAACCGCTTGAAGAAGCAATAAAATCAGCAGTAGAATATTGCATAAAAAAAGCTATATTGGCAGATTTTTTTAAGAAGAATGCACAGGAGGTAATAAAAATGCTGACAATTGAATACACATTAGAAGACGCCATTGAATTTGCCCGTGAAGATGGCATGGAGAAAGGCATACAAAAAGGTATGGAAACAGGCATGGAAAAAGGTATGGAAACAGGCATGGAAAAAGGTATGGAAACAGGCAAAAAAGAAGGTATAAGAGAAGGAAAAAAAGAAGGCCTAAACTATGCGCTTAAACTTATGGCGCAGGGTTTATCATACGAGGAAATTAAAAAGAAAGTAGAGAAAGAATCGAAGAAAAAACATTAAAAGACAATGCTCAAAGGCAATGTTCAACGCTCAATGTTCAACGCGCAATGAGTAAAAATCATCGCGCGCTGTTGACGCAGGAAAAGCAGGCGATTTGCCGTGTCACCGCGAGCCGTATTTCGTAGGGGGCGGATATTATCCGCCCCCTACGAAACTTAACCGGTACAACCTTCACGCCGTTGTTTCCCCACATAAAATTTTTCTGCACAAATAAAATTTTTTGTACCAATACCTGATACCTCTGATAACCCAATAATCCTGAAAATCCTAAAATCCTGAAAATCCTGATCTTTTTTTCTTGACACCTTAATTTAATGATTTATGCTTGCGTATATTCTGAAACAATAACAGAATTAAGGAAATTTTTTACATGAAAATTTTTTTATTTGACACAGTAAAGAAAGGAATGATACGATTGAAAAAAGTGTTCCGTTCCGTTCCGTAAATTTTTCTGCCCTTTAAATAATAATCCTGTAATTTCAGCAATCATCGTTTTTACAATAACGCCCGCGCTTGCGCCCGCATTCGCGCTTACACCCGCGGCCGCGGGCCTGTACGCCTCGCGCCAAACTTCGCGTTTATTTTTGCGTCCAAATTCAAGTGAGTTTTATATAAAAAATAATATATCGGTATCATCTATCTTTCTTTCATTACAGGAGGCCGGCTTATGAATAAAAAATATTCAAGGATAATCTTTAAGGCTGTAGCGTCAATTATACTCGGCCTTACAGTATTGGTTGCATAATGTTCCCACAATTACGATGCGACAGTCACCATACGCTTTAAAGATAACAGCATAGCGCGGCAAGAGCATATAATTGACAGAATACTCGGCTTATTCAGTAAACCCGCCTACGCTGCGTGGAACATTCCGTGCAACCGTTTAGTTTTAACAATTTCAGGGAAGAACATTGAGGGGCAAATATTCGATACTGGGTATGAACCTTCAGGTATTGGAGACCGCACGTTTACAGCGGTTGTGCCCGCTGTCGCGGACGTTACTTTTGAAGTGCGCTCATTTAACGGAACAGACACTAAACCCAACTGGGGCGGCATAAAAACAGAATCGCTAAGGCCCGGCAATCAGGATATCGACATTACAATGATACCTGTGACAGAAATAATGTCTGCAACGCAGTCGTCTCTTAGTACTGCCGTCATAACTTTTGATAACATAGGTCTGACTTATTGTAAGGGATATAACATTTACAGGTCAACAGAAGAGAACGGCGATTATAAATTGATTGGTTATAAGCCGAACGCGGCAGGCGCGCTTTCTTATATTGATGACGCTGTGAGCGTTAATACGGCTTATTACTACAGGGTCAGCGTTATAAACGGCAATGACGCGGAAGGGCTGTTGTGTAACGCGGGGTCAATATTTGTGAAGCCTTACATGGTGATACCTATATCACAGGAATTCTTAACTCCCGGAACTTATGTGCTTAAAAAAGACGGTACTTTTGATTTGGAAGCGTCGGTTGCTCCGTCGGATATTTTAATAGTAAAAGGAATAAAAATAGACACCCTTATTCTTGTCGGCGGCGGTGGCGGTTCAAACGCATATACTGGCGCCGGAGGGGGGTCAGGACTTGACATAAGCGTGAGTAATGTTGTTTTGGAAAATATTGGTTTTTGTACTGTTTATATTGGCAGTGGCGGTAGTGGTGGTGGCGGTGGTAATAACAATAATAAGCGTCCTGCTGCCAGTGGCGGTAGCGGATATACTCCGGGATATAATGGTGGCACCGGTAATACTAGCTCTGCCGGAGGTTCTGGCGGCGGCGGATATGGCGGCGGCGGTTCCTATGGTAGTACCAGCGGTACTGATTATGCTACTTACGGTGGCAAAGGCGGCGACGGTTATTGCCACATAGTCGGAGATATATTTTATCAGCCTTAACATTTTTTACTCAGGACATACGGCTGCCGCGCAAAACGAAGTCTAATAATATAATGAGCGCTATATTTAGATTAAATCATATAAAAAAAATATACGAGGCAATAAAATGAAATTTATAAAGATTATAATAACAGCTTCTTTTATATTTATCACAACTCTTCTTTACGCAGAAATAACAGTTATAAAAATAGAGGGAAGCGCGGCTTACAAGGACGGCAATAAGTGGCAGGTCCTTAAGGTAAACCAAACACTCGCAGAGGGCGTTAAAATCAGCACGTCTGCAAACACGTTCGTTGACATTAAATTAAACTCAAAGAACCACACAATACAGGTTAAGCCCTACTCAATGGTGCAAATATTCAGCGATGAGACAAAAACAGAAGCGAATACCAGTATTGGCATTAAGCGCGGCAGCATAAACGCGAAAGTGCCGAGGGACTCAAACGTAAAAACAGTATTTAAAGTTGTCTCGCCTGTAGCTACCTCAAGCGTAAGGGGAACAGAGGAGAACGTATCGTACGGTCCAGAAAGAGGCATGGTTATTGAAGTGGTAAGCGGCGAGGTTGAAAGTAAAAATAATAACGGAAGAACAAACCTGTTAACTGGAAAGCAAAAGTTTATACAGCCTGTTACGTCGGGTCAGCCCCTTCATATTCTGCACGATTCAAGAGACAACTCTGTTGTACAGGTTGCAGGCAACGGGCTCACTGCCGACGAGACAGCGTCAATGTCATATATGGACGAACAGGCAGGAACCCCTGACGGCGATACAATGATTTTAGACAATCAATCCAGGAACACAAATGTTAATGTAAATATAGGATTTCCGTGACCCGTGTTTCGCGTAAGGGGCTGTCCGATAAGTAACAAGAGTAAACGATAAAGTACATACCTGCGTCATTGCGAGCGCTTCAGCCAGTTTAGTATAGATGTAGTAACCTGCGCGTGGCAATCCAGAGGCTTAATTTATCCGACTGGATTGCCACGCCGAGTTTACATTGTTCTATCGGTTGAACTTAGAACTCGGCTCGCAATGACGAGAGGTATGTAACTAATTGTACAGCGATAAGGAGATATAGTTTATATGAAATTAATTAAAATTTTTTGTATTAATATACTGCTGCTAATGGTTTTATCGCTAAGCTTAACGGCTCAGGGTATATCGCCGATAGTGTTCATAAACGAACTTGACGGTAAGAAAGTCGCAACTTACGGCGATGCTCTGCGTATGTTTAGACTGCAGATAAGAACAAATAAGGTGTCAAATTCATATTTGCTTAAGGGCTATTTTGACGAGATTCCTTTAACAAAAGGCATGGTTTCATTGATGATAGCAAGGTATCTTAATCTCAAAAAGAGCTTCATGTACAAAATATTTGATACTGAAAGATATGCATACAGGGCGTGTCTGGCTAACAAGCTCTTCAGCGAATTGAGAAGTGAAAATGATTTAATGTCGGGTTCGGAGCTCATTGAGTTGTTCACAAGAGTAGATGAATTTAATAAAGGCAAAAACAAAGAAGCGGCTGTCAAAGGTGAAGCTGTCAAAGATGAGGCTGTTAAAGATGAAGCTGTTAAAGAAGGGACTGTTAAAGAAGGGACTGTTAAAGGGGAAATTATTATTGCTGAGAATAAAAATATAGAGCCTAATAAAGACAAAAAGAAAGCCAGAAAAAAAGGCAGAAAGAAAGGTAAAAAATAATTATGAGATTGAGAATTTTATTTATTCTGTTAATGTTGACAATTTGTATAAATCTCTTTGCCCAGTCTGTTAAAGTAACAGAAGAGAGGTTTTTTTACGGGTCTGATATAGATAAAGATCTTGATGTTGTCATGCCGGGAAATTCCTTTTTTGACAGAGCGATTATGTACGGCGCAATATTAAGCCCTGTTTTTATATTTGAGGATAACAGCGCAGGAAGACTTGGAGCATATATTCTTAATGCAAAAGTTTGGGGCAAGGTCTATCTTTGGAATAACAGCTTTTTGTATATCAGCGGAAAAAATTCCTATCTTGGAATTACTCAGCGTCAAGGTACCTATGATAATTATAAGTCAGATAACGTTTTAGACCTTGACCAGGCGTTTTTGTCAGCGTCATATTTAAATAACAGTATAAGTTTCTCATTAGGCAGAAAATACTATACAATGGGAACAGGGTTGGTTTTAAACGGACGCGGCGACGGCGCAGAAGCAGTATTTCATTTATCTGTTTTCAGTATTGATTTACTTGGTCTTTATACGGGATTTTTATTAAAAGATAACAATCCATATAATTTAAACGACAAAGATATTACAGACGGTGCAAAGAGGATGTTCGGCGGCGGAACCGTTTCTGTCTTTTTTTATAATCAAAAAGTTTACCTGCTTGGACTTGTTCAAATGGATTTTTCCAAGCAGACAAAGAGCTTTGAAACAAAGTATAATTCCGAATATTACGGTATAGGCTTAGAGGGTGTTTTATTCAGCCATATGTCCTATTACGGCGAATTTGTTTATGAAAGAGGTACAAGTTATATAAACAGCGTTGATGCGGGGAGTCCGAACCCTCTTATTCCTTTTGAGAAATCGAATATTTCCGCGTTTGCAATAAACAGCGGTATTTATTATTATATGCGTGTTGCATTAAATCCCATGCTTATTGTTCAATATTCGTTTGGTTCTGGCGATGAACACAGAACAAACTATACCAGTTCAAACAGACCTAAAGAAGCAAAGGGAGACGACAGGGGCTTTATTGCATTTGGAACTTTTGCAGGGGGTTACGCCCTTAAGCCTAATTTGGGTAACATACATATTATTCGCGGAGGATTTTCTTTTGCACCGTTTGGTAATGTCAGCCTTGGAGCAAAGTATCTCTATTATTTAAAGGATAAAAAAGAAGCTCCCATAAATGCAAATGAAGCTCCGCTGCCTGAGGCGTTTATAGGGCAGGGTGTTGACGTTTCGTTCAGGTGGCAGATATGTTATGATTTGTCAATGTATGTAAATTACGGCTTGTTTCTCCCGGGCGATGCCTACGACAAGTCAACGCTTAAGTGCAATTTTGTCATGGCAGGAATTAATTTAAGCATATAAGTTAGAGGCAGCCCCTTTTTTGTAAAAAAATACGGAAATCATTCGGATTGTAACATAAATTAGAAGAGCTAGTATAGATAACAACCGCGCCTGCTATGTCCGTTCAAACCACTTTAACCTTATGCGCAAAAAAGAAAGGTACATTTGCCTGAGAGCCGTGTAATTTTGAAAGTGTCAGGAGCTTAAGTGATTTGAAGAACGGCAACGGCGCCATCAGCAAAGGGTTCACTTTCATTAGATGACACAAAGCGTTAGTGGTAGCGCACAGGTCATTGCAGTAGCCGCTGAAATAGATGTTTTTGCGGCCCAAGCGTGCTACAAGGCTGTCGCCTGCTTCGGCAATGGCGCAATGTCCAGCCACCATTACTCTGCCTTTAATAGCGTCGATGACTTCCCGGTCATGACCCTTGCCCATCACAATGGTCCAGCCGCCCTTGCCCTGAAAATCACAGGATAGAATCTGTATTACAGTCAGGGGGTTATTCTGGCAGCCTTCCCGGCAGCATCGCTCTTTGCCCTTGAGGATCGTGATATCTTCCGGAAACTGCGGATATAGATCCCAACTGTAGCGTTGTGTAAAATCGGATATATCTCCTATGATTTCCACATCGTCCAAGCTGTGTACGCCCCGGCTGTAGTCACGGTCCATGGCAATCTTCAGATGGAGTACATCTTCTTCAGGTTTAAGTCCGAATAGCCGCGCCCCAACAAGATCGGCTGCCACTACATTGGCGCTGCCTATGAGCACTCGGAATGGCAGAACGCATTTGTCTGCCAGGGCTGTTGCAGGGTAATGACCGTGAATAGTGGCTTCCACACCTTCGATGATGGTGAAATCCGGCTGTATATAACTCAGTACATCAACTAATTTACTTGCCAGATTATAATTATGGTCCGAACGCCTGTCGCTTGGCTGTGGGAAAGCCCACTGATTCTTCACCCCCAGGGTTACACCGGCCATGGAGTGTGTTTTTAGCTTTGGCAGGCTGATGTAGAGGTTTTCTTCTGCCCGGTCTATCAGGTTTTCCGTGATGAACCTTGGGATGAGGAAGTTAGTCTGGGCATAACCGGTCTCATCCTGCGTCTCCGGAGCTTTTCCCCTGAAGATAAAGGGTATGCTTTTTTCTTCATCAAGATATACCTCTCGCACGCCGTAACGCCGGCATATATCGCTGTACCCTGTGAGTGCAAATACCATGCGGGTAAAATTGCTTTGCGTGCAGTTTTCAATCAAATAGATATGTCTGGCGCCGGCATTTTTCCAGTATTGAATGACAGCCTCTACCAATTCCGGACGGGTGTAAGAATAGGGCTTACTGTCAATCGCATTTGGTTTTAAATACACATCACCGCTTTTTTTAAGTAAATTCTTTCCGCCCGCAGCATCGAATAATCCGGTGACTGCAGCAAATACCTCATTCTTCAATGCCGTGGAAAGCGGTTTGAACTGCGTGAACGATTCTGTCTGGTGCGGCGTATGTAAACGTTTAACGGTGACGGTCGCGGCTTTTGTTGACATATGATTATTCTCCTTTTCTTTTAATTTTGATTATTCTCTATTTAAAATATTGGATTTTATCATTAAATGTAATTTATAAAAATTGCATTATAGTCTAAACACTGCTATATTTAACTTTAAATCTGTTGAATAAAACAATATTAAATGTTTTATAGAGCAAGTCAACAAATTATTTTACATATAGATTGCCTGCGTGTTACTTATCAGACAGCCCTATACATTAACCGCCCGCTTTTACGGCACTTTCGCAAGCGGTAAATGAAAGTGTAAGGAGAAAAAGTATTAAAAATACAAGGTTTCTTCCATTTTTATTTAACCATTATTTAACAAGAATGTCTCTTTACATTTTACGGTTCTTTGACCGACCTTGTTAATTAAAAAAAATAATATAATTTTGACATCGTTTAATATTTTAAGTTTTATGACTAAAATCAATCGATGTGAGTTTAATAGATTTAACCATTATAATAATAAAACATTATAATAATTATAGTATGTCAACTGATTTTGGATTAATTTATTAACAAAATCAGCACAATTTAATCTGACAAAAAATAGCAGCACAAAAAGGATAAAATTTTTCAAAAAAATTTATCCTTGCCCAAATACATCTCTTAAAATAACCTTACCTGCTATGGGTAAAATAGAATTGTTAGCTCCGGCAAAAAATATTGAAACAGGTATAGCAGCCATAAATTTTGGCGCTGATGCTGTTTACATAGGCGCACAAAAATTCGGCGCGCGCATAAATGCATCAAATTCAATTAAAGATATTGCATCTCTCATAGAATATTCACATAAATATAATGCCAGAGTTTATGGCGCTGTAAACACAATACTATATGATCATGAATTAGAGGAGGCAGAAAGTCTTATTAAAGGGCTGTATAATATTGGTATAGACGGAATAATAATACAGGATATGGCTATTCTGGAGACGGACCTTCCGCCTATACATATTCATGCAAGCACTCAAGCAGATAACTTAGACTTGGAAAGGATAAAGTTTTTTGATAAGATAGGTTTTTCACGCATTATACTTGGACGCGAGCTTACATTAGAACAGATAAAAACTATAAGAGAAAATGTTACCTGCGAGTTAGAACTATTTATACATGGGGCATTATGCGTTAGTCTTAGCGGAAGATGTTACATGAGCGCAAGTATCGGAGGAAGGAGCGCAAACCGCGGAGAGTGCGCGCAGCCATGCAGAAAAAATTATACCTTACACGATGGGGATGGGAAAACTATTGGAAAGAACTACCCATTATCACTAAAGGATATGAATCGTACAAAAAACCTCAAGGATATAATTGATGCAGGGATAAATTCGTTAAAGATAGAGGGGAGACTCAAAGATATAAATTATGTAAAGAATATAACAGCGCATTATAGAAAGGAGTTGGATAAAATTTTAGAGGAAAGAAGCGGCTTAACAAAGGGATCTTCGGGACGGGTCTATTTCGACTTTATGCCGGATCCGGTAAAAACATTCAACAGAGGCTATACGGAGTACTTTTTAGATAATAGAACAGAATCAATAACATCGCCTGATACGCCAAAATCTATAGGAGAAAGGATAGGCAAAATTATAGAGATTGATAATAATTGGTTTAAGATAGACGGAAATAAAAGATTAAACAATGGTGACGGTATAATAATTATCAACAAGGGTTTACCTGTAACAGGCGTAAAGATAAACAGAATTGATGATGGGAAAATTTTCCCTTTAGTAATGAGAGATATTAAAAAGGGCGGAGAGGTATATAGAAACAGAGATTCGGAATTTGAAAAAAAACTGTCTCATAGTAAAACCGAGAGAAAAATTAAAGTGAATATGGAGTTTAAAGATATAGATGATAGATTTATTCTTACAATTACAGATGAAGATAATTATACAACATCAGTAGAAACTGTTATAGAAAAGGAAATATCAAACAGAGAAGGGGATATTTTTCAAAGCATAAAAAAGCAGTTTAGCAAACTCGGCGGAACCGTATTTGAAGCAGATGAAATAAAAATATCCCTATCAGGAAACTTCTTTTTAGCTGCAAGTGTATTGAACGAACTAAGGCGCAAAGCAGTGGAAAATCTTTTAGAACTAAGAATTTCAAGCTATAAGGTATCTCAATCATATATAAAAAAGAGCGACATCCCGTATCCATATAAAAAAATAGACTTTAGGCATAATGTAAGCAATAGACTTGCCTGTCAATTCTACAAAAGGCATGGGGTAGAAGAGATTGAAAATTCTTTTGAAACATCCGGTCTAAATATAAAAGGTCCGTTGATGACAACTAAACTGTGTTTAAGATATGAAAACTCTCTCTGTAAAAAAGAAAAAAATATCGGCAGCAAGTTCAGGGAACCATTTTATTTAGCAGATGAAGATACAAAATACAGAATAGAGTTTGATTGTAAAAACTGTTTTATGTTAATTTACAAAGACTAAGTAAAAAAATAAATCCATTTATTCATCATAAGGATTAAAATATATAATCCTTTTATCAGGAAGAAACAGAGCCGTTAAATTTTTCATTTTACGCTTCATAAACTCATCGCTTTCAGGAGAAAAAAATATTGAGCGCTTTAGTTCACTTTGTGTAAATGTATAATCTCCGTAATGTATAATCCCCTTTTTAGAATACTTGCGGAAAAATTGAATGGCGGTTTTCTTTGCCTTTACTAAAAGCTCCGATTTTAAAATATCAGGGAAAGCATTTAGTTTTGTAACGGAACACCAATCCCATCTTAAATAATCTATGAGCTTCAATGTAGAATCAGGATAATCTCTGCTAATCATAGATATTAAAACTTCAGCCTGATATTCCCATCTCCTATGTTTTGCATTATCATATTTTTTAAAAAGCTCCGACATTCTAAGATAAAAATCAAATGGAGTTTTATAAATAGAGATCATAAAAAGTTCTGTCTCAAAAAATTTTCCGGAGTTATGTATAAGGTCAACAAGTTCGCCTATTAGTTTAAGTTTCAGCATATCATCAGAGTTGATCCATCTGTTTTCAACAATCTCATAGGGCGGGAGGGGATTATATTTAATTTCATAATCTTTGACCTTTTCCATCATCGCTGTGCCCGGGAGGATTTTTAAAAAACCCGCCTGAAAATGTTCTGCTCCAAGGGAAAAAACATTGTTAAAGGATTTGGAAAAATCATTAAAATCTTCATGGGGGAGACCTGCTATAATATCCGTATGGAGATGAATACTTTTTAAGGCAGATAGTTTTTTTATATTTTCCATAGCAGCAGACCACGTACCTTTTCTGTTGATTTCATTTAATGTTTTTGCTTTAGTTGACTGAACTCCTATTTCAAATCTAAAAAGCCCGGGCGGGACTTTGGATAAAAAATCTATATCGTTATCATCAAGCAGGTCAGGAAAAATTTCAAAATGAAAAGTTGTGTTCTTCCCTTTAAATTTTTTTAAAATTTCATTCCAAATAATCATATAATAATCTTTTTTCAAATTAAATACTCTATCAACAAACTTTATCAATTTAAGATTATAAAATGAGAAAAAATCCAATTCGCAGATTACCTGATCAATTTCTCTAAACTCAACATTTTGACTATTAACAGCCGAAAGACAATATGTGCATTTGAACGGACAGCCTCTGCCGCTCTCATAATATATATACCTGTTTCCAATACTCTTTATATCCGAATCGCCGTATGGAAATTTTATCATGCTAAAATGAGGATTAGGTTTTGAAATTATTTTTTCTTCGCTGTTAAATCCATCAAGCGCAATTTGACGAAATGCAGCCTCTCCTCCGCCTGTAATTATATAATCTATCTCATTAAATTCTTCAATCCAGTCTTTGCTGTTATAAGTGACCTCCGGTCCTCCAAGCACTATTTTTATTTCACAGTAAATTGACTTTATACTTTTTAGGATACTCTTAATATAGAGTGTATTCCATATATATACCGATACTGCAAGTATATCTGGTTTAAACGAATATATTGTACCGAAAATCTTATCTTCTCCTTCGCTTATAGTAAACTCCGAAATGTGTATATCAAAGTCAAGGTCATCAATAGCTCTCTTTAAATAAAGAAGTGCAAGATTTGAATGGCTGTAGCGGGCATTAATGCCAAGGAGAAGTATTTTTTTCATGGATATTTTGTCTTTAAATAAGTTATAAGAATAAGTGAATAATAAAGTTAATTCTTTTGTCAATTCTTAACTATGCAATGTGGGTCAGAGCATATTATGCAAAAAATCTCAATTAAAATATAGAAAAATTCTGCGATAGTTTATATTATTAATTTATTTTTTCATTGTATTTATTATTCAATATCATATAATTGTACAAAATTAATTAAAAACAAGAATCTTAATGAAGAAACTGATGATAAGATTTCTGTTGCCTTAAATTGTATTAAAGAGCTTTACATTTGTTAATAGTAAATTGAGTTGACATTATATAAAAACAAACATCTATTTGTTTAATTATAGGAGATTATTATGGCATTAGTTAAATCAGCAGGTGATATTTCAAATAATGTTATTGGTGAGAGATCATATTTCACCGGTAATTTCAGTATAAATGGCTCGCTCCGAATAGATGGACGCTTTGAAGGGAAGTCTCTTAAAGCAGACCAATTATATATAGGGCATGAAGGTAAGGTTAAAACAAATATCGATGCCGTATCTGTTATTGTGGAGGGATTAATAATGGGGAACATAAATGCAACAAGCCGGGTTCTCCTTATGCCTACTGCAAAGGTCTATGGAGATATAAAAACTCCGGAGCTTATAATACAAAATGGAGTTCTTCTTGAAGGGAGATGTACTATTGCGAACGATCTTAGAACTTCTGCCGGAGATGTAATTAAAGCAGAGTATGAAAAGAATAGAATATTTCCAGAAGATATATTTAAAAGTTCAGATAAGAAGGGTCTAAAAGGGGAATAGGGGTTGATATTTAACCCTTATTTTATCTATTAAGGCTGATATAATCTTCTCTTTACTGCTTCCGCTAGCCTCAATAAAATCTGCGCTCAAAATTTTTTTGCCGTCTGTAATTTTTATCAGTCCTTTTATCTTTCCTGTTTCTATAACATTTTTTATATCTTCATCATCAGATATGATTATTGACTCAAGACCGGTTGAATAGCTGTATATGGTAATCTCTAAGTATAAGTGACTTGCCGAATCAAGATGAAAATTTTTTAGCTGAGCATATATTTCATCATCTTTTATATTAATGTAGTTTGGAATTTTGCAAGTTATTTTATTAAAAGTAACTTTATCTTCATTGCAAGAAAGATTTAAAAAAAGTACAACAATACACAAGAGAATTGTTTTTATATAATTCATGCTGCTCCAAATGAAAGTCAATACGTGATAGTTGTAAAAATAGTGAAGAGCGCTGCTTGAGTAAACAAAAAATTTATGTCTGTTATTATATAAATTTTTAAAAGTATTCTCTATTGACAAATTTATTATCTTTAAAAAAATGGCTTTAATTTTAAAATTTAGTAAAAATTGATAAAAAAATTTAACTTTTTTATAAAAGGATAATCATAATATTTACATTAGGTATTTTATCAGTTTATAAATACACCACTCAACCAAATCCTCATAAAAAAAGAACCGGCAAATTTTTAAACAGCCCTCCCAGGGCTGTATTTTTTTTATATAAACTCTCAATAATAGTGTGTGTAAGACTTTTAAGCTCCGGGCTTGAACTGATGAGTTGTAAATTGGTGTGTTTGTATAATATTCATATATTAGTTCTGTTCATGAATTCTTTGCATTACCAATGAACAGGAGGTTGTTTATATTAAAGATATATCATTTTATATATACTTATGTTCTACTGTAAATATTTCTTGAAAAAAATACTCTTATTACCGTAACAATACCTATCATCTATAAATTAATTTTAGAGATACTTTTAATAATATTTAAAATAATTGAATTAATAATTGTACTAAGATTTTATAAAGATATTTACTGCTAAAGCGGGATTGAATATAAGTTAAATAAATTAATTTTTTTAAGGATAATTTCATGCATAATATAAATGATTTACGCGTATCTTTTATAGATTTTTTTAAAAAAAATGATCATAGAATTGTAGCATCAAGTCCATTGCTGCCAAAGGATGATCCCACACTGCTTTTTACTACTGCGGGGATGGTTCAATTTAAACCTATGTTTGCCGGAACTGTTGATCTTGAATATACGCGCGCAGCTTCAATACAGAAATGCCTGAGGACAAGCGACCTTGAACAGGTTGGCAAAACAAAGAGACACCTTACTTTGTTTGAAATGCTTGGTAATTTTTCATTTGGAGATTACTTCAAGGTTGAGGCTATTGAATATGCGTGGGATTATTCAACAAATGTTATCGGTTTTCCAAAAGAGAGATTATGGGCAAGCATATATGAAGATGATAATGAGGCTTTTGATATATGGAATAAAAGGATCGGCATTCCCGCAAATAAGATTGTGAGGCTTGGGAAGAAGGATAACTTTTGGGGACCGGCAGGAGATACGGGCGCTTGCGGTCCATGCTCCGAGCTGTATTATGACAGAGGTGAAGAGTTCGGATGCGGGTCGCCTGACTGCAAGCCCGGTTGTGATTGTGACAGATACCTTGAGTACTGGAACCTTGTATTTAATCAATTTAATCAGGATGAGAACGGCGCGCTTAATCCTCTTCCGCGAACAGGTATTGATACTGGGATGGGACTTGAAAGACTTGCAGCTCTCGTTCAAGGAGTTGATTCGGTTTTTGAAACAGACGAGCTTAAATCTTTGATAGAGTTTGTAAGCAGAGAGTCAAAGAAAAAGTATGAAGGAAATAATATAGTTCCTATTAAAGTAATAGTTGAACATGCAAGGACGCTTACATTTGCAATCTCCGACGGGATATATCCTTCAAATGAAGGGAGGGGCTATGTTCTAAGGAGGATACTCAGGCGCTCCCTTAGATATAGCAGATATTTGGGATTAAAAGAACCCTTTGTTTATAAGGTCGTAGATCCGATAGTGAACATCATGAGTGAATTTTATCCTGAAATTAAAGGCAGCTCGGCAAATGTAAAGAGGGTAATTGAATCCGAAGAGAAGAGATTCCTTGAGACAATTGAGAATGGAATGGATAGACTCGATGAAATAATAAAGTCGGTAAAAAATAATGGCGAGAGAAACATATCCGGCAATGACGCCTTTTTGCTCTATGACACATTCGGATTTCCCTTTGAGATGACTACAGAGATAGCAGAAGAGAACGGATTAACCGTTGATACCGACGGTTTTAATGCAGAGATGATTAAGCAGAGAGAGCGCGGCAAGCAGAGCTGGAAAGGCGGAGACATGGGAAGCGAATCCGTATTTGATGAAATTGCATCTAAATTCGGACCAAGTGATTTTACAGGATATGACTTTGAATCCGGCAAAGGCAGAATACTCTCGCTGTATAAGGATAATCAAAAAATAGAATCTTTAAACAAAGGCGATACGGGACTTATAATATTGGATAAAACGCCGTTCTATGGCGAATCAGGCGGGCAGGTCGGAGACAGAGGTGAGATTTTATCCGGAGATTCTATTTTTAAGGTTGAAGATACAAAGAAGCATAATAAGACAATTATTCATACAGGGTCTGTAACAAGCGGAACATTTAAAGCCGGTGATAGCGTTGAAGCTAAAATTGATGTAAAGAACAGAAATTTAATCAGGGCAAATCATACTGCTACGCATCTTTTGCAGGCAGCGCTTAGAAAAACTCTTGGGAATCATGTAAAGCAGGCAGGATCGGTTGTAGATAATGAAAGGCTTCGTTTTGATTTTTCACACTTCAACGCGCTCTCGCCGGATGAGATCATTAAAATTGAAGAGACAGTCAATGAGATTATCTGGGAGAATATTGATTTAAAAACAGAGATAATGAAAATTGACGATGCGGTAAATAAAGGGGCTATGGCTGTTTTTGATGAAAAATATGAGGATATGGTCAGAGTCGTTGAGGTGCCGGGTTGCAGCATGGAACTCTGCGGAGGCACTCATGTTTCAAATACAGGTAAGATCGGAATATTTAAGATTTTAAAAGAGGGTTCGCCGGGAGCAGGCGTAAGGAGGATTGAGGCTGTTACATTAAAGGGTCTTCTTGATAGATTTAATGAACAGAGTAAAATAGTTTCGATACTTGCTGAAAATATTAATATACCGGAATCCGGACTTGTAAAGAAGGTTGATGAGATTATTGTAAAAAATAAGCAATTAGAAAAAGAGATAGATAAGATTAAAAAGTCGTCTCTGACTTCGGATATTGACGGCATTATTAATTCGGGTAAGGATTTTAAGGGTGTTAAGATTATATCCCATGTATTTAAAGATATGGATATTGATTCACTTCGTTCTCTTTCGGATTCAATAAGGGAGAGGGTTCAGGTTTCGGTTGTATGTTTCGGATCAGATATAGACGGCAAAGCAGCGCTTTTATACGCTGCTACAAATAAGGCTGTTGAGAAAGGTATAGATTGCGGCAAGCTCATAAAGGATACTGCTAAGATTGTCGGCGGCGCAGGAGGCGGAAGAAAGGATATGGCTCAGGCAGGTGGGAAAGATGTATCAAATCTTGCTAAGGCTGTTGAAGAGGGAGCAGCTCTTGCGGTGGGGATGATAGGGTGAGATGAGTAGTTTAATATTTATTAAATCGTATAAAGTGGAAGTCTAAGATGAAAGACAAAAATCAAATATCGGCGCTTCTGGGTGTTTGCATTATTCCACAAATCATTGCTGAAATAAAAGAATTTTATAATAATCAGGAAGAAATTGCAATAAAGGAATTTTACAAATCAAATTTATTTGACAAGTTACAAAATCCCGCTACAGGACTTTGGCATTTGAGTTCTAAAACGCTTTCAGAAATGTTTTTATCAGAAGTACAAGAGCAAGTTATAGAATTTCCGGATGAACAATCATGAGCGAGGAAAATAGATTTTTAATTTTTGTAGTTGAGTATTACCGCAATAAGAAAAATTTATCTGGAAAAGAAGTTGTCGCTTTATTTGACAAATATAATATATGGGATCTGGCAAAAAAATCGTATTTTCTTTGGCATATAGAATCGCCCGAAAATTTTGTACAAGAAATCGACAGCTATGCAGGTTTATAAGAAGTTAATATTTTATTTTTGCAACATGATATTTAAGGTGAAAAAATATGAAAGTAATATTGGACGTAAAAGACAGTAAAGCATCATTCGTGATGGAACTGCTTGGCAATTTTCCGTTTATAAAAGTCCAACCCATTACCAAAGAAAAAGCGTTGCTGCTGCGTGAAATCAGAGAAGCGGTTGATACTGTCAATTTGGTAAAGAAGGGTAAGTTTAAAGCGCGACCTGCCAAAGAATTGCTCGATGAAATATAATGTGCTAACAATACCGCCATTCGACAAGCAGTTGAAACGATTGGCAAGGAAATTCCCTTCTCTTAAAACGGAATATGCTGCTTTAATTGAAGATTTGGAAGAAAATCCCCAAAAGGGAACGTCTTTGGGCAATAATTGTTTCAAAATTCGTTTGGCTATTGCTTCAAAAGGTCGTGGAAAATCAAGTGGTACAAGAGTAATCTCGCATTTTACATTGAAAATGAAACAGTATTTTTACTTGCTGTTTATGATAAAAGCGAACAAGCAGATATTTCTGATAAGGAATTAAGAGAATTACTTTCGGAAATTGAAAAATAAGGGGAATGGATGAGATCATCATAGGCAGAAGAAAGGATATGGCTCAGGTATGAGGCTGTGATAAAATCTGTAACATTGACTTCATATAAGATATTTGTAATGATGTGATAATTGTTCTGTAAGGGCAAAAGATTTTTTGCTCTTACAGACTTTATTGCGGAGCTTAATAAAATTTAATAATTAGATATGAGTTATCTCTTTTCATTGGCGTTGGCAATTATTGTAAAACCATATTTTTTTGCCGAAGCCTCACCGCTTTTTCGATAATATTCAATATGTTGTTCTGGAGTCATATCTTTGATTTTTTCGTAAATTTGTAGCCGGATTTGATCAATTTCTTGCTCAATAGTATTAGTTTTTTTCATCTTCAATAACCTCCATTGGAGAATAGATTTCAATAGCGCGGTGATTATTTTGTTATAATAACGAATTTTCTCATAGTAATCGTTATTACCGATAAAATCAAGAAAAATATTTATTATGTAATCATTTCTTGTCTTTAAGGCTTTTTCAAAATGTTTTTTTGATATGATATTTTGATTAGTTGAATTGCAAATTCAGTCATAGCGGTTTTCGGTTGACGACACTGACCTATAAGCCTTTTTAATCAATAGTTTCAAAAAGCCATTAACAGTATTTCTTCTAAGGCACAAAACATCGTATTTTTTTCGTCAAAAATTCATAATATTTCCAAAAAAAAATTGTATAAATGGTGAAATTGTCGTATTATATTATGAAAACAAAAATTTAAAATCTATTTATATTTAAGATAACACAATGGAAAAATTAAAATCAGAGCAGATTAATCAAAGCGACCCAAAACTCGAACTTGCGCACAAGCTGCTGCGATATACAGGGGCAAACCTGTTCTTAACCGGAAAAGCAGGCACAGGGAAAACTACTTTTTTGCATCAAATAAGAGAAGATTCTCCTAAGAGGATGATTGTTGTTGCGCCGACAGGAGTTGCTGCAATAAATGCAAAAGGGGTAACCATTCACTCTTTCTTTCAGTTAAGTTTTGCCCCGTTTGTTCCCGGGACAAGACCTGCGAATGAATTTTTTCGTTTCAGTAAAGAAAAAATCAATATTATGCGAAGTCTTGACCTGCTGGTTATTGACGAGATAAGTATGGTAAGGGCGGATTTATTAGATGCTGTTGACCATGTATTGCGGCATTTTCGGCGCAGCGAGCTTCCTTTTGGCGGCGTTCAACTGCTGTTAATCGGCGACTTGGAACAGTTAGCTCCTGTAGTAAAAGATGATGAGTGGAGATTATTGAGCAGTCACTATGACTCGCCTTTTTTCTTTGACAGCAGCGCATTAAAGAAAACGACCTATTTGTGTGTGGAATTGAAGACCGTGTATCGCCAATCGGACGATGTTTTTATAAACATGCTGAATCGTATCAGAGAAAATAAGATAGACCATGACTTGCTGCAGGAATTGAACAAAAGGTATCAGGCGGATTTTAATCCTGAAAATGAAGAGGGTTATATCACATTGACAACTCATAATTATCAGGCGCAGCAAATCAACAGTGAGAAATTGGCAAAAATAAAGGATAAGAGTTATGTTTATAAAGCTAAGGTAACAGGCAATTTTTCCGAATACTCTTTTCCGACTGATGAAGAATTGAAATTGAAAAAAGGCGCTCAAGTGATGTTTGTTAAAAATGACCTTTCGCCCGACAAACGTTATTATAATGGAAAAATCGCCGTTATTATACACATAGACGATAACCGGATTGAAGCGCAGGGAAAAGAAGATGAAAATCCGATTGTAGTGGAAAGGGCTCTTTGGAGTAATATGAAATACACTATTGACCCTGACACAAAAGAGTTGAAAGAGGAAGAAGACGGCGCTTTTGAACAGTATCCTCTTAAGACGGCATGGGCTATTACCGTGCATAAAAGTCAGGGTTTGACTTTTGATAAAGCCATCATTGATGTTAATGCTTCTTTTGCACATGGACAGGTTTATGTTGCCTTGAGCCGCTGCAGAACATTGGATGGATTAGTATTGAGTTCTCCTGTCAATGTTCGTTCAATAATTCGCAGCAACGATATTGATACTTTTGTGCGTTATGCGGAAGAAAAAGAGCCGAGTGAGGAGCAGTATCAACGCTTACGCAAAGATTATTTTACAAAAATGCTTTTTGAACAGTTTTCATATTCGGGGATTATGTCCCGCTTCAATAGCATGCGTTGGCTGTTGAACGAAAATTTTCAGAATCTCTATCCAGAATTAGTTCATCAGTACGGAGAGGCTGAAGCGAGTCTTAGGAATGAAATTTTGAATGTTTCCGAACAGTTTCATTCACAACTGCAGCAACTCCTTTCAAAAACAGAAAATCCCGAAGAAGATTTATTTTTACAAGAACGGATAAAAAAGGCTGCGGTTTATTTTTTGGATAAGACAAATCTGATTTTACAAGAGTTATTGGATAAAACCGTTATTGAAACCGACAATAAGGATATACGAAAAAAAGTAAACAACGCACTGAGTTTATTGCAGACAGAAATCAGGCAGAAACAAAAAACTCTTGAGGTTTGTTTGGACGGATTTGACGTTCCTGCATATTTGAATGCCAAGTCAAAAGCTGCGATTGAAGACGAGGTCCCGAAGCATCAAAAGAAGGAGAAACCTGCAAAAGATTCTCAGTCAAAAATTGCAGTTTCAAAAGACATTCTCTATCCGGAATTGTACGAGGAGCTTCGTTCATGGCGTTCCGGATTAGCACAAAAACAAAATGTCCCTGTATATATGATACTGTCACAAATGGCATTGATAGGCATTGCCAATTCTCTTCCGCAAGATTCTGCGCAGCTGCTTCGGATACGCGGTGTCGGAGAAACAACATTAGCCCGCTACGGCAAAGATATTCTGCAAATGGTACAACAATGTGTCAGCAGGCATGGATACGAAGTAAAAGAACAACTTGTAGTGCAGGAATCGAAGAGCAAAAAAGAATTGAAAACCGACACAAAAGAACAGACATTCTTACTCTACCGGCAAGGGAAGAGTATTGAAGAAATAGCTAAAGAACGTTCATTAACAGTCCAAACAATAGAGGGACATCTGCTGCCGTATGTAAAAGACGGAGATATTCCCCTCGAAGAATTGGTTGCTCCTGAGAAGATAGAGAAAATAAAAAGTGTCTTAGAGCAAAACTCAGAGGCAAGTCTTTCTGAAATTAAAGCATTTCTCGGAGATGATTATTCTTATGGGGAGATTCGGTTTGTGATAGCGGGTCGAGGGAATAGATTGTGACCCGTCCTAAAAACAGTTTACATATTCCCGAATTTTTCCTTGACACCGCAGCATATACAAAACAAACTGCATACAGGTAACAAAAAAAGAATGACTTAAATCAAAACAGTTGACTTTTTACAGGAGGGACAAAATGCCTCGACAGACAGACAGACAGTTTTGTGATCTTTTCCTAAAAGTCAAGACTTTTCTTCATTATAATAAAAATAATAAAATAATAAAAATCGTAAATTATTTAATCCCACTTAATCGCGGCAGCCCGCGTCTGCGCCCGTCATTATAGCCTTGTGGTTATCTGCCTGTAAAACGGCTGAACAATATAGTATTTTATCCGTAGTTTAACGGATATATGCAAAAAACAAAAAATTTTAAAAATAAAAGGAGAAAAAGATGAAAATTAAAGTAATCGGTTTAATGCTTATTGCAGCTTTTTTTACTGTCTCATGCGGCTATACTTCTATGATATCCGGTCTTGTCGGTTCGGATAAGAAAGAATCGAGCTCTAATAGTACTAAATCCGATAGTTCTGCGAGCAATGAGGGGGGATGGAACAAAAATGCAGATGGCACTTGGACCTATACTCCGGAAAAACCAAGAACGGTCAAGCTGAGCAATAATACAACGAGCTTTGAACTGAAGAACGGTCTGTCGGAGAAAATTACTGCAGTGTATGTAAAAGCTTCCGGGGTCAACATGTCCTCAGGGTGGGGGGATAATTGTCTAGGGAAAGGCTACACAATAACTCCCGGCGGTAACTACCTAAATCTTCCGATTTCGAATTTAGCACAAAATGATGCAAACAAGTTTGACATTCGTGTTAATACCGGAAGCGGGAAAACATACGAAGTGAAAGGTGTTACAATACCTAAGGATGGGTCATTTACCTTTAAGTAAGACTTTCAACGTTGACAATAACTCAATAAATCGTAGAATTTTGCGGCTGTTTGCCGCAAAATTCTACGAGCTCTAAAAAAAGTTTACATATTAATGGCGTAATTTTTGCCCGCAGGGCATTCATATCAATAGATAATAGCATAATGATAAACAAATAGTCCGTAGGACTTTAACGGGATGCGCCAAATATTTTGTTAAAGTCCTACGGACTATTATTTGTGAAAGGATAACGATTTTTCTATTGATATGAATGTCCTACGGACAATATAGTATTACAATGGACAATGTTCAGCACTCAATGTACAATGTGTAATATGTAATGTTCAATGCAGGAAGGAGTAACAATCATTGCACGTTGACCATTTAACATTGAAAAAGATTTAACTATTAATATGTAAACTTTTTGCAGGACGAGACAACAGCCGGAAGAATAGAAAAGACAATCATCTTAAAAAAAAGTTGTATTTTTACAAATATAAATAAAAATGTAATATTATGTACAAACCTATTCAAGTCGATAGAGTGAACCTTACTATTATGGGGGTTCCGTTTCCGGATTTGGCAACGCTCGACCGTACGGCAAGCGCTATTGGGTCAAATATGTTTGAAGGATTTGAACCTACGGAAAGCGATATTATTCTTATTCGTGAATATGTTATGAATAAAATCACTTTTTTGCAATTTGTTGAAGCAGCAAAGAATGTGTCTCATGTATAATCAGTATTGCTATATTGATCCGGATTATATCTATACCGACCCTGCAACGGGCGTGTTGCGAAATTTGGCTAACGCTGCTGATTTTAATACATTGGTTGTTATTGAAAGCGGCGCAGTAATAAAACGTATTGGCGAACTATATACAAACCCAATAAAAATCAAAAATTCTTCTACCCTGCTTGATATTCATAAGTATCTCTTTCAGGACATCTATTCATGGGCAGGGAAGATGCGGACAGTAGAAATCAGCAAGGGGGGCAAGCCCTTCTTCCCGTTGAGTCATTTTCATAAGGCTTTTACATTTATTGATACATTAATAGAGGAATACGTAAATATAGACAGAAAGGATAAACCGCAATTAACGCATAAACTCGCCGAGATATTAGACAGTATCAATTATCTGCATCCGTTTCGCGAGGGTAACGGACGCGTTCAACGTGAATTTTTGCGTTTGCTTGCAATGGAAAAAGGTTTACTGCTTAATCTCAATCCGCCCGACAATGCCGATATTTACGAGCGTTACATGTCAGGAACAATCAACGGTAATGTGGAACAATTAGCCGCATTGATATTGGAAATCATTAGCTGAATATAAGCCGGCGCCGGACAGGGACTACCGTTAAGTGTAATTGTCGGAATTTCAATCGACAAAACGACTTGTAAAAAAGTCTTATTTTTTCCTTATACTAAAAATCGGACTGCTGGAAATCGAAATAATCAACCCAATGCAGATAATTATAGCCCCGAGCCATACTAACCAGATAAATTTTTTGTACGATATATCAAGGATTAAATAATCAGGCGGTATCACCGCTTTTTTATCAGGAGTAATAAATACATAGACCGACATCTCCTTCGGATTCAGGTTATCTACTGCAATAATCTTATCCGTTCCTGAAATTTTTTGATTAACAAATTCTTCTTTTTCCGTATCAGGTGAAATAATTCCGGGGAGGTATCTTCTGCCGTCAACATATAAATCCGCGCTGATAGTCATATCTTTAGCGCCCATGTTATTTGTAATAAAGCCTTTAAATGTTACTTTATGCCCGCTTATGATTTTTTCTTCATCTTTGTACAATGTTGCCGAAGTATATTCGTTATAGCCGAAAATATATATTTCCGGTATGATATATATATCTCCTGTTAATCTTTTAATTATATACGGTTCCTTATATATGGAATCTGTTTTGGGATTGATTAAGTATGGTATCCGTATATCTTTAGTTTCAACCTTATCTAATGTTGTAATGAGAATATTTGATTCCTTTTCGCCCTGAATACCTTTTAACGTAAGACTTAAATCTTTATCAAGTTCTATTGTCTCACCGGCAGAGACTTGTTTATGTTCGTTCGTTGAATGAATGTTCGATGAAATAATTCCGAGAATAAGTATTGCTAATCCGATGTGCGCTGTCCTTGACGATATGAATATAATCTTTCTATATTTATAGAGATCAATAATGATCATAAATATTAGAAAGAATAGAATAACAGCGTAAATATCTACAGTAATATTTTCTATAAAATTATAATTGAATAGAACTCCGCATATTATTGATAAGATTACACATATTATAATATTCACGATTGAATATTTGCGTGAAGCAAACATTGATAGAACAATAAATGATATAATCATTGCGCCGAATGGGATTGAAATTAAATTATAGAATTTCTCAGTAACACTGCCCTGACTGCCGAGTAAACCTGTTGTTATGGGCATAGTTGTTCCTGCTAATATAATAAGTGAGTATATTAACAGTATAATAATACCGTATGTAATCATCCCTTCTAATGTAAAAATTTTTTCACCGAATTTTTCGGACTCTATGCCTTTGAATCTTGTTATGATAAGATATATTGAGACGCCAAGAAAAAACAGCACCATTAGCAGATATAGATAGTGGAGTATATCCGATTGACCGAATGAGTGAACCGAAAAGTCGGATATTATACCGCTCCTTGTAAGAAATGCGCTGAACATAACAAAAATAAAGTATGATAATGCTATAAGTATATTTGCCCTTTTTAGCAGACCCTTCCTTGTCTGAAGTATAATTCCGTGTATAAATACGATTGATATTAACCAAGGTATCAGAGATGAATTTTCCACAGGGTCCCATCCCCAGTATCCGCCCCATCCTAAAACCTTATACGCCCAGTATCCGCCCATGAATATACCCATGCCGAGAGTGAGCGAACTGAATATTATCCAAGGATAGGCTGCTTTTATCCAACTGTCATAATCTCTGCGAATTAGAGCTGCTAAGGCATATCCAAACGGTATTGCAGATGAGGCATATCCTAAATAGAGTATAGGCGGATGTATAATCATCCACGGATCCATAAGCAGCATGTTTAACCCTGTTCCGTTAGCCGGTATCTCTCCGACTTGAAAAGCCTTTGGATAATATTCCCAGATAAATGCAAACGGACTTTTAACAACAAGTACCAGCAGCATTAAACCTTGAGCGGCAGCTACTGCGGCAAGTATTACAGGCGTAAATTCATCAGTATTTTTGGAGATTACTATTCCGCATATATTGAGGATTAATATCCATATTAAAAGGCTGACCTCTTGTCCTGCCCATAATGCCGTTATTTTATATATTAATGGCGTAGAGGTTGAAGAGTAGTTGTAAACAGATGCATATATGAATTGATCGCTTATAAAGTAGTAGAACAATAAAATAACAGCAAGGAAAATCAGAAAACCAGCTGCGTAGAAAATTCTTTTCCCTGCTATAAATAATCTGTTTGAAATTTTAAAACTTTTATACATGAAGAATATTGATGCTATTGAAAGCATAAATGCCGTGCTTAAAATTATGTTTCCTATATTAATCATTTTGTTCTTTTCCTTTCTGATATTTTGACGGACACTTAGTAAGCACCTTGTCTGCTTCAAGTAATTTTTTTTCTAAAGAATACTTCCCAAGTATAACTATCTGTTCCGCATGTTCAAAGTTCTGCGGTTTGACTCCGCTGTGAAATATTTCCAACTCCTCGCCTTTTTCATCTGTTAGTGTAAATGAAAATCCTGCAGAGTCGTGTGTTATCTTGCTGCCTTTAGTTCTTTTGCCTATTATTTGTACATATTTTGCAGGATTTTCCTTAGCATACCTGAAAGTGACATATGGTGAAAAGATATTATCGCTTATGGACAGTATTGCTATTACAAGGAGCGCTATTATAATAATGAATATTATGATTTTTTTATTTTTCACGCAAGCTCCCTTCGATCTTTTTTACTTTTCTGTCAAGTCTAAAGATGAATACGGCAATTCCTATCCATATTACTATTATTGCCGCAGTTATTTCAAATGTCATAAATTTTTTCCTCTGCTTTGATTTCTAAGGCGCTGATTCTATTCATGATGTTATAGATATATCCATAGAGCAGTGTGAAAACAGCAATTGACATAAAGAGTGTAAGCCTCATTGTGTATTCAAGCTGTATCTTTCCTTCGCTATTAATAATAGTATTGGGATGGAGTGAATTGTACATTCTTGGAATAATAAATACAAAGAACGGCATCACTATCATTGCAATAATAAGATATACCGAGCTTATTCGGTATCTGTTTTCATTATCCTTTAGCACCGAATATAAGCAGAAGTATGATATATATATCAGCATTAAATATACTATTGAAGTCTCTCTTGGGTCCCAGTTCCAGAAGCTCCCCCAGCTGATTTTTGCCCAGATTGAACCTGTTATTATTGTAAGAATTGTAAAGAATATTCCGGCAAGCGCCGCATTATATGCCTTGTACTCTCTCTCTTTCATTTTATTGCTGGTAATGAGTACCATTAAAGATTGGTATCCCGCTGTTACAAACGACAGTACGGAAAGGAATGCAAGGGGTACATGAAAGTAAAGAATCCTTCCGGAGTTTCCTAAAAGTTCAACGGTCGGAACCCAGCTCAATGCCGTTACTATTACTGCAGGCATTAACACAAACAGCGTAAGAATAAATAAAAAATAAATGACAGTCTTCATTTTAAGTTTCCTTCCATATAAATCTGAAAGAGAGATAAGACGTTAAAACAATTACCCCTGAAAAGGCAAGTAAAAAAACAATATCTCTGTATTGCTTAACGGCTGTTCCTTCTATGGAAATTGCAGTCACGGTGATTGTTGTCCATAATACAGGCAGAAGTATGGGGAATGATATTATTGTAAACAGAGAACTCCCGCTCCCTGCTTTTGAAACCATAGCGCCGAAAATAGTGGCAACCGATGCAATTGCAACAGCGCCCGATAAAGTTATAAAACAAAACAGAGGAAGATAAACAGGTAAAACCTGTAAAAAAAATAGATAGAGCGGCGTTACAATTACTGCTATTGAAAGGAACAGCGCTGTGTTGAAGATAAGTTTAGACAGGTATATTTCTTCCGGCGTGCAGTGCAGTGACAGGAAAAGAGAAGTCTTCTCTTCTTCCTCTCTAATGAATGTATGGGCTAACCCGCTCATTGCGCTGAAAAAAAGTATAATCCAAAAGATTATAGAGTGAACCATTGGGGATAATGGCGTTGCGCCTGAAACCAAGCTGATTGACAAAGTAGTTATTACAGCAAAGGCAACGCTTATGCTTATTGCGGTTTTATTTCTAAATTCAATAACAAAATCTTTCTTTATATTATTTAATATTCTGTTGTTCAAGATTGATTCCCTTTGAGCATAGATTTATATCATCCGATTCATTTGTCGCTATTATAAGTATTTTATCGGCTTTTAGGTCGTTAATGGTTTGATATACAATATGGCAGCCCTTTGTATCAAGATTACTGCACGGTTCGTCCAACATTAATATTTCAGGATCGTGTATCAGCGCATGGATAATCCTTAATCTTTGTTTCATTCCGGACGAATAATATTTTACTGCTTTGTCCTTATGCCTGTAAAGGTCAAATTTTTCAAGAAATTCAAAGATTTTATTATTATCAATAGATTCCGATGCCATGAACTTTAGATTTTCAACTGCTGTCAACATATCGTAGGGATTCACCTGCGGTCCTGTAAATCCGAAAAAATCCTTATAGTAATCATTTTTAAGTATGGAATTATTTACAGTATATGTGACACTGCCCGATGACGGTCTTTGAATCCCTGCAAGTATTTGTAATAAAGTGGATTTGCCAGATCCGTTTGGACCTGTAATATAAAATGAATCGCCGTTTTTAAGTTGAATATCTATATTTCTAAACAACAGCGTTTTGCCAAATCTTTTTTCCACTGCTTCTGTTCTTATTTCTATCTGTTTATTGTTCATTAGTTTATCAATCTGAAAGTTTCTGTTTGTTATTTAGCATATCTATATTAAGTCTATATTGTTTTCAAGAAATTTAAGTTTTTTTATTATTTGCTTTGACCTTATATTAATTGTTAATACCGTTTTTTATAGCAAAACAAATTTTTTGTAACAGAGGGATCACATTACAATCTATTATCTTCAATATTTGAAAATAATAGATTGCAGCTAAGCGATTATTGAAGAATATACTTATTTTGTACTTTGATAAATAAACTCAATGGGGTGAAGCACATCCATATCTGGCATTCCGTTTTTTAAATAGAATTTGCATATAGGGCACTCTGTGAGCACAACTTCTGCTTTAGAATTCTTTATCTCTTCAATTTTCGGCGATCTGATTTTTTTGCTTATATCCCTATTGTTCATGTAGTAGGTACCGCCTGCTCCGCAGCATAATTCTGGATTCTCCATAGCCTTATACTCTGTTTTTGTTACCTTTGATACAAGATTAACAACATCAAGTTTATCTGCGGAGAATTTATCCTTGTGGCATGGGATATGATATGTAAATGAAGGAGCCGTTTTTCCCGATACTTTTTCGGTAAAAACAGTATTTAAAAAACCGATTCCGCCGACTATCTTGTTATTTAATGCCGTAATTTTTTCCTGTATGGGATCATCCGCAGCAAAGAGTTTTGGGCTTTTTTTCATAAACATCATCATACATGATGAACATTCCATTAATACTTTATCGCACTCAAGTTTGGAAAGAACCTCAATGTTTTTACGCATCATTTCTGCAGCATCTGCAATCTCACCTTCGGCTATTACAGGTATGCCGCAGCATGTAGTATCTTTAGGTACAATAACATCGTAACCTTGTGATGACAGTATATTGACTAAAGCTTCGCCGGTCTCAGGGTACATTAGGTTTGTACCGCATCCATAGTAATATGCTACAACGCCTTTCTTTGTTTCTTTGGCATGAACTATATCCTTGACTCTCTCCTCAAATGGTTTTGATGTAAATTTCGGCGAATCACTCCCTAATCCCAGCTTCTGCGCAAACGACCCTGCTTTAATCATTATATTGCGGGCGCCTTTTTCTTTAAAAGCCTTTGTCATAATTCCGCGCTTAATTGAAGACAGACCCTTTTCCCCTTCAATAATTTTTTCTCTGGCTGATATGATAATTTCATCTACAGGCACCCTGCTTGAACAGTATTGTGTACAGCTTGTACACAGCAGGCACTTGCCGATTATATCTTTAAACCTGTCGGAAGCCGGCATGGTCTTATCAAAAAAAACTTCACCGATAAGGTTGAGTCTATGGCGGGCCAGCCAATTCTCAGATTCCTGAGCTTTATAAACAGGACATACAGCTTGGCAGAAATTACACTGTGAACATTTTTTAATGGGCTCTGTATAGTCTTCTAATTTCATGCTTTACCTCCATTCTCTTTCCAGATTTTTCCGGGATTCATTATGCCTAACGGATCAAGCGTTCGTTTAATAGATTTCATTATCTCAACCTGTTTTGGACCATGTTCAAGTTCCAGAAAACTGCTTTTGTGTATCCCGATCCCGTGTTCGCCGGAAATAGTTCCCTGCAGTTCAAGGCAAACCTTAATCATTTCCTCAATGGCTTTGTCGGCCTTGCGCGCTACCTCCTCGCTCACCTCGCTCTGCAAGATCGTAGGATGCATATTCCCGTCTCCGGCATGACCTGCTATTCCTATACCTATACCGACAGAGGTTGAAATTGCCTGCATGGCTTTTACAAGCTCAGGGATTTTATTCCTCGGCACTGTAATATCCTCTGTGATTACCCTTTTAAATATTGTAGTCATAAGAGGATAAAGTCTTGATCTGGCATACCAGTATGTTTCGCATTCGGCTTTGTCTGTAACTATACGTATATCTACTGCGCCTAATTCGTTACATACCGCTTTAATTTCTTCCGATTCTAACTCTACCTGAGCCTCATTGCCATCCACCTCCATCAGTAAATAGGCTTCGCCTGTTAAAGGTATTGGAGGCGTTAAATAACCGTTTATTGCCATTACGGCAAGTTTTATAAGGAATTCAAGTACTGCAGGGACCGCCCCGCGCGCAATAATCTCAGATACAATTTCAGCAGCCTGATCTGCGCTGACGCATGTTACAACAATTGTCTTTTTTGCAGGCGGGAGAGGGAGCAGCCGCAAGATTCCTTTTGTGATTACGCCAAGTGTTCCTTCGGAACCTGTGAAGAGATGTGTTAAGTCATAACCGCTGGATTGTTTAACAAATCTTCCTCCCGGATTTATAACATCGCCGTTTGGCATTACTACTTCAATGCCTGTTACATATCGTTCGGTTGTGCCGTACTTTACCCCTCTTGGACCTCCTGCCCTTGTTGCAATATTTCCGCCTATTGTACATACTTCCGCGCTCTGAGGGTCGGGAGGATAGAAAAGTTTCATCCCTTCTACTGTTTTTACAAATTTTTCCAGTACCAGACCGCTTTCAACAACTGCTACCAGATTTTTTTGATCTATCTCAATGATTTTATTTATTCTCTTCATATCAATTACAATGCCGCCATGTACGGGAGTACATCCGCCTGCAAGGCCGCTCCCGGCTCCGCGAGGGACAACCGGGATTTTATTTGAAGCTGCGTATTTTATTATTGAACTAATTTCTTCTGTTGATGCCGGGAATACTACTGCGTCGGGATTCTTTTTTGCTACATAGAATGTCGCATCATTCGCATAAGCCGAAACATCCTCCGGCAGATCAAGTACCTGCTCCGAACTTAAAATTTTTCTTAGGTCTTTTCCTATAGATGACATTGTTCCCCCTTTTGTGACATGTATTATTTGATACTTTTACGAACTTGTCATACTCTTGCCTAATTTAAATCCTTCCATGTTGATTTTCATTTTTTCAGGAGGAAGACTTACAGACATAATCTTTTCAAAGTCAGATTCTTCCATAGGGACAACATTAAGACCTGCAGCAGCGCCTATCATGATCACATTGCTTAAAATGGGATTCCCTAACTGTATAGCTTTCTCCGTAGCATCAATAAAGTATATTTTGCTGCATAATTGTAAGAGCGAAGCATTGAGTTCATCCATAGTAGGATATTTTAAATCGCCGCAGATTACTCCTACGGGATATACGGGACGCGTATTGCTTATAACCGCTGTTTCACTGTTTCCGTACTGCGCTAAGACTCTGAGAGATTCAATAGGTTCAAGAGCTACAATAAGATCTGCCTTGCCTTTAGGCATCTGAGGGCTCCATACGGTTTTCTTTGATACCCGTAAATGACTCATTACAGATCCGCCCCTTTGAGACGCTCCGAATGTTTCACCTATCGTTACATAGAATCCCTGCAGAGCCAGCATATTCCCCACTATCCTTGCAGCCATAACATTTCCCTGGCCCCCAACGCCTGTTATAATAATATTGTATGGATCCTTTAACATGCTTTGACCTCCTCGCTTTTAATAGCTCCTGCCGGACATATATTTTTACATACGCCGCAGCCTGTACATATTACACTGTCAATCATTGATACGCTCTTATCTCTGTTCCATACTAATCCCGGGCATCTGAATATCTTTGTACAGAATCTGTCGCAGCCGCAATTTTCACCACGGCATAGAGATTCATCAACATTCATCACATATTTGTTTTTGCCTTTCTTTTCCGGACTGAGAGCGCAGCTCTGCTGCATTATAAGCACTCTGGGTCCTTTCCCGTTCTCTATCAGATCAAATAATTTATCTTGTGTTCCTGTGATGTCAAACGGGTCTGATACATGCACATCGGCGCCGATAGCCCTGCATATACTCTCAATATTTAAGGCATTTACTTTTGCCCCCATAGCATCGGTTTCCGTACCGGGGTGGGGTTGAAATCCTGTCATTGCGGTTCCCTTATTATCAAAAACAATAAGCATCATATCGGATTTAACATGAACTGCATTTACTAATGCCGGTATTATCGAATGGAAGAAGGTTGAATCACCGCATACGGCAACAGCATCCTGTTTCATGCCCAAGCCTCTTAATTTTCCAAATCCGCTTGCAATCCCTAATCCCGAACCCATGGAATGAGTTGTCTTTAGAGTATTAAATCCGGCTCCGAGTATGCCTATTGTATAACATCCTATATCTCCGCATACAAATCCTCCCTTGCCCTGTAGTGTCAGGACATTGTGTATTGACCAAAAGGACGCTCTGTGCGGGCAGCCCGGACAGAATGTGACCTCTCTGTTAGGCGCTCCTGTAAATGATAGAATTGTTCCTTTCTTTTCATAATCTTCAGGGACAGGACGATAATCAATGCCAAGAATTTTTGTTAATGCCGCTATTACTATATCCGGATTGAGTTCATTAACTGTTGGAATCGAAGCGTCATATTTTCCGTGATATTTCTTTACTCCCACGTCTTCCCATGCTGCCGCAGCTATTTTTGTCAGATCTTCAAGGAACGGCTGAACTTCCTCTACGAATAAAATCTTCTTTGCAGAAGCAACATGTTTCTTCACAAGTTTTTCAGGCAGCGGATAAGTTGTGCCGAGTTTTAGAACTCCAACGCGCTTATCGAGTTCCAGCACATTAACAGCTTCTAAACTGTAAAGACTGCATGCGCTGCTTGTTATAATGAGAAGCTCTGGATTTTCAGGACCTGTATAAGTATTAAATTCCGATGTTTCAAAGATTTCCGCTACTGCTTTAAGCTTTTCCTGCTGCTGTCTGTGTTTGAACGGAACAGGCGCTGTAATTACAGGACCGTTAAGAGCATCAAGGAGATTTCCGTCATACTTAAATACGGGAGTGTCATTATTTTTCGGCAAAGTTCCCACTTTAACATTACCGCTTGCATGAGAGAGCCGTGTAACACTACGCACTACGACTACATTGCGTATTTTTTCGGATAACTCAAAAGCCCACTTTATCATATCTATTGCTTCTTGGAAATTTCCCGGTTCGATGAGCGGAAGTTCAAGGAGCCGTGCAAAGTGTCTTGATTCGCCCTCATTTACGCTTGAAATAGCGCCCGGGTCATCACACGGGACAAGAACCATCCCCGCTCTTGTGCCTGATAATCCAAGGTGCAGGAGGAAATCCGATGCAACATTAACTCCGTTCTGTTTCATTACGCACATAGAGCGCAGTCCTGCGAAAGAACCTGCTGCTGCGACTTCAAGCGAAACCTTTTCATTAACCGACCATTCAACATACAGCCCTGCCTTGCCTGCAACAGCGGCAAGATTTTCTATTATCTCTGAAGACGGAGTACCGGGATAACCGGCAGCAACTCTTACTCCGGCTTCAACTGCTCCTCGCGCTATCGCTTCATTACCCATCAGGAGATTAACAGAACCATCTTTATAATCAAGAATGGACATCACATACCTCCTTTCTCATTCATTATATTTTTTAAGGATTGATCATCTACAACTATCATTGGTCTCTCTGTTAAGTTGTTTATCATTTTTTCGTCAACAAGACGAGTAAAAGCTCTTTTCTTTTTATTCATAGAAGCAGTTGAGAGACCGCTTAATGCTTCGGCAGGGAGAGGCGCCGTTTTAATATAGCCCGACTTAACCGCATCATTAACAAGCTGCTCCCCGCGTTCGGTTCTTACTATTATTATATTTTTGTTTTTTTCGCCTTTTAGTTCAAGAGCTCCGACTGATATATCGGCAAACTCTCCTGTCATATCATGGCAATATGTACATCCTAAAGGTATGCCTTTACGCATTTCACTTAGAGGCAGTGTAATCTCATTGTGAGATGTTGTGAAGGTCATAACATCGGCAGGCGGCGGCGGAATATCTACCTTTTGGAGCAGGGTAAGATCAATTTTGTCTTTAAGGGCGTCTTCAAATTTTGAAGTATCAAGAGCCCATGTGCAGAAAAGACCTATAACTATACCGCTTTTGTCAACGAAATCCGGAATATCCGTGGGATTGCTTCTTATATTTGCCATTGCAATAATAGAACATGGAGTACCTACAACGCCTATCTTTTTATATCCGGATTCAGCCCCTTCGTTGAATTTACTGACAACAGGAGATAGTCCGTATTTTGATGAAGCATAGGCATGAACCTTTTCATGGTCTGTTACAATCTCCGGAATACTGACAGCTCCGTTTCGTTTAGTGAGTATTGCAGAGTCTATTGTTTTATTTTTTAATGCAAATTCCATAAGCGCCGAAACTGTACCGCCGTTTTGGAAATTGCCTTTTGATGCCTTGTCGCTTTTTTCAGAGGTATATATAGCTTTGAGATTTCCAAGCGCATCGCTGCTATATTTTTTATTATATAATTTTTCCGAAATCCTGTCTAAGTTTACGCCTGTTTTAGGACAGTATGCATAGCATCTCCCGCTCTCCCGCGAACATTGAAACATAGCCGCTGTTTTACCTTTGTATGTTTTAAAGTAGGGGCAGATAGAAACGCAAGCACCACATCCAATGCACATATTTTTTTGTTGAACATCAGCTTGTAGTTCTTTTGGACCAAATGTCATTATAATCCCTCCTGTTTAGAGTTATAAGGAAAGGTAAGCCTTGAGATATTTTTATGGTATAAAATAAAATGTCTCTCAACCTCTCCTGTGTTTAAAAATTTTATGATAATATAAAAATTTTTATACAGTCTTCTTTAAAGATCTGTATAAGTTTTATGCACTAAGTTCTTATTAATCTTATGTAAATTTTGTATCTATTATTTTGAGTTTTATAAAGATTAATAACTTTGACACTTGAATTGTTTACATCTGCAAAATTGTAAGTCTTATTAAACAGAAGTCAATTGTAATTTAATAATTTTTAAAAATAATTGATTTCCCGATTTGAACAGCAGATGCAAGGCGTATATGCTTATTTATTCGACAGGCGGACAAATTAACAAAATAAACGGAACATTATATACAGGCGTTACCTCCAATTTGATAAAGCGTGTATATGAGCATAAAAACAAAGTAAATGACAGCTTTACAAGTAAATATAAAATTGACAAGTTGGGCTATTATGAAACACATAGCGCCATAACTTCCTCAATAGAACGTGAAAAGCAGATTAAAAGTTATTCGAGAAAAAAGAAAATAGCAAAATATTATTTCTTGACGCATTAGTGAAAGTATATAATATAAACATCTGTAATCTGCAATTTGTAAAAAGGATGCCCGAAAATTTATTTTTCGGGCAGTCACTTTGTGTTTCAATTTATGCCTCTGTAACCTGACTGAAGCCTTTACCTTTTGCAGATGCAAGTATTGTAGTGATTGCAAGGACGACCGACAGTATAGCGAACATTATCCATGCCCTGTCATACGATCCGGTTGAATCGTAAATACTTGCCACTACGGGAGTACCTACTACCAATCCTATTCCGTAGAACAGATTCATTATTCCAAAGATTGTAGCATAGTGCTTCACTCCCACTATGGACGCTGTAACAAACGGAGGCGCTACGGTAGTCATCGAATTTACCAGACCAAATACCACAACAAACACTATTGCTATAGTCAGGTTTTCAACATAGAAGAATAGTGAAATACTTATAAGGAAGAATATCAAACAGTATATTGTACCGAATTTAACACCCTTTTTGTCATATATATAACCCAGCAGGATTTTTCCAAATATACTTACAGCTAATATTCCCGAGAAGAGATTTGCCGCGCTGCTCTCCGTATATCCTTTGACCTTTGTCAGGTAAAGACTGATATTATTTTGCAGACCCATGTTTACAAAGATAACAAGAAATACGCTGATTGCCAGCAGCCAGAAAGACCCTGTCTTGATGTACTGTTTGAGCCCAATACCGCGAAGCATTTCACTGCCGCCGCCTGATCCCTCTTTGGCTCCTAATGGTACAAGACCTTTATCCCGCGGGTGTTCTCTAACAATAAAGATTGTTGTAGGTATAGCTACTACGGCTATTATTATGGCAAGCGCCGTATATGCCATGTGCCAGTCATAGTTAGATAACATATACTTAGTCATCTGTACTAATAGAGCTCCTCCGACAACGCTTCCCGAAAAGGATATACCTATTGCTAAACCTTTCTTATCTTCAAACCAGTTGTTTAGCAGAGCTCCGCAGGGAACAACTGCAATGCCGCTCGCTCCAAGCCCGACTATTGCTGAGACTATGTAGAACATTGTGAGACTGCTGCAAATTGACCACAAGTAAACCCCTCCTGCCAAAATAATAGCATAAATCGGCATGGCTATACGCATTGAGAATTTTGACATAATCTTTCCGACTAAAGCGCTGCCTATTAGATTTGTTAATGCCGCTATCGAAAAGATGAGCTGAATCGCTTTTGCCGTTTCCGAACTGAATTCATTTTTCAATGCAACCGAAAGCGGGTTCCAGCAGTTGACAACAACCCCAATAGAGACAGCCAATAACAAAAAACAGGCTACAACTATCATCCAGTGATAATTAGATTTTTGATTCGCCATTATTACGCCCTCCTTTTTTGAATTTTGATATTAAATTTTGAATTAATAAAGTTTTGCTGAAAATCATGACTTTTGCAAGATTAGGGCCTGCTTATATTTACCTAATATGTGCGCAAGTGATCATCATTTTGCTTTTAATATAAAATAATAATGATTATGTCAACTTAATTAAAGTCGATTTTATTATAAAAAGTTAAAATTTATACAAAAATTTTAACTTTTTATAATAATTTAATCTTTTTATCTTAATAGTTGTTGACATATTTATATATTTATCTTGCTATTATAAAGAATTTTGCCGGATAATTTTAGAAAGAATATTTATTTTAATATATATGAATATATATTGTTATAACTACATATATTTATATGTATTTATTTTTATAGCGATTTCGATTCAGCCGCAATAAATTTTTACGTAACTATTGCTTTATTGCCGCTTAAGAGAATGTCGCTTGAGAAAAGGATTCGGCTAAAAGTCTGAAGGCTTTTATTGAGTCATAAATTTTGCTTAAATATTCTTCACATCTGGCTTAATTAAAAATACAATTTAAGGGAAGCAGGATTATTAAATTAAATTAAATTTATCTTGATTATTAAAATTATAATTTTTTAAGGAGGAAAACTGTGAGCAGAGATTTACAAAAATTTTTTTACCCGTCGTCGGTAGCAGTGATCGGGGCTTCGGATAAATTGGGAACAATTCCGGAGAGGGCATTGCGGAATTTAAAAGACAGCGGCTTCAAGGGGGATATCTACCCCATAAATGTCAGCAAAGATGAAATATACGGACTCAAATGTTATAAATCTATTTTAGATACTCCAACAGTACCTGATCTGACCCAGATAGTTGTTAGAGCGGAATTGGTTTTAGACGTTTTAATGCAGGGAGTGGAAAAGGGCTGTAAAAATTATGTAATACACAGTTCGGGTTTTGGCGAAGGAGGAAGTGAAGAGGGTATAGCATTACGCAATAAACTCGTTGAGTTATCGGAAAAACATAATTTAAACGTACTTGGTCCTAACAGTATGGGATTTGTTAATATAAAAAGTTTGACAGCTTCTTTCAGCCCGACTTTGGCTGTGGGATTAACTCCCGGCACTGTTGCCTTTCTATCTCAAAGCGGAGGACAGGTTTTTAACTGGAACATAATGGCAAAGAATAGAGGCGCAGGATCCGCCTACATAGTAGCTACGGGAAATGAAGTGGTAATGAGCGTTTTTGACGTTGCAGAATTTGTATTGGAGCAGGATAACGTAGATGTTGTATGCGTTTTTATTGAAAACGTCAGAGACGGGGATACTCTGATAAGAGCGGCAGAAAAAGCGCTTGAAATGGGGAAACCGCTGCTTGTATATAAGGTAGGCGTTACGGAAGAGGCAGGCAGGGCTGTAGCCGCCCATTCGGGAAATATTGCAGGCAGAGACGAATTGTTTGACAGTATATGCAACCGCTATGGAATTATACGTCCAATAGATCAATTGCACGCTATAGATATGGTGCGTATTATTCAAGCGCCTTTGGGAATTCCGAAGGGCAACAGGCTCGGATCATATGCTAATTCAGGGGGCGCAGGCGTAATAATTATTGACGAAGCTATCAAATACGGCATAGATATGGCAGAATTTTCAGAAGAAACCGTTAATACGCTGAAAGAATTGATTCCATTAGGTTATCCTTACAATCCGGTTGATACAAGCGCGCAAATAATGGCTATGATGGATAGAAACATAACGGTTGTGCGGGCTATAAACAATGATCCCAATATGGACGTTATGGTATGTCTGGTTGGAGCGGCATACGGTCCTTTGGCAGATATAGCGAAGGACCAGTTGATTACAGTATTTAAAGAAAGTAAAATTCCCATAATTGTATCATGGGGCGGAGCAGATAGAATTATTCCAGAGCTGGTAAAAGAGAATATACCTGTTATGTACACAGTAGGTCAGCTGGGGCGTGCTTTAGGTCCGGTTATGAAATATGCCAAGATCAGACAAGAATGGTTAGCCAAAGGGAAAGAGCCCGTACCTGCAATTGATAAACAACGGCAGGAAAAAGCCAAAAAATATATAGCCGATAACAAAGCTCATTTTACCGAATATGAAAGTAAAGAGCTGTTGAGCATGTATGGAATTACCGTAACTAAAGAGGCTTTAGCTGTTTCCGCTCAGGAATCGGCAGAGCAGGCAGGGAAAATAGGATTCCCTGTAGCTCTTAAAATCAATTCTCCTGATATTCTGCATAAAACAGAAGCGGGCGGGATAAAGATTAACCTAAAAAATGCCGAAGAGGTTAAAGCGGCATACGAAGAAATAATAAAGAATGCAAAAAAAAGTATGCCGAAAGGCGATTATAAAAAAGTATTAGTGCAGGAAATGGCATCAGGCGGAAGCGAGGTTATTATAGGAGCTATCAATGATCCGCAGTTTGGTCCTACGGTTATGTTTGGCTTAGGCGGCATATATGTTGAAATTTTTAAAGACGTAAGCTTTAGATCCGCTCCGGTGAGCTACGGCGAAGCGCTGAGAATGATCGACGATATTAAAAGCAGCACTATTATAAAAGGCTACCGCGGAAAAGAGAAGGGCGATTTAGACGCTTTAGCTAAAACTATCGTTAATTTTTCATTAATGATTGCAGAATTAAAAGATGATTTTATGGAGATTGACGTTAATCCGTTGATTGTACTTCCCGAAGGGAAAGGCGTAAAAGTTGTAGATGCTCTTTTTGTTTTAAAATAACAAGGGGCGAGATATAAAAAATAAGAAAGTGAGGTTTTTTTAATGGATTTTAGAATAAGTGAAGAACAGCAAATGTTGTTGGACAGTATAAATAAATTTGCTGAAAGAGAAAACTTTAAAGAATTGGCTGTAAAAATTGACCGCGAAAATCATTTTCCTGAGGAAGAGCTGCTTCCGAAATATGCAGCTTTGGGACTTTACGGTATGACAATATCGCCCGAATACGGCGGAGGCGGGCAGCCTGCATTAACGGCTGTTCTTGCTGTGGAGGAACTTGCCAAATACAGTATAGCATTGGGCGCAGCAGTATTTGAGAATAATCTGGGACCTTGCCGTATTTTAGAAACATACGGCACTGAGGAGCAAAAGAAAAGAATACTTCCGGGCGTATGCGAAGGTAAATACTGCTTATCCATTGGTATGACAGAACCGGGCGGCGGGTCGGATTTGGCTGCACTCAGCACTAAGGGTGTGGACAAGGGCGACCATTTTCTACTAAACGGAAACAAGTGTTTTATTTCAGGCGGCGGATCGTCTTCTCATTTTTTGGTTTTTTGCCGTTTAAGCGAAGATAAGGGATTCAGGTCAATAGGCGCTGTAATTGTAGAAAAGGGAATGGCAGGATTCAGCCACGGACCGCAGGAGGACTTTTTAGGATGGCGAGGCGTTCCTTCGGCAGAATTGATTTTTGAAGACGTAAAAGTGCCTAAAGAAAATGTTGTTATAGAAGCAGGAGGCTTTGCTAAACTTTTGGGAGGGTTTGCCCTTGAGAGACTGGGCAATTCGGCATGCAGCGTTGGTACCGCAGAAGGAGCTTTTAGAGAAGCTATGGAATACACAACAGTGAGAGAGGCGTTTAAAAAGCAGATTTGTGAATTTCAGGCAATGCAGTTTAGTATTGTTGAGATGAAAATGCAGATAGATGCGGCGCGCATGCTGCTTTATCGCGCAGCAAGCGGAGCAGGCATGGCTTTCCCCAATCCTTTTGAAGCGGCTATGGCAAAGTGCTACTGTAATGCTATGGCTGTTGAAGTTACAAACAAGGCTCTTCAAATATTCGGAGGTTACGGCTATTCAAAAGAGTTCCCTGTTGAAAGATATTTGCGAGACGCGCGCGGATGCGGTATTGCAGGCGGTACGCAGGAGATGTTAAAACTTACCCAGGCGCGTTTTCTTTACGGGCGTATGTTTGATCAAAGGGGAAGTAAACCAGAGGGAAAGTAAATAGTATATAAGCAGTATAATAGAAGTAATTAGTATAATATATTAGTAGTAATCAATATAATATATGAATTATATTATAGAGTAAAATAGAGGTAAATTTCCTTAAAATTGCTTATTTTTTAAAATTGTTTAAAAAAAAGTAGTGACAAATTATATTAAGGGAGTTATACTTGAGACACAGTATTTTTAAATTTTAAACGTATCATTTTTTCATTTTTTATTTGTTACTTTAATTTTTAATTAAAGGTGATAAATATTTATTACAAATAATTTAGGAGGCTTTTATGAAGAAATTTCTGTTTTTAGTATTCGCATTACTGCTAATGGGCTCTTTTACAGGACTGTTTGCAGATCATGCCAAGATGCTGCCTGAGAATGTGGGACGTGTCTATATTGCGCCGTCATATATCTGGGGAGACAAGTCTTTTGACAAGGACGGGGAGAAAGTAAGTAGTTCAGATCGTACGATGTTTAACTTGGGTTTAGCTTTGGAACACGGAATCTTGAGCTGGATGACTGCAGCTCTGCAATGGACGCCGGGTTATAATGTGTCTTCTGAGATAGACACAAAAAGTGCATTATTTGCAAAAAAAGCTGACGCTAAAGATATGGGCGATCTCTTTATAGGCGCAAAAATGCAGTTAGTTGGTCCTAAAGCGCCGTTAGTACAAACAGAGGATATGCGCTTTGCTTTTGCTCCGGGTATTAAGGTGCCTTTAACTAAAGGTCCTGATTTTGAAAAAGAGCTCAAGAAAGGGGGAGCTGGAGATGATTTTACTGCTGCTAAAATTGACAAACACGTTTTTGCTGCAGGATGGAGAGCCTACTTTGACTATTTGTTCACAAAGGAGTTCTTTGTTAATCTCTATAACGAGACAATCTTTTACGTACAGAAAGGTAAATTTAAGAATTCCGATCTCACTATGATGGGAGCTTGGATGGTGGCTAACGGGACGGCAATGGGTATGAGTAGTGGTGCTCAGTCTGTTAAAGCTGGTGATGTGAATTACGGCTATGACCTTACTTTTGAGATTGAGGCTAATTACACAATGGAACTCGCTCCTAAAACAACCTTAGAGCTTCAGCTTCCGATAACTTATACTGAAACTGCGGCGCTGAATACGAGTTTACCGGCATTGGTGGATCAATTGGGGCAGGATACGCGGCAGGTGTGCAGGCTATAGCAGATGCGGCAAAAAAGAGCCAACTTATCAGAGTGAGACCTACTGTGGGACTATTCTTTATGGATTGGGCAGTGCCGATAGAATTTAAGATTGGTTACTTTTTACCTGTATGGGGAAAGAGCACAACCAAAAACGATACTATTAATGCACAAATAAGGGTGTATTATAAGATATAGTTAATGCACAGGTAAAAGTATTTGTTTTTATGGTAAAGGCTCCTCTGAAAGAGGGGCCTTTGTTTTTTGTGGGTAAGGGGGCTCTGACCCCGACCCCAGTTGAAGTTTATGTTATAATTAAAGGCTCTGACCCAACATCATAAACTTAAGGAAAATAGTCTACGGATTTCATGGATATTTACGATTTACGAATAAAGACCTAAATGCTATTGAAATATTCGTATTAATTGATGTTGGCTCTGACCCCATATTTAAATACACATATTTAAATACATATTTAAATACAATATTATAATCCATAAAATCGACATAAAATTAATTTAATTGAGTGAAATTGAACTATTTGTGTGGTGAATATGCAGTTAATGTTGCTAAATAGGCTGATTAGTATGCGGTGTATGATGTTATGTGGTGATTTTTATAAATTTTTATAGAATCAGAAGACGACTCATCAGAAGACGACTCATCGCAATCATTTTTATAAAATCAAAAATCAATGATTGTATTAGTTTAAACAGCTTGTTTATCTCACTTAAAAATATACGGATAATAATCTTTTACGATATGCCTCTTCATA
>Ga0268262_10000157_pt1 | contig 87439 bp, 69 predicted proteins | sample TergutNc150P3_FD_190354 | JGI IMG/M metagenome (GOLD analysis project Ga0268262, IMG submission 190354) | Nasutitermes corniger P3 segment gut microbial community from laboratory colony in Florida, USA - Nc150 P3 (SPAdes) (version 2) | ecosystem: Host-associated > Arthropoda: Insects >...
TTTTAATAAATTTTTATGCATGAATGTCAGAATATATTCCGCTTTGCCCTCGTAGGAGTCAGGAAGATCGGCGGCAGTTTTTATTGTTTCGGCGATGGTGCGAATTTTTTCCAGATTGACCGCTGATGTATCTCCAGACGCCCAAAGGCTTATCTCTGCCAACTCTGTCCATGAATACCCGCCATTTTCGCCGAGGCGGTAATATTCAAGCGCTTTAGGATCCGGCTGAATACGTGGAAAAGTTGTATTCTGCGAATACACGGCTGTAAGGGCTGCAAAGAATATTAAAATTGCAATAATTGTCGGTTTTTGCTTCATGATTTTATTATTATTGAATTCTACCCCAATAGGTGCACACTGTTAAGTGGTGAATCATCCCATAAAGTATATAGCAATGCAGCAGTGCCTGGTACGCCGTTATGGATGCATATTGGTTTCTACTGCCGTATAATAAATGCTGTTACCTTGATCTTGAACAATTTTCATAATTTTTGTATTACAATTCAACATGAGTAATCAGGGTCCCAAAAGGACTTTTGTCTGTGAATGTATCAATTTTGCAATCTTAACCGAAGATGCCGTCAGCCTGGAATTCGACTGGGCGGGCCCGGCGCCTATGCCTGGACAATTTTTTCTGATAAAGCCCAATCGATCAAGTGTGTTTTTGGCCCGGCCATTTAGCGTTGCCGGTTGGATTCCACGGAAAAATACAGTTTTTAAGGGAACGGAAGACAGGCGCAAAAATATCGACAGGCGCGCGAGCGGTAATGAGAGCAAAGGGGGCTATATGCGCCGCCCTGATTCGGACCGGCGGGTCAACACAGGCGGGATTCTGAAATTTTTCGTAGCCAGGCGGGGAAAAGGCAGTACGGAGCTTTCGGAAATGAGGGCTGGTGAAAAAGCGGAGCTGTCAGGCCCGCTGGGCAATTATTGGCCTTTGGATCAGATTCCCAGAGGCGCGGTCGCCCTGGTCGGGGGCGGAGTCGGCATATCTCCACTCTTACCACTTGTACCGGAATTGAAAAAAAGGCCTTTTGATTTCTTCATTGGATATAAAACACGCACATATGGCCTGGAAAGCATAAAAAACCGTAGCGCCGGGGGGCCGCGTTCACTTATTATAGCCACCGAAGACGGCTCCGAGGGGGTTAAAGGGCGCATCCTGGACTTCTTTTCGCCGATGGGGTACAGCGGCGTGTTTGCCTGTGGCCCCGAGCCGATGCTTCGGGAGGTAGCCGACAGAAGCGTGGCGTGCGGAATCCCCTGCTTTATAAGTACCGAAAGGCACATGGCATGCGGGGTAGGAGCCTGTCTTGGCTGTAAAATAAGAACCACTGGTGGAAGCCGGCGTTGCTGCGCCGACGGCCCGATATTCTCAGGCGAGGAGATCTGCTTTGAAAGCAAAAGAACCTGATCCCTCGGTTACCATTGCCGGGGTCAAACTGCGAAACCCGGTCATCGCCGCCTCCGGAACATTCGGTTACGGCAGGGAATACGAAGGCCTTTTGGATATTGCCGGCCTGGGAGGCATCTGCACGAAAGGCCTTACGTTGGAACCCAGACCGGGAAATCAGGGGACAAGAATCTACGAGGTTCCCTCCGGAATGATGAACTCCATTGGCCTGGAAAATCCGGGCATTCCCGCTTTTATCGAAACTGAGCTGCCCCGCTTAAGGGAACTCGGCCCGGCAATAATAGCAAACCTTTCAGGATCGACCGTTTCCGAATATGTCCAGGGAGCCAGCCTGTTGGATGAAACGGATGTGGACATGATAGAGCTGAATATCTCTTGCCCCAACGTAAAATCCGGGGGGATGACCTTCGGCCTGGAGCCTGAAACCGCCGCTTCCCTGACCAGGCAGGTACGCAAGGCCGCTTCAAAAAAGCCGCTAATGGTAAAACTCTCGCCAAACGCACCGGACATAGCGGCGGTGGCCCAGGCTTGCGTAAGCGCCGGGGCGGATGCCCTTTCGCTTGTGAACACTTTCAAGGCCATGGCTATCGACATAAACACAAGAAAGCCGGTTTTTGAAAATATAAGCGCAGGCCTTTCCGGGCCCTGTATAAAGCCAATCGCCCTGCGTATGGTTTGGGAACTATATGACGCGGTAAGGGTTCCCATTATTGGCATAGGCGGCATAGCTTGCGCCGCCGATGCCCTGGAGTACCTTCTTGCCGGAGCCGCCGCAATTCAGGTAGGCAGCGCGACTTTCGCCCACCCGCCCGCAATGAACGAAATCACAGCCGGTATCAAGGCTTACATGAAAGAAAGGGAGTTTACGAAAATCAGCAGCCTGAGCATCAGGAAGATTGGGAATCTTAAATAATCTTTATAAACGCGCAAGCCGGTGCAAAATTTTCTCCTTCCACCTTGATAGCCATCGTTCCGACTTTCTCTGCCCTAACAACGGCTTGTGCTTTGCCATAATAGGTAGTAAAACTGCCGGAAAGATAACTCTCCGCTGTGCGAGGGTTTGCGCTTCCAAATGCCAGTAATTCCCCTCCTTCGACAGTGACAGAAAGCTTTGCATCCGCGTTGCTTTCAACAATATTATTTTCACCAATAAGGCTAATATCCGCATAGACAATCTCACCGATGGGAATACTATCCTTTTCAGGCTTAACATTGATATTGATAGCCCCTTCCACCGAAACAAGAGAGGCCCTGGACAATTCCTTGCCCTTCGCATCAAAAGCTATTGCGGTCAATGCTCCCGGCCGGTATTTTGTTTTGAAGACGGCTTTACAGTTTTTAATTTTCCTTTTGCCAATTTTTCTGGAATTCAACTGCAATTCCACAACGTGTGCATCCGAGTATACCTCCACTATCGCCTTGTTTCCTTCGCAGCCCCGCCATGACCAGCTTGCAATAGCGTTAGTCCAGCGCCACGCTGATTTGACGGGATTCATTCCGGGTTGGTTTAGCGGACGCACTCCGATAAAAGGTTTGTCACGAAGCCCCCACACTACTGCGGCGTATTCTGCTTCGGCTCCAATCGTCCCCAGAATGTCAATAGCCCCGGATCCTGCAAGCAGCCAGGGATATGGCTTGGTAAAAGCATTCCCTTCATCGGTATATGACCAAGCGCCAATTCCCACTTCCCCCAGGTAATCCCAGGCAGTCCACATAAAATCACCAATAAGGTATGGGAATTTTTTTACCATTGCCCAGTTTTTGGCAATGTCTTGAGGAAAGGTTTCAGTACCAACCACAATACGGTTAGGATGGGCTTTACCTTCAAGAGGGTAGCGCCCCGAAGCGTAGTTATAACCCGCTATATCCAGTGCGTCAAGACAAGGCGAGGTAATCTTGTCTGAAGTTTTTGAGTTAGCCGCTTTATTAATAAAAGTTCCCACCATTGAGGCAACAAGGTTGAAAAGGGAACTGCTTATCATTTTTTTGCTTTCAGCTTTTTCAAGAGATAATCCGCTTTCCTCTTTATATATGCCCTTCCCCTTGCTTGCCATTATAATCAGCCATAAATTGACTCCGCACGTAACTGCCCTGTTTTGATCAAGGGTATGAATGAACGCCGTCATCTCTTTTGCAAGAGCAACGCCCCTTTCCTGATGTGGTTCAGAAACTTCGTTGCCGATGGAATACATGATGACTGATGGGTGGTTAAAATCCCTGTTTACCATTGATTTTATATCTTCTTTGTACCATTCCATGAAATCCGTAGCATAATCGTATTTGGACTTATGGCCATACCACATATCCCAAGTCTCGTCCATAACATATATCCCATATTTATCGCAGGCTTCCAGCATGGCGGTGGAAGCGGGATTATGGGCGCTGCGGATAGCGTTGTAACCCGCCTGTTTCAGTATTCGCACTCGGCGCTCCTCTGGTTCCGCGTAACTTCTTGCCCCAAGAATACCGTTGTCATGGTGGACGCAGCTGCCCCGCAACAGCGTTTCCTTGCCATTGATGAACAACCCCTTATTGCTCCATTCTACAAAACGAATGCCGAATGTTTCAGAAGCTTCATCGACGATCACGCCGTTTTCCCTGAGCGTTACACGGCATTGATACAGGTTGGGAGTATCATCGCTCCATAACTTCGCGTTGGGAATGTCGAGAATTAACGTATCACCTTTACCGCTGGCAGCTTTTTCGTCTTTGTAAAAAATTTCCACTTCTACATCGCCGTTTGTATGCCCGGTTTCTATTTTGATACGCGCCGGTGAATAAGACAGGGCAGCTATTTTTATTCCCTCAATATCAATATGAGTTTTATGCCCAACCCAGAGCCAAACAGGGCGGTAAATACCGCTTCCGGAATACCACCGGCTGTTCGGAACCTGGCTGTTATCTGCTATAACCCTGATGGTATTGTCTTCACCGTAATGCAATAGTCCTTCAGTATTTACAAAAAATGGTATATAGCCGTATGGGCGTCCTCCGGCTTCTTTTCCGTTGATATATACCTTGCTGTTCCGGTATACCCCTTCAAACTGGAAAACCACCGTTTTGTCAGCCCAATCCGATGGCACAAAAAAGGTTTTTTCGTATATATAAACCCCACCGGGAAAGTATGCGCCGGCGCTCCCTGTGGGACTGTCCGCTTTGCGCTGTTCTTCAATCATGGCATCGTGGGGAAGATCGATTTTTCGCTTTTCATTGCCATCCTTTTTAATAGTCCAGTTGCCGTTAAAATTTTCTTTTTTCATAAGTTATAATTATACTCCTTTTTCGGATGCGCTTTTTAAAGCCTTGTTCGCCGCTTCCACCCGTAACAAAGCCAGAAGAAAAACCATGAGCAATGCGGTAATTAAAGGAGAGACAAGATAGATATTCTGAATCATGGCTAAAGCGCTGTGGCTTTGTACCTCTGCTCCGCCAATATAACCTCCTGCGGTAAGAAGCCATCCGGTGATGGCAACTCCCAGCCCTGAACCGACTTTAATACCAACCGAGGAACAACTGTAAATTGTTCCTTCAGTGTGGATATTGAATTTTAAGGTTGCATATTCACTGATTTCCGCTATTAAGGCATACATTGCGCCGGTAAAAGGGGCAGTCCCCAAAGCACGAATAACCAATCCTGCAAGAAGTAACGGCATATTGTTTCCGCTGAATAGAAGGAGTATAGAACCGGCAACCGAGATTAAACTGGCTATAAGACAAGTCTTTTGCATACCGAATCTGGCAGTCAATTTCGGTGTCATGGGCAGAACGATAATCATGGGAATTATTCCGGCAAGACCGATAAGCCCCATCAAAGCCGGATCGCCTAAAATATAACTCACATAATATATTCCTACTGATTGGCCGATTCCGCTTGAAATGTAATAAACAATGAAGAGGCCCAGAATGATGAAAAAGTACTTGTTTTTTCCGAGATACCAAAGACTTTTACCGAAACTGATAGCCTTATCAGGTTTTTGCGTATTTGATTCCTTATCAGTTTCTACTGCGATATTTTTCTTTAATTCCTTAACTCCGACAACTGTTATTATTGTGAAGATTAAAAAAATGAATGAGTATATAAGCGAAACAATCGTCCAGCCTCGTTGCCCGCCGCCCTGGGCATTTACAAAAACCATTGTTACGCTGGTGATGACCAGGGCTCCTATAACAGCACAAATGAAGCGGATGCTGCCCATAGAGACTCGATCTTTTGGATCATCTGCAGCAAGTGAGATCAGAGAATTGTAAGAAATATTGGAAGCAGTATAGAAAACAGCGCACAGAAGGGTATAAATAATAAAAATATAGATGTATTTACCAAAATCAGAAAAAGAGGAAGGTACAGTAAATATCAAAACAAGGAAAACCACGAGGGGAAAGGCGCTCCAGAACAGCCATGGTCTGGCCTTCCCCATTTTCGATCTGGTCTTGTCGATGAGGCCACCCATTATAACATCGGTAAATCCATCCAAAAATCTGGAGACCATGATGAGTAAGCCTATCGTGGCAGCAGAGAGCCCGACAGTATCTGTAAAATAGATCAACGCGAAAGTTGTGATAAAGGTCCAGCAAAAGTTGGACCCAAAGTCTCCAACGCCGTAAGCCAGCTTATTACGAAATTTAAGCTTGTTTTCCATAGCCATACTCCTTGATTTTGAACAATATAGTTCTGTATTACCTTGTATTATTAATTTTGGGGGTGGTTTTATTATGGCAGCAATGCTCTTATTCACGAAAAAGAAAAAAAGGACTGACCTAATTCACCTTTTGGTTGTTTAGATCTCTTATATTGTTTGGCGTAAGCTTAAATTTTTTACGGAATATCGCATAAAAATAGCTCAGGTTATTATAACCGACCTGCCGGGCAACTTCTTCGACGGGAAAATTTGTTGTTTTAAGTAAAAACTCAGCTTTCTCAAGCTTAATATTTTGTACAAAACCGGAAAAAGTCATGCCTGTATGGGCTTTTATGAGACGGTTAAAGTAGTTCATATTGTGACCAAATTGTTTGATAAGCTCGTTTAGTGTTACATCCTGATAATGATTTTCCAGATAACATTTTATTTCCCTAAATAGAAAATCGCTGGCAGCATTCCGGTCATTCCATTGAATAACAACTTCATATTCAGTTGGAAGCAGGTTAAGTATCCATTCCACATAACCTATGACAAGATGTATTGTCCCCGGATGAGGCCGCCAAATTTCTGCAATAATTTTCTCAAACAAGTCAGGAATCTGGCAATCACTTGCTTTAGGTGTAAACCGTACAAAATTGTAACCTCCGCCAATCACGAAACGTTGGATAAAATTCTCTGTTTGGTTGTCATATACATCATGATGCATAGTTTTGTCAAAAAAGTTATTTGCGATTGATAAGAAAATAACGGTTGAATTTTTCCTGTACAAATATTCATTATGAGGAATATTTTTATCAATAAGAAAAAGATCCCCTTTATTGAATAAGTAATCTCTACCTCCAATATTTGTATGAAATGTTCCTTCTGCTACATATCCCAACTCGGCAAAATTATGCGTATGCAAAGATGTAAGCAAGCCATCATCAAAATATGCCTGGGTAACGCTTGTCTGTTTATGAAAAAGAAAACCATAAATTATTGAAATTAATGAGGATCCATCAGAAGTTATCATACCCATAACGGTAATAATATCCCCAATAGATCTTGACATATCCGGGTAAATAGTAAAAGGGCTGTGCTTATTAGTAGTTACAATATCCTGGTATTTTGGGAACGACTCCAGAGGGAAAGGTGATTTTGGCGTAATACTAGCCAGTATTTCTTCGATGATCATGGGTAAACTTTAGCTTATGGAAAGGGTTTTTACAATCTTTGGCAGGAAGCAGTACCGCTATTGGCTATTCCGCGCTTGTAAGTCCCCACAATTCCCTCCATAATCACTCATACACAACAGGAGGAATATATGCTGCCTGATTTAGTAAGCCCGCATAAGGCTTCGTTTAAGGATTACACCGAGCTGCGCGCACAGGTGAATTCCACCAGAGCGGTGATTTTTCTGGCTGGTAATATGGTTACGAATTCGCAAAATTCCATAGGCGGGGTATCTGCGCGGGTGTACAGGGGCGGTACTTACGGGTTTGCCTCGGGCGCGGAGTACTCCGATAAGAGTATCAATAATGTGCTGGCTGCCGCCGCCAGAAACGCGGCGTTTATGAACACCCATGTTAATAAGGGCCTTGGGCCACTGCCAACTGTCGCACCCGGCAAAGTCGCCTTAAAAAAAGAATATTCAAAAGATGTGGAGCAGAGCGTTTTAATTGAATATGCCAAAGCGCTGGATTCATTGATTGTTGAACGCTACAAGAAACTGTCAAGCCGGATGGTTCGCGTAAATTGTCTTGACATAGAAAAGCTCCTTGTGGTAAGCGATGGCGCGGACAGCCATTTTTTCCAGCCGCGCTCGCTTGTCTATGTGCAAATGTCCGTTGAGACTGACGACAAGATTCCCGTGGAGCTCTTTACCCCGATAGGCGGGTTTGGCCGCTTTAACGAATTGTTTTCCGATCCGGCGTTGCTCATTGAGAGTCTGGACAAACAGTACGAACAATTGATGTAAAAACGTGAAGGGGTTTATTCCAGCGCGGGATTAAGGAAATGCGTGCTGGGCCCGGAGCTTGCGGGCATGCTGGCACATGAGGCGATTGGCCATACTGTCGAGGCCGACTTAGTTCTGGGCGGTTCCATCGCGGGAAATTACATGAATAAAGAGGTTGCCAGCGAACTTGTGTCTATGGTGGATTTTGCGCACACCGCTTTTGGCAAGCCATGTCCTCTGCCCGTATATGTCGACGATGAAGGAACGATTGCCGAGGACGCGATTCTTATCGAAAACGGAATCCTTAAATCGTACATGCACTCCAAAGAAAGCGCTCGGCATTTTGGCGCAAAGCCCCAGGGCAATGCGCGAGGTTTCTCGTTCTCCGACGAACCGCTAATCCGTATGCGTAATACTGCGGTTCTTCCCGGCAAAAGCAAGCTCGAGGATATGATCGCCAGCGTGGATGATGGCTATTATCTCATAAAATCGGGCAACGGCCAGGCGGATACGACAAGCGAGTTTATGTTCTCTGTCGATATGGGTTATGAGATAAAGAACGGAAAGATAGGCAAGGCCCTTCGCGAGACAACTATTTCCGGCGTGGCTTTTGAGATGCTAAAAACCGTAGACATGATTTCCGACGACATGTACTGGGAGTGCGCGGGGTTCTGCGGAAAAAAGCAGCCGATGACAGTCAGTTGTGGCGGCCCGGCAATTCGCTGTGATTTGAATATGGGAGGCAGATGATGATACGGCAGGAGACAGCATATTACGCGCTTGAAGCCCTGAAAAAAGCCGGTGCCGGCAAGGCTGCCTGTACGGTGAGTACCGGGCGCAAGGATGAGTTTAACGTTGAGGCAAATAAATTCTCATTGTTGCGCACTCTCTTCAATAACGTATTATCCATCAAAGCGATTAAGGATGGCCGGAAAGGGGTAATCACAATTAATAAACTGGACAAGGATTCTGTTGACGAAGCCGTGGCAAACTGCATTGCCATGACCTCCTCTGCGCTGCCAGATGAAGCGGAAGATATTGCTGAAAAGGTTGAAAACAAATCGTTCGATCAAACTTGCGGCGGAGCGAATATGGACAAACTCTTTTTCAGAACAAAGGAATTTGTCGATCAGATTGGAAGCGAATTTCCCAAGATAGTGCTTGAAGGCCTGGTTTCGGATTTTAGCAGCGGTGAGACCACCTACGTAAACAGCAACGGAGTGGAATTCAACACCTCTTCCGAAAGCTATGATATGCAAACCCTGTTCTCGGCGAAAGACGGAGGGAAATCCTCGTCGTTTAACGGCTGTTTTGCGAGAATTACATCGCTTGACACTCCCTTTATGGAGCTTGATATGCAGCGGCAATTGCTGGACGAGTCTTCAAAGTCCCTGAACCCGCGCATGATAGACGGAAAGTTTGTCGGCAAGGTCTTGCTGACTCCCGCCTGCGACGACATGATCTGGTACACGCTTTTCGCGAACTTCCTCTCTGACACTCCCCTTGTTACTGGTACGAGCCGCTGGAAGGACGCGCTTGGCGCCAAGGTCGCCGATTCCAAACTTACACTCCGCACAGTCCCGCTTGATCCTCTTGTTGTCTCAGGCGAGCGCTTTACATCAGACGGCTTTGAAAGCCGCGACATGGATATAATTCGCGAGGGCGTGCTAAAGAATTTCGCGCTGACGCTGTACGGCTCCCGAAAAACCGGAAAACCAAGGGCGCTTAATTCAGCCTTTAATAACATTGAGGTTGCCGCCGGTGATAAGCCGCTGGAGGAAATTATCAGGGGAATTGACCACGGTATTTTGATGAACCGTTTTTCCGGCGGCTCGTCCGGAGCGAGCGGCGAAATATCCGGTGTGGCGAAAAACAGCTTCCTGATAGAAAACGGAAAAGTGACCGATGCCCTAAAAGAGACGATGGTGTCTTTCGATATAGTAAACGTCCTTTCGAACATCACCGCTATTTCATCTGAACGGTGCCGGAACGGAGTAACCATACTGCCCTGGTGCTGTTTTGACGGGGTAACAATTTCGGGTAAATAAAGCAGAAAAGTATCTATACATAGAAGCCACAAATTTTGTAAAATACCTCCATGGAGGAAACGAATGAAGAAGATTTTTGTGTTATTTGTTGTGGCGCTTTTTGTCGCGGGGATGGCTTTTGCTACAGGGTCACAAGCTTCCGGTGGCGACACCGTTACCATCGGTGCGGTTTTCCCGCTTTCCGGGGCTGTCGCATTTTATGGCAATGAATCGCGCGATGGGGCGCTGCTTGCCATGGAGCAGACCAATGCGGCGGGCGGAATTCTTGGCAAAAAACTTGCCCTGTTGTCGGAAGACGATGAAGGCGACGGCGCGAAAGCGGTAAATGCCTTTACCAAGCTTACCACAAGGGACAAGGTCTCAATTATCCTTGGGTCCAGCACTTCCGGGGCGACCATGGCTATGACTCCCCTTGCTCAAAGCAGTAAAGTTATATTGATCTCCCCCTCGGCGACCAATATTGATGTAACCAAGCCAGGCGATTTTATTTTCCGGGCCTGCTTTATCGATCCCTTCCAGGGTGTAGTAGGCGCTGACTTTGCCTATGACACTCTTAATAGCCGCCGTGCTGCCATTCTGTACGACGCGGGCGCCGATTATAATACCGGTTTGGCCGAGTCTTTCAGGAATCAGTTCAGGGCGCGGGGTGGTCAAATTGCAGCCGATGAAGCCTATCAAACCGGAGATGTGGATTTTAACGCCCAGGTTACCCGTATCAGGGCCGCAAACCCCGATGTGGTATACCTTCCCAATTACTACAATGACGTATCGCTCCAGGCAAAACAGCTTCGCGCTCAGGGGATAAACTGCGCCCTGGTTGGCGGCGACGGCTGGGACAGCCTCACTGACAACGCCGGAGACGAGATGCTTAACAGTTTCTGGTCTTCAGGGTTTGCTGCAGATACAACAGACCCCAAAGGCGTGGCTTTTGTCAGGGCTTTCCAGGCCAGATTTAACCGGCCTGCCTCACAGTTTTCCGCGCTTGGCTACGATACCATGATGCTCGTTATCGATGGTATCAAGGCTGCCGGATCTTTTGATTCAACTGCTGTCAAAAATGCCATGGCAAAACTCAGCGGTTCATACGTTACCGGGAATATCCGTTTTGACTCTAACCGCAACCCCATAAAGGGCGCGGCGATTCTTGAAATTGTCAAGCAGGGCGGAAAGCTCGTCAACGTATACAAAGCAACGGTAAATCCGAAGTAAGAGAGAATGGGGAGTAGGGAGTAGGGAATAGGGAGTAGGGAGTAGGGTTATTGTTAGTAAGCTTTGCGTGTTTTTTCACGCTTAGATTACGAACAACACCCCCACTCCCCACTCCCCACTTTCCACTCCCCAATCCCTTACCCACATGATAGTCTTACAGCAATTAATTAACGGCGTTTCTCTTGGCTCAATTTACGCCTTAATTGCCTTGGGCTATACCATGGTTTACGGCATAGTCCTTTTGATCAACTTTGCCCATGGCGATATTTTAATGCTGGGGGCATATTCCGCGTTTTTTGTGTTAAGTGCCGTTGGTGCGGGGCCGGTGGGGATGCTCCTTGCCTTTGTGGTCTCAATGATTATCTGCGCCACTTTTGGTATCTCCATAGAACGCCTTGCCTACCGCCCGTTACGTTCCGCCCCACGCCTCAATTCCCTTATTACAGCCATTGCTGTCAGTCTGATTCTGGAAAACGGCGCAAGGGTTATTCCCTTTATCGGGCCCAATCCCCGGCAGTTTCCGCGCCCGACAGTAGTTAACATTAAAATAGCCGGAGATCTTTCCATCTCAAATATACAGATTATCGTGATAATTCTCTCGGCGCTTTTAATGCTTGCGCTGAACTACATCATCAATTATACCAAACGCGGCAAGGCGATGCGGGCAGTCTCTTTTGACATGCAGGCCGCAAGCTTAATGGGAATATCGGTGAACGGGATCATTTCCTTTACGTTTGCCCTTGGGTCGGTGCTGGCAGCAGCAGGCGGCGTTCTTTACGCCTCAGCCTATCCGCAGGTAAACCCGCTGATGGGTATGATGCCTGGCCTCAAAGCCTTTGTCGCGGCGGTGCTTGGCGGAATCGGCGTTGTTCCCGGGGCAATGCTCGGCGGCTTTATTCTGGGCATTGCCGAGACTTTTACCAAAGGGTTTATCTCCAGCCAGTTCAGCGACGCGATTTCATTTTCGATTTTGATAATTGTCCTTTTAATAAGGCCAACCGGCATACTTGGCAAGAAAGTAAGGGTGAAGGTTTGATATGGCGGCCAAATTTCCATTCCGTTCAACCATAATCCTGGCCGTTGCCGGGATCCTGGCGGTTGCCCTCCCGCTTTTGCTGATGAAAGCAGGGATCATCGACGCGTATACTACCCGCATTATTACCATGGGCGGGGTGAACGCGATAATGGCAATGTCGGTGAACATGATTGTCGGTATTACAGGTCAGCTTTCCCTGGGCCAGGCCGGTTTTCTCGCTATCGGCGCCTATTCCTGCATTTTTTTCAATCTTGATATGGGGCTGCCCATTCCGCTTGCGGTATTTTGCGCCGTTATTGTTACAACCATCGCCGGTTTTCTTATCGGCTTTCCGGTGTTAAAGCTAACCGGGGATTACCTCGCGATTGTTACCCTGGGTTTTGGCGAAATTATCCGCGTTGTATTTATAAACCTTAAAGCCCTGACAGGCGGGCCCAACGGAAGGTCGTTTACAACAAAATTTGTACTGAATGGCGAATTGGCTTTTGTATTCACAACGGCAATGCTGTTCGTCATTCTCGCTCTGCTGCAGAATTTTCTCCGTTCCACCTATGGCCGTGCAATAAAGGCGTGCAGGGAGGATGAAATTGCGGCTAACGCGAACGGGATAAACATTTTCCGCTATAAAATGATTGGCTTTGTCATTGCCGCCTTTATAGCTGGCATAGGCGGTTGTGTCTACGCGCTTGTTGTCGGCTTTGTCAGGCCGGATATAGCGCAGTTCCTTAGATCAATCGACTTCCTTATTTATGTCGTGCTGGGTGGAATGGGTTCCATGACCGGCTCGATTCTTGCAGCTTATGTCCTTACCTATTTGCAAGAATTCCTGCGTTTCCTGCAAGACTACCGCCTCCTTATATATCCAATAATATTGATATTTGTCATGCTGTTCCGTCCAAAGGGCCTTATGGGAATGAAGGAATTTTCCATTGTGGGTTTTGTTGATAAAATCTACGGTAAATTCTTTCGCCATGCAAAGAAGGGTGAAGCATGAACAAGGAACAACTACGCTTAAGGGTACAGGATCTCTCCATTGATTTCGGGGGGCTTAAAGCCGTCAGCGATTTTTCCTGCGAGCTGTACCACGGTGAACTGGTCGGGCTTATCGGCCCGAACGGGGCGGGCAAAACAACGGTATTCAATATGCTTTCCGGGATATATGCCCCAACTGGCGGGGAGATTGAATTCCGCGACCACGGGGGCAATACCTGCCTTGTGAAAAACCTGGACCCTGCCAGAATGAACCGGATTGGCCTTGCCCGGACTTTTCAGAACATACGCCTCTTTTCTAACCTTTCTGTCGAGGACAATATCCGCATAGCATTACATTCCGGCAGGACCAGCGGCCCTCTTGACGCGCTGTTACGCCTTAAGCGTTTCAGGATTGACGAGGAACGGATGCGCGCCCAGGCGGAAGAGCTGCTTTCACTTTTCAGGATTGAAAAGAAGAAGGATGAACTTGCCCGCAACCTTCCGTATGGCGAGCAGCGCAGGCTGGAGATTGCCCGCGCCCTGGCTTCGAACCCCTGCCTCCTCTTGCTGGATGAGCCTGCTGCGGGGATGAATCCCCAGGAAACCGAGGATCTGATGAAAATAATCAGGTTTATCAGGAATGAATTTCACCTGACGATTCTTTTAATCGAGCACGATATGCGGCTGGTAATGGGTATATGCGAGCGGCTTATAGTGCTGGATTACGGGCGGACAATCGCAGCAGGCTCCCCGGAAGAGATTCGACAAAATCCGGCGGTGATAAAGGCTTACCTTGGGACGGATGCTGCCAATGGCTGAAGCTCTGCTTAAAGTTGAAAACTTGGTTGTCAATTATGGGGCCATACGCGCCCTTAAAGGCATTTCCTTTGAAGTCGCCAAGGGGGAGATAATCACCCTGATTGGCGCGAATGGCGCCGGGAAAAGCACGACGCTTAACGCGATCTCCAACGTTATAAAGAAAAGTTCCGGCTTGGTGGTCTTTGACGGCAGGGATATAAGCTCTGCCCCGCCTGATAGCATCGTCGCCTCCGGCTTGGTGCAGGTTCCGGAAGGCCGGCGCATTTTCGCGAACCTGAGCGTTCGTGACAATCTGGAAATGGGAGCTTATTCGCGGCGCTCCGTTACTCCGGCAGAAAAACAAGCAATACGCAAAGACATGGAAAGGGTGTTTGAAATTTTTCCCAGGCTTAAAGAGCGCATACGCCAGATAGGGGGGACGCTTTCAGGTGGCGAACAGCAGATGCTCGCAATGGGCCGCTCGCTTATGGCAAGCCCCCGCCTCCTGCTCCTTGACGAACCGTCAATGGGCCTTGCCCCCATCCTTGTTGACGAGATTTTCTCTGTCATTAAAGGCATTAATGAAACGGGGACAACGGTGCTGCTCGTTGAACAAAACGCTTACAAAGCCCTTGATCTCGCTTCGCGGGCGTATATCCTTGAAACAGGGGAGATAGTTAAAGATGGCTTAACTGCCGAGTTAATGAAAGATGAAGCTGTAAAAGCTGCTTATTTAGGAGGGTGAAATGCAAGTATCAAAAATCATGACCAGGAATCCGGTTTTTATCCATCCAGAGCTTTCGCTGACCGATGCCCGCTCTCTCATGGACAAGGAGAGAATCGGCCATTTACCGGTGCTTAATAAAAACAATGAGCTTGTGGGTCTTATCACCAGGGCGGATCTGATAAAGGCCGGACCGTCGTCCGCTACAACCCTTGATATGTACGAGATCAGTTACCTGCTTTCAAAACTCAAGGTTGAAAAGGTCATGGAAAAAAATGTGATCATCGTTCAGGAAAACGAAGTCGTGGAAGAGGCGGCAAGGATAATGGCGGATCAGGGAATTGGCTGCCTGCCCGTACTGAACGGCTCGCTTTTAACCGGCATCATTACCGATACCGATATTTTCCATTTTTTCATTAACGCTTACGGGGCTCGCCACAAGGGCATACGGATAACGATTAATTTCAAGGAAAAACGCGGCCAGTTCGCGGCATTTGCCGGCGCGGTAGCGGAAAAGGGTGGCAATATCGTCGCCGTTGTTACCTCCGAAGGCGATGATGTCGCCCACCGCCGTGCAACCATCAAAATTACCGACATCAGCCGTGCTGATGTAGAGGAAATTGCCGCTGCTTTGGACGGCGCTGAAATTGAGGATATTCGGGAATAATTGCTGGGAAGGTTACATAAACCTTGTTACAAGCCGGATAACCGTTTCACGCGCTTCCTGTTTTTCTTTGTCGTCCTGCTTAAAAAGTATCACCGGACTAATCTGCAAGGCTTTGCAAATGCTCAAAACAGTATATAAATTTGGAGCTCTTTTTCCTGTTTCTATGTAATTGACCTGATTTTGGGATAATCCAGCTTTGAATGATAAGTCCATCTGTGAAATTCTCAGTTTCTCTCGTTCTTCTCTTAAACGCATCGATATATGCTTTATCTGGGCAACGATTTCCGCCTCACCTTCCACATAATTATTGTCACCCATATTTGGTGATTTATACCACCTTTTTATGTTGACATATATACATAATTAGGTGTATTTTTACACATAAAAAGGTGGATGCCTTTTTAGGCATCCTTCCTAAAACATTCTCTTAAAAGGAGTCCTTTATGAAAAGAACATTCAAGTTTCTTGGGAGTGTCGTAATTATGGTGGTTATCGTTCTTTCAGTTTCGGCCTGCGACGACGGTTCAACGAGCAGTTCCCCAACGAAATTCGAAGGCAGATGGCTAAATTTGGCCGCCATAAATAATTTTGGGTATACTGATTTTTCTGTTACTTTTACGGGTAATGGTTTTGTTTGGAAAACAACTGGAAGTAACAATTCTACTGCGAAAGGATCATTTACGTTTACTGAGACTACAATCACGTTTAAGCCCGCATCAGGCCAGACATGGCAAACTTTTACGCAAGGCTATACACTAAGCGGTAATGTTTTGAATTTGGCGCAAGGTGGACAGTTTGGTTTTGGGGCGTTCACAAAACAATAGGTAATTAGCTGTCAAGCCGCCTCGGTTTTAATATCCAGAAGCGTGGCGGTTCTGCGTTTATACTTCCTGACAATAGGCGGTTTCACCGAGTATCTCATCCTAGCACGTAATAATTTGCGGGCTGGTTTTGCCAGCTGGTATTGGAATACCATATGCGTTAACTTGCCTATCAATATTTCTCACAAAGGCACATCGGGCTAAAGTCCGCGCTCACAAAGGACACAGAGGAAAATATAAATTTATCTATTTTTCAGCTTTTGAATCATAAAAACAATGAAGGATACATTCGGAATTTTTATATTAGGCCCAAAACTCCGTGTTCTTTGTGTACTTTGCGCCTCCGTGAGAGGTCTTTTTGTTTAGTTTCAATGGGATATTATGTGATTCTCTTATGAATACCCCGGATCGCTTTCGGCGGCGTATAAATCAACCATGCTGTTGTAGTCTATCTTATCAACGCCGTTTGTTCTCTCGTAAATTGCTTCTTTTATTTCATTGACACAGCCGTTAAGGTCTTTCTTGATGTCCTTGCCCCAAAAGCGAAGCACAACCCATCCCATATTTATTAATTTTTTTTCAGTTGCATTGTCGCGGGTAATATTCCGTTCGATTTTGGGAACCCAATAATCACGGTTTTCTTTAATCTTGCCTTTTTTGGATTCCCAATTTTTCCCATGCCAAAACTCGCCGTCGCAAAAGACGGCGATCTTGTGTTTTGTTATTACGATATCCGGCTTGCCAGGCAGGGTTTTCAGGTTTTTCCTGTAGCGAATGCCTTCACGCCACAATGCCTTGCATAACAAGACTTCTATCGAAGTACCATTGCTCCTGATACGCGACATAATTTTGTGGCGCAATTCAGAAACCTTCAATTTATTTTTTTTCCTATTCCGGATAAAGGGTAAGCCTGACGCTGCTTCCCGACAGAAGTTCCTCCGCAACCGTTTGTAGCTCCGATGCCATTACTGCCCGGTACAAGGTTGGCCTTTTGTCCAGACGGCTAAGAGGTGAACGGTAAATCACCGCCGAATTGGCGTAGCTCTGAGCCAAGTACAGGTTGCTTTGAATCGACTCTTCCTGCGCCTTAATCAGGGCTTCAATCGCTTTCTGTAAAACGGCGTCATCTATGTTGCCCCTTGAGACTTTTACGAATTCCTCTTTGACCGCGTAAGCCAGTTCATCAACCCGTTTGGGATCGCAGGTAAAATACGCGCCTCCTGAAAGCTCGCCTGAAGGAATGGGTGAAAGGGAAACCCATGACGAGACTGAATAAACCCCGCCCAGAACCTCGCGAATTTCATCAATAAGCACAATATCAAGGTATTCGTTTAACACGGATATTGCGGCGCTTTTTTTATCAGAATACGACCACTGGCTATACCAGCTCATGTAAACCGTGCTTTTTTCTTCCCTTCCCTTTTTTACTTCCTTGATCGTATCAGGCGGTCTGCCAGCTTCGATACCAATCCAGGCGTTAAATGGAGTGGAAGCCGGAATTGAAGCCAGGTACGTTTCTGTCAGAGAACGGAGCAGAGGGATGTCCAGGCTCCCGACAAAAACGAAGGTATAGTCGCCGGGGTTAAGGCAGGCTTTTATGAAAGCGAGAGCCTGGTCGATATTTGCTTTTTCCAGATCATCTTTTTCCAGCGGGTGAAAGCGGGGATTTTTATTGATGGTGCGGGTTATTTCCTTCTGGAAAACCGCGTTGGGATCGTTTTCCTGATAAGCCATCATTGTCCTGCGCTGATCCAGCATGGCTTTTATCGCTTCCGGATCGAAACGGGGCTCGGTAAACATGATGTACAGCATTTCGAACAGGGTTTTTAGGTCCTTCACTGCGGCGCCGCCCTGAAAGCCCCGGAGGTAATTCTGCGTCCAGAATGACAACGACACCTGTTTGTCCAGCAGAGCCCTGGTCAATTCCGACCTTGAATATGGGCCTAGCCCCGAGGCGTTGAGCATCTCCGCGGCAAGAGAAGCTGAAACAGCTGTTTCATAGACAGCGCTCAGGGTTCCTCCCCGCGCCTGGGCGTAAAAGCTTATTTCGCTGTTTTTGTTCTTTGTTTCTTTCAGGATTATTTCAGCGCCGTTGCTGAGCTTCCAGCGGATCGCCCCGGTTTCGCTGTCGGTAGTTTCGGACAAAATGGGCAGCGGATTGGGGACTTGTTCAAGAAGCTCCCGGCGGATATCGCCTTCGGCGGGGGGCGCAATTTCGGCCCTTAGGGCTTCAGCCGATACCAGCTTTATTTCTGGATCCGTGGGAAGGCTTGCTTTCTCCGCATCCGGTGCGCTGATTATTACCGTAAGATCGTCTCCTGAAAAATAGCCCTTAACCCTTTCATTAATTTCTTCAAGACTGATTCCGGGAAGCAGCAATTCAATCGCCATTAATTCCCATTCCACATCCGGGACAGACTCGCCTGTTAAAAAATGCTCGGTAAACGCGTTGACATAGTTATTGGAGTTATGGCGATCTTTTTCAGCAACTGTTTGCTCCATATCCGATATGAGAGCCGCTTTGGCAATTTCTGTCTCGATCTGGGTAAAGCCATAACGGGAAAGCGATTCCTTAACCAGAAAAAGCTCCCTCAGCGTAGCCCTTACCGAATTCGTTTTTGCCTGGGCTACCAGAGCATAGAATCTGGACGAATAGCCGTAGTTTGCCCAGCCTGCGCCGCCATAAATATATGGCGTTTCGCTTTTCTCGATTTCTTCCTGAAAGCGAAGGTAAAGCATTATGCTTGCCAGGTAATCGATGATGCTTTCACGGTAATCGGCCAGGTCTTGCTGGCGTTTTTCGGTTTTTTGCTTCCAGTAAAGGTATATGCTGGATCGCGGAAGTTCGCTGTCTGTTAAAATCAGGGTCTGGAAATTCCCTTCCTTTTGTGCGCTTAGATCGTAAAGGGGCCGGTTAAAATCACCGGATTCAGGCCAGAGATTATGAAAATGCTCTGCAAGGGTTCTTTCCAGGTAAGCGGTGTCATAGTCGCCTACAATAATTACAGCCATATTTTCCGGCCTGTACCACTTGTTATAAAAACCCTTCAGCCGCTCTGCCGGGGCGTTTTCTATTATCGCAGGAAGGCCGATAGGGAGCCTGTCCGCATATGGCGAATCCTTAAATATAACAGGATAAATTTGCCTGTTTATGCGCTCCTGCGCCCCCAGCCGTGAACGGTACTCTTCCATAATTACAAAGCGTTCACTGTCCACTTCTTTACTGTCAAAGGTTACGCTGTGGCTCCAGTCGTCAAGAACCGCTAAAGCCATAGCCGGGATTGTCTTACGGCCGTCCGGGGCGGTTTCGACAGGGACTTCGATGCCGTATACTGTCTCGTCAAAAGAGGTGTAGGCGTTTATCTCCGGGCCAAAACGCATTCCAAGGGTACGGAGGTAGTTAATCAGCTCCGATTTTTCAAACCTGGCAGTGCCGTTAAACGCCATGTGCTCGACAAAATGCGCCAGCCCGCGTTCTTCCTCGGTTTCCAGAACCGAGCCAGCGTTTACCGCCAGGGTCAGGAAAGCCCTTCCTTCCGGCTGGGAATTTTCCAGCAGGTAGTAGCGCAGCCCCGATGGGAGTATGCCGGTTCTGGCATTTTCCATAAAGGGAACAGGATCCGTTGCGTTTCCCAGGCCACTGAAGGCGGTTTGCGCCCATCCGATAGAGGGAGTACAAATAAAAATGATAAAAAAGACGGCAAAAAATCGTTTTAGTTCTTTACTCATGTTGTAATTATACATTATTTTGTATTATAATTATATCCATGATTGAGGTGGTTCTATTATGAGGCTTATAACCAGATCGGATTTTGACGGATTGGCTTGCGGGGCGCTCCTTTTATATTTGGGCATTATAAATGATTGGGAATTTGTCCACCCGAAGGATATACAGGACGGTCTTATTAAGGTTACGGACAATGATATTCTGGCGAATGTCCCCTATATGCCAGGCTGCAAACTCTGGTTTGATCATCATTCAAGTGAAACGGAAAGGTTGGGGGAGAACCCTTATTTTGAAGGGGTTTCCAGAAAAGCGCCAAGCTGTGCCCGTGTGGTTTATGAGTATTACGGGGGAGACGAAAAGCTGGGCGGTCGTTTTGCCGAGATGATTCGTTATGTAGATAAGGTTGATTCGGCGGATCTAAACCCGGATGAAATTACGAACGCCAACGGATGGGTACTTCTGGGTTTCATTATGGATCCAAGGACAGGTCTGGGCAGGTTCAGGAATTTTACCATAAGCAACTACGAGCTGATGAAAAAGCTCGCTTCTGCCTGCGCAAGCATGAACATTGAAGAAATTATGGCTATGCCCGATGTAAAAGAAAGGGCAGTTGTCTATCATGAGCAGGAAAAATTATTCCTTGAAATGCTTAAGAAGTATATCAGGATAGACGGTAATGTTATTGTGGCGGATCTCAGGGGCGTTGAAATAATTAACGCGGGCAACCGGTTTTTAATGTACACCATGCACCCCGAACAGAATATTTCGGTTTGGATCGTGGACGGCAAAAACAAGCAAAACTGCTCAATTACAGTTGGCTACAGCATAATTAATCGCAGCGCCACTGTTGATGTAGGCAGTATGCTCTTAAAATACGGCGGCGGCGGCCATACCCAGGTCGGCACCTGCCAGGTTCCATACGAAGAGGCTGACAAGGCAATCGCTGATATAATTCATCAGTGTAAAGCTTAAGATTAGCTAACCTTTTACATACTCAAGCGCTTTTTCCCTTGCTGATATAACCTTATCGCACCATGTGTCAAATTCAGGATCTTCCCGCTGTAATTCCGGGTGCTTAAGAATATGAGCTATAGTCAGCTTTATCCCTTCGTCTAAACGAATCTTGGCGCGAAAGCCCGGAACCAGACGCTTCAGCTTTGTGTTGTCAAAAACCACGGAATTTGCCTTGTCGCCCAGGAGGCCGCCTCGGAAATCGTAACGGCTGCCGGAGCATTTATCAAGGAAATCGCTGGAAACATGCACCGCCTTAAGCTCAACATTGAGCGTGTTGGCAATGGCCTGGTAAATCTGGTTCCAGGTGAGGCTTTCGTCAGAAGTGATCTGCACCGCTTCCCCAATGGCGTGGATATTGCCCATTAGCCCCGTAAAAGCCCGCGCGAAATCGCTGTTATGCGTCATTGTCCAGAGGCTGGTTCCGTCGCCGTGGATGATAACAGGTTTGCCGTCGAGCATACGCTTTATTACCTGCCAGCTTCCGTTCGCGCCGTGTACTCCCAGGGGGACGCTGCGCTCATCGTAGGTATGGCTGGGGCGGATTATGGTGATGGGAAAGCCACATTCACGGTACTTTCCAATAAGGAAATCCTCACAGGCGATTTTGTCTCTGGAATACTGCCATAGGGGATTTGCCAGCGGAGTGCTTTCGGTGATGAGGTATGAAGAAAGAGGTTTCTGGTAGGCGGACGCGGAGGAGATGAAAAAGTACTGCCTGCACAGTCCGTTGAAAATCCTGAAATCTTTTTCGACATGTGCCGGAACAAAAGCGATGAAATCAGCTACTACATCAAAGCCCGTAGCCCTGCTGTCCGCCAACGCCTTTTTTATTTTCCCGGAGATTGCCGCCTCGTCATCTGACCTGATATCACAGGGGATTTCGATTAGTTTACCGGTTTTGCCCGCCGCTTCAAGCTCCTTGTTCCGGCTTCCCCGGTTAAGCAGGTAAAGCTCCCATCCCTTTTCCAGAACCCGTTTTGAAATCGCGGTACTGATAGTGCCGGTTCCGCCTATAAACAATGCTTTCATCGATGGCCTCCCTAACATGGCTATTATATAGAATGCATGAAAAAATACAACGTGGAATTAATTGATTTATCTGACTTATAATTAACATATGTGGCATCCAAAGATGGAGGAATTTGATAACAGAATGAAGAAGCTCTTCGATGAGGTTGATGAATATATTGAAGACAAATACGGCGGCAGTTACAGCCTTCATCCCGTGCGTCCTGCCCGGGGCGAAACGTCCAACCCGGAAGCGGATGGGCTTTTCAACATAGGCGCAAAATTTACACCAGGCTACGGATCGGAACTGGGCCGCGGCTACCTCATCGATGTATCAATGTCCACCCCGGATAAAGTCGATGAAGATGTCCGCAGTGAAATTTACGAAACCGCAGCAAACAAGGTAAGTGAACTGTTGCCCATTCACTTTCCTGAACGGAAACTTACCGTCAGGCGCGATAAAAACCATTTCAAGATACAGGGCGATTTTAGCCTGGGGGAGATTTAGTATCATCTTGACCTGTTTTCCCTTAAAAAATTTTTTACTCAGCCTGTTCCTGCCAGGCATGAATAAATTGCAGGGCATATTGCTGTATGCCTTCAAAATACTTGTCGATGAACGTGGCAAGGTCTTTTCCAATGAAACGGTAATGCCAGCTTTCCCAACGGTAGCCGGTTATTTCCTCATAGCCGTCAGGGAAGGAAAGCGACCAGCCGAAGCGGCTTGCGTTTTCCAGGAGCCATTTGCGGGCGGGAGTTGCGGCGAAGGCATCGTCAATCGGGGAGAAGTCCACAGTCAGCCCAAGCTGGTGCTGGCTTTTGCCGCTTTGCGCAGACTCGCGGTCAGCGGTTTCTTTGCCGCTTGCCATTACCGCCCGCTCGTAAACCTGGGCCTGGTAAACCGCTGAACGATAAGCGGAACCTATCGCGAAATTAATTCCATCTTTGGCCGCAGCCGATGCCATTTCCTGCAAAGCGTCAGCGGCGATTTTACGCAGCTTAATCCCGCTCTGGTCAATGCGGTAAAGCCCGGCCTGCAGGGTAACCAAATCGTCCGGTTCGTAGCCATCCGGCAGGGGATGCTGCTTGTCTACCAGGTAATATGTAAACGGATCTTGTTGTAAAATCAAAAGTAGTTCCATAATAAAGGCGGGGCTTTCAAGAGCCGAGGCGGCAACATTTTTCGCGAGCCTGTCGGGAATCCCCGCTTCGCCAAAGAGCAAGCGCCAGTAATCTTCCACATAAGCGCCCCTGTCAGGATCAATACCCACCTTATCCTGCCCCACCATATAGAAATTTGCGATTGCTTCTGCAAGGTCAGGCAAATCCTCTTCCTGGCTTTCTGTAACCGGAACCGCGTTATTCCCCTCTACGCTCTTTTTGGCGCATGAAAAAAAACAGAGCAATATCACGAGGGAAACTAAAACGCGTTTCATTACTCCATTATAACGCAGAATTGTTCCTGTTTGTCGAGAAGGTGAATAAGAGCCCGTTAGGCTCCTTTAGCCTTGCCGATAAGCCCAATCATTAGTAAAATATTATACATCAATGACAAAAGAACCAGAAATATCAATCATTAGCTATGATTCAAATTCAGCGCAGATGAACCATTTGTCCGGCGTCAATGAATTGGCGCAGTACCATGATAATTCAAAAATATCGTGGATAAATGTCACAGGAATAGACAATTTTGATTCCATCAAGGAACTGGGAAAATATTTTAAGCTTCACCCGTTAAGCGTAGAGGATATCCATCATACAGACAAGCAGCCTAAAATCGAAGTATTTGAGAATTACAGGTATTTATCGGTTAAAACAATACAGCGGGAAAAAAGATTTCATCATTATAGCTATAACGAAGGCAGCCGTAGCTACATTAATAAAAAGAAAAAAGAGCAGGCAGAAAATATCGAAGAGTTTTTAATTGATCAGGTTAGCATCATTATAATGGAAAATACATTGATTACTTTTCAGGAGATGCTTGGCGATTCATTTGATGATATCAGAAAAAAGATTCTGGAGAACATCGGGGAAATTCGCAAATCAGGAACCGATTATCTGGCCTATGCTATTATGGATGCTATTGTTGACGAATACTTCCTTACTATAAACCATCTGGAAGAGGACATCGAAAATTTCGAGGATCGATCGGCGAAAACAAACGATGAAACATTTATCGATGAAATACAGGAAACCAAAATGTATCTTTTACAGATAAAGAGGGCTATTTTACCTTTAAGGAATTGTTTAAATAAAATTATCCGCCAGGAGAATTTCTTCCAGGCGGAAAAACTGAAGCCTTTTCTGCAAGACCTGAGCGAAAACATAAACCACGCGCTAATAACCGTTGAGAATTACCGTGAGTGGCTGTCAAATATAATGGAAGTAAATTTATCGGTTATCTCTTTTCAGACAAACAAGGTTATGAAGGTATTGACGGTTATTTCCACAATATTTATCCCTCTGACTTTTATAGCAGGAATATACGGCATGAACTTCGATAATATGCCTGAGCTGCGATATGGGTCGGCATACTTCATTGTTTTAGGCATCATGGGCCTTATTGGAATTGTAATGCTGTTATTATTTAAAATACACCACTGGTTTTAACCAATACATTTCAAAGAATAATCTTTACTCAAATATTTCTCACAAAGGCACAGAGCTCACATCGAACCTTCGGTTCGCGGTCACAAAGGAAAACTGAAGAATTTTTGTTCCGCGTATTCCTTCGTGTTCTTTGTGCCTCTGTGTGAGGTTTTTTGGGATAAATTCATTTGATAATATTCAGGTGCTCCAAAATATTAAAGGTTTCCTATCCAAGCTCCGCTTTTCTCATCAATCCTCCCGTCTTCTAAAACAAGCTCCTCAAGCGTTCCCGGTGGAGATGACTCCAGCGTTCTCCTGCTTCCGGTAACCAGAACCAGCCCGCGCTCGCTACAGCCGTAACGCCCCCATGTTTTATTCTCATAACCTCTTGCGCCAAGCGAATCTGCTGAAATGGGAAAGCTGTCCGATATGATGCGGACTTTTACTCGTTCTGTGTGTTCATGTCGCACTGCACGCTTAACTGGTTTTTGTTCGACGGTAGCTCCCGCCAGGATAAAGTTCAACGCCGCCTTTTCCTTGGGGAGCTTTAAAGCCGCCGAAAGCCTGTGCAGCTCTTCCGGCGCGTCTTCGGTGTTTAGCGCGAAATGGCACCACTTGGCCTTGGGCTGCAAATGGCCGGAAGGCGGCCTGCCGCCTGGAAGGGGGCAAAGCCCACAGTGAGGGCAGGGCGAAAGGGGAAGTCGGTTTTCTTTTATAAGTGAAGAACGAAGCAATGAGATAAATTCGCCGGAGCGGGGAATGCCAGGCTCTACAATCAAAACGGAACCGGAACTTTCTGTTAATGACGAAAGCAGCCTGGCTTGGCTCTGGGTAAAACGTTCCAGGCCTTCTTTGTCCATGGGAGAAAGATCCCAGAAAAGCTCGTTGTAGACGTTTACTACCGCGCTCAGGGCCACCGGCTTTCCCCTGATTTCTACAGATAGCGCTCCGATGCGCTGCCTTCCAAAGCCGCGGATTTCACCTCGAATGGTTTTCACCGTCCAGGGACAGCCAGGGGCAAGGGCGGCGAAGAACCTTTTCCCGGCGTCGAGTACCGCGGCGGTTCTATCCAGGCAGCGGATTTCCAGTGGAATTTCCCTTAAATACGGATGGCTAATCCATAAAGAAGACGCCAGGGTAAGAGGGCCCGCCCCCAAATCGTTTATAGCATCGCCGCTTTTTATTTCGATGGGCAGGGCGGAAAGAAGGCGGCAGAGGCGGTAGATGTTCCAGGGCATATAATAGCGAAGGTAAGCCGAAAGAAGGCCCGGTCTGCCCAGGTAAGAAGTGCCGCGTTCAGTCCGACGGGAAGTGAGGAGGCTGAATAGTTCCGCCACGTCGGAGGGAAGGGCAGCGCGAAAACGCGCCGGTATGGGAAAGGTTTTTTCGACAAGAGCCGGAACGGAAGCAAGGGCTTTGCGGGCTTCTTCCGAAAGAGGAGGGAAAAGGGAACTCAAGTATCCTTTTCCTCCTGTTTGGCCTTTTCAGGATCACGCGCCAGAGAAAGCAGCGACATAAGCTCAGAGCGAAGGGCGGAAATGCTGCCCCTTAAATCCTGTTGCTCTCCGGCCAGTTCTCTGTAAAGCTGATCCCTTGCGCCTTCAATGGTAAAGCGGCGTTCGTACAACAGGTATTTAAGCCTTAAAAAAATCTGCAGATCGCGGTCGCGGTATTTCCGCCTTCCGAAGTTGCTTTTCTCGCTCTGAATCAGGGGTATTTCCTTTTCCCAATAGCGTATAACGTGGTTCTTTACCCCGAGCAGTTTTTCAAGCTCTCCAATGCTGTATGAAGCCATGGCATCACCGTCTTCTTTTTGAGCCGGATTTTTTCCTGGCTCCGTCCGTTGGCTTGGCTGAAGCCCGGATTTCAATTGCCACCGGGATAAGCGAAAAACCGAGATCCCGGCGGATACGGTTGCGAAGGTACGAAATATAAGCCTCGGTTACCGCTTGTTGCCGGGAAGCAAAAAAAACGAACCTGACAGGATTTGCCTCCGCCTGTATCGCGTAGCGGATCTTGAACCTGGTTTGAGGCCCGGAAGGCGGAGGGTGTTCGATCAGCCAGTTTTCAAGGGCAACGTTCAGGTCGGCGGTTTTTACCTGCCTGTTGAGCTGCGCGTACATTTTCAGGCTTGTATCAAGCAGGCTTTCAATTCCGCTTCCGTTGAGGGCACTCAGAGCTATTATCGGGGCGTATTCCATCTTGGCAAAAAGAAAATGAATTCTGTCCTTCACAGCTTCAAATGTATTCTTAACCGTGGGCATGGTGTCCCACTTGTTAAGAACCATGATCAAGCCCCTGCCCTTGTCATGGGCCAGGGCCGCAATTTTTTTATCCTGATCCGTCAAGCCTTCGTTGGCGTCGATGATGAGAAAAACAAGGTCCGCGTCGTCGATCGTTTTTATAGCACGATTCACCGAATAGTACTCAATGCTTTCGTTTACCTTTGTCTTCCGCCTGATACCGGCTGTATCCAAAACCTGGAAGCTGCGTTTTTTCCAAACGAACGATCCTTCCACCACGTCCCGGGTCGTGCCGGGAATATCGCTGACTATGGAATCGGAGGAAGAGGTGAGCCTGTTTGAAAGCGTGGACTTCCCCGTGTTTGGTTTGCCCAAAAGTGCGATTCGTATCGGCGCTTCGTCCTGCTCTACCGAAGGCGCGGGAGGAGTTTCCTCCGTTACCTTTGAAAAATCCAGGCGGCTGACGATTGCTTCTTCCAGCTCCCGGATGTTGTCGCCGTGTTCGGCGGAAATCATGTAGACCTTTTCAAAGCCGTACGAAAGCAGGTTCCACGCGTCCGCCTCTCGCCTGCCGCCTTCGGTCTTGTTCACCGCCGCGATAAGCTTGTGCTGGTAGGGCCTTAAAAGATCGATGAACTCCTCGTCTTCGGAGGTAATCTCCCCCGCCGCAAAAATAAGGATGATTAGGTCGGCTTCTTTCAGCACTTCGAGGGTGCGCTCCACCACGACCTTTTCAAGCTCCCCGGCGGCGGAATCCCGCTCGCGATCCAGCTTAAAGCCGCCGGTATCAACTAGTGTAAGGTTCCTTTCCAATATCACGGTGTCCATCGCGACCGCGTCCCTGGTTACGCCGGGTGTTGGATCGGTAATGGCACGACGCTTGTGAAGGAGCCTGTTGAAGAGGGTTGATTTGCCTACATTTGGGCGGCCTGCCAGGGCAACGATCGGTAGATTTTTTTTCATCTGGCGCTTCGTCAGCCTTTGGGGAACTTTTCGGCCATCCACCCTTTAAGGAGGGCGTTATTCGCCATGAAGGAGACGCCGTTTAAAAGCTCCTTAGCGAGCTTTTTACATTCATCGGCGCTTACTTCGCGGATGATCTTCCTGACAGCGGGAATGGACGAAGAGACCATGCTGAATTCATCAAGGCCAAGCCCCAGAAGCAGGACGGTAACTGCCGGGTTGCCTGCCATTTCCCCGCACATAGCGGCCTTGATGCCGCGCTTGTGGGCCGCGTCAATTGTGGTCTTTATAAAGCGGATTATAGCCGGGTGGGCGCTCTGGGCCAGGTAGCTTACTTTTTCGTTTCCCCTGTCAACGGCCATGGTGTATTGGACAAGGTCGTTGGTTCCGATGGAAAAAAAGTCGGACCGCCCCGCCAGAATATCTGCGGTCATTGCAGCGGAAGGGACTTCGATCATCGTCCCTACTTCGATGTTGTCGGCGTAAGCCTGCCCCCTTTTGCGGCATTCGCTTTTTGCTTCTTCCAACAGGGCGAGGGCTGCGTCCATTTCTTCCAGCCCCGAGATCATGGGGAACATGATCCTGACGTTTCCGTTTACGCTGGAACGCAGTATGGCGCGGAGCTGGGTTTTAAAGAACTCGGGCATGGAAAGGGAAAAGCGTATTGCCCGCCAGCCCAAAAGGGGATTTTTTTCTGAAACATCGGAGAAGCCAGGCAGGATTTTGTCGCCGCCTATGTCAACCGTACGAATCGTTACCGGCAGCTTGCCCATGGCTTTGAGTACCTGTGTGTAAGAATTAAATTGGCTTTCTTCTCCCGCAACCTGGCCGGGGTTAAGGAAAAGGAATTCAGATCGATAAAGGCCTACGCCATCAGCGCCAAAGCGGTGCAAGGCCTCCGCTTCTTCGGGGATTTCTATATTCGCCTTCAGCAAAACCCGGCAGCCGTCTTTGGTTTCTGCCGGCAACTCGCTAGTTTTTAATGACGCGCTCAGTTTTTTGTAATGCCTGGTTCTTACCCTTTCCCATCTTTCAAGGTCCTTCTCTTCCGGGTTGATAAAAACCGCGCCGGAAGCAGCGTTCAAAACCAAAGTATCGCCGTTTTTGATTTCCGTTGTTGCCGATGAAAGGCCGAATACTGCGGGAATATTGAAAGCTCTGGCAAGAATTGCTGTGTGGGAAGTAGTCCCACCCATGTCCATGACTATTCCCTTGACGCGGTCGCGGTTCATGGTAAGCACTTCCGACGGCAAAAGGTCATGCGCCGTCAGAACTACATCGCTGTCCAATTCCGCAAGCGAAACTTTTTTAATTGAAAGCAGCCTGCCCAAAAGCCTGCGGGAAACATCGTCAACATCCGCAGCCCTTTCCCTGAAGGCCAAATCCGGCGAAGAGTGCATTTTCTCCATTATAGCCCTGGAAGTATCGTAAACCACCCATTCAATATTTTCCTGGGTTTTTTTTATGCGCCCCTCAATCTGATCCTGAAAATCCACGTCCTCTATCATCATTAATTGAGCGGCGAAAATATCGGCATGGTCTTTGCTCATCTCCCGGACTGCCCGTTCATGAAGGGCTTTTATCTCTTCTGCGGCTTCTGCGGAGGCGGTTTTGAGCCGTTTGAGCTCTCCATCGATTTGATTCTTGCGTATGCTGTTACGCGGGATTTCGGGAAGTTCTTTTTCAAGAAAGAGAAACGCCTTTCCGATAGCTATCCCCGTTGAGGCGGGAACACCAACGAGCTTCTTCATGATCTTTATATTGAAGGATACCCCAAAGGGAGCTATGCTGTCAAATATTAGTTATATGAAGAAAGCTGATCTATTAAAAGCTAATTCCCCGCCGGAGATTCCCGACAGCGCCCCCGACTGCCTTCGTTGCAGGCATTTCAAAATTACCTGGGAGCCCGCATTTCCCCGCGCGTGTATGCTGTTCGGGATAAAATGCCGAAACCTGCCTTCGATAGAAGTGTTTCTTTCCGCCGGCAAGCATTGCTTTTCTTTTCAGCAAAAAGATTTGGCGAAAAACGATGGCTAAGAAATCGATAAGCGAGGTTGTATTAATTCAGCCGCCTTTTGTACAGCTTAACAGCCCATATCCCGCTCCCTATTACTTAAAAAGTTTTCTTGAGGGAAGGGGATTTCATGTAATTATTCTGGATCATTCCATCGCCCTTTTTGAAAGAATTTTTTCCTGCGCCGGTTTAAAAAAAATTTTTGCCGATGCCGCGCTTTTACCTACCGCCGTAATAGCAGGGAAAAGCCAGGAATACAAAGACGAAATTGAAAGGTTTTTGTCCGAAAGGGATCTGTGGTGCGTTTCGATAGATCGCCTCATCGCTTTTCTGCGCCATCGGGATCATGAGTGGGGGCATTTCCTCGCCCTTGCCAACGGCTGCCTCCCCGGCGGCAGGCGCTCTGACGTTTCTATTGCGCAGCGTAGCGGGGAGCTTTCAGCTGACGAAGCCGGGCTTCTTGCGACGAAACTCCTTTCGGATCTGGCGGATTTTATCACCTTTACCCTGGATGAATATTTCAGCCTTATCCGTTACAGGGCGGCAGGGGAGGATAGTTTTCGCACTTTTGCCGCCGTCCAAAAAACCCTTGACGGCTACATCATGAATAACTTTTACCGCCCACTCCTCGAAGAAGAATGGAAAAGGCTGGAGAATACTGGCGTTATAAACGGCGAATTTCTGCTTGGCGTTACCATTCCCTTTCCTGGCTGCCTTTCCGCGGCGCTCGTCTGTGCGGAGTCGGCAAAGAAACACTTTGGCAAATCGGTTCGTACCATCGCGGGCGGCGGGTATGTAAACACGGAATTGCGTTTTCTTGCTTCCGATGAATTTTCAAACTACTTCGATCATATTTCATTTGATAAAGGCTACGCCTCGCTTGTTTCGATTCTGGAAAATATAGAAATTGATGAGACTACAGAAGCTTCTTTTGTAAAGACGACTTTTCCGGATTATTCAGAAGTGGATTTTAGCCGCTACCTTTACCCGGTCGATGACGCCAATCCCATGCACAGGCTCTGGTCCGACGGGCATTGGCTCAAAGCCTATCTTGCCCACGGCTGCTATTGGCATTCCTGCTCTTTTTGCGATGTCACGCTGGATTATATTAAGAACTTTATTCCGGTTGATGTGCCAGCCCTTTTTTCGCACCTAAAAAACCAGGCGGAAAAAACCAGCGTCAGGGGGATTCACTTTTGCGACGAAGCGGCTCCTGTTTCCTCGCTTCTGGAATTTGCCCTGTTAAACCGCGAGGCCGGCCTTCCCTTAAATTTCTGGGGCAACATCCGTTTTGAAAAAAGCTGCGATTCGGACACGGCGAATATCCTAGCGGCGGGAGGGCTGTTGGGTGTTTCGGCGGGCCTTGAGGTCGCCACCGAAAAGGGCTTTAAGCGGCTTGGCAAGGGCATCGATCTTGAAAGCGCTGTGAAGGCTCTGGCCGCTTTTAAGGAAGCAGGGATTCTAACCCACGCCTACCTTATCTACGGTTACTGGGACGAGGATGAACAAGAGCTGATCGATTCCGCCGAAACCCTTAGGCAGCTCTTTGAACAGGAGCTTTTGGACTCCGCTTTTTGGCACAAGTTCATCCTTACCCGCCACTCGCGAATCTACGCCGAAAAAGAGCGCGGCCTTCACCCGCTATTAAAAATGAAGGGTGACTGCCCACAGAACGGAGACCTGTTTGCTCTAAACGATCTTTCTTTTAAGGGGGAAGAGAAATTCGATAAATACAGCGCGGGACTTGAAGCGCTGCTCGATGTGTGGATGTCTGGCGAAACAGAAGCGCCTGTCCGTTCAGCTTTTCCCTTCAAGGTACACACCCCGTCGGTTTCGCCTGATCTTGTCTCCGCCCTTTTGGAAAAATACGCTCGCACTCGGGACAAGGCAAGGTCTTTTAAGCCCGAGAGCGGTAGGGTTTTATTTATAGGCACGATTCCCCGATATGAGGGACGTTCGCTTTTTTGGCGTTGGCGGTTCGCCGATAGAAAGCTAATTTCCGCTGGCGTTGCCGAAGCTGAAGAAATCGCCGCCCTGCTGGAAGCCGCTTCAAAAGGCAAGGGTGTGGACGCAAAAGAGTTTTACGCTTCCCTGGTGCAGATTTCTGGCGAAGATGGCGCAAGGAAAATTTGGAAGCGGCTGAGGGAAAGCGGACTGGCGGTGATTAATGAGCAAAATAACACTGGTGACAGACATCATTCACGCTAACATGATCTCAAAAGAACTCTCACGGAGGCACAAAGTACACGAAGAACACAGAGTTATGAATTTGATTTGTAAATACCGCTGTACATTTAGATCTAGTCACGACTCAAGGACTCGGGAATTGTGGGGAAATTTAAGCTTTCCTCCGTGTCCTCTGTGAGCTTTGTGCCTTTGTGAGAAATATTTGGAGTTAATTTTGTGTATAGTAACTGCCACCATGTGAAGGAGGAAAGACAATGAGTGATAAAATGCTGGCAACTGCCCTGAAAGTTCAACGCAAGGAAATCACTGAGTACCATGTGTATACTCTTCTGGCAGGGCTCTGCAAGGATCCTCATAACGCGGATATTTTAAGAACCGTGGGGGAAGAGGAAAAACGCCATGCCCTGTATTGGCAGGGAAAAACAGGCGTGGATGTAAAGCCTTCACGGTTCAGTGTGTTTTGGAGCGTTCTAAAGGCCCGTGTCCTGGGGCTTACCTTTGCCCTGAAACAGATGGAAAAGAACGAGGGAACTGCGTCCCGAAATTATATGGAACTTGTTAAAAGCTTCCCCGAGGCTGAAGGCATTGCCGGTGAGGAGGCAGCCCATGAAAACAAGCTCCTCAATATGCTGGACGAGGAGCGGCTCCACTATGCCGGTTCCGTTGTGCTGGGGCTGAACGATGCCCTTGTGGAACTTACCGGCTCCCTTGCCGGCTTTACCCTGGCCCTTGGAAGTACCCGGCTTATATCTATTGCCGGGCTTGTTACCGGGGTCTCAGCTTCTTTCTCGATGGCGGCATCGGAGTATTTGTCCTGCAAGGCCGAGAACAACCCCCGTGCGCTCAAATCGGCTTTTTACACTGGCATGGCCTATGTCATTACTGTGGCCCTGCTTATCCTGCCCTACCTACTCCTCGCAAGCAAATTTACAGCCCTTGTCGTTACTCTCGCCGTGGCGGTCTTAATCATTCTGATTTTCAACTATTACCTTGCCGTAGCCAAAGATCTGGATTTTAAACGGCGCTTTTTTGAGATGGCCTTTATAAGCCTCGCGGTTGCGGCCTTGTCATTCGGAGTAGGGTATATGCTAAGCAAAGCGCTGGATGTCTAACCCTGCTTTCGCAGGTACGTCCGGCGTTATTTTGCGATAAACTTTTCCAGATCCGCCAGCGCAGACTCGTATTGGTCAATCAGCCGTTGTATTTGATTTACTACGGTAGATGATAACTTGGAACCTTGATCAAGTTTGGCCTGCATAAAGTTCTGCTCTTTCTTAATCCTGATTTCCAGCTGGGCAATTTGCTCCATTAGCCTTCTATAGGTAGCCGCGTCATCGTTGCCTTCGTTCTGTGTTTTGAGGGAATCCAAAGTCGATTGAAACTGTGAAAAATTCGTTTTTCCCTGAGTTAGCGATTGCTGCGCAGTCTGTTTTACCTGAGCTGATGACTGTGAAGACCCACTTGCCTGTTGGGCGTACACTACCAGACCAGCAAAAAACAGTATGATGGTTAATAAAAGAATCCGTTTCATTTTATAGCCTCCAACTATACAAATAAAGATGGTAAAAACCTCACTATCTATATTTTTATTATCGGATCGTGTTAATAAGCTGTCAAGATAATGTGTTAGTTCATGTAAAATATTACCTAAATTATACTAAGTATACCTGAAGTAGGGTATCCAAATGGGGCTAAGCATGAAAGAAGGAATGGCAGTAACGAGGGACAGGCCCCGCCAGGCCAATAGCTGGATACTTTAACCGTTACCGACGTCGCTTCTGGCTGGATTGAGCTCCGTTCCCTCCTTAATAATGCCCAAAAGTGGGATTTTAAGGCCCTGTTATAAAGAAATGCTTTATTTATATTGCTTAGGGTAAAATAATCCGGTATACTACTATTGAATGATAATAAGGAGCCATGGATAGTAAATATGCCCTCTGCTCAGGAATTGGTTGTTGACGAAGCCAAGGTAAAGAAGGCTGTTCAGTCAGGGATCCCGCTAACAATAACTACTTTTACGCTTCCCCATGAAATTGAAGTCTACATAGAGCAAATTATATCCGTTTTCTTAAAACAGCTTGAACAGGAGAAACTCAGGGACTATATCGTTTACTGCGTCCAGGAATTGGCGGTAAATGCCAAAAAGGCAAATACCAAACGGGTGTACTTTATGGAGCGCGGGTTGGATCTAGCCAACCCTGATGACTACAAAGAGGGGATGTCAGGGTTTAAGGAAAACACCCTGAGCAATATCGCCCATTACCTTCAGCTTCAGAAAGAGAAAGGGCTTTACATCAAACTCATCCTCCAGATAAAAAACAATATAATTTATGTGGAAATCAGAAACAATGTGTCGGTAACAAAAACCGAGCTTATCCGCATCCATGACAAACTTGCCCGTTCCAGGCAATACAATAACCTTGAAGAAGCCATGTCCCAGGTCTTGGATGATTCGGAGGGTGCCGGGCTTGGGCTTGTGATCCTTGTGCTGATGCTTAAAAAAATGGGCCTTGATGAAGACTGCTTCGACATTCTGGGAACCGACAAGGAAACCATCGCCCGCCTGGTTATCCCCCTGGAACAGACCCGCCTTGAGAACCTTACGGCACTCTCCACCACCATTGTAGATAACATTACAAGCCTGCCGCAGTTTCCGGAAAATATCATTTTGGTGCAGAAGCTTATTAACAATCCCAAATCGGAGATGGCCGATATTGCGCGGCAGATCTCAATGGATCCTGCCCTTACGGCAGATCTTTTAAAGATCGTCAATTCCGCCCAATATATGCTTTCCAAGAAAGTGGATAGCATCGCCGACGCAGTTAAGATGGTTGGTATCCGGGGCATTAAAAACCTGCTTTACTCCTACGGTACCCAGAAGATTCTTGGCGATGATACAGCGGATAAAAAGAACCTTTGGGAACATAGCTATAAAACCGCCTTTTTTGCATATAACCTGGTCAAGAATTTCCGCAGGGATCGTAACTTGCTGGACGATGCCTATGTCGGAGGGATACTCCATGACATGGGGAAAATTATTTTCTCCAACGTTCATCCTGATTTGCTAAAAAAGATAAACAGCTTCTGTGCCGAAAGGCACCTGCCTGCTTCTACCTTTGAGGATCTTTCCGCCGGCATGAATCACGCGGAAATCGGTGCCCTTATTGCCGATAAATGGAATTTCCCCGAAGTCCTGGTTGTCAGTATCCGCTATCACCACGATCCGTCTTCGGCTCCGAAAGAATACAGGGATTTGGTGGACACGGTTTACCTTGCCAATATGTTCTGCGAGCTTGAAACCGGCGGGGTTACCTTCGACCAGCTTGAGCCTTCTGTGCTGGAAAATTTCGGCATAACATCGAAAAAGCAGGTGGAAAGCCTGCTGGATAAATTTTCAAGCGGCTTTAAGAAAGAAGCGAGCCAATAGCAAACCTTAATGATTCCTGAAACGAAGACATTAAAAACGAAATTGAAAATTGGGCTATTGTCCCTGCTTCTGTTTTTGCCTGGAACAATCCCGGTTTTTTCCCAAACCCTGCTGGGCAGTGCCGCAGGTGATTTTTACAGCGCTTTCGCCAAACTGGGAATCAATGAGAAACGCTATACCTCCCTTGAAGATTTAAAGCCCTATATGAGCGAAAAAGTTTTTGGCAGGCTTGAAGAAAGCCTTGTTTACAGGGTTGGCTTTATCGGCTTTGCCGCGAATCAATTGGGCGTCATGACAGGTATTACCAGTTCTGTCGGCTTTGCCGAAACCCTTAACGCCCTTACCGGTTTCTTAATGGTAGTTGAAGGAAACGGCGACTTGCAGGAATGGACAATAAAGGAAATCACAGGCCGCTACGAACAGCTCCTTGCCACTTCCTGGCACAATGTAAACCCCTCGCTTTTTACGGTGATGCTGGAGGCGTACTGCTCTTATAAACGCGGGGAATTGTGGAAGTGAATAAACCTTACAATTATTGAACAACATTATAACGTACAAGCCCCCAATGTGTTGCATTTCTTGCAGTACCGCCGGATATTTGTATTGATTGAACATTGGCCGGAATAGTGAGATTAAGTTCAAAGTTGCCGGTCCTGTTATTTTTTGTAAACATATTCCATTCGCCATTTATTATTATGGCAAATGAAGAATAATCTCTTGATGAAATAACAAACGTTTCATTGCTTCCTGCTTTTAATGATCCGGTTACAGGGGATACAAGTTGAGTATTCGGGAGCTGATTGTATGTCATGAATGTATAAGGATATTTAAATGCCCCGTTGCCATAGCCTTTATATGAGGAAGCCGCTTTTATGCTAAATTCTAGGACATTAGGAGCGTAATTCGTTGATAGTTCCAATAACTGATGAACTTTTAACACGGCGTTGTTTTTTGCAGTATCAAATTGATCTTCTGCAAAATAGTACGTATTGTTTTCCTGTACCTTAAAATATGCCCCTTTGAACAGATTAAATTCCTCTTCTGTTATCCTTTTTTCTCTTGGAAGCGTAGTATCCTTAAATAATTGTTCGGCTCTGGGAAGCCAGTCCTGTTCAAAGTCAGCAATGCTAACCTTATCCAGAAGCCGTACTTCATTATTATGTCTTGCGAAAACATATCCCTTATATTCATTACTATCAGGCACGTCAAACTCTAAGGTAACTGTTGTCCCTTTACGGTCAGCCCATGATGCGGCATCTATGTTTTGCTGACGTGGGGTTCTTAGCCTGGAAGATACATATGTATTAGCATTGGACATACCAATATCAAAAGTAAATGTATTATCGATAACATTGTTATATTCTGGTTTATCAGTCTTTAGAGATAAGCCATACTGAAAAAAAATGCCGGCAATATAGGGTTCCCGCATAAAGTCATTAGCGGTTAATGCAGGCGCGTAATATTGATACGCGTCTTCTTCCGGCAGATGGGAATATAAAAATGGCCGCGAGTCGAGAAACAGCCATTCGGTAGAATACTCTTTTATATATGTTTTTTGATCCAAAGACCCAGCGTCCCATGTTACGTCTATGAGATACCACTTGTTGCCAATATTTATAGCGTTCCATGCGTGATCGGTATTGTTTCCTATTTTTCCGGTATAGCCAAAACCTTTTGAGTACCCGTTTATTCCGATTGATTCCATTCCGGCAAGCTTGCACATTTGAATGAACAAATTAGCATAACCTGAACATACCGCCAGTTTCTTTTTCAAGACAGAAATGTAATCCTGTGCTGTAACCCTGCCTGAAAAATACATATTTGCGTCATAGGCAATGTTGTCGCAAATCCAGTCATGCAGGGTCTTTGCCTTAAGGAACTGATCGGAAATGCCATTGGTCAATGAAGCCACGACTGTCGGCAAAGTCGTTTCAGGGTCTCTAAAAACCTTTTCCATCAGGTCTTGGGGTACTCGGCGGACACGGGCTTCCATTTTACCGGTACGGTATTTTCCAATACTATTGTCAAGGGAAGTGTACCGCCTTATGGCGGTGTTTGCCTGTGTAACCAGTTGGCGATCAGCGTCATTCTTTTGTGTATATCCGTATAAAAAAGCGCAATCTCCCCATTTAATAGCTTCAGCGACAAGTTCAGCGTCAGTTTTTGTCGGATCATTTCGGGCGGTTGACGGCCTTGCGGATGTTACCCTTAAACCGTTGTTTGACTGGTTACCACTGTTACTAGCCGGATTATTGTTTGCTTTAGGGCCTGTTCCTGATCCGCTGCTTCCACTGCCCAAAGAGTCCAATGATGAGCATCCGACTAAAACCGTTATAACGGAAAAACCAATAATTAAACCAAGTGCCTTTTTCATGATTTAATCACCCCTTAAATAATTGCTCATTGAATTTTTATGATGAATGATCCAATTGTACTCCTATTATTTAAAATATACAACGATGACATACTCAATAAGTTTGACCGAATAACAGAAAAACACCTCATTGAGCAGCTTTACTTAACTACCATAGCCCGCTTTCCTTCACAAGATTATTTACAGTTCATTAGTTAATAAACTCTGCGTAATATTATGGTTTATTGTAAGTTGCTCCGCCCAGGCGTGCATGACAATTGCGAAAGCGCCGGACACGTTCAGCGAGCCTTTTGCGCCCCAGGTGGGGATGCTGACCCTTCCGAGAGAGGCGTCCGCTACTGCAAGCGCCTTGGGACTCACACCAAGTTCTTCTGAGCCAACGATTAAAACACCCCGTGATGGAAAGCTAAAATCCGCCAGGGGAGTGCCCCCGGTTTCCAGGGCAAAGAATGGCCCCTGGAAAAATGGCAAAGCAGAATCACCATCAAATGGATCATTTGGAAGAAACTCCCAGGGAACAACATCCATACAACCCATCGCGGTACGCAAAGCCCTCTTGTGCAGAGGGCTGGCACAAAGAGGCGAAAGCCAGATCTTCTCAGCACCAAAGGAATCGGCGGCCCTGAACATGGAACCGACATTGAAAGGCGAGCGTATGTCTTCAAGGTACACCTGCATACCTGGAAAAATATGCCGCTTTAAGGGATCCAATGCACCAGTGGGTTCAAAGAAATCCCAGTCGGCTTGATAGCGCCCGGTTTCGGCGAGCAGGATCTGATGGACCGTGTTAAGAACGCGGCGCATTTCCTTATCGTCCGTTCTGTAATCCACAAAATTTCTATGGGCTGTTTTTAGCGCTGCCGAGGCAGCAGTGGGAAAGGCTTCGTCTTCAGAAAGCAATTTCATCAGCTTTTCAAAGTATTCAACTTCACCTGCCTCAAGATGCCCAGAAAAAACAAAGCGCCTTTCCGCATTCCTCACGAGATTCGCCGCTTTTCGCAATCTCTGTGAACGCGGAAGCTGGGTTAGTTTATGCAATGGGATCATAAGCGCTCCATACGTTATAATACGTATAATGTTACTGGGACAAAAATTTTTCAATCAGCCAACCGTAGACTTAGCAAAGGCGCTTTTGGGCAAGTACCTTGTCTTTGGCGATTTGCGGGGCAAAATTGTGGAAACCGAAGCTTACCTTTTCCACGACGACCCCGGCTGCCACGCAAGCAGGGGCCTTACCCCACGTAACGCTCCCATGTTCGGCCCCGCAGGCTATACCTATGTTTACTTTATTTACGGGATGTATTATTGCCTTAACATTGTCGGCGGAAAAACCGGCGAAGGCGAAGCGGTGTTGATCCGCGCCCTGGAACCCATTCAGGGATTAGAGATCATGATGGAAAGGCGAAAAACAAATAAAATAGAAAACCTCTGCAACGGCCCCGGCAAGCTAACCCAGGCCTTCGGTATCACCAAAGAGCACAACAACCAAAGCCTTTTTACCGGGGAGTTGCAGATTCACAACAGCCGTGTAAAACCTGAGATTGGAACCAGCAAGCGGATCGGCTTATCAGCAGGCGGGGAGCTGGAGCTGAGGTTTTTTATTAAGGGAAACAGGTTTGTGTCAAAGGCGGGAAAATAAACCAGCTTTCACAACCTTGGATCCACCGGCTCGCTTTCGAGAGCAAGAACGCCAAATACGCACTCATGGACACGGTGCAGTGGTTCGTTTCTTGTGAAACGTTCAAGCGATTCCATTCCAAGGGCAAATTCGTTAAGCGCCAGATTGCGTTTTTTTACGACAGAACGTTTTTTCAGTCTTTCCAGATTATTACCTAAAGTATATTCGGGGCCGTAAATGATACGCAGGTACTCACGACCACGGCATTTTATAGCGGGCTGTAAAAGCTCTCTGCCCTTGAAAGCGATAAAGTCAAAAGGCTTGACTACCATTCCCTCGCCGCCTGATTGAGTCAGCTCTTCCCACCAATTAACCCCGGCTGCTACGCTGTTTTCGTCAAGCAGGTCAACCAGCAAATAATTGGTTTTCATAAAGACGGGATCATGTCCGGTCATGTATTTGGCAATATATTCCATGTGCTGAATGTGATTTTCACCGTTCCATGTTTTATTTTCGGTGGCAAGAATATGAAACGGCGCGACGCGGTAGTCATCAATGCTTTTAACATCCCAACAATAACGGCGGTAAGCGTCAGTATAAAGTATAAGCACATTATAGCGCGTTGCATTTTTCTCACGCAGTTCTTCCAGGTCAAGGCTTTGATTGGATGACTGCTCCACATCGGGCGTTTTGTCACTCAGTGTGTCAGCTGCATTTTTGATAGCTGTCACCGCTGCCGCAAGCCCATTATGCCCAGCGCAACCTACCGGGGCATACTGAGTTTCCAGAAGCTCCTGCGCTTTTGCCGACCAGGGCATGAGTTCGGAATCAATACAAACCCAGCTTGTATTAAAGTCATTCCAGAAATGCGACTGGGACAGTACTTTTTGAAGCCGCGAAAGGATAGCTTTTTCGGTTTCCTTATCATCAAAGAAATGCCTGCCCGTGCGGGTGTAAATGATGCCAGAACTGTTATCTGCTATGCCGAAACGCTTCGATGCTGTTTCACCGTCCTTACAAAGCACAATGACTGCGCGTGAACCCATGTGCTTCTGTTCGCAAACAACCTTGCCAACGCCGCGCACCTTATAGTAATCAAACGCTTGAACTGGATATTCAAGGTAGTCGGGGGACTTGCTTGTCTCGCAGGGAGACATGGTAGGCGGCAGGTATATAAGCCAGTGAGGATCGGCGGCAAAGCGGCTCATGAGTTCCAGCGCGGCGGTGGAATTTTCAGTGTCAATTTTAATGGAACGGCGCAGCCTGGTATCAAGGTATTTCTGCCCAATAACATCGTCAATGTTCAGCATATCGTCATTATCGAGATCGCGGGGCTTGTTCAAAAATGGCTTTAACGGCACGTAATATTCCTGCTTGGCATTCACCTGTACGATTTCTTTTTCGGGATAACGGTATGCGGTAAGCTTGCCGCCGAACACGCAGCCTGTGTCAATGCATGCGGTATTGTTAAGCAACTGCACTTCCGGAGTGGGGATATGTCCGTATACAACCAAAGCCCTGCCACGGTACTCATTTGCCCAAGGCAGCCGCACCGGCAAGCCGTACTCATCTATTTCTCCGTTGGTATCGCCATAAAGGCAAAATTCCCGCACGCGGCCCGAACCACGCCCCTGGTATTTTTCTTTAAGCCCGGCATGGGCGACAACAAGCTTCCCGTCGTCAAATACATAATGGCTGATTAAGCCGTCGAGAAAATTTTTTACCTTCGCAATAAACTCTTCATCCTGCGTTTCCAGTTCTTTCACAGTTTTATCAAGCCCATGGGAAAGCTGTACATCTGCGCCTTTCAGTTTTCTATGCAGTTTAACATCATGATTGCCGGCTATGCACCACGCATCGCCCGCTTCTACCATGTTCATCACAAGGCGGATAACTGCCACATTTTTGGGTCCCCTGTCGCAGATGTCGCCAAGGAAAACGACTTTGCGGTTTTCAGGATGTTTTGCGTTACAATTCTCAACATCCACCTTATAACCAAGCTCTGATAATAATTCGCATAACTCATCGTAACAACCGTGGATGTCGCCGATGATGTCAAACGGCCCTTTCTCATTTTTTTTGTTATTCCATAATGGAGTACGGATTATTTCGGCGTTTACAGCCTCTTCTTCACTTTCCAGAACATAGACATAACGGAAGCCCTCTTTTTGCAGATGCCTTATGGATCTTTTAAGCTGCTCGGTCTGGCGCGTAATGACATGGGCGCCAAAGTTTCTGTCGGGACGCTTTTCATTGCGGCTTCTGCAGATCCTTTCAGGAATATTAAGAACAATGGCAACGGCAAAGCAATTTTGCTCCCTGGCAAGTTTTAGTACAGGCGCCCGACTTTCCTTATTTACGTTTGTAGCGTCTATGACGGTCAGAAGCCCCAGGTCAAGCCGCTTGTTAGCGACATAAAAAAGCGTCTCAAAAGCCTGCGCGGAAACTTGCTGGTTATTTTCATCGTCCGAGATGAGTCCGCGAAAGTAATCGGAGGAAAGCACTTCGGTAGGTTTGAAGTGGGTTTTTGCAAAGGTAGATTTACCGCTGCCTGAAACGCCTATCAGCGTTACAACGGAGGTTTCAGGAATCTCTATCCGCATAGGGTAAACACTCCCATCTGGGTCGGCGTTCCAAGTGCTTCGTCAGAATCGCCAATTTCGGAAAACCGTACCGAGTAGCCATTTTTCCCGGCGGCATCCTGCGCCCACTTGTGAAACTCGGAGCGGGTCCATTCAAAACGATGATCGCTGTGCCGCAGATCCGTTTCGTCAAGATGTTCATATTTTACATTGTATTCACGGTTTGGCGTGGTAAGAACCACGACAGGAGGTTTAGTAAATTCAAATAACACCCGTTCAAATGCCGTCAGGCGCGGTATGTCCAGATGTTCTACGACTTCAATAACGCAGGCGGCATCATAACCTTTAAAGCGGGAATCTTTATATGTTAGCGAACTTTGGAATAACGAAACGCGTTTTAAAAGGCTTTCACCGGCCTTATCAAGATTTAATTTTTCGGCGGCGTGTTTAAGCGCGTTATGTGAAACATCCGCGCCCGCGATTCGTTCAAACTGCTTTTCCTTTATCAGCAACGCCAAAAGACTTCCCTCTCCGCAGCCGATGTCAATTACGCTTTTCGCCCCGCAGCTTTTTAGCGCCGCAACTACGCTACCAAGGCGCTTGGTGTTGAGGTTTAATTTCTTTTCGGTTGGTTCTTCCGGTGTTTCATCGTTCGAAAGAACATCAGGAGCGTCTTCGGAAACAAGCCGGGCAAAAGCCATATTAACAAGCGGGTGCAAATATTTCAGATAGCGGCTGGTAATGAATTTCTTTTCAGGGTGATTCGGCAGCCATTCATCCGCATGCTGCATTAACTTATCTACTTCTTCTTTACCAAACCAGTAGTGTTTTTGCCTGTCAAATACGGGGACAAGGACATAGACGTGTCTTAGCAGGTCACGCAAACGTACTCTGCCCTTGATGGTCAAGTTCACGTATTTGATTCTATCCCAGGTGGGAAACTTTTCATCTGCATTGAAGACCTGATAGCTTACTTCGTATCCAAGAGGTTCAAAGACCTTGTTCAGCATACCGATATCGCCCCTGCACGGCAGCATGATGACAGCGGCGGTCAGGTCTAACGTGGAGTCTGATAACGATTGACGTTCATCCGCGCGGCCTGACATGGCTGTGCCAAAAACTTTGGAAATCGCCGTGCTTAAAAAAGAAGACGAAACATAGGGCCGATCATTAACATAATCAAACAACCCTCCCCCGCCTGACTCCGCTTTACCACGAGCAAGGTCTATGGGGTCAATGTCCAGAAGAAGAGCCACGGTTGTTCTTTCGTCCGATATTTCAGGATAGAAGACATAAGCGTTACCATGGCTAAGTTCAAACTTTTGTGGGTGGTATGGGTTTTTATAAAGCAGATAGCCGAGTTCAGTTGTATTTTGGCCGGTGTAGGTTATGGTTAAGAGCATTGGATTAATGATAGCAGGAAAAGCGGTATGTGGATATAACTTAATTAGGTAAGTCATAGATGCCCTGTCTTGATTTTTTTATGTTTTCATGGTGATATAATACTGAGTATATTAGCTGACAATGGTTCAAAACCTACCAAGGGAAGCCTTGTGATGGAGAAACAATGGCATTCAATGAAAATACAAGAGTAAAGATACCTGCGATTCTTCATTTGACACGGCTGGGTTATAAATATGTGTCTTTGAAGGATGCTAATTGGGACAAAGATACCAATATATTCACTGAGATTTTTACCAAAAGTATCAACAGAATCAATTCGAATGAAAAATCCCTAAAACTCTCAGTACAAGATAGTGATGATTTTTACCCACCTGATACCAATTACGATGGTATGGTCGCCGAGTCAACTCATCATGCCAAAACAAACCGTAGCAAAAAAGCAATAGATTTCCAAAAACTTGTAGACAACCTTAAAGAACTGCTTGATTATGACGATTTAGGACGGGCGTTTTACAATCGGCTTATATCAGATTCAGGGACAAAACTTATTGATTTTTCTAACTTCAAAAATAATAGTTTTCATGTTTGTACGGAATTGCCATGTAAAAACGGAGATGACGAATTTCGTCCTGATATTACCATTCTTGTTAACGGTATTCCATTGATTTTCATTGAAGTCAAGAAACCAAATAATAAAGATGGTATTCTGGCAGAACGCAATAGAATCAATATGAGGTTCCAAAACAAAAAATTTAAGCGTTTTATCAATGCGACCCAATTAATGATTTTTTCTAATAATATGGAGTATGACGATGAATCTATAGTCCCGATTCAGGGGGCGTTTTACGCCACAATCTCTGCGACAGAAGCGGTTTTTAACTGTTTTCGTGAAGAAGATGAAGAAATATTTAATAAAATTTGCCCTGTGAACGATGAAGTGGAGGATTCAATATTATTGGACAACAACCTTGCGGCAATTAAGAATTCTTCAGAATATATATCAAACAAGGAACCCACAAAACCGACAAACCGGATTATCAGTTCGTTGCTGAATCTGGAAAGGCTTAAATTTATATTAAAATACGGGCTTGTTTATGTTGAAGCCGCCGAAGGCTTGTCAAAACATATTATGCGTTATCCACAAATTTTTGCAACAAAGGCAATTGAGAAAGCCATAGATTCCGGTACAAGAAAGGGCATTATTTGGCATACTCAGGGAAGCGGTAAAACTGCGCTTGCCTTTTTTAATGTGGTATATTTAATATCTTTTTTTCAGAAAAAGAAAATAGTTCCGAAGTTCTACTTCATTGTTGACAGGATTGATTTAATGACTCAGGCAAGGGATGAATTCTCAAACCGTGGCCTTCATGTTATAACAGTCAACGATAAAGTGGAATTTAAGAATAACATAAAAGCTGTTGGCGCTATTAAGAACACCGACGGCAAAAATGAAATAACGGTCGTAAACATTCAAAAATTTTCCGAAGATTCACGTGTTGCCACTCAGAGCGATTATAATATAAACACCCAGCGTATTTATTTTCTTGATGAAGTCCATCGAAGTTATAATCCACATGGCAGTTTCCTTGCAATTTTTTTTTCCAGCGATAAAAACGCGATCTATATCGGATTAACAGGTACGCCTCTGCTTAACAAGAAGTTAAAACCTGTTGATGGCGGAAAATCCATTGAATATAACAGTAAGGATATATTTGGCGATTATATACATAAATATTACTACGATCTTTCAATCAAGGACGGATATACACTCAAGCTCATTCGAGAGGGTATCGAAACAACCTACAAAACACAATTAAAGGAGATTCTTGACAAAATAGAGCTATTACATGGAAGCGCTAACAAACGAATCGTTTATGCACATGATAATTATGTTAATCCTCTTGCTGATTATATCAATCTTTTCAATTTAGCTCTTGAGGAAATAATATTTAGATTTGTCAAAGTTAGCGAAAAAGAATTACAGCTTGGCGTGGTTGACGAATTCAAAAAACAGGTTCAAAAAACGAGGGAAGCCATGCAAGATAATTTTGATCATCAAGAAGCCGTTTATATTTCGCTGTATAAAGAATTGGAGCGTATTTTTAAAAAGAAAAAATTATCTGAAATGTCAACAGAAGACATAAGCGAAAATATTATTCTCTTAAAAAGTATTTATGATCAAATAACCGAACAAAATCGCAGGGATAATCTCTTAAAAGCCAAATACAAGAACGATGCAAAATTTGCAAGGATTTATAAATGGCTCAAAGAAATGTTGAGAGGATTTGTAACGCCATTATTTTGTTCAAATTTTTGCAAGGTTATTTCATTGAAGGACAGAAAATATTTTTATTATTTCATGTTTATTTGGAAGCAACTATACGATAATGGATTGTTTTTTGGCTACGAAGGAAAAATAAGTGGAATCGAAACTTTCTTATTTGATGATTTTGTGAATTATTATAAAATAGCTGTTCCCTCAACTCTGATTCTTAATAAATTCAATAAAACTGTTTCGCCAATTTTTTCGATCATTATTAAAAGCCAGCAAGGAAATACTTACCTAGCCAAGCTGCATGACTTCCTAATCCCGCTTCTGATGAATGGGTAGATAAGGGTGAATATCAGATAATGAGTGATGATAATATTTATTATATTTTACTGAAAAGATTAAATAATGATATATCTGGTTCGTCAGATTTTGAAAAAATAGGTCGAATAATTGCGAAATTTATGTATCCTGAGTATGACTTTAGAATTTCTGAAGGTGGTCAAGGAACAAAGGATAGTGGGTATGATGGTAGAGATCCAATCAGGAGAGCAAAGCTGGCTTGTTCTACAAATAAGAATTATAAGGAAAAAATAAAAAGTGAAGTCGATAAAAGCAAAGAAAATGGAGATTTAGAAATAATATATTTTTCTAATCAAGTAATACCAGGAACTAAAAAAATTAGTATGGAAAAGGAAATATCTGATGAAGGCATAAAGTTATATATCTCTGGAATTGACGAATTATCAAAGAAAATTGAAGAATATTTTAAAAAAAATAATGATGCTGATTTGTATGATTTGCTAAAAGTATCTTCATTAAAAGTCGGTGAAAGTTATAATCGTGGTGATATAAAACCTTTTAATGATATAAATATTGATAAACCCTATAAAAAGAAGGTTGTCATTATTGATAGAAATACATATGGTACTTTCAGTGAAACTATAATAAGTAATAATCCCTTACTAGAATTTTTAATATCGTGCTTATTAATTGACTGTAAATATTCTTTAAAAAATATTAGTATATGCGGAATAGGTTATCTTGGAAAAAGTTTCTTAATGAAAAGCACATTCAATTACCTTATAAAAGAATTTTCTAATAAAAACAACTATATCAAATATAAATTTTTGCCATATATTAAATTCTGTGAATTAAAATACTATTCTAAAGGAACAGTAAAGGATCTTATAAAAAATAATGTCGATCCATTTCTCGTTTTTTTGGATGGCCTTGATGAGCTAAACGAGGCTGGAAAAATTGAATTAAATAATGAAATACATAATATTTTAAGAGTAAATATACATATTAATTTTATTATTTCAGGAAGGAATTCTTCTTTTATTGATTTTGATGTATTTGATAATTCATTTCAGTTAAGCCTTTTAAAATATATTGATTATGATGATACAGAGCTAATGAAGTTAATTGATGAATATAAAAACACGCCAATAGAGGATTTACTATCAATACCAATGTATAGGAATTATGTCATAGAAAAAAAAATACCAAGAAACACAAATATGAATAATCTTTATAGCTTATTAGTTATAGATAATTTTAAAAAAGATAAAAAAAGAAGAGACTATTCAAACAAAATTACATCAAGAATAACTTCAGAAAATATGATCGATGAAATAATGTATAGTGTGTCAGAATTTTGTTATAATTTGTTTATTAATAATAAAAATGTATTTAGTGAAATTGAAATAAAAAATTGTTTTACAAACAACGATAATTTTATATTTATTATATATTCATCAATAATTGATTGTCATGATAATGAGAATATAAGCTTTATTTCTAACTTTTATTTTGAATATTTTGTTGTTAACGCTCTACTGACTAAAGAAACAGAAAATATAATTGAATGTTTCTTTCTTAGAGAAAAAATATATATACCATATATTGATGTTCTTGTATTGTTTCTCAATGTAGCGAAGACAAAATCACCAATAAAATATGAAGCTATTATAAAAGAAATAAAAAAAGATAGTGAGGCTATTATTTTGTTAAGTGAATTTGATTTAATTGAAAAGAGAGAAAGATACAATTACTTTAAAAAAATATTTGAAGAATATAAAAAGAAAAATTTTAGAATTTATTATAGTAGATTTATTCAAACATATGGAACTCTTAAAAATATTGACAATATGGCGCAAAGAATGCAATTATTATTGCCAGATAATTATAAACCAGAAGCAGTAAAATTTCTAAGAAAAGAAATTAATAATTTCTTAAAGCATCCCCAAAAAAGGTATAGCATATCATTTTGTAATGCAGTATGTTTATTATGTTCTTTTATCGGTAATAAATTATGGGCAAAAGAAGAACAGATAATATTAAAAGAATTATCCATTAAATTAATAAAATTTTTTATAAAAAATAATCCTTCAAAAGAATTTAACAAAAATTTGTCAGAAGAATTTATTTTTGATTGGTATCATAATTATAAATGGATTAATGGATGGGATAAAAATAAGTGGGAAAATTTTTATAAAGACATTTCCGGTAATTCTTGTGATTTATTCTCTGAAATATATAATGAAATTGAATTTACAATTAAGTATAATATATTTAGGATCTCTTTTAAAGACAATAGGCCTCTATTATTTCCATTAATTAGATATGTTATCAAAAACAAATTTATAGATAAACATTATATAGAAATTACAATTCCAGAAATACTGAAAGATGATTTTGTAATGCCAATAATTAAAACGGATGATAGGATATTTGAACTAATGCGTCTTCTGAAAGAAATGAATATAGATATTTCAGAAATTATTGATTTGTTGAACTATGCGATTGAAAATAATGTCTACGATCATACAAAAGATTTTTATGAAAATCCAATAAAGTATTTTGAAGAAGTATTATATAATAACATCAATTTAATTGCTGAAAAAGATTTTGATAAATTTTCAAAATATTATTTCTATGTTTATGAACAAGGAGTTAAAAATAGATTATTTTCTGAAAATGAAAAAATTACATTTATTGATCTTGCTGATTACCTTATTAAAGAGATTATTGCTAGAAGATTCCTTAATAGGAATACTGGTACTTTTCTTTATAGGTTAATAAATTTTACAGATCCTAATTGTTCAATTAAATCTTTAAATTTAATAAATGAAAAAATGCCAAAGAGTGTTTATTTAAAGGTGATAGATTGTATATACAAAAATCCAAAACATATTTTACACAGTAATGAATTTATTATAAACAAATATAATTTGTTATTTAAAGAAGAAATAGATAAAGAGGCTGAAAGAGATAAAAGGATTGAAGAAATAAAAAAGAAAATAGAATTGGTAAAAAGCAAGGATCTTCTACTTATGCAAGATATAGATAAAATGATTAATGAAATAAAAGAAATAAATACTTATCTTCTCAGTTCAGAAATTAGTAATAGCGAAGAAACAAAGATTACCAAATTACTATCTTTATATCATGAATCAATTATAAATACAATTATGTGTTTTGAAAATAATTCTGATACACCCATTTTTTCTGAATGTGCTATAAAAATATTAGAGAATTTTTACCAAGATAATATTTTAGACGTTGATATAATAGCAAAAAGGCTTCGAGATTGTTTGTTAAAAAAAGAAAACTTTTATAGTTATTTTTATTATTATTTTATTAAGAGATCACATAGTGCCGATAATGACAACATTATAGAAAAAATGAATGAGGAAAAACTTTTAGTTTCAAAAATTATTGAAAGCATAGACATAGATATAAAAGATAAATTCTTAAATAAACCTATTGACTTTTTTGAAAATAATTATGAGTGGTTAATACCATTTTTCTTTTACTATAAAACGTTGTTAAATAATAAGCGGCCAGTATGGATGAAAGATGAACATGTATTAAAGTTAATTGTCATTCCTGAGCCTACTAGGATTATAAATACAACAATTGGCAATGATCTTACTCTTAACTGGATAATTGAAATGTTTCCGACAATAACTCCTGATCAAATAGTTAAATACGGAATAAAAATAATTGGCAATATAAATAACCCTTTGTCAAGAATGATGATAATAAAATATTTTGTTAATTGCATTCAAGAAATAAATGAAAAAGAGTTAAAGGATAAAATAAATAAATTTATTATATGTAATACAAAATTGCTGTTTGAGGTTACTTCATTTGAGCAGGAATATTCAAGATTTAAATATATTGCAGAATTTTGGAGAGAATGTGAAATAAATTTTATCGATATTGTATTTCCAAAATTTTCTGTGAAAATGGTTATTTCTGCAATAAGAAAAGATAATAAGGACGTTAATTATCAATATCGTAAAGACGTATTATTATATTGCTGTAGGGTAGCAGACAAAAAACAGAAAGTACGAATTATTCGTGACATAGATAGCGATATTAAATATCAAGTACTAAACAATGAAGAAAAAAACGAAATAAAAAGTTTTCTAGCTTCACTTGGAAAAGAAGAGGCAATAAAATATATGATCAGGGCGTACTTACGTGGTAAAGATATACCTAGCAGGTATAGTTATAATAATTATCCCATAGCTTTTATTGAAGTAAATAATGGTATATTAAAGGATTACATAGATTTATTTTTCTATAGTACAGCTAAATCAAGTGAGCGTAGAACTATACTTTACCATATGGCGCAAACAGGAATAAAGCAGCATTTAAATAAAAATAATTTTTATATATTCAAAAAAAGAATGAAAAAAGAAATTAAAAAGCAAACGAAATTATCTAGTTGGAAATCAGAAACATATAATAGTTATTTGTTACAAATGGAGCAATCTATTTTTAGTAATAGTTTAAGTTTAAAATGCTCTCTCTAACATTTGCCTTAAGTAGCTATAAAATTCCGATCAAATTCAGAACATAACTAAGTCAAATGAGGCATGATATTGGTGTATTAGTTTTCACCCCTCTTGCCCTTCTTTTTCACCTGGTATATATGGAATGAGCCCTTTTGCAAACGCTTGCTCTTGTATTTCCAGAGGCATATGACGGATATCAACGATAAATCCGTTTACCTGTACCATCCAAATTATTGGGTTGTCTTCTATGTGTTCCGGTAGCAGCCATTCGGAATGGAAAAAATCAATCTTGAACATTTTCTTTATTTCAGCCGCTTTACCGCTGGCTGTGCTTGAAGAAACGCCAAAAGGGGAGACAAGCTCGTTGGACGTTAAATGAATCTTCTGCGTCTTGTCAAAAATAAAATTGTTAGAGCCTATGGCATACACTATTCCGGCAGCCCATGTATTAGCGCGCCCTGAAAGCAATGGCGATGGACGCTTGCGGCAGAGTTTTTCCAGCAATCCCAGGCATAATCTTCTATAGTCGTCGTTAAGTTTTTTATCGCAGAATTCAGCAATCATTGCGGCAATTTCATTGTATTTACCCTGCATTTCTTTTGGAATTGCCATAATATATCCCCTTTCCAATTCGTGTATCCAGTGTAAAATAAAAACAACAGAGTGAAAAGATCGACATTCGTAACAAATTACCCCACTGTAAACCCTAAAGCCTTATATCCCTTTAGCCGTCTTCCATACATCCTTGCCAACACAGGCACTTTCTCGTCCACATAATCATAAACCTGTATTTCCTTTTTCCCGTAAGAAACGCGATTAAGGCGTCCGGTATATTGAACTAACATTCCCTTCCACGAAAAGGGGAAAACCAGAAACAGGGTATCAAGACTTGGTAAATCAAAACCTTCACCAAGATATTTACCTGTAGCAAGGATAACCTTGTGTTCATTGGAAGGAGTATTTTGAATAGCGTCCATGATTGTTTTAATCTGCTTTTTCCCAAGGCCACCTTTTAACAAAAAAAGCGATGAAACGTGTTCTTTCAAAGCGTCTCTCAGAATATCCAGATGCTCAAGCCGTTCACTTAAAACAAGACATTCACGACCTTCACGATGTGCGTTAAGAATATCCTGAATAATTTGTTTGTTCCTGTCTTCGTTCATGTAGAGATTATGGAATATATCTTGAATCGCGGGAGGTATGTTTGATTCAGTTGGCATAATAAACCCGGTAAGACAAGGAAATACTTTCTGCGAGAACGAAGAAGCACTATTGCGGGTATTGGAGTAGAGTACTTCTCCCAAATTCATCAGGACAATAGGGTGTTGTCCATCTTTTCTAATAACCGTTGCCGAAAGGCCCAGACGATAATAAGCCGGGCATTTTCTTATTATTCGTTCAAAGGAAGCGGCAGAAATGTGATGACACTCATCAACAATGATCTGACCATATTCAGCTACCCAATCTTCAATCTTATCTTTCTTTACAATGCTCTGCATGACCGTGATATCAATAATTCCGGTGCGTACCTTTTTTATACCGCTGTAATAGCCTATATCTTTTTTAGGGATTCCCAAAAACTGATTAATTCGCTCTATCCATTGGTCAGCAAGCAACTTGCGGTGAACCAATATTAACGTATTTACTCTGCGTTCCGCTATTACCCGAAGAGCAACTATAGTCTTACCAAATGCTGTGGAAGCGGAAAGTATTCCCATTTGATTTGCCATGAGTTTCTGAAAAGCCTTGTTTTGATCGCCCCGTAGTTCTCCTGTAAACCGGACATCAATACTTTGTCCGTGATTTTGCTTATTCTGCAATTCAGGTTTTATCTTATAATGCTCAAGGATAGCCAACAAACCGTCCAGACACCCTACCGGTAAGCCGATATACTCAGGAAAAAATTCATAACAGTATAGAATGTGTGGTTTCTCCCAGGTCGAAAGTCTCATTTTTTGAGCCATGTAAAATTCAGGATTAGCGAAAGAGGCAAGCCGCAAAATACGATTACGCAATATCGGCGGGAGACCAGTGTGGCTAACATAAAGCTGGTCTGCAAGCATTATCTCTACTTTCTGAGGTAGCGGTTCATTAATGCTTGGTAAAATAGTTGATTTCTTCTGCCAGGGTTTAGCTTCATCATCCGCTTCTATAGGATCATAGACCACAGGTAAAAGCTCATTATGTTGAATGGCGCTATGGATAATATAATCCAATTTATTTTCATCTATCCGCTTTATTGAAGCGAGGAATGACCATTGATCAGGGTAGGGGGTCATGTTTTCGTCAATAAAAATACTGTGATTTTTTTCTCTCGCAGTTTTTTGTAAAGGAAGAGCGATTAAGTTGCCAAAGCCTCCTTTGGGCATGGTATCCTGGTTTGGGAAAAAACGATCGAATGAACCGAGGCTGATTTCCGGTCTGGTATCCAATGTGCGTGTCATCAAAAATGAACCAAGCTTTCTGGCTTTAACTGCCGGGATTGGCTTATCAAAAAAAAACCATATATGAGCGCCGTTACCTGAACGGGATCGTTCAAGGGAAGCAGGTATTTCTTCCCGTCTGCAGGTATCCATAAATGACCGAGCATCTTCCTGCCATGTTTCTTTGTCAAAATCAATAGCCAGAAAATGGCAGGTTTCATTTAGCAACAAAGGATAAACCCCCATTACAATAGACCCCATTAGATGATTCCTGATCACATCATCGGTTACAGGCTTAAACGATTGTTTTGTACAACTACCGCATTTTATTCTGGGTTTTTCACAGATGCCTCTAACCCATTCATTCCGGCAGACAGGGTGGTAACCTGGTTTTCCGCTTTTCCTGCTTTCAAATCGTGTTGCGTATACATCTTCACGGCCCTTGAACAGTGAACGAAATAAAGCGATTTTGATTTCCGTTGGAGAATAATTGTTTATCTCGATCAGTGATGTCTGGGATGAATCCTTTGAAAGTAGTTTTTGCGTTGTTGCCGCGTCGGCAGTTTGTTTTTCGAGGGCAGCTTGTGCTTCCTCAAGTCTGTGTTTTTTTTCGGCTAACTTTTTCTCTAATTCCGCAATTTCATTTTGTAGAGTTGATAAAGATGCTTCGTCCATATTCTATATTGAAAAAACCTCGCAATAATCAAAACCCGCTGAATACTTCCATCATTGCCCTGCGATTCTTGTAGTGTAATCTGAAATCCGCAACCAGATCTGATGCGGCTTTTTTGCCGCCCTTAATCCTGGTCATTTTCTTCAGTAATGAGAGTATGCGTTCATAGAATGATCTTCCGGTATTATTGTCAGCATATGATATTAAAACTTTTTTAAACATCTCCAGGGTTTTTTCAGGGTAATTTTGTGCAAATACCTTATAATATCTTTCAAGGTCATCAATAAAAAGATACTTTTCAACATAATTCAAGAGACGCTCAATTTCATTTTCCGCAACCAGAAGTTCTGCTGCAGAATGACTGAAATATTTCCCGCCATTGTAATGCAGGAAAAGTTTCTCCCGTTCATCAGCCCATTCGGCTGAACTGAAGGATGCTTTGTAAATTTGATAGTGTTCTTTTTTAAAATGATTCTCAATAAACCTGTATGACAGCTTTCGAACAGAGGGTATATCTTTTTCTTTTAGAGCGATATCCAGGAGCAGTCCGAGCCATGTGCTGTCAAAATACTTTTCCGGGTCTTTCCCTTGAGCACTAATAAAATCGTTAATGAGTTTTTTCGCTGTCTTATAGTTCTGTTTTTCGATCTTTCGCTTTACTACCTTCAGGCGGAAAGATTCTATCTGCATATTTTCTTTGATAAGATCCCAGGCTTTTTTCTTCTCCCCGAGGCGTAGGTATAATTTGATTTTCCTCCGCAGAATGGTTTCTGCTTCATGAGAACTCTTATCATTTACATCAGCAAGTAATTTATCTTGCAGGGCGATGAATGCGTCGGGATCAACCGTTACCGCAAGATTCCCCAATAGGCGCTGAAAGCAGTCATAGAAATCAGTTTCTTCATATTTTTTCTTATTCATTTCCGCCAGGCAGTAGTTGAACAATTCTTTTTTATCGATGTGTTCTGTCGTATCATTCATAATATCAAAAGGAACAGATTGGTACTCCAGAGAAAAAACCATGGAAGCATCTTTTCCGATGTTATATAGCCACTGAGAGTATTCCTCAATAATGGCTTTGCAGATGAGTATCGCTTCATTGTATTGCTTTGATCGTACATAGTCTCTGGCTTTACCAATCCATTGGTCCAAAGCATCAATATTGAGATATTCTTCAGAATAATAATCATCCTCATCAAGGGGGACAGCCGCGAGGGTTGTCCGTATAAGCTTTGAGTATCTATTGCCTATGGCGTTTCCTGCGTTCGCCGAGAATTCGAGCAGAATGGCATTGTTAAGTTCGGTATTATATTTTGCCTGATTGATGATAAATCCACGAAGCTTTTCTACGGAGACATTTCCGAGTAAATCTTCAAGCCGCACTCCATCGGAATTATCTTCCTTATCGTCTGCATCTATTTTTTTTGCAATGGCTTCCTCGATCATATGAATGTGCTTGCAAGGGGAATAATCGCTGGGACAGGAACAGGAATATTTGACTGTCTTCTTCCCATCAGTAGTAATTTTTATAGTGTAAACACCGTAATTGCCCTGATACTTCGCTTTCCACTGGTTTTCCGCAGTTTTACGAAGATCAATAATACCTGTACCATACATGAATAGAGTATATATAAAAATCGAAAGGAATAATAGTTATCGCCTCTTCCCCACCACCAGCGAAAAGAGATAAAACAACAACGCCAATGCGAATGGCAAACCCAAAAGCGCTGTGGCGCTCAGGCTGCCAAAATTCTGCAAACTAAATCCAAGACGCTCTGCCAGGGTAAAAACAAGGGAAGCAAGCACGACTCCCCAGACATTTCTGAAACCCAGGTATACCGCCGCCAACGCGATCCAACCTCTTCCAGCTATTCCGCCGGGGGCGTAAGATCCGGCGCGGAAAGTCAAGGCCGCTCCTGCAAGAGCGGCGAGGAAAGCCGCCAGAGCCCAGGTGCCTTCGCGGTATAGCCCGCTGTGGATGCCTCTTTCCTCTGCGGCCTCATACGAAAGGCCTACTGCCTTGAGCCTGAAACCGGCAACAGTTTTTTTTAGCCCTATTGCCAGAATTAACGCACAAGCCCAGGCGGTATATGTGAATGGGCTATTCCCTGAGATGATCTTTCCTATAACAGGAATACTGTCAATTAAAGGTATACGCACAGGCTGCGGAATTTTTATTGCGGGATTTTGTAAAACTCCCTTGGTTCCAAACCAGACCGCTGAAAGCGAGGTGGTGATTCCCGATGCAGCAAGGTTCAGGGCAAGCCCCGCGATAAAAGGGTTTGCCCCGCTGACTCTGACAAAGCGGGCTAAAGCCCAACCGACGAGAGTGGCGAGAGCGGCGCTTAGCAATGTCCCAAAAAATACCGAGCCTGTCCAGCTGGCAAAAATCCAGGAGAAGAAAGAACCGATCACCATGAAGCCTTCGATAAAAACTGCCAGCGCTCCGGAAAGATCCGAGAGAAGAGCGCCAAGGCTCGCCATCATGAGCGGGGCTGCGCTGTTAAGAAGTCCTTCAATCATGGCTTTTCCGCATAACTGCCGAAACGGCAAGGCGTTCCCAAAGGGGAGTAAAACGCACAGTCGCAAAAAGCAGAACCGCCGCTTGAATGAGCGAAGAGGTTTCGATGTTAAGCCCGGCGGCAAGCAGCGCAAAATCGGAGCCTGACTTGAGCCAGCCGAATACCAAAGCGGCGGGTATCAGAGCAAGGGGCCTGTTCCCCGCGACAAGCGCCACCGCGATGGCGCTCCAGCCGAGGCCGCCTGAGAAACCCGCGTGGCAGCGGCCGTAAGTTCCCGCGACCGCAAAAAATCCCGCCAGGGCCGACAAGGCTCCCGACGCGGCCATAACAGGCGTCCACACCTGCTTGCTTTCAAAGCCACCGTAAAAAGCAAAGTCGGGGACAGCGCCGGATATCCTGAAGCGGTATCCCCAGACAGTTTTATTGATGAAGATATGCCCGGAGAAAATCAAAAGCAGGGCGAAGACAAGTGAAACTGAAAGGTTCGAAGGAGGCAACAACCGCGCAAGAATCAGGTTCTTCGGAAATGGCGGAAGTGCCAATAGATTCCCGGTGGAATCCCGCCAGGGCCCTCTAATCAGGTAGTCGGCCAGGGGAATGAGGGCGGAAGAAAATAAAAAGGAAGTGATGAGTTCGTTCATGTCCAGGTGTTTTTTTAATAACCCGGAAATACCACCCATAATGCTGCCAGCCAGCATAGCGGCTAACGCGGCGAGCAGTAGCAGCAAAGCAGGCGGAAGAGGCGATCGCGTAAGCAAAACTACTGAAGCGGTCAAGCCGCCTATGTATATCTGCCCCTCTCCCCCAAGGTTGAAGGTTCCCCCGCGCAACGCGATTGCCGCGCCCAGCGAAGCTGTTAAGAGCAGGGCAATTCCATCCAGGGTATTGCCGAAAAACCAGGGGGAAGACCATGGCCCCAGGAAAAAAGCCGTTAAGGTTTTTTGTGGGTTTGCAGAATTAAAAAAGATAAGTATCACTGTTAATAAAAGCGCCGATCCCATGGCAATGACAGGGCTGAGAAGCGGCGATGCGATGATTTTTAGTAGGGGCTTTTTAAGCTTCATCTTCGCCCCATATTATTAAAATTCCGTCTTTAAGCGCCATTATTTCATCGGTAAAAAATTTGAGCTCTTCGGCGTCTGAAGAAAAAACCAGCACTGCCCTGCCCCCTCTGGCATATTCCCTGAGCGCGTCGGTAAGGGCAGCGCGGTTAATTTGATCCAGGGCGCTTCCGGGTTCGGTCAAAACAAGCAGGGACGCATCTTCCGCGAATTCCCGCTGCAAAAGAATGCGCTGTACCATGCCGCCTGAAAAAGAAGCCGATTTGTCCTCTACCGAGCGCATAACGCCTGAACAATTCATGATTTTCCCACACCAGGCTTTCAGATAAGCCATGTTTAAAAAAATCCCAAACCGCTCTCTCCGGTAAGCGTGAATAATCAGACTATCGAACAATGGGAGTTCTCGTGCCAGGTTACTGCCAAGCCGATCAGCGCCAAGGTAAGCCCCTCCTGCGTTGCGGAAAGCGCGGACACCCTTACCAGTAATGTCATGACCGTTAAGCGCTATTGAACCGCTGCTGTGATTCATGTTTTTATCGCCAATTTTAAGAAAACCAGTTATCGCGTGTTCCAGGGTTTCATAACCGCCGTCACGGTTCCCGGTTATGCCAATGATCATTCCAGGCGTTAGGCGCAAGTTTACGTTTTTTATTGCAGGTAATCCAGGAGGTTCAAGATGAAGGTTTTTAATAATAAGTATCGGCGTTTCATTAGTAGTCTGTTCTGAACTCTTTTTTTGCTCCATAGAATTTTCTGTTATATCTGCGCCAAAAATCTCCCTTCTAAGCTCTTCCGCAGATAGTCCGGAAGTTTTGTGGGTCTCCTGGGCTACGCCGTGGCGAATGACCGTGATTCTGTTAGAAATTGCCAGAGCCTCCTTTAACTTATGCGTAATGAAAATGATCCCCCGGCCTTCGCTGCAAAGTCGCTTAAAAAGCTGAAAGAGGCTTTCGGTTTCTTCCGCAGAGAGAACGGTGGTGGGTTCATCAAAAATGAACCAATTAACATCGCGAAGAAGCAACGCGAGAATCGCGGCTTTTTGCCGCTGGCCAACGGTGATGGATTCAGCAGGGGAGTCCAATGGAAGATTAATATGCCACTGGCCCGCTTTTTCTTCAACTGTTTTTTTTGACAGCCCGGAATCGAATAACAGTCGGCCTTTCCTTTCCGAACCCAAAATGCAATTTTCCCATACCTTTAAACCTTTTATGAAACCTGGGTGTTGGCGTACCATGCCAATCCCGCAGGCAAGGGCGTCAGCCGGTGAAAGAAAACGGCACTCCTTACTGTCTATAAAAATGCTCCCCGCCGATTGGGGAAAAAACCCGGCCAGAATGTGCATCAATGTGGACTTCCCGCTTCCGTTCTCTCCCAAAAGCGCGTGGATCTCCCCAGCTCTTAAAATGAAATTTACATCCTCCAGAGCCATCACTCCGTTGACGGGAAAATATTTACTGATGTTTTTTAGTTCAAGCAAACTTTTATCTCATTCAGGTTTTCAGTCGAGGTTTAAACCGCCGGAACGAAGCCGGGAAACCAGCTGCGCCTGTTTATCACGAATCGCCTGGCTGACCGCAGCGATGTAAAGAGGATCGTCCTCCACAAAATCAATAAAGCCATCGGCAGTTCCCGCTACCTCGGCTTTGCCGAAGGGGAGCTCTCCTTTCAGGTAGAGCATGGTTTTTTCGTAAGCGGCTTTATCCTGCCTGAGAATTGCGCTGCCTATAATTGTACCGGGCCGAATCGAGTAGCCGTTTGTATCAAACCAGACCACCTTTGCCCCCGCCTCGAAAGCCGCCTGGACAGCTCCCTGCCCCGCACCGCCTGCGATGGGAAGCAGCACTGTTGCCCCAGAGCGAATCATTCCGGCAGCAAGCTCGGCGCCTTTAGCAGCGTCAAACCAATTGCCAACTACACGGAAATCTACGTTAAAGGCTGGGTCAACCGCCCTGGCACCTTCAAGATATCCAGGCAGGATTATGTTGTTCATAACTGGATATTCCTGCGCCGCCAATAGGCCGATAGTTTTCGCACCCCCCTGGCTATTCTCAAGCGAAACAAGGGCGGCGATGTGTCCGGCCATGTAAGCCTGTTCCCGCTGGTTATAGCGGAAGGTGTAGACGCTTGGATTTCCGGCAAGCTCTCCGTCCAAAAGAAGGAATTTCTGATTTGGAAATTTTTGCAATATAGAAGAGACAATTACCGGCATTGACGGGTTTGAAGTAACAATTAGGTCATAGGACTGCGAAGCTGCCAGGGTAGTTATCGAGGTTTCCCATTCAGCCTGGTTAACTCCGCCTTCAATAACCATAACCTCGGCAGTCCGCTTTCCGGAGGCGCTATATTCATCCGCCGCTTTTCTTGTTCCCTCCGCAAGCATTTCATAAATCGCGCTTCCTGCCATAACTCCTGGAATGAAAACAGCGATAGAAACGCCGCTCTCGGATGGCTTTGCCTGCTCTGCCTTTTTGCATCCCGCCAACAACGCCATTGCCAAAAAGAAAACTCCGAAATATTTCATAAACCCTCCTGACGATTTTCAAGGCAAAAAAAATCCTGGCTTAAAGCACTGTCCGCCTTAATCCAGGGTTTGTATAAAAAGAAAATGTCCGCTACCAACGCTAGAGAATTTTCTTCCATCCGGACTATACCGTCGGCGCCGGAATTTCACCGGTTCAGTTTACGCTCCTCCCATAACGGATGGAAGCGCAAAGTCGCGGGCTATACCGCCGGTAGGGAATTACACCCAACCCTGAAAATGCTGCTAACACGATACGATTTTTTTTGGAATTAGTCAAGGTGGCTGGAGCAAAGAAATATAGTGACATTTATCCTATAGTGGTATGGAGAAGTTGCTCAAAAAGAAATTTATTGAAATTCACATGTTCAAAAATTAACTTTTTGTAGGTCTGGGAAAGATAACTATAAATCCGTATGAATATCATTCTTCAGAACTATATTTCATTCATTATCCTTGTTTTGTCATTAGCTCACAAATTGCAATTATGAAATTTGTGTGAAAAAAGCTTGAAATCTATCATGGTATCTTTCCATCGCCCAAGACCCTGATCTTTTGGTATATGGAAGGAAATATCTTCTGTTGTTAGTATAGCAAGTTTTTGATACACATCGCTTAATAACCAAAAGTGAAAAAGATAATGCTTAGACTCAATAGCTGTATCCCATTCGTTGCGAGTTATAGAAGCAGTTGCTGTATCTATAGATCTTTCAGAAGTCTTAACTTCTATCGCTAATCTAACTGTACTCCCTTCTTCTAAAAATGAAAGCACATCATATCCAGCAAGGTTACTTTCTATAGACTTCCAAATAGGCATAATCTGTGTACGCATTTTTTCATATTTTATAGTTAATTTCTCGCCGATTCGACCAATACTTAAAGATGATAATACTTGATTATTTCTAACCATTTGGGATTGTTGATCCCACCATAAGACTACATCATCAGATGGAGGACTTATTAAAAGCTCAGCACTTTGAAAGCAAGCAAGGACATCTGCTGGCATATATGCAATACATTCTTTTCGTCCCCTAGGAATTAGAGATATCCAGGAATCTGATGCATGCACAATAAAATCGCTAATCATTTGCCTTTTTACTATATGGTCAAATTTTAATGCATATTTTTTCCCTTTCTCTGATAATACACTATTACCTTGTTCAATTATTACCCATTTACATGCACACATAGTACTAATTACATCATCCGCTTTTGTCCCATCAATGCTAGTACTTTTCCCCACAAATGGCAGTAAATCGTAGTTATTATGTTCATATGCTCTTCTTAATAATATATGAGAGGAGGCTAAAATCCCTGGTGATAACCTAATCATTAATATCACCAGATAAATGAGTAATGATAGCATCTGCATCTTTTTCTTCTATCCCCATCGCACTCAACTCATCATCATCCTCGTAGGCATATTCATCTGCATTTATTTTTAGTGAATTATCATTCAGTATTTCTGCCATTCGCGCCACTTTATTTATTAATCTTTCGTTGATAACCTCGTCAATAGTATTTTTACATTCTATTATTTCAATATTCGTTTTCGTATCAGGGAGTAATCCAATACGATGTATTCTATCTACTGATTGTAAAAAATGTGCTGCATTAAAAGATCTATCCACATAAATTGCTGTATGGCATACTTTATGAAGGCTTATTCCTTCAGAAGCCGCTGCGGGATTTGCGACTAAAACCATAGCATTTTCGTCATCATGGAATTTTTTAATTTTAAATTCTCTTGTATCAGCTTCTGTATCATCTCCAGCATCTACTCCCCCATGAATATAATCAGCGCCAATATCCTCTAAACGCATTGCTATTAACTCAACGTTTTTTACAAAAGAAGTCCAAATAATTGATTTCTCTCCATTTTGTGCAAGTTGCCTAGCCCGTCTACAAGCATAATCAACTTTGATACTTCCTCCGTCGATCAATATTTGACTCAATTCATTTGAAAAGGCATTTGCCACATCTTGTGCTAATAAAGCCGGGTTTGATACAAATTGCATTAATTTTATTATGCTTTTACCTATCTTACGTAAATTAGCTCTTGAAAAACGAGAAATACCTTTCAACTGACGCGCTGTTTCAGATTTCAATAAACTATAGAATTCTCGTTGCGAAGCTGTTAAAGAAACATAAATAAATTTTTTGTATGTCGGCGGTAGATTTAATTCAGATTTTGTTGTTCTCACATAAATAGGCTGTATCAGGTCTACAGCAGGTTTATTTCTTAAATCTAACTCTGGATAAAGGAATCGTATTTGCGAATCTAGATCAGTATCAGATTGGGGCATCGGGGTACCAGACATAATTAATTTTTTCGTTGGCAAAAATGATAATTTTAGTATAGGATCAACCGTCTTTTTACCAACTCCCCCCTTGATGCGGTGACTTTCATCAAGAAACATAAAAACAGATGAAGAACTTAAATATTCAATCATTAAATCAGTAATTAATGAAAATTGTTTATACGCTATGATCGTAAACCTTGGATTATATTTTAGGATATTTCTTATATTGTCATATCCTCCTGTCAAGCGTTGAAATTTATCATCAATATCACTGCATTCAGTTAATTGTTCGTCCCAAGCTGGAAACGCATTCTTAGGTGCGACAACTAACAATTTATCATCATCATTTGCATAAAAAAAATAATAAGCCAATGCTTCAGTAGTTTTTCCCGCTCCTGGTACAGAAAACGTAGCAGCAGCTGGAAAAGAAGTGAGCTTACTAATATTTCTAAGCTGTTGAGGAGTTAATGATCTTTTAAAACCTTTGTCTTTTAAACGTTTTATTATTGTTGCTTCATCTGTCGGAGCTTGTTTTATTGCTGTTGAATAGCTGGACTTACTATTTAACTGTAATTGTCTTTTTGCCTCATCAGTAAGTATGATCTCAAAATTATATATCTTTGCCAGATTTGCTAAATCATTTTTTAAATTCAAAAAAACATGCCATGACATAAGTAAAGTATCTTGGCGCTCGTCATTAACAGGAAAAACATCTTTGATTATTCTATAAATGGTTTCCCAATGTGCACTATTTCTATTGGATGTTTTGATGAGGGAGCTTGCTGGATATTTGAAATCAATTATTATTTTCATGTATTACCAACCATTCTTTTATTTCTGACACCTTTTTTTCTATTGAATCTAGAATATTCATTAAGCCTGTAGTTAAAACAGAATCATCTATTGCATTAATTGCATTCTCCAGTGATGAATTTGCTTTTCTCACTTGATCAATTAAGTAATTAGCACTTTTCTTTTCTCGCTCTTTCACTTTTTCACTAGCAATGACTTGTTCTGAAATTTCCACTACTTTTTTTTGTGTTTCTTTAGAAGTATTGACCAATGAACGTGCTATCGCTACTAAGTCATTTGGTGTTTCAAACGGTTCTTCTGACAGTAAATCAGCATCACCCAATTGTTGCGTATTATTTGTTATCTCTGGTATTTCATCGCTAATAGTTTTTACAATAGACTTTAGATATCGCCGAATTTCTGGAATTTTTCCATACAATCTTCCTTCGACACCTTCATCTCCTTTTGATGTTGTGATATATGCATATGTAATGGATTCAAGCAAGGATTTATCCACAGTGTCTGTTAAATTTTTCCTGCTTTTCACAAATTCCCTAAATGCATAATCATCTTTATCAAGCTTGCTCCATTGTCTATCCCAATTATTACGTTTCAGGTACTCAGCTGCATAAAAAAGCATATCTATTCTTTCATCAATTTCATTAGGTTTGAGATGATAAAATTTGGCGATATCCTTTATACTTTCTCCACGCTCATCTTTTCGTTTCTTCATATCTTTTGCTTCAGCATGCCATAAGTAATCTGCCTTGATATCTGGAGCTATTTGCAATTCTGCTTCTAATTCTTCAATTGCTTTTTCATCAGCCTCAGGTAATATAGCAACTTTGACGTATTCAAAATGCTTATATATTCTTTTATCTTCAAAAAATAAAGTCCGCCAACAACTCAAGCGTCTATTACCATTTACTACAAATCCTTTGTTTGTGATAATGAGCGGTGTAGTTTGTTTATTATTTGTATCCCTAAAAGTGGCTAAAATATCTCTCAATCCACTCAACTTCATTAACAATTCGTGTTGAACCGATTGTGCTTCGGGAGAATTATTATCCCGGCTGAAAAAATCATCAGGTAATTCTGGATACTTTACCAAATATTCATCTTGTAATGATAACGTCCTTATATTTTCTAATCTATACATGGGTAGCCCAATCGGAACACTTATTATTGGGAAACGACCCTCACTATTCATAAACTTCTCTTCGTGTATAGGTTGGCTTGGCGATCTATAATATTCATCAAGGCGTCTTTGCAAAGCTTCTTCTCGTTCTATTGGATCATATATAAAATCAATAAAATCATTGTTGATTAATATTCCGCTCATTTGTTTCTCCTAATATCAAAAAGTAAAAACACTTATCACTAACTATAGTGGCTTAATCGTTTTAATTCTTCTTCCCTTGCAGCAATGAATTCTATAGGTAGCTTAGCGACTTTTGATGTTATGTCTGGCATCATTATTGGCTTATCTTCTCTATAATTCATTGTACCCTTAATCGCTTCACATATCCTCGTTTTAGCTATTTGATAATATTCATCTTTTTGTTCGGCACCGATAAACCTGCGACTTTCCAATAACGCAGCAATTCCACTTGTACCTGAACCCATAAATGGATCCAATACAACTCCGCCTTCATTTGTTAATGCTTTAATCAATCTTTGAGGGATAACTACTGGGAATTGACAAGGATGCCCTGTTTTTTCAACATGGTTAGCTTTTACATTTGGTATATCCCATACATCAGATGGATTTTTCCCTAATGGATTCCCGCTTAAATTACCTTTGTTTGGCCCTTTAAAATATCTTTTACCTGGATATTTTTGAGGGACACGAACATCATCTAAATTAAAAGAGAAATTCTCTCCTTTTGTGAACCAAAGAATAACTTCATGTCTTCCGCTAAACCGTTTTGTACTATTTAATCCATGTCCAAATGTCCAAATGATTCGATTACGGAGTATGAAAGTGTTATGGGTATCTGTATTCAGCTGTTTGGTTATTAAATCATATATGATGTAATCTAACGGGATCGTAATAGAGTTTTTTACATGGTAACCGATTTGCCAACAAAGACTCCCACCATCTTTAATTACGCGGAATATCTCGGGAAATAATTGCTTGTGTTGATCAATAAAAGCAGCGATATCATCTTTCGGCTTTTCATAACTTTTCCCCATACAGTATGGGGGCGATGTTACAACTAAATCAACAAATGAGTCCGGCATTTTTTTTATAAGGGAAAAACAATCCCCTTGAAAAAGTGTTATCTCATTGTTTGTAGAAAAGTCTTTACAGATAGTTTTTTTAGGCATTTTAGTCATCATGTTTTACACCGCTCCCTTTTCACGCTTCACACCAATTAATTGCACAGCAAACACCAGCCCAATTAAAACAAACCCGATAATGTCGGTAATGTAACCAGGATCAATAGCCATTAAGCCGCCGACGACTGCGACAAGGCGCAGGGGGATGGGAACCTTTTTCAACATGAAGCCTTCAATTCCGGCGGCTAAACCAAACATCCCGACAAAAGAGGTTATTATTATCTGGATTACGTTTAAGGGAGAAGCACCGACCCACAACATCGTCGGATTGAAAACGAAAATGTAGGGAATAATAAAGGCGGTGATGGCGAGGCGGCTGGCAGTAAGGCCGGTCTTGATTGGATCGCTCTTGGCGATTGCAGAGCCAGCGTAAGCTGCCAGGGCAACAGGCGGGGTGATGTCCGCGATGATACCAAAGTAAAAGACAAACATATGAGCTGCAATCATTGGAACCACAATTCCCAGTTCCCTTCCTGTTCGTAAAACCATTGGGGCGGTAATTGTAGCCATGATCACGTAGTTAGCGGTGGTGGGGACTCCCATTCCCAGAATCAGGCAGGCTATCATTGTAATAAACAAAGCTGCCAAAAGGCTTGTACCTGTGGAAACAAAGAAGGGGTTATTGACAACCCGAATCAACGCGCCGATGAGCGTTTGCCCAATTCCTGTCAGGGTCACAATGCCGACTATGATGCCCGCGATGGCGCATGCAATAGCAACACCGATGGTGTTGCGAGAGCCGCCGGCGAGGGCTTCCACAAGAGTCGCTCCGGTAAAGCGGGTTTCTTTTCTGACAAAACTAATTAAGAAAGCCGCGAGAATGCCGAAACAGGCGGCAAAAGCGGGGGTAAAGCCGAGTGTCATCATGCCTATAAGAACAATTATTGGAATGAATAAAAAGCCTTTCGTTATTAATAAGTGCCCGAAATGTGGTATTGATTCTTTCGGAATCCCCCTTAAGCCGAGTTTCTTCGCTTCGAAATGCACCATCAGGAAGATTCCGGTAAAGTAAAGCACAGCGGGTAAAATGGCAGCTACCGCAATCGTTGCGTATGGGGTGCCGGTTAATTCCGCCATAAGGAAAGCGGCAGCTCCCATTATTGGAGGCATTATTTGTCCGCCGGTGGAAGCCGAAGCTTCAACCGCTGCGGCAAACTCAGGCTTGTATCCGGTTCGCTTCATGGTCGGGATGGTAACGCTGCCTGAGCCAACGGTGTTGGCTACCGAGCTTCCGGAGATCATCCCGAAAAGGGCGCTGGCAATTACCGCCACTTTGGCTGGGCCGCCTGCAGTGAACCCGGCTACCGAATTGGCAAGATCTATAAAGAAATTCGCTATTCCTGATTTTTCCAAAAAAGCCGCCAGGAAAATAAACAGTACTATAAAAGTTGAACAAACTCCTATGGGAGTGCCAATGACCCCTTCGGTTGTGTAAAAAAGCTGGTAAACTATCCGGCGCAAGGAATAGCCGCTCAAAAAGGCATAGGCGATAAAGCCCCCGGCGACAACCAGAATGGGAAGCCCCACAACCCGGCGGCATAGTTCTGCCAGGATAATAATGCCAATGATACCCACAGTAATATCCATGGGCGTCAACTTGGTCGCCCTTTCAACAATCGCGCGGAAATTGACCACATAATAGAAGAAAGCAATGGCTCCAAGGCAGCCTAAAACTATGTCATACCAGGCAATATGGTTTTCCCGTTTCGTCATACTTTTGCGTAGTGGGTAAAGCAGATAGCCCAAAAATATAAGGCTTCCTACAAAAACGCACCTTCTTACCTGTTCGGGAAGGTTCCCGATTAAGGTAACCCAAAAAGTGTAGGCGGCGAACAGGACTAGAAGCCCTGTAACGACGTAAAAGCGGACGCCGGAAAAACGGCGCACATTGGATTCCCGGTCAAACTTGGCGAGAAGTTCATCCGTTTCTTTTTGACTTAGCGCTTCATCCTGATTGGCCATTTTACTTCTCCCCTTATTTTATCAAGTGTATGTTAATGTGGGCGTTTCTTCCGCAGAGCTGCCTTAAGCTAATAGTTTCGCCATTGATAAAAAGCAAATGATCCGAAACAGTTCCCACGATATAGTTAAGCTCATTATCCTTAAAGGTAGTTGTATAGCCGCTTATAACCATTGCGTCCCCATCGCGGCTAAAGGTTAAACCCCCATCCAAATCGCTTTTCATTCCGGCGCCAAAAGAAAAAAAGCGCACTGCCCTGAGCCGGATCACTCCGTTTTCAGCTCCGTAAAACTCACGCACGGGGCTTTGATTCACCGAATGAATAAATTCAATGGAAAATTCCCCGTTTTCTTCCAGCGGCCATCTGCCGTAAACCTTGCCGGACTCGGAGTCCCGTATTTCTAAAACTTGCCCGCCGCGTACACTCTGGCGGCTTTGGCAAGAAACAATAAAAAGCGCCACGGCGGCAATTACCGGAGTAATTAGAAATAAACCGCGCCGCCGTGGCAGCTTCGTTAACATGGTACCCTTATGTAATTACTTTATAGCCCCGACTTCCTTGAAATACTTTAACGCACCAGGGTGGAAAGGAACCGGAATGCCATCAACGGCATAGGCAAGGGTAAGTTCTTTGCCCTTGGCGTGGGCCAATTCAATCTGGGCCTTGCTTTCAAATAAAGCCTTGGTAATGGTATAAACCGTATTTTCAGAAAGCTTGGAAGAAACAATGAAAGTCGCTTTTATCGCAACGGTTTTTACAGCGGCGTTCATTCCCCTGTAGGTGGCGGCAGGTATCGCGTACTGGGTGTAGGACGGATACTTGGCTTTAAGCTGAGCGGCGTGGGCATCGTCAATTTCCACAAGCACGATATCCCTGTTGGCGGCCAGATCGGTAATGCCTGCGGCAGGAGCGCCACTGGTGAAAAAGAAAGCGTCGATCTTGTTGTCCCTCAGGGCGTCAGCAGATGGGCCGACACCAAGGTTCTGTACTGTAATGTCGCTATAGCTAAGGCCATAGGCGTCCAGTATATGCCGGGCGTTAATTTCGGTACCGCTTCCCACATCCCCAACCGACACATTTTTACCTTTAAGATCCGCGACAGTTTTAATGCCGGAAGAAGCGCCTGCCACAACCTGACACACTTCCGCGTAGACGGCTGCCATAGCGTTAAAGGTGCTGTATTTTGTACCGTTGAAACTTTCCAGCCCCCGCCACGCATAGTCCATTGTGTCATTCTGAACAATCGCCATTTCCACATCGCCTGAGTCTATAAGCTCAATGTTTGCTTTGGAAGCCCCGGTAGACTGAACGGGCATGCTGATACCTGTCTTTTCACTCAAAATTTGGGCAACCGCCGAACCAAAGGCGTAATAGGTACCGGTGGGACCCCCGGTGGCCATACGTAAACGCGTGACATCCGCCTTGCTTCCCGCATCCTGACTTCCTGTAGCAAAGGAAATCCCGGCCAACGCGATAAATAATACCGCTGCAATCAAAGTTCTCTTTTTCATACATTCTCCTTCATGTTTTCTTGGGGTATAAAATATACCCTTTTGTTTACCTATTATATATTTTTGAGTGGAAAAAATAAAGTAAGCATTGTCGGTTTCTTTGTAACATAGTATTGTTAATCAGAGGAAAAAATGGGTCATTGTGTTGTCGCGGAAGCGGAAAAAATTTTGGACAGGGAATTCCCGGTTTTGGACAAGGGCTTTGTCCGGCTTATAGATTATTTGGGCGGGGACGAAAGGGTAGTGCAATCCGCCAGGGTTTCCTACGGCGAAGGCACAAAGTCCTACCGCGAGGATGCCGCGCTCATCGATTACCTGCTTCGCAATTCCCACACCAGCCCGTTTGAACAGGTAGTGCTTACCTTTCATGTGAAGCTCCCAATTTTTGTTGCCCGCCAGTGGGTGCGGCACAGAACCGCAAGGCTTAACGAAATCTCCGGCCGTTACTCCATACTAAAAGATGATTTTTATATACCAAAAGCGGAAGATATAGCTTTGCAAAGCACGGACAACAAGCAGGGCCGCTCCGCTGAAGCCCTCGATCCTGCTCTGGCGGAAAAAATCCGCTTGGCGTTTGCCGACGCGCAAAAGTCCGCCTACGCCTCTTACAGCTCGTTTGTGGACGAAGGACTCGCCAGGGAACTGGCAAGGATCAATATGCCGCTTTCGCTTTACACCGAGTGGTATTGGCAGATCGATCTGCACAACCTCTTTAACTTTCTGAAGCTCCGCCTGGACGCCCATGCCCAAAAAGAAATCCGCCTATACGCGGAGGTTCTTTTTGAAATCGCGAAAAACGTAGCCCCCCGGTGCTGCGATTCGTTTAAAAAACATATACTTGACGGAGTGCGTTTTTCCGGCGATGAACTTGCTGAATTACGGCAGCGTCTTGACGGAAAGAAAGGAAGCGGGCTTTCAGGGAAAGAGCTGGAACGCTTTGAAGAGAAGCTAAAGAATGGCAGACAGCTGTAGTAGATTAGGGCAGCTAAAATATTACTCAAATTTTTTCACGCAGAGGCGCAGAGACGCAGAGGACTATAAGTAATGAGAAAGCCAGATAACTCTTTCATGTTTATTCTTATAATAAAAAAAAGAATAATTGGGGACGCAGAATTAAAAAAATCACGCGACACTCTCCGCGCCTCCGCGAGCTCTGCGTGAAATTTTTTGGAGCATATGCCCCATATGCGTTAACTTAAGAAATAGATCAATCAAAAAAAGACCTCTCACGGAGGCGCAAAGTACACAAAGAACACGGAGTTTTGGACTTAATTTGTAAATTCCGAATTTACCCTTCAATTTTTTTGTGATTTAAAAGCTGAGAAATAGATAAAATTTTCATTTTCCTCTGTGTCCTTTGTGAGCTTCGTGCCTTTGTGAGAAATATTGAGAATTAAGTAAACGCATATGGCATATGCCCTGCTTTACCCAGATTACTGATCTATTTATAATATGCATTATGAAAAAACCAATTTTGGTTGTTTTGGCAGCCGGTATAGGGAGCCGCTACGGCGGCGTAAAACAGATGGAAAAATTTGGCAAGAACGGCGAAGTGCTGCTGGATTACTCGGTGTACGACGCTTTGCGGGGCGGTTTTGACAGGGTGGTGTTTATCATCAGAAATGATCTGGAAAAGGATTTCAGGGAAACAGTACTGGCACGTATGGAAGGAAAAGTAAAATACGCACTTGCCTATCAGGAGCTGGACAGCCTTATCCCGTCTGAGGTTTTTGAAAACGCAGAAAAAATCGGCAGGAGCAAACCCTGGGGAACAGCCCACGCCCTTCTGTGCGCGGCGGATAAAATCGACTCTCCTTTCGCGGTAATCAACGCCGATGATTTTTATGGCAGGGAAGCCTTTGCAGTAATGGGCAAATTCCTGGCGGAGAGCGGCGATAAGGAAGGCGCGATAGTGCCATATCTATTGGAACCAACCTTAAGCAAAACAGGAACCGTTGCCAGGGGAGTCTGTAAAATTTCAAACGACTACATCGTCTCTATTGATGAGCTAACCGCAATTGAAAAAAAGGAAGGCGTGATTTTCAACACCGGGCCTGATGGCGCAAGACAAGTGCTTTATTCTGATACCCCGGTCTCCATGAATTTTCTGGCTTACCCGGACAGTATACTCCCAAGGTTCAGGCAATACTTTGACGAATTTATCACGGCTTCCGGCGGGGAACTGAAAAGCGAATGTTACCTTCCCAAGGCGTCGGACTGGTTTATAAAAAACGGTTACCTGAAAATGCGCGTTCTGAAAGCCGATTCTGAATGGTTCGGCGTTACTTACAAGGAAGACAAAGACACGGCAATCAAGCGCCTGGCGGAGCTTACCAGAGCGGGGGTTTATCCTGATTCGCTGTGGGGCTAGAAAAAGAAAAGTTGTCATTTTTCAATCGATGATATAAAATACACTCATGGGAGATTTCAAATGAACATCAACAAATTTCTTGACAAGAAGTATGAGAAGCTTACGCTAAAAGAGCTTGTCAATGCGCCTGTTGACGCAATTGCAGGTATCAGCGAGGGTGACGCCAAATTGCTAAAAGAGGCCTTCAGGGTTAAGACCATTGCAGATCTCGCAAAGCTGCCATACGTTAATTGGGCAAAGGCTATCTGTGCGCTTGCCGAAGGGGAATTGTAGAAAAGGCAGGGTATAGCCCCTGCCTTACAATCAGGATTTTTCTGTTTCCCGATAAATTAGTACTTTCCATTTTAAAACCTCGCCGACAATCCAAATTGTATACTTACATTCTTCTCTATGAATTCATTACCCGCTATCCAGCCGTCTGTTTTAGCTGTAAGTTCAAAATAAGGCAGGAAGTGTTTACTTATATAAAAGTCAACCCTGCACCCTGCCAACCCTGTAAATTCTGGTGTTCCGGTCTTAAATCCCTGGTTCTCAGGCTGCATACCGATCAAAGCCCGGGGGGAAAGATACAGATTAAGCGATCCTAATGATAAAGGAAAATCAACCAATTCTGCTTCAATAGCCGGAAACCAATGCTTGTAATTGAGATAATTATGGATAGTAAACGCCATATTATATTTATCTTTTTCCAAAAATACTTTTAACAATACATCGGTTCCAAAGGAAGTCAGAAAATGCCTGAACGCAAAATTTCCATAAAAGCCGGTATCACCGATGGCAATCCGATTCACGTTGAAAAGCATTGGAGAGATATAATTGAAAATATACCAATATCTTTGAGCGTGAAGATAATTCAATTCCTCATCTGTTAAATTTGTCGTTTTGCGATAACGGTTAATGCCTACGCCGGAAGGGTGAACGCCTCTGGCACTGTAAGGCTCATCGGGACGAGACAAATCGTACACCCAGCCCGCCATATCAAAGCCGGTAAAATCACGGGATAAAACAGAAGTTTCTTTCTTGTTCATGTCATCGACTGATAAATTAACCTGTTTGGGATCTCCGGAGGCGATAACATACATATGTGAATTAAATGTTACCATCAGATCAAGAAAGTAAAACTCAAATTGTTGATTATAAAAAAAACTGTTATGCCGTAAATTGTCAAGGAAAACAAAATCGCCTTCCATACCGGCGGCCTGCATGCGCACAAAATCCGTAGGGCTTTCCGCCTTAAACCGTATTAAGTCTTCGTCAGTTATTGAATTAACGCTGATTAGTTCCCTGCCAAAGGGAAAGGTATTCATGTCGTTAAAGCTGTTGACTCTGTGCCGGGTCATTACCGCGCGATGGAATTCCTCATGCACCCAGCCTTCGCCGCCAGGGACGTAAAACAGCAAAAGATCGCCAAACACAAGCCCGGTATAAAAAAGCATGGTTTTGAGATCCCCTCTGCCGATTCTTACATTCAAGTCCCACCTTTCAAACAAAGTCTTCATGCCGAAATGGAATGATGAAAATATATCCGTCGTTACTGCCAGGGACTGTGCCATGCTGGGGTTGGCATAACCGCTGAAAAATCCATGCCCTACGGTATTCATTGCGTCAATTTGATAAGGCAAATCAAAAAGCGGTAAATCAAGTTTTAAGGCTGGTTCATTATTTTGGGCAATCGCCATAAACGGCATAAATAAAAATAAAATAAGTAATTTCCTTAACATTTTTGGCTCCTGCCAATAACTATTTAATGACAATCAGGAATTCCCTGTTTCCCGATAAATCTGTGTAATTATCTCTTCCATTGGCAGTTCCTTTACTGCAATATCGGAGAGCGCAAACTTGCTTGATAAAAATTTGATAAAGTCGCTGATAGCGATTTTTGAAGCGTCAACTTCCAGGGTTATTTCCAGCGGCGATTTTTGCTCAAGCACCCTTACGCTGCCGGGTAGCGCTGCTTCGGTATCAAACGGCTGTTCCAGCGTCAGCTCGACAATCTTTTTCTCACCAAGATTGAGCTGTAAGTTTTCCAGCGTGTTGTCAAATACTTTTACGCCGTGGTTGATTATTATCACGTTGTCCGCCAGTTGTTTCACATCTTCCAAATCGTGAGTCGTAAGGATGAAAGTTGTGCCCGTTTTGTTTGCGTTCAGAATGAACTCGCGTATTTTTGCCTTTGCGATAACGTCAAGACCGATTGTAGGCTCGTCAAGAAAAACGATCTTTGGCTTGTGGAGCATTGCCATTATAAACTCGCACTTCATGCGCTCGCCAAGCGACAAGACCCTCGTAGGCTTGTGCATATCTTCCTGAACTCCAAACATTTCCGCCAGTTCATCAAGGCGCGGTTTGTATTCCGTCTGCGTTATCCCGTAAATGGCGCGGTTCATGTTAAAACTGTCAATAGGCGGAATGTCCCAGATTAACTGCGAACGCTGGCCGAATACCGCGCCGATTTCCCGCACATACCGTTTACGATCTTTGCTGGGCGAATATCCCATAACGTCAATTTCTCCGGAAGTGGGGAAGAGCGCACCGCAGAGCATTTTTATCGTGGTGGATTTACCCGCGCCGTTGGGGCCAAGAACGCCGCAGATGCTACCTTTTTCAACCGCAAACGATACATGGTCTACGGCGTTGACGATTACTTTCTCCCGCTTAAAAAAACTCTGCAAAGCTTCCTTCATGCCACTTCCGCGTTTAAAGGTAGTGTAGGTTTTTACAAGGCTATCAACTTTTATTATATTCATGTCAGCCGCCTACGCCCTCGTATAATCTAACCATATAGTGATACAGCCATATCCCAAAAAGCATGAACAGTATACAAGGGACAACTGAAAATAACACAACAGGATTAAGCCGCCCCAACAGTGCGCTTGCCGGATAAAAACCGATCATGCCTACAGGAATTATAAATGACGCGAGCGTTTTTATCGCTGGCGGAAAAATTGACACAGGGTATTTCCCGAATGACAGTATGCTGTCTAAAATGTCAGGTAAGCGTGAATTCCCTACCCACTTGAACGATGTAGCCGCTATGATCATCTGAAAGCCAGTCATTACCGCGAACCCTGCTGTGAATAAAAGCAAGAACTGCGCGACAGCGGCAAGCGAGGTAACTCCTGTGTGCGTTATTGCGATGCCAAACATTGCGCCGCCCCCTATTAACAGCCCGAAACTTCCGGTATCAAAATTGGTTGCGATTAAGAAAAACAGCGGGTTCAGTGGGCGCAGAAGTACGACCTCAAAACTGCCCTCACGTATGTACTGCATTGTCGACCACAGCACATTGCTGAATAAAACATACGCCAGCCCAAGCGATAATGTAAAAATTGATTGTATTAACAATACTTCGTAAAAACTCCAGCCAGGAAAGCTTGCGCCTGAATTGTATATGAGTATTGTCGTCAAAGGGAAAACCAAATTAAAACACAATGTAATCAGCATTGAAAGTATATAGTTAAGCCTGTATGTTAGCGCTCTTGACATTGCGGTTGCTACGCAGGTTTTGTAAATGTTAAAAATCATGCGCTTACCTAACGTCTCCTTAGCAAGTGAATGTTTTATTCTGTGATATATTCATTTAATAAATCATTTGACTTATATATTTCATTTATTTGATCAACTAAATTATCATAAAATAATTGTGCGCATTGTTTTTGATTTTTAGCTATCTCAATTGCTTCTTTTGTATAAAAATTATCATAGAGATTTTTTAGTTTGAAATTATATTCTTTTAGGAATGTCTCTTTATCATTTTTGTTTTCGCCAGGGCATATTTTACCATCCTTTATTTCATATAAATTATTACCTACAATGCCTTTATACATTAATGTTCTGGCTATACCTAAACAGCCTACTGCATCCAGTTTATCTGAATCAAATAGTATTTTTGCTTCTAATGTCTCCGGAACATTATTCCCCCTGAATCTATGGGTCGAAATGCAATTTTTTACATGATCTGCGTCTTTTAGAGGCCAGCCGTTTTTTAGCAAGAATTCCTTAGCCATTGTTCCGCCTATTGCTGCATGGCATAAATTTTGATCTTTATATTGCTCCCCCCTTCCAATGTCATGCAATAAACATGAAGCAATCAATATGTCAAAATCAATATTTTCAACCATTCTTGAAGCAATATTTAATGATAGAAATAATACCCTGAATATATGCTCCGGATCATGCGCGGAGTCTTTCATACATTCATACATATAGTTTTCTATTATGCTATACATGGATTTATTCAAAATTTTGCTTCCGAAAATTTAGTTCATCTTAAAAATAAATTCACAATGCTTTTTTCCTTTTGAACTAATTGCTGAAGATACAATTTTTTTTAACTGTAATTTTACTCCAAGTGATCTTTGCAGATTTTTCCGCGCATGACCGCCACAACATCCACAAAATGTTTTTGAAACATTAACAGGCTGTGATAATTTTTTCATAAATCCACATACGCATTTATAGTCCCCTTCACTTCCTGTTTCCCAAAAAGTAGATAATGTGCCGTCTTCGTTTAATTTACAAGATGGCTTATGGGGCGTTTCCATCTTGTCAAATAACGCGATCTTTTCTTCAACCGTTTTAATTGCATATTTTTTGCCAAAATCGCTATGTGCTTTTGCCGGTTTACCAATCGTGCAACAACCTTGCTCTTCCATAATAGAAAGGCATTGTTCTTTAGAAAGCAGCGTATCCATTTGGTTGATAAGCGTTAAAATTCTTTCCGGTTTATTATAGTCTTCTTCGGAAAAATCAAATTGAGTGAATATATCCTCAGATATACCTTTTTTAACCATTGTGTTTTTTATATCTTTTATTAAATTTGGCATAAATGTACTCCTTATTGATTAGTTGTATTGCAAAAAAGGCGTTATGTCAACTATTCTACTATCATTTCCCTTATATCTTTCTTAATTTTTTGCCTTCCGACGTTAAGCCGCCATTTAACTGTAGTTTCTGACAATTCATATTTTTCAGCGATTTGTTTTACCGGAAATTGATTAATATAGTAATCGACTAAAATATTGCGATAATCACCTGAAAGCTTATGAAGAGCCTTAAATACAGTTTGATACCTGTTTGATATTATTAATTGATCGATAAAATCGTAAGTATCCGCAATTTCCGCGTAATCGGCTTCTGATTCTGTGTTATTAGTTTTATTCCTTTTGTTTATAAATTTTACGTAGCGATTATGTGCGATGCTCCATATCCATTTTTCAAGCGATTCAATTTTGTATTTTCTGATGCCGCTTAATATGTGAACCATTATTTCACCGGCTAAATCTTCGGCATCATGACGATTATTCAACCGCTTAATACAAAAATGCAGTATAGGCTCAATGTATTGAATTATTTCATTATCGTTGTTTTCCATCAAACGCTCTGTTACACATTACGAAGTTGGAGTACGAGTATCGCTTCAAGCGTTTCCTCGTCCGCGCTTTTTATTGCCACCGGCTTTAAAAGGTTCATGCAATAATACTCACGCTCTTTTATTTCAGTTTCATCATCGCCAGCGATGATTTTCCCTTTGCCTTTGATAATAAAAATGTTAAATTCTATATTTACACCAAGGGGAGGATAGTATAATGTTTCTCCTTTTTTTACAGAAATATAAATTTGTCCAAAATTCCCGAATAGTTTTAAGCCGATTGTATCAATTTCCCCATTATGTTTGATACAATATTTATTATCAAGAATTATCTTTGTCGGAAAATCCCTGGAAAAAAAACTATTAAAAATATGATTTCTGTTAATATAATCTTTTCCCATTGGCTCTTTTTTTTCGCACATTAACGCTCCCATCATGCCATCATTTTTCGACGGTGTTTGTAAAAACGCGCTAAATGCAGATAATTCGTTATTATAGAGTCTGTCAAGAATTTCCTTGTTCAATATCATTATTGTTCCTTCCGGAATTATTTTTTCTTCATTGTATATACTTACCTTTCCGTTATTTACATCAACCTGCCAAATTTCACCCGGTATATCTTTTATTTCAAGTTGCAGGCGGATTGAATAATTCTTGTCGATTTTCTTTTCAAATGCTTTTGCGAAGTCCTTCAATATTTCATTAACTGTCATGTTTTTCTCCTTGTTATTGATATAGTGTCAATAAAAATTAATCGGATAGGTGTTTTTGTAAAAATTTTAACTAAGCGCCTACCGCCGTAAACCGTTTCATCGCTGAAATGTACAATAACTCGGAAACAAGGAATAAGCATAAAAGCGCCAAAGCCTGTATGCCTACTATTGCGGGGATAGATAATTGAACGCCGCCTAACGTATATTTCCCTATAAAAACCATTGCTGGAACATAGGATGTGTACTGGAAAGGCAGAAAAAATTGAAATGTCTGCAACGGTTTTGGAAAGAAAACAAGGGGAATGAACGACCCGGAAAATACCCCGGAAAGCAAATTGTAAAAGGCCCGTATTCCCTGCGACTCGACAACCCAGAATGACGCTATGCCGATGATATAGCTTACGTAAAAGAAAATTAACAACGCGAGTATTATCGAAAGGACAGTCCAGGGTATGTTTGCCGGCCTCATGTCAATTTTGAAAAGCAGGGTAAATATTACGGCGCAGGGCATTGCTTCAACAAGAGTCCCAAGCAGGCGGTGCCCTATTTTTTGGGAAAGCGCAAAGAAAGGGTGATGGACAGGGCGAAGTGCGAATGTTAAAAACTTGCCTGTGCGTATCAGCATGGATAAGTTCCAGTCCGCCGAATCCCAGGTGATGTAGCCAATCAGCGTCAAGATGCCGTAATAGCGGATAATCTGTAAGTACTCAATTCCCTTTATTGTTCCGCTGCCACCGTAGACGGCAGTCCAGATAAAGTACTGCACGATGAAGTACACGGGGCCGACAAAAACCGACACCAACATGTGTGTGCGATAGACGATGTACTCCTTAATGGTAGCAAACGCTATCGCCGCGCACACGTCAAGTTTTCGTTTTAATTTATTCAATTGCTTGCCTTCGCAATCACGTTGTATATCACCTGATGCCTGACCAGATTATATTCTGCACATTGTATAACGCCCGTGAGAACCAGCCTTCTTTTGCAAACGGGACAATCCACGCCGCGACAAGTTCTTCTTTGGGATCAACGTACAGCGAACACGCCCCAGAGCCTTCGTGCATGAAAGTACCCTGGGAAAATGTAAAGGCGGGGCCGTTTCGCATATCAAAGCCAACGCCGTAGTACCGTTCCTTTTCTTTTGCGTTCCAGCAAAAATTAGGCAAAGCGCAGGCTATTGTTGTCATTTTTTCAACGGCTTTTCTGCCAAGGACACGTACGCCGTTTAACGTGCCGCATGAAAGCACCATATTGCCAAAAAGGCTTAGGTCGTAAACTGTAGAATTTAAACCGCCCGCAGTTGATGGAATATAAAATTTTCCCCAGGGACCGTCTTCCTCATGGGTGATACCGTTTATCATATTGTTAAGGTCTTTTTCCATTCTCTCGTCCGAGACGATATAGCGTTTTGCCATTTCGACTGTTATGTCAAATATCGTGTCCTTCATCTTCAATGGTGTGCAGATATTGTCTTCGATATACTTATGTGCGTGAATACCAGTCAGTTTTTCGATAACCGCGCCAAGAACAACAAAGCCAAAACTGCAATATGCCCACTCGGTATCCGGCTTAACGCGGAAGCCGTTTCCTATTGTGCCTAAGGCGGCGGCCAGCCAGTCAAATTCATTTTTTTTGTCAGAGCTGCAAAGCTTGTACGCGTCATCAATCATTTTCCAGTAACTGGTCTGGTATTTGTTATCAAAACACCCGTCGTCCGTGTGCATTCCGGAGGTGTGGGTTAATAGCTGAAACAGCGTAACGCCGTTATACGGCGGCGTGTTGAACTGCGGCAGGATTTCGCCCACCGGCACGTCCAGGCAGGTAAAGCCGTCCTCTACCAGTTTCATTATTGCCACAGCGGTAAATACTTTGGTAATAGAGGCTATGTATCGCATTGAATCCGGCTGAACCGGAGTATTGTCATCTTTACGGAACGATTTTTTCCCTACCGCGCCATGCGCGAAAACTTTACCCTTGCGGGATACACAATAAGTAGCGCATTGGATTTCGCCGTCATCAATGACACGTTGCAGGTGGCGGTTCAGCACGTCAAGCCGTTGTTCATCATAGCCAACCTCGCTTGGCTTACAATCCGTTTTTCCCTGTGTATATAGCATTTTTGTACTCCTTAACGGGAGCATATCAATTTATCAAAAAAGAAAATGAACATTTTTGATCTATTTCCTTAAAACCCGTCAAAAATTCCGTCTCTCAACGCCTTTTTAAAATCCGCCTTTTGCGATGCTGAAGGGTTGGCGGGGAGGCTTAAGTTTTTCTCCCATACCGCAATGCCTCTCCCATTATCATAGAGTTTGCATAATATGAAACCTTCTTCCATTGATGGATCGAAGGTAAGAGTGTAGCGCGGCGATTCCGTGCGGGCTGTTTCCAGTCCGGCAGATTTAACCGCTTCTTTAAGAATTCCCTCGATTCCAAAAAGGCGGTTCCCCTGTGAATTGACGCGAAGCTGGACAGGAAGGGCGATGCCGTTCTGAAGCAACGCCCCACGGTTTATGGCAAAGAGCCTTTCCGCCGCATCCTGCCTTTCGGCCTTTTTCCCCATTGATGCCAATTCAGCGTAGACATCGGCGATCATGTCCCGTTCCCAAAGGGGATCGAATTCGCCCAAGCTTTGCACGAGGGTTTTTTTGTTTTTTAGAAGCTGGCCTTCCTCAAAATCATAGGTAGGAACCGAGAGTGGGATGAGGGGTTCCTCATAACTCCTGCATTGCCTTAGATAAGTCAGGGCGCGTCGCGGGTAATTTTCGAAAGCGTTGTAATACTGATCCAACTGCTCCAGCCGGGAGATATCGTTTTGGTCAGAGATTGCACCGGGCCAGTCAAAGGCGTCCGCCGAAAGAAGACAGTATTTATGGAATAAATGCGTGTGCAGGGCAAAACGGAACCGATACGTGATTTTACGGAACAGGCTCTGTACCTTCTCCTTTAAACTGCCAGGGCATGAAAAGGCTTCGGCTTTCCAAAGGCCTTTGTAGGTGTCTTTCAGGATTTCATGAATGTCTCGCTTGTATCGGACAGGATCGATGCCGTAATTCATCATCCAGGAATCGTCGCCTGCCTTCAGGCAGTCATTGGCGTAAGCGGCTGCCTCAATCAAGCGCCCGCCGATCTGAAACGCCTGGGCGAGGTTAAGTTTGGAAAGGGGAGAACTGTCTGTTTTGTACGCTTCCTGATAATCGGCTAGGGCGCGGGACAATTCCAGTCGCGCAAGGAAAAGCTCGCCCCTTGCAAGCTTGCCTGAAGCGCGGTCCATTGCTTCAAGTGAAGCGCTGGTACAATCGAAAGCCAGCGCGAACTGGTAAAACCTGGTTTCAAGAATGGAGAGGTTGTAATAGGATAATGCCGCGTAAATCCTGTCCCCGACGGCTTCCGCCCCATGAATGGCTTTTTGGTATGAGTCTTTGGATTCCGCATAACGGAACATCCCTGAGTAAATGGTTCCAAGGGTCATGGCGAAATCTGTATCAGTGCCCATGTATTCCATCGCGTCAAGTAAAAGCCGCTCTCCCTCCCGAAGGCGGTGGAGCTTAAAGTACATCCACGCAAGGCTGCTCACAGCTTCCCTGTTGTCAGGATCAAGAGCCAGAAGGCGTTCGTAATAAGTAGCGGAGGCTTCGTTTTTGTTAAGGTAGCCTGCGGTATTTGCAAGCTGTAAAAGTATCTCTGTTTCCCAGGGGATGATTTTTTCCGTTTTGCGATATTCGTCCCAGGCCAGATTGAAAAGCCTGCGGTTATAGTAAAGGTTTCCCAGCGACCATGTGAAACGAAAATCGTCAGGATAGGTTTTCGCCCCTTCATTGAAGAGCTCTATAGCCCGTTCCCAATTTTCAGCCCTTTGCGCGGCTGTCGCGTTTTCGTAAATGGAATCTGCAGTTCTGCCAAATGGCGAGGAGTCCGGATCAGCCTGCGCCATGGTATCCATTCGGAACATGAAAATAAGGATGACGACAAGAACGGCGCTTAAAATTTTTGTGGAAGAAGCAGGCTGCCGCTTTGTTTGCCCCAGAGACAGCGCCAAAGGCGGCAAGAGGCAAGCTAAAATCCGCCGCCAAAGCGTAACGGCTTTTTTGTATTCAATATTGAAAAGGCGGTAGTGCGCCTCCATTTCTTTTTTGCCGTCAAAAGTGAAAACGGGGGCAAAGCGTGCAGCGGCAGTATCCAGATAAAGAGGGTAAAGATTGCGCATAACGCCAGAGCCGGCTTTCGCCCATTCCGCTTCGCCTTCAATATTGGATTTCCTGAAGCCGGCAAGGGCCATGCGCCTTTTAACATGGGCCCAGAGGTACAGCGCTTTTTTTCGTGGCATTCCTCTGATCGAGTAAAGCCAGAAGAAACCAAAACGGATAAATAGGAATAAAAGCAAAAACAACGCCGCAAGGAGGATAGGCCCTTTTTTGCTTATAAAATCAAGAGCAGACCTTCCAAGAGAAGCCAAATTACCTTTTTCGCTTTCAGGCTCTTCCCCTTCTTTAGCCTTCAAACGCGAGCGGTTGTCCAGTATCTCTTTCATAAGTCGCTCAAACAGTTCCGGCGGCGTCCCACTTGAAAAACGGAACTCCTCGCCTTCAGCCATATTTTCGGAAGTCGGGTCGTATTCTATCCAGCCGTATCCGGGAAACCACACCTCCACCCAGGCGTGTGCCATGTCCGCGCGAACAGGATAATAGCCAAACACTTCGGTTGAGGAATCTACAAAAAAGCCGGCAGCAAGGCGGCTGGGAATTCCCAGGGAACGGAGCATCAGCGTAAAGGCAAAAGCATAGTAGGAACAATAGCCCTTTTTGGAATTAAAAAGAAAATGCTTGAGCTGATCACCGTCAGCGGCAATCCCTGGCTTAAGGCTGTAACGGTATTCGCCGAACTTGAGTCTGTCGTAAACCATCTGAATCTGTTCCCAATAGGAAGGAGAATTATCTCCTCTTCTTCGTGAAAACCTGGACATTGAACTATTAATTGAATCGCTAATAATTTCCCTGGCATAAGCCGCTATCGCCTCGTCGTTGCCATATTCGGTGTACATGGCGTATTCTTCCGGTTTCAAGCCGAGGCTTTCTGACCAGTTGTTGCCACTTACAGAATTTATTAGCTCGTAAGGAACTGCTTCGCTGGTATGGCTGATAACAGCGTAAGCTGCGTTAAAAGAAGAAGCGTCCCAGGTTTCAAAGGGGATTATTTCCACAGGCATATTCATCCCGATAAAAGCTGAAGAATCAAAGTTGACTATGTAATACTCCTGCTCACTTTCGCTGAAATTTTTTATTTCTTCGGTATGCAGTAAAGTGCGGCGGCTTGGCAGGTTCTGGGGATGTGCCGCTTCGTCCACATCGCCAAGGCGGTAGAACCCCTGCCTGGGATTGTATGCGGATAGCGTATAACGACGCAGCAGGATGTGGGAATCGTATGGGTCTTTCTTTACAATCAGCACAAGGTCATCGTTTACGCTGATTTCGCTTTCCAGCTTGATAATCTGGGAAAAATCAAAACGGAAAAGCTTTGGCTCAAGAAGGCCTCCGCCTTTATCAATTGCCCTTTCCTGAAAAGGCCGGACAAAAAGCGCCCCGCCAATGAACACCAACAGAAAAAGTGCAAGAGCAGCGATGGTTCCTTCTTTTTTTCGCAGCTTGAATTCCGGAGGTGCCGAAAAAACAAATGCGAGTATTTGAAAAAAGAAAGCAAGGGCAAAAAGCCCGATCATTAAAACAGGCCAGCGGTATGCTTCAATTGAAAATGGGGACACGATGCTGAATAGAACCAGAAAAAAGGTATCTGCAGCAATTATATCCGCCCTGAGAAACTGCCTGCTCCTGATTGAAAAATAGGTTGAAAAAGCGACCCAATAAAACGGAAACAAAGATGAAAAATAATTGCGGTCAAGATTTAAAAGAAGCGAGTCGAGGATTATCGTTGTGCCTGAAACGCCGGGAGTAAACCAGCGGGGCAGGGCAATAATAAGCCTGATTGCCCATGGGACAAGGGCAATGACAATGACGGCCTGGAAAGGACGAACAGAGTAGCCGAATACTTTTTTTTGGTTAAGAAAGAAAGCAGTCGCCAGGGCTCCGGCCAGAGACACAATAAAAAACGAAGTGTCCGCAACATCTGTGGCAAGAAGCCGGATCTGGTAAAGAAAAATCAGAAGAGCCAGAGTCCGCAGAATTAAAGCCACTGAATAGGTTTTGCGGTTTTCGGCAACGCTGATCATTTCATTACCCCGGTAGCGTGTATGCCGGGTTTGCCGGAATAGAAATTTACGCAGCGAGAGGCTTCCTGTTCTATTTCCGCCGCTTTTCTGCCCTTCGCGTTGTAAATAAAAACGATGTCCGTTTCCTGTTGGCGGTTTTTAAGAAACTTGTTCAAAGCGGATTGCGAAGCAGATATTTCGCCCATGACTTTTCTTGGAAGGGCAAGGACTAGGACGCCGGTTTCGCCGGGCGCTTGCGGGAGATCGCCAGAAGAAGACGGCCAGTTTATAGTGGCAGGCCATGCCAATGCGGCGGCAAGCTGGCTTGAATCCAGTGGAGCGCTCTCTTCGCTGCCGCCAATGATCCCGCCGCTGGTATAGCCGATAAGCACATCCATGCCTTTGGAAGAAAATCCCAGCGCCGCCGCTAATGCGTTTTCGCATAACAGGTCTACCGCCCGGCGTCCTTCGTCTGGTGAATAAAGCGAGCTGTCGGCTTCGGTGTCAATCAGAATGAGAAGGCGGGAACAGGGCGGCGGCTCGCTTTCGCCTTCACGCACAAAAAGCTCTCCTGACGCGACATGGCTGTAAAGCTTCCAATTAATGCGCCGTGGATCATCTCCGGGAACGTAAGGCCGGTGGTTTATCAATTCGTTGCTCTTGCGGTAATGAGGCTCATTGCGCTCTTCTGTCCCGCCTGATCTTAAATTAAGCGGAATGGCTTCTTCAGCCGGATGTGGAAGCGCCAGAAGGCGAGGGTTCTCGTTTTGGAAGATTGAAAAACCAAGAGAGAAAAACCCGGGAGCGTCAAAAATGGCAAGCCTGTCGCATTTGCTTGAATAAGCGCCCCTCTCCGTCACTGGAAATTTGCTAAAGCTCTCAACAGCCGGATTTGTGAAGTGGCGTATAACGCGACCGTCCCTGGTTTCTATACAAAGCTCGCAACGGATAAGCACGGCAGGGATGTTCCAGAATCGTTTACCGCTGGATAGCGTGCCGGATGAGATGGTGAGTTCTCCTTCCCCTCCAACCGGCACGGTTTTGGAAGCGATTACCATCGAAAGGGACAGAGCCTTGCGGCGGTTTAAGATGCCTGATAAAAGGACAGCAATGAAACAATAAGCCAGGACAACAAGAAAAATCGTTCCCAGTAAAATCAGTACCGGCTCGTTTCTGATCCGGCCTGCCACAAACGCCATTACTGTCAATAAGATAACAAAGGAACCTACACTCCGCGGTCGTGGAAGCAAAGTGGAGAATGAAGCAAAGCCGGTTCCTTTAGGTTTTGATTCCATTGAGCATTGTAAGGCAAATTTCTTTGATGAGCCTGTCCCCCTGGGCTTTTGCGTCCCGAAGCCGTATGCGGTGGCTTAAAACAGGGGCGGCTAAAACCAGGAGATCTTCATCAATAACGTAGTCCCTGCCCCGCACCAGGGCCAGGGCTTTGACAGCTCCAAGAAAGTGCAAAGCCGCCCTTGGCGATGCGCCAAGCGCGAAGCTCCGGTGGTTGCGGGTTTCCCTGACTATATCCGCCGCCGCTTCTTTCAGGCTTTGATGGCAATAAACTTCTGCGGCAGCTGAACGGGCTGCAAGAAACTCAGCCTCAGTCAAAACCGGCTTTAGCTCCGCGAGGGCTTTCACCGCCGGGTTTTCATCCAGAATGGCAAGCTCCGACTCCCTGTCCGGATAGCCCAGAGAAAGGCGCATCATAAACCTGTCAAGCTGCGCTGCCGGCAGCGGAAAAGTCCCTTCGCTTTCGATTGGGTTTTCGGTAGCGATTACAAAAAATGGCTCTGGCGGCTTGTGGACAGCGGAACCGACGGTAACCTGCCGCTCGGCCATCACTTCCAACAGCGCGGACTGTACCTTGGGAGTGGTGCGGTTTATTTCATCCGCCAGGACGATATTCGCAAGCACAGGGCCGGGTACAAAACGGAAAGAACGTGTTTCAGGATCGAACACATCTACCCCGGTTATGTCGTACGGAAGCAAATCGGGAGTGAACTGAATCCGCTTAAAACACAGGGGGTTGCCATCCGGGCCGGCAATTAGGGCGGCAAAAGTTTTCGCCACCGTGGTTTTACCGAGCCCTGGATTGTCCTCCAGAAGCATATGCCCGCCCGCCAGAATTCCGGCTGTAAGCAGCTCAAGAAATTCGCGTTTTCCTTTTATTACCCGTTCCGCCCCGCCTATTAAAGCAGAAGCCGCTTCGCTTTGCATACTCATCTGTATCAGAATAGTAAAAAAATTAACTCTCGCCAAGGCACGAATGGGGAATAGGGAATGGGGAATAGGGAATGGGGAGCGAGGTTAGAAAGCGGAACGTGTTATCAACAATATAAGATTGCGAAAAACGACCCTAGTCCCTGTTCCCCATTCCCCACTCCCTCCAATACGAGTGTTTATTTGTTTTCAGAAAGTGGCTATACTATCTAAAACAAGGAGGTGCGTTATGTCCATTCATATTGCGGCGAAAGCAGGGGAAATAGCCGAAGTCATTTTGCTTCCGGGGGATCCCCTGCGGGCAAAATTTATCTCTGAGAATTTTTTGGAGAATTCCAAACAGTACACGGATGTCAGGGGCATACTGGGATTTACCGGAACTTACAAGGGAAAGCGAGTTTCAGTTCAGGGGACCGGGATGGGCATTCCTTCCATCTCGATTTACGTGAATGAGCTTTTCAGGGACTATGGCGTCAAGCGGGCCATTAGGATCGGCACTGCGGGCTCTATTCAGGAAAACCTGAAAATACGCGACCTGGTAATCGCCATGACCGCCTGTACCGATTCGGGAGCAAATCGTATACGTTTCGGTGGACGGGACTTTGCGCCCGCTGCGACCTTTTCGCTGGCAAGAAATGCCTATGATACGGCACTTGTAAAAGGCTGGCAGGCGGTGGTTGGCCCGGTGATTTCTACGGATATGTTCTACTCGGAAGATCCGGATGAATGGAAGCTCTGGGCGAAGTTCAATGTCCTGGCAATCGAAATGGAAACCTCTGAGTTGTACACTCTGGCGGCCAAATACAAGCGGGAATGTCTTTCCCTCCTGACAATTTCGGATCACCTTATAAGCCACGAAGTAACCAGCGCGGAAGAGCGCCAGACCACTTTTACCAGAATGATGGAAGTAGCTTTGGAGACTGCGATATCATAAACCATAATTTGTCGTTCCATTACCGCAAACGGCATTAACGATAACACATAGGCGTAGGGGCGGGGGCTTGCTCGGCCTAGTCGGTCGTGGCCTGGTTGCACGCACACTTTGGTGTGGCTTTTACGATCTCACGCCGAACGGCCTCGCAATCTCCCTTCCCCGCGCCTATGTGATACTCTTGGCAACCGCCGTTTGCAATAAAGAAAGCGTAAATCGTAAATAAATTTTGCATTTCACCCCGCTAAAGCGGGTAAAAACATTAAGCCTGGTGAGATGGAGATTATTTTTTCTTGTGGAAACCATAATTATCTATGCTTTTTTACATACTTTTAACGAATAAACACAGGTAGGTGTGGGCGAGGACGCAGACAAAACAATTTGGAATGTTTTCCCTTCACGCTCATGCTTGCTATTTGGTATGCTTTATTACTCTATTTTCTTGTATTATAAGGAATTAGTCAATACCTGTTACTACCTTTTGTTCTTTGCATATCCCAATTATTCTCAAAAATTGATGTCATAATTGATAACATTTTACAGTTTTCCCGTTAGGCGCAATGCCCAAAAACGACAAATTTATCAAGGGCAATGCAATTCAAAATACCCCCGATTGTAGCATATAACGGACCGTAGAGCCGCTTCCGGCCCTCTTGCTGCATGATTTATCAAAAAGTAATCCGAAGGCCGTTTTTAAGCCATTTTTTCCTTTCAAAAAGCGTATAGCGCATAACGCACAGCAACAAGATGACGCCCTGCCAAAGCGTCCAAGTTAGTTATGCCTAACGCTACTTTCCATGAAAAAAAGTGCTGCCCTTTTCGCGCCGTACAATCCACCCAAAGTGCGGGTTTGCGCCGCGCACCTGACCCGTTGGCATTATAGGTCTTTTTATGGGGTATACCGTATACCAAAGAGGCCAACCGCTATTATAAGGCAAGATTGCAAAGCTCAACCTGTCAGGTGGGGCGCAAATCCTTACATACTTTGAACGGGGCGCAAAAAGGGCAGCCTACCCGAAAGCCTGGCTG
>Ga0268262_10000158_pt1 | contig 86653 bp, 93 predicted proteins | sample TergutNc150P3_FD_190354 | JGI IMG/M metagenome (GOLD analysis project Ga0268262, IMG submission 190354) | Nasutitermes corniger P3 segment gut microbial community from laboratory colony in Florida, USA - Nc150 P3 (SPAdes) (version 2) | ecosystem: Host-associated > Arthropoda: Insects >...
CGTTATGTATGGAAATATGCGCCGCTGCTTCTATACAACTTGGCACTGGTGCAGCCATCCAAGGATTCTCAACTATTACTGCATCCTTTCTGGCACGGGACTCTTGAACTCTGCTGGCAAACGACTCGTCTATATTCTTAAACTTTGCAGCTAACTCTGAATCCTCATTTTTTATTTTTGGGTTCTTAATTGCATTGCGCGCATGGTTCGTTTTTTCAAAGAAATTGGCATAAGATGTCTTGTTCTTCTTCCTGTGGTGCGATGCAATTATCTGTTCAGCAAAATCCTTAAAAATCTCCTTCTTATCTTGCGATGCCGCATTATTGTCGCTTTTATCTTGCGGAACCTTTTTTTTGACTTCTTCTTCATCTGTCTGAATTGCTTTATTGTCTGGCGGTGAAATCCAGCACCCGTAGCGATAACTAAAAATAACTCCATCATCTCTGCCCCGTTTTTTAGCCTCGTAATAACTTTCCCTTGTTTTTTTTAATTCTAAATCCAACTCGTAATATCTGTCCTCAAGAAAATCATTTTCCTTATTCATATATTTATAATCAGGATCTTGCTCAGTTAAATTAAAAGCATCTTTATATGACTCTCCATCCATATAACGAGTTATGCCTTTCAAAAATCTATTAGCTAACTCAGGGTCATTTGGATCGATGAATTTATAGCCTTTAACAGGTATTTCAGCGATGTATTCTGCAGTTTCCATACCATACTTTCTCACTGCAGTTCTCATAGAAGTGCCATTCTTTATAGCCTCTACTTTTATAGCATATAACCATCCATTAAATTGGTGTTGCCTGAGCCAACACTTTTCCCGACTCTCGGGGGATATTCCATTAAGAGCTTGTGTATCTGGGCTTATGTTTACTTTTGTTGCGGAGTCATCAAATAATGTGGCAACGTTTTGTAAATTGTTATCTTGCACATTTACAGTTGCGTTTTCAAAGCGACCGGAATGGTGCAAAGCGTGGTTTGAAAATCCGTGCCCTGCTACTCTTGAAACATTCATAATAACCCCTTATGGTTTAATTGCCCTGCTATATTTATAGGCATATAAAGGCGAAACTTTAACGAAGTTAAGCAAGATGCATAAATTTGACGTTAAGATGCAGAATTAGGTTAGAAATTTTTCATTCCAACAAAAACACCACCGATATATTAGTTGTTATTTCCAAATCACCCATTGGCAATGCTGTTGCATCGGCGGCAGCCATAGCTGCTTCTTCAGCAAAAACTGCTCTTTGATTATATAACCTATTTTGTATTGGTGAAATTGGCTGAAACACATTTTCTGATATGCTTAATACTTTGATTATTTTAAGTTTAGAAAGTTCCGCATATTGATTGGCTTTTTCAACAGCTTTTTTATATGCGAGTTCACGAGATTTAACATAATATTCGGTTGGATTTTTTACGCTGAAATTTACTTGATTTAATTCTATTCCATTGATTTGTATAAGCTGGTCTATTATTCCAGATACTTTTTCACTATCCTTATTAATGCCTTCAATAGAAAAAATTATGCTTTGCTCGGCTCTTTGCCCAATTAAAATACGCCGCCCTTTTCCATAATCGTATTCTGAGTTAAACCTAAGCGATGCTGTGTTTATATTTTTATCTTCAATGTTTGCTTCTTTTAATATTTTCATAGCCTGCCTAACCATTTTGCTTATCTCTTCTTGAGCCATTTTAGTTGTTTGAGCAACTTTGCTCAAAGTAATGCTCATCTGAATCACATCTGGCTGCGCCGCTACCGTGCCCGTTCCAGAGACGGAAATGGTGCTTTGGTTTTGCCGTTCTGGTTGTTTGTTGCAAGCAATGAAGAACGTGGCAAGCAATGCTAGGGTGTATGTTAGGAAGTAGTTTGTTTTCATATTTCAAATATCTATCCTATCCGACTGCGGAACGCATACAGTGCGAAATGCTTGTGGAGAGTGTTCATAAGAGTAATATATAAAATCAGGGGGAACAAATACCCCCTGAATTTTTTTAAGCATCTGCGGAATACACTCTCTCTGCGTAAAGCGCGGTGGCGCACATATATTCGCGGTTCATTTTTGCAATGAACTCAACCGAAATACCTTTTGGGCAAGCCGCCTCGCATTCAAAGAGATTTGTGCAGTTTCCAAAACCTTCCTTGTCCATTTGCTCCACCATAGCTAGAACTCTTTTTTGAGCTTCGGGCTTGCCTTGGGGCAAATAGGAAAGATGGCTCACCTTTGCAGAAACAAAGAGCATTGCAGAAGCATTTTTGCAAGCCGCAACGCAGGCTCCGCAACCTATGCAGGCTGCCGCATCAAAAGCACGGTCTGCATCTGCTTTTGGAACAGGGAGTGTGCTAGCAGGAGGCGCGTTTCCGGTGTTGACGCTCACAAAACCGCCTGCTTGTATAATGCGGTCAAATGCGCTTCTATTCACTGCGCAATCCCTTATAACTGGGAAAGCGGCAGAACGCCACGGTTCTATAACTATGGTATCGCCATCTTTGAATTTGCGCATATGAAGCTGGCAGGTGGTAACAAGGGTGTCTGGACCATGAGGCATACCGTTAATCACAAGCGAGCACATACCACAAATACCCTCGCGGCAATCGTGGTCAAAGGCAAAAGCTTCTTTGCCTTCCTTCATAAGCTGTTCGTTCATAATGTCTAGCATCTCCAAAAAAGACATATCTGGAGAAACGTTAGACAATTTAACGGTTTCAAAGTTTCCTCTCGCTTGGGAATTTTTTTGTCTCCAAGCCTTTATAATGAGATTCATATTTTCTTCGCTCATTTGTAGCTCCTTGTCATAAGGTGTACGTTCTCAAATTCCAACTCTTCTTTATTTAGTTCGTGTGGCTTGTTTTCGCCTTTCCATTCCCAGGCTGCAACGTGGCAGAATGCATCATCGTTGCGTTTTGCCTCGTTATCTGGAGTTTGATGTTCTTCGCGGAAATGACCTCCGCAAGATTCTTCCCTGTAAAGGGCGTCTTTTGCGAGCAGCTCGCCGAATTCCAAGAAATCTGCAACACGCATGGCGTTTTCCAAATTCTGGTTAAAGGAACCGTTTTCGCCAAGAACATTGACGTTTTTCCAAAACTCATCGCGCAAACCCGGAAGTGCGGAAATTGCTTTTTCAAGACCAGCTTTATTGCGACCCATTCCGACATTTTCCCACATAATGTGCCCCATCTCCCTGTGGAATTCGGTAACCGTTTTTTTGCCGTTTATGGAAAGCAAGCGGTCTATGAGTGCTTTTGAACTTTTTGCCGTATCCACAAATTCTGCCTGAGCGGAGTTTACTTTGTCTAATTTGGTGCCGGCAAAATAACCGCCCAAGGTATATGGAATAACAAAATAGCCGTCTGCAAGACCTTGCATAAGGGCAGATGCTCCCAAACGGTTTGCGCCGTGGTCGGAGAAATTTGCCTCTCCCAGAACAAACAAGCCTGGGATAGTGCTTTGCAAATTGTAGTCCACCCACAAGCCGCCCATTGTGTAATGGCTTGCCGGATAAATGCGCATAGGCGTTTTGTATGGGTTCTCGTCTGTGATTTTTTCGTACATCTGGAAGAGATTTCCATATTTTGCGCTAACCGCGTTTTCACCTATGCGTTTAATGGCATCTGCAAAATCCAAATATACAGCGCGTTTGGAGGTTCCAACGCCAAGACCGTTATCGCAAACCATTTTCGCATTGCGGCTTGCAACATCTCTAGGCACCAAGTTTCCAAAGCTCGGATATTTCTCTTCTAAATAATAATAACGCTCTGCCTCTGGTATATCGCTTGGTCTGCGAGCATCGCCAGCTTTGCGAGGAATCCAAACTCTGCCATCGTTTCTCAGAGATTCGGACATTAAAGTTAGCTTGCTTTGGTGGTCTCCTGTCACTGGAATGCAAGTTGGGTGAATTTGCGTGTAGCATGGATTGGCAAATAATGCGCCTTTTTTATGTGCGCGCCAAGCTGCTCCCACGTTTGAGCCTTTTGCATTTGTGGAGAGATAAAACACGTTTCCATAACCGCCTGTTGCAAGGCAAACCGCATCTGCCTCGTGACATTCCAACTCGCCAGAAATCAAGTTTCTAACTACAATGCCTCTCGCTTTACCGCCCACAAGAACTATGTCCATCATCTCGCGGCGAGAAAATAATTTAACAGAGCCTTTTGCAACTTGGCGCATCATAGACTGATAAGCACCGAGCAAAAGTTGCTGACCTGTTTGACCACGAGCATAGAAAGTGCGGCTAACTTGGGCACCGCCAAAGGAACGGTTGTCTAAAAGACCGCCATATTCCCTGCCAAATGGAACTCCCTGAGCAACGCAGTGGTTTATTATTAAGTTTGAACACTCTGCCAAACGGTGAACGTTTGCTTCGCGAGCGCGGAAATCTCCGCCTTTAACGGTATCGTAAAAGAGGCGGTAAATTGAGTCGCCATCGTTTGGGTAGTTGTGCGCTGCATTTATGCCGCCTTGCGCTGCAATTGAATGCGCGCGGCGAGGGCTGTCTTGAATGCAAAAGCTCTTCACATTGTAGCCAAGTTCGCCAAGAGAGGCAGCTGCAGAGGCACCAGCCAAGCCGGTTCCAACAACTATCACGGTGAATTTGCGCTTGTTAGCCGGATTTACCAGTTTAAGCTCGAATTTGTGGCGTGTCCATTTTTCCGCAATTGGACCGCCCGGAATATTGGATTCTAATTTCATAGCTCGTCTCCTTCTGAATCTTCTTCTGCCTGTGGATTATCACCGTCCTGATGACGCTTTTTCTTATCCTTTTTGTGTTTTTCCCTGAATTTCATAAAATCTTCGGGTGGGTTTTCGCCACTAAAAACCGGTCCAGTTTTTTCCACTATAAGGGCAGCTTTTTCTGGGAACTTTGCGATTCTATTGGCTTTTCTCTTTTGTTCTTCAAGGGGCTGCGCTGAGAGAACCTTCAAAGCCTCTTGGTAGCTAGGTTTTTTTACCTGCTCAATAATTGCCTTTGCCTCTTCGTTTACATTTACAACATAAAAAGACCAAGCTGCCGTTACTGCAAAGCCAGTTGCAACAACAACGCAATATGCAATGGCGAGCTTATCTATTATGGGAGTCCATTTTTGGTGATTTATGCCCATAGTTTGGAATGCGCTGGAAATGGCATGCCACAGATGAAAGCCTAGAACCACCATAAGCGTTAGATAAAACACAGCGAATAAGGGATTACCCAAAACCTCAACAGTGGTGAGCCACATATCGCGAACTACCCTGCCATCTGCAACTTCTGGGTTTATATAAAAATAGTGCACTCCATTGCGAACGGTTAAAATATGCCATATAACAAAGGTTATAATGATAAGCCCAGTCCAAATCATCCAGAATGTGGGGAACTGCTTTTTGCCTTTGCGTGTATCAACTGCATAGCGAGCGGAGCCTCGGGCTTTGTAGTTCTGCAATTTTAGCGTTATTGCCAAGTACAGATGTATTATGAAAATCACAGCCAAACCGCCCTCAACGGTGTATAAAAACAGCTTGGATTTGGTTAAAAGCGCGGAATACGTGTTGTATGACGCTTGAGCATCTGCCGCAGAGGGTAAGAGCAGCTGAAGGTTGCCTGCCATGTGACCCAGCAAAAAAAGCACCAGAACACAACCGGTAGCACCCATAATCTGCTTCTTTCCTATGGAAGAAGTGATATATGTTAAAAGCCATTTCATTTGTAAATTCTCCTAAAAACTAATAATCGCAGATAAATATAGTAAATATCTAGCAGGCATATCCGCTTTTTTCCACCTCTAGGGCTAGCTCCGAGCCTCCACTCCTAGCTATTTTGCCATTTATTAAAATATGCACAAATTGAGGCTTTGCATAATCCAGCAGGCGTTGATAGTGCGTAATTAGAACAACAGAACGCTCTGAATTCATCAAATTGTTTATACCATTTGCCACAATTTTAAGGGCATCTATGTCCAGCCCAGAGTCCGTTTCGTCTAAAAAAGCCAGTGCAGGCTCTAAAATTGCCATTTGCAAAATCTCGTTCCTCTTTTTTTCACCACCGCTAAAGCCCTCATTTAACCCACGTTCCTTGTAGCGAGAATCCATTTTCAAAAGCTGCATTGCACCCGCCATTTTTTCTTTGAATTCGTTTTCGCTGAGTTTAGGCAAATTGAGAGCCTTGTGCTTTGCATCTATAGCCGCACGCAAAAACTCCTCGTTGCCAAGCCCAGCTATTTCCAAAGGATATTGGAACCCTATAAAGAACCCTGAATTTGCCCGCTCCGAGACAGATAGCTCAAGCAAATTTTTTCCAAAAAATTCCACGCTGCCATCAGTGACCTTGTACCCAGGATGCCCAGCTATAACCTTGGAAAGCGTACTTTTACCCGCACCATTTGGACCCATAATAGCGTGGATTTCTCCTTTGCCAATAGACAAGTTCAATCCTTTCAGAATCTCCGTGCCATCGGCTAAAGAAGCGTGCAAATTTTTTATTTGGAACATTGGGGGGAATGTAGAAAATTTTGCCGATAAATAATATGTTAAAAAAAACGAAAAAACTTAACATATTCCAAGGATATGTTAAGTTTTTATACATATTCCCAGAATATGTTAAAAAAATGGGAAAAACTTAACATAAAATATCTAATTTATATGGTATGCTTCAAAATTCCGCTCCAAATAACGATTTGGCTCTTTTACCGCCATCTTCGGATATTGAAACAAAAGCCATTTTAAGAAAAGCCATTACCGCTGGTCGTGCCTTGGCAGACCTTAAAAATAAAGCCGACCATTTAACTAATCAGGATATTTTGATTTCTAGCATAGTTTTAACTGAAGCCCGTGATAGTTCGGAAATTGAAAATATTGTAACAACCGCCGATTCACTGTACAAAGCAAACGTAACCCCAGAAACTCAGCTAGATGCCAATACCAAAGAAGTTCGCGGCTATAACCGAGCCTTGTGGCGAGGTATGAAAATGATAAGCGAGCGTCCTCTTTCTACAAATATTTTCATAAATGTTGTGCAAGAAATTAAACAAGATACAGCTGGAATTCGTGCTATTCCCGGTACAGTTCTGAAAAACCCAGTTACTGGAGAAATTGTTTATACGCCGCCAAGCGGAGAAAATGTTATTCGCGATAAATTGAAAAATCTGGAAGATTTTTTATATTTACCGCAATACGCCGAAATTGACCCTTTGATAAAATTAGCTGTTATGCACTATCAATTTGAAGCTATACATCCGTTTGCAGACGGCAATGGGCGTACAGGGCGCATTATAAATATTCTTTGGCTGGTACAGGAAAAATTGCTAAATCGCCCTATTTTATTCTTATCAAAATATTTTCTTGGTCACAAGGAGGAATATTATAACGGTTTGAGAAAAGTCACTTCGGATGGCGAATGGGAAAAATGGATTTTGTATGTGCTGGATGCGGTGGAACAAACAGCTAGAGATACTGGCGAAATGATAGATAAAATCATAGCCGCACGCAAGGTATGCAAAGATGAATTGCAAACTTATTTTCCGAAGATATATTCCTTAGATTTGGTAGAAACAATTTTTTCCGCTCCGTATTTCAGGATGGAAGATTATTTGCGGAAAAATCCGACAATCAGCCGCCAAACGGCATCAAATCATTTACACCAGCTTTGCAGCCCTTATAAGCGAGCAGATAATATAACAGCACAAATGCTAAAAATATACCGACAAGGCAGAGAGAATATATTTTTCAATCAGGCAATGTTTGAGATTTTGAGTGATAGATAATTCCTTTTGTCAGAACCCCGATGCTCATTTGCCAGAATAATGAAAAACTTACTTGCCCTATTGCGTATTTATGAACTAAGATGTGCTATCATTACCCACTTCCTATCAAACGAGTTAATTCTTTTTCCAATTCTTCCTTATTAGGTAAATAAAGTTGATATTTGCTCACAAATAACTTATTAGTAATATTATCTATTGCATACTCAACCATAATTTTATCTTTATACGCACCCAATACTATGCCTATTGGCTCATTGTCCGTTTCAACATTTACTTCTTTGCGAAAATAGTTAAGATAAAAATTCATTTGTCCAATATCACTGTGTTCAACTTCGCCACGCTTCAAATCTATCAACACATAACATTTTAGCAAGATGTTATAAAATACCAAATCTACTGAAAAATTACGATTGCCTACTGGAACACGGTATTGCCGTTTAACAAAAGCAAAGCCTTTGCCAAGTTCAAGAAGAAATGCCTCCAAATTTTTAACTAGCCGTTCTTCTAATTCTCCCTCTAGATACCGTTCTTGTTGCGAAATACCTAAAAATTCAAATACAAAATGTTCTTTTATAATGTCTTCTGGTTTTTGAAGTTCCGTGCCTTTTTTGGCAATTGCTAGTACCCTAGATTTATCTTTGCTTAATGCCAAACGATGAAAAAGCATACTTTTCATTTGTCGTTTCAATTCCCGTACGCTCCAATTTTCTTTTTCGCATTGACAAGTATAAAAACTAATTTCCAATTCATTGTCGGCTTTTAAAATTTCAAAATAATGGCTCCAGCTCAATTTTGTGGATAAAATAGGTTTCTTGGATTGGTGAGACACTGTTTCACCAATTTGATAGGAAAGGTATAGTTTTCTAATGTACATTAAATTAGAACGGCTAAACCCTTTGCCGTAAGCAAGCGTTAAATCTTTTGATAAGCGATCCAGTAATTTTGAGCCGTATTCTGATTTTTTAGAACCGCCTTGTTCATATTCAACGATATATTTTCCAATTTGCCAATAAGTTTGTACTAAAATATTGTTCACAGCATAGGCAGCTTGTTTGCGCCCTTGGTGCAATGAATCACCTATTTGCGAAATAAGTGTACTATAATCCTTGCTCTGCTTTACGGTTTCTTTTTTGCCCATAACGCTATCTCCTAATTTTAAGGTTTTACCAGAATAATGGAAAACGCCCATCTAAAAACGCTCTACCAAATGTCTGTTATACTCATTTGCATTAGGGCGACTGGAATGTAGGTGAAGAATATTCCCTAACACAACGCGCTCAGTCTTGGAGACAACGAACACTATACAAGAAGTCCTTATAGTAGTCGTAGTAGTCCACGTACTCGCCGCCGTAGTACATGCGCCTGTAGTAGGCGTTGATGCTACTGTACTCCATGGCACTCCACCAGTAGCCGAAGTTGCCGACACTGCCGAAATCGCCATTGGAACTGCCGTAGCCGCCCGGCAGAGCCGCAAAGCCATGCGTGTCCTGACCGTTGCCATTGTTGTTCCAGCCACTCGTAGCCTTCAAAAATTTACCCGCCGTGTTTGCTCCACCAACAAAATTATCCAACTTGCCATATTCATCCTTGGTAGGCAAATGCCAACCTTTTGGGCAAGCTGTTTTAGCTGTGTTCCAATCATAGAGCCGTCCGTATTTTTGGCAGTTGCTTTCTTGGTTGCCATAGCACTTTGAACCGCTGGCGTTATAATTCAAATTCGCTGCCATCCAAATTTGGTTGCCGATTTTTACAATCCTGTATATCTTGTCATCACGGCTGTCTTTAAATGATCCTTTGCCAAATACATCTATTTTTTTAATGCTATACCCAGATGACTGGGCTACACTGTTAAAACCATGCGTATGCTCAACCTTCTCGTTAGGCTTTAATTTCACATTCACCTTTTCTCTATTTTTGCCAAGCTCTATCTCAGCACACACAGGAACAGAACCGCTGAATGGCGTTTCGCCCGACTGCTTGCCGTTCACAAAAACAGGCTCGCTAACGGGTTCACCGTTCTTTTCCGCATTCAAAACCAAACCGCCTTTTTTCAATTTTATATAAGCAGCTATATCAAAAACCTCTTTCTTGTCTTTGTTTATCCCTACATCAAAAATTAGAGATTCGTAGCATCTATGGCTAAGTTCCACCTTGTATTTTCCCGGTGAAAGCTGGTTTTCCCAAGAGGAAATTGCCTTGCCATTTATTGATAAACTCCATTGCTCGTTTTTGCCTATCCCATCCAAGAAAGCTGGCTTTATCTCCAATATGCCAAAATTGGATTTTAGCCTGATGTTTATGTTCTGGTTGTTCTGCCTTATGAACACCGTGGTGTCTGCTCTTTCGTACTGTTCCAATGCAGCAACTATGCGAACATTGCCTTCACCAAGCACTAATTTGCAGGGCGTTTTGATGCAGCGAGAATCTGGCACTCCGTTAAAGCTCACAACAGCTCCTTCTGGCTCTGTGATTATATTTGCCAAATAACTTTTTCCACCTTCAAACTCGTAATCACCGCCTGTGGATTGCACGCCTCTTATGCCGCCTTCCACAGTAGGAGCAGAGGGAGCGGATTTTGGTGCGGCTGAGGCACCCGGCATTTTGCCAAACATTTGGGGTGCATTCTCGTTTATAACGGATTCCAAGCCAGATACTTTTGTTGCCTTGCCCGTAAATGAACCAACTAAAACACCGCTACCAGCATTGTACAATTCCATATTTATTGTAATATAATCGTCCAAACGACCAAGCCTTGCCTGTCCAACATAAGCAGCACTCACTTGCCTGCCTATCTGCGCCAAGCATTGCGCCTCTTTGCACATTTTTCTGGCATTCTCCTTTGAACCCATCTTGTCTATTATGCTCTGAACGCTCATAACTGAGTACTTATCTTCGGGCAATACTTTCACCGCAATTTCGCGCAGTTTTCCAGTAAGGAAGTTCAGATTAGTGAATTCAATCTCCGGTTCGCCGTCATCTTCCGTGTTCAATATGGCAACTCGCTTCTGCTCCTGTGCATTAGCGGCAAAAGCGAAAAATAGCAAAATGAAAAGAGGGGCGAAATACATAGTGGTGAAATATAGAAAATAAAAATTTTCTACCTTATACCCAACTATGAGTTCCGCAAATATGAAGTATAGCGAGGCTGTTAAAAGGCTGGAAGAAATATTGGAAAATGTTGACCGCTCCAATGTGGGCATAGACGAGCTTGCGGATTTGGTAAAAGAGGCTTCGGATTTAATAAAAACTTGCCGTGGCATACTCACAAGCACGGAACGGAATGTGCAGGAATCTTTGGAGGATTTGGAAGGTTAGTTTATGCGCATATTCACGCTGTTGGTGCTTTTATTCTTTGTCTCTTCTCATGCTTATTTTGGAAAGAAGAACGAAGCACAAGATGTTTTTGGATGGGCTATGCTTTTGCAAAGCCCTCGCACCGTGGCATTTGAAGGTGCAGGCTCTGCTCTTCAAACCCAAGATTTTGGAGCGGCTTTAATGAACCCAGCCTTATTGCAAGGGAATGGCTTTGGAGCAGGCATTTCTGGGCAAAGCGGGGATTTGGCAGATTGGCAGGGAATAGCGGTGTTTTCGCATCCGTTTTCAATAGGCGAAGCAGAAGGAAGAATGCAGCATACTTATGGAGTTGTTGATAACGGCAAGGTTGAAAATTTGCTCGGTCCAGACGAATCTAACGGCTATAGCAATCCCATTGCGCAGTATTATGCCATAACAGCGGCATTTCCATTAAAGCATTTCAAGTTCGGAATAACAGGCAGATATTTATGGCAAAGGTTATCGGAAATTGACAATGCACAGGTAGGAATGGGGCTTGCTATGGACTGGGGATTTTTATGGAATTCAAACTCTGCGCGCTATGGTCTCGCATTTATGGGGCGGCATTTGGGGCAACAAATTCGCCCATTCGTGAAAGGCGGGGTTAATGGCTATGCCCTTGCTTCCGAACTCGCGATGAGTACATTCTGGCGTTTAGACCAAAATTTCGTATGGCTTTTTGAATGCTCGGCTCCTCGCTATTCGCCAGCAGTTGGGAAACTGGGGTTGGAATATCGCTTTTCGGAATCTGTGTTCGCAAGAGCAGGAGTGCAAAAAGACCTTATAGATGCCGCTCGCTTTGCGCGTTCTATTTTTGATAAAAACGAAAAAACGCCCAGAGCTGGTTTCTATCGTTTGTTTTCGGCAGGCGCAGGATATAGATTTGGGGATTTTGCCTTGGATTATTCTTACAGTATGTTAATTGAAGGTCAAGGAAATGAACACAGAATTGGATTAAGCGGAGCGTTTTAGAAATGTATTCAAATTTTTACAGCGAGAAAAACGAGTACCTTTCAATAATAGCGGTTTCGCTTTTATTCCATTTTACCGTTGTTGCCGCATTGCTAATAGCAGTATGGCTCAGACCCGCAAAAGAAAATCCAACTCCAATACCTTTTTTTGAAATGGTAAATGTGGCACCTCCACCGCCAGCTCCCTCAAAGCCAGAACCAAAACCACCAGAACCTATTTCAGAAACAATACCAGAACCAGTTGTAGAACCTGAGCCTGTTGTTAAACCGGATTTAAAGCCTGAATTAAAGCCAGAACCAAAGCCGCCAACACCTGTTGCCAAACCTGAGCCAAAACCTAAGCAAGAATCAAAACCTACTCCTGTAGAGCCTGCACAGTCGCATTCAATGGATATGCCAGATTTGCCTTCAGACATAAAAAACAAAGATATGGATATGCCAGCTTTGACACTCCTTAGCGATGTGACTATGGACCCGCAAATGCAAGCCTATATCAATACGCTTGTACAACTATTATACCGAAATTTCAATCCGCCGGCTGGAACAGAAATTTCCAAAGGCACAAAATCTACCGTACAATTTCAAATAGCCAGAAATGGTGAAATTAACGAAGTTGTTTTGCGTTCATCTTCTGGAAGTGGAATATGGGATAGGCTTGCGGTAAGAGCTGTTCAAATAACAAAATTACCGCCTATACCCCCCAGTTTCACAGCCGAAAATTTGATTTGTAAATTTGATTTTAAGGAGAAGTAATTTGCTAAATTTATATACACATTATGCAACAAATCAGCATTAAGTCCGTAAAAGACGGTATGATTTTGGCGGAGCCCCTTAAAAATGCTCACGGGGGTGTTGTTTTGGGCAAAGGAACTGTTCTAACAGAGGCTTTTGCCACTAGGCTTGCCCGAATGGGTTTTTATTCGGTTTACGTGGAAGGAGAACAGGGAGAGACAAAAGAAGATATCTCAGGCGCGCAAGCAGGCGATATTCAAAAAATACCCTTGGAAAAACTATTTGAAGGAAAACTTGATAGTGATTTTATGCAGGAAATTTACAAAGCCTTGTTGAGGTACAGAGAATCAAATGGCTGATAATAAACGAATAGAATTTTTGATAAAGAATATGGGTGAGCTACCCACTATTCCCAGCGTGTATTTAACGGTAAACAAAATGCTATCTGACCCGCATACCTCGGCTATTGATGTTGGGCAGGTGGTATCTAGCGACCAAGTTATAGCTTCTAAAATTTTGAAACTCGCAAACAGCGCATTTTATGGATTTGCCGGCAGGGTAAACACTGTTCCTCATGCCATTGCAGTTTTGGGTTTTAACGCAACAAAAAACGTGGTGCTAACAACTGGCGTTTTATCTGCCTTGAATTTGAAAAACCCAATAGAGGGCTTTAACCTCACTGCTTTTTGGAAACATTCGGCTGCGGTAGGAGCAATAGCAAGGCTCGCAGCTGAGGAATTTTATGCTCAAAAAAAAGAAGAGGCTTTTGTTGCTGGGATTTTGCACGATATTGGCAAGCTTATTCTGGCTATTTGCTCACCAGACGATTTTTCCCATTGCATGGAAATAGCTGCAAGCAAAGGTTGCCTATTTGCAGATGCGGAAAAAGAAATGCTTGGGATTTGCCACACAGATATAGCATCCTTTATAAATAGGAAATGGAACCTGCCGAGAGAAATAGCAGCTGTTATGATAAATCACCATAAGAACATCAGCGTATTGAGCGAGCATACCAGAATGATTGCTATTGTTAAGCTGGCAGATGTTTTGGCAAGAGGCTTGCAGCTTGGGCATCCCTGCGATTATTCCATGCCTATTCTGGAACCTGCCATTTCTTCTTTACTGAAAGTTACTCCGAAAAAATTAGACACCATTTTAGCGGCAAGCTATGGTGCTGTGCAAAGCTCAATGGATTTTATTAACGCAAGCTGAGGAGATTTTTTGAAGCAAATCATTATGATGGGCATTGACCCAGGTAGCTATGCAACTGGTTTTGCTTTCCTAAGTTTAATCGGCAACAAGATTGATGTTTTGGAATATGGAGTTATTCGCCCCAAAAAAAATGCGGAACTCATTTTTAGAATAGGGCATATTATCAAGGAACTTGAAAGCCTCATTGCAAAACACAAACCCATTGCTTTTTGCATGGAAAAAGCTTTTTTTGCAAAAAATGCAAATAGTGCGCTTATTTTGGGGCATATACGCGGAGCCATTATGTCTCTCGGCTTTAAATATGATTTGGTATTTTCGGAAAAAAGCCCACGCGAAATTAAAAAGGCTGTTACGGGCAATGGAGCAGCGAGCAAAGAGCAGGTTGCAAATATGATGAGCAGGTTGCTCGGCGTTCAAACTCAAAATTCTGCGCTTGATGCAAGTGATGCTCTGGCTATGGCGTGGACTGGTTTAGGAAGTCCGTGAGCGGGCTGCTGGCAACCGCACTTTCTGACTGCAAAGGCAAACCGCTTTCATAAGCCATTCTGCCGCTTTCCACCGCCAATTTAAAGCATTTAGCCATAACCGCAGGGTTAGGTGCAATGGCAATAGCGGTATTCACCAAAACTGCATCCGCACCCATTTCCATAGCGTGGCAAGCGTGAGACGGCGCACCTATGCCTGCATCCACCACAACAGGAACCTTGCTCTGAGCGATTATTATTTTTAGCATAGCCTCTGTTTGCAAACCTCTGTTTGAACCTATTGGCGAACCCAGCGGCATAACAGCCGCACAGCCGCAGTCTTCCAGCCTTTTGCACAAAACAGGATCTGCCTGAATATAAGGCAAAACCACAAAGCCATCCTTTGCAAGTTCTGCGGCTGCGTTCAATGTTTCAATCGGGTCTGGGAGCAAATATTTTTGGTCGGGATGAATTTCCAATTTCACCCAATTTGTGCCAAGTGCTTCTCTCGCCATTTGCGCAGCAAACACGGCTTCTTTCGCAGTTCTAGCACCAGAGGTATTTGGCAAAATTTGCCCTTTGAAATCTTTTAACGCACTCAAAATAGAATCTTCTTTTTGATTTTTTCCAATTCGCTTTAAAGCAACCGTGAGCATTTCGCTTTGCGATTCTTGCAAAGCGACAACCATCTCTTGCGGTGAGGCAAATTTGCCGCTCCCTAAAAAAAGCCGCGAGCTGAATGTTCTGTTTGAGATTTTGAGCATTTGAAAAAATAATGTAGAAATTACTAAATTCATAAATATGCACGATATTCTAGTTATAGGCGCAGGCATTGCGGGCTTAACTGTTGCTCTAAAAGCGGCGGAGAGCGGTAAGAGTGTTTTGCTTTTGACTAAGGGGGCTAGTCCGGATGGTTCAACGAATTATGCGCAAGGGGGCATTGCTTCTGTGACATCGCCAGAAGATTCTTTTGAGAGCCATATTGCAGATACTTTGGAAGCTGGGGATGGATTGTGCAAAAAAAGGCAGGTGGAAATTTTAACCAAGAATGCGCCAAAAGCTATAGAGCAGTTGCTCAAATGGGGAGTTAATTTCACAACATCAAAAAATGATGAAAAGGCTTTTGATTTGCATTTGGAAGGCGGGCATAGTTTTAGACGAATTTTGCACACCGCAGACTTAACAGGCAAAGAAATAATGAGGGCTTTGCTTGCAGAATTAAAGCATCGCTCGCATGGAATAGATTTTATTGAACACAGCACGGTTTTGGATTTGCTCACACAAAAATCACGTTGTGTTGGGGCAATCGTGGCAAGTAGGGGAAAATCTACGTGTTTGCCCCTACTTGCCAAAACCGTTGTACTCGCAACCGGAGGCGCGGGGCAGCTTTGGTTGCATTCAACTAACCCGCCAGATGCTTGCGGAGAGGGAATTTCCATTGCTTACCGTGCTGGCGCGGCTCTTCAGGATTTGGAATTTATGCAGTTCCACCCCACTAGCCTCTATGCCCCGCAGCTCAAAAAAACATTTTTAATATCCGAGGCACTTCGCGGCTTTGGCGGAATACTAAAAAACCACAAGGGCGAAGAATTTATGAACAATGTTCATCCCCTTCGCTCGCTTGCGCCTCGCGATATTGTGGCAAGGGCAATTCTCAGCGAAATGCAGCGCACAGGCAAAAACTATATGTATTTGGATGTCACTCACCGCAAAGCAAAAGACATAAAAACTCATTTCCCAAACATCTACGCAAAATGCCTTGAGTGCAAAATAGACATCGCAAAAGACTGGATACCCATTGTTCCCGCAGCGCATTATATGTGTGGAGGAGTGCTTGTGGATTCTTTTAGCAGAACAACCATAGAGGGTCTTTACGCCTGCGGCGAAATTGCAGCAACCGGAGTTCATGGAGCAAATCGCTTGGCATCTAATTCTCTGCTGGAAAGCGTGGTTTTTGCTTTGAGAGCTTGCGAGGATATAAATAAGAAGGTAGCTAGCGGGCAGCGGCTTGTGGCTAGTGGAAAGCAAGTTAAGCTGAATAATTTTAATTGTCAAAAATTAAAGAAGCAGGTTCAAACTATTATGTGGGAATATTGCGGGATTGTGCGTTCTATTGCTGGTTTGAAAACTGGATTAAAAAAGCTGAAAGAACTTGAAAAGTCCTCTTTTGCCTCTTTTGAATTTCGCAATTTTGTGCAAAGCGCTAGGCTCATTGTGGAAAGCACCTTAAAACGAAAGGAATCTAGGGGTTTGCAATGCCTAACTGATTATCCACAGAAAAATTCAAGGTATTTGAAGCATTTTACTTTGGTAAAAGATATTTAGTACTTACTATATTTACCACTAATGAAGTTTTTATTTCTAACGTTTTTCACATTTTGTTTTTCCATAGCAATTGCTCAGGAAGCGGTTTTAAATATAGATGATAATGATAGCGAGCTTGAGTTGTTGCCTCCGGCTGCGTTTAAAAATGAAGTTTTGCGCAAGGAACTTGCATTGCAAGGAAGCGAAACCGTAAAAGATGCTTTTTCAAAAGAGCTTTTAAATGCTGCGGTGCTTTATTACGAAAAAAAATGGGACAGTGCTTATGCAGCCTATATGCCTATTCTGGAAAAAGCGCCCGACCTTTTATACGGACCGCTTGTGATTAGAATTGCCAAATGCGAATTGGAAAGAGGCAATATCCAAGAGAGCAGAAAAATTTTGATGGATATAAAGAGCATAAAGAACAATAAAAATTCGTGGGAGCAAGTGGACCAAATTTTGATGGAAGGGATTTTGCTAGATAATGAAATTACGCAAAGCGCAAAAAAAGATTCCCTGCTGAGAAGGCTCAAATCAAAACCACGTGCAAGTTATGAGCATTTTTTAAGACAAAAATTGGCAAAAATGCAAGAAAGCGAAAAGGATGCAAAAGGAGCAATAGAATCTTACTTTATACTTTTGAAAAGCGGTCCTCCATACCAAGATTCCGCTTTTTGGGCTTTGCAAAGGCTTGCGCCGAACTCCGAAGATTACGATTTTACAGCAATTTTATGCAAAAAAGGACATAACGAAAAATGCGCTGAAAAAGCAAGCGCCATTTTGTCTAAAAATCCAAAATTAGATTCTGCAAAAAAAATCAACCTTATGGTATCTAGGGCAGAAGCTTGGAAACATTTGGGCAAAATAGATTTGGCAATAACGCAATACAAAAAACTATTGGACAGCGTAGATTACAATTCCTCATGGATGCAAAGCTTGATGAGAATTGTTAGAAATGCCGGACATAAAGCGGAATCCAAAAAACTGGATTCTATTTTTCAGGAAAAATTTCCATTCAGCGCAGAAAATGCAAACAATCTATGGGTAAAGGCACTGGAATACGAACAGGCAAAAGATTATGCAAGAGCAATAGAAACTTATAAACGATTATACGATTCAAGATTTGGAAAACATAAATCAAGGCAGTGGGCTAAATTCAGAGTTGGGTTCATAAATTATAAAGAAGAAAAATATGCGGAGGCAGCAAATATATTTGCAGGAGCCGCGCACGAAAATCTGGGCATAATGCCTAGAAGCGCCTCTCTTTATTTTTATGCGGAATGTCAAAGGATGCTCGGAAACAGAGAGAACGCAACCATTGCCTATTCTGCTGTTATGGCAGATTTTCCGCTTGGATATTATTCTTGGAGAACAAAGCAGAATTTGAAGCATTTTGAACTTTTAGAAAAAATTCCCAAAATTGGAGTTGAAGTGCCAGACTCTGCGGCTGTGTCTTGGTTGAGAATTTTGCAAAGAAAAGAAACAGGCGAAAAAGATTCCCTTGTTAGCGCAGAACGTTTGGAACAAATTGGCATTTTGCTAAGAAGCGGATTTGAAAAAGAAGCTTATGCGCTTTATGAAGAATCTCTTAAACTTCATAAGAACAGACCTGAATTTTATTACAGATATGGCATTATGTTTATGCAGAATGGCGAATATGCCTTGGCTCACAGAATGGCACGCAATTTTCTGGATATAGTTCCAAAAGAAAAAATGGTTAGCGTTCCAATTCAAATTCTAAAATTCCTTTACCCTCTCCCTCACGAAAGAAAGGTGAGAAAGCACGCAAAGATAGACCCCTACCTCATATACTCCGTTATGCGGCAGGAGAGTATGTTTGATGCTCAAATCACATCTCCCGTTGGTGCCAGAGGACTTTTGCAAATTATGCCCACAACAGGAGATTTTCTGTCTAAGTCAGAAAAGATTGAAAAATTCGACAAGGATTTGCTGTATAACGCATATATGAACATACGTTTGGGAGTTAGGTACTTAAACGATTTGTACGAAGAGTACAAAGGAGATTACATAGGTGTTTTAGGAAATTATAACGCGGGTCCGGCACCTGCTCTTCGCTGGATTGCAAATTATGGCTCTCTGCCTTGGGATATAAGGGTAGAAGAAGTGAGCTATTGGGAAACAAGGGATTATGTAAAGCGAGTTCTTGGAAACTATTGGACTTACAAAGAAATCTATAATTAAGCTATGTTTTTTTTATTAACACTTAGTTCTGCGGTGGGGTTGGCTTTTGGGAACATTCTTGAAAGCAAGGGTTTGCGTTCTGCAAATTCCGTTAAGTCTTTGGCTAAAAATAAATTTTGGTTCTGCGGCTTGCTTTTGAGCATTGTTGCCACTTTGCTTTATTACGTGGCAATGGATAAATACAATATAAGTTTGGTTCAACCCTTTATGGCTTTGAACCCCGCACTAACAGCAATTTTGGGATGGAAAATTTTAGGCGAAAAAATAAGCAAAAAAATTGCCATTGCAATAGCTTTGATTTTTTGCGGGATTTTAATAGACGGAACTTTGGCGGGAGAGGCTTCTGGCGGCTTGTATTTTGAAAAAACACTTTGGATTTATGCAGGAGCCACACTAGCCCTGCTAGCTGTTGCCTGCCTAGTTTTTCGCAAACCAGAAATAGTGGATTCCCTATGCGCAGGCACAGGTTTTGGGCTTTCTGCGGTTTTTTACAAAAGCATTTCTTTAGATGGTTTGTTTCCACCGCCTATTGATTTGCGTATTTTTGTTTTTACCATTCTCTATATGGCTGCATTTTTTTGCTCGCAAGCAGGGCTTCGCAGAGGCAGGGCTTTATTTGTTATTCCGCTTTCTGCTGCCATTGGCTTGGTGGTGCCTGTTTTCGGTGGGCTTGTCGTTTTTGGAGAGCCGTTTCCGCCTCAAAAAATAATTGTAATGGTTCTGGTTTTAGTGGGTTCAATTTTATTTGTTAGGGATTAGCTTTTCTAAATTACCACAATGAGCAATATTTCTGCATTTTTGATTTTTGGGGCACCAGGTTCTGGCAAAGGAACGGTGGGTGCAAAATTGGCTGCCGTTGCAACAGGCGTAAAACACCTTTCAACTGGCGATATATTCAGGGGGCTTTCCCCTGCCAGCGAAAACGGCAAATTATTTGCGAGCTATGCCAATGCGGGCAAACTTGTTCCAGACGAGGTAACCATTCAAATTTTTTCCCGTTATGTTGGCGGCTTAATAGACACAAATAAATTTGACCCCGCAAAACACACTTTCCTTTTAGATGGCATTCCTCGTACTGTGGAACAAGCAGAACTCATAAAAAACGTAGTTGTTGTAAAGCATATTTTTATGCTGGAAATTTCGGATCATTCTGTTATAATAGAGCGTTTGCTAAAAAGAGCAGCCATTGAAGGTCGCAAAGACGATATACATGAATCTGTTGTTCGTGCTCGCATAAATGAATACGAAACCAAAACAGCCGCTGTTTTAAGCATTTATGATCCTTCTATAATAACAAAAATTAACGGGGCTGGAACCCCGGATGAAGTGTTTAGAGATGTGTTTAGCGACTATATTACTCGGCAAAAGCAGCTTCCTTAAGCAAGTTGCCTTTGGCATCCAAAATGCGAACTATCTCTTCGTCTCTCTGCAAAACTAATTCCTGACTCTCACCAGTTTTGGTATCAAGGCGCATATAGAGCGAGCCGTCTTCCATTTTAACAGCGGTAACCGAATTACCCTCGGCATCTGTTTCGCGATATGTATCGCCAAGAGCCACGGGATTTGAACCTGTCCAAAATTCTATTGAGTTGATGAGCAAAGCATCTGCCGTAAAGAACAACCCATAAACAGGAATAATGTTTAGTACCAAGAATACCAACCAATTGACAAACTTATTGCCTGTGAATTTCCCATTCCATACCCTAAGTTTATTGAACGCAGCAAAGGAACCATAACACCCAGTCGTACTAACAGTACTCACTGTGAGCACACAAGCTACCAGCAAAGACATAAGGACTTTTTTCATATACCTCCTCCTATGAGTTAAAATTTAGAATAAAAAACTAGAAATTTCTTTAACATCCATCCCTTTTCTACGCGCATAATCTGCAAGCTGGTCTTCGCCTATTTTGCCGAGCTTGAAATAGCGGCTCCCCGGATTTGCAGCAAAATAACCGCACTCGGAGGCTGTTGGATTCATAACATAACTTTCCGTTAAAGAAACACCTATATTTTTTTCGGGAGAGAGCAATTTCCAAATCGTGGCTTTTTCCGTGTGGTCTGGGCTTGCTGGGTATCCAGGAGCAGCTCTAATTCCAACTCCGCCTAAAAGGTCTCTGTGAAGTTTTTCAGTTAATGCCTCTGCAAGGCGGTCTGCCAAAAGCCCAAGTATTATTGCTGAATAATCATCATTATTGCTTATGAACTTTTGCTCCGCCTCTTTTGCGCCCAAGCCTGCGGTGGTGGCAAAAAGCCCAATAAAATCCTTTTCCCTTGGGTTGAAAAAATCTGCCATGCTCAAATAAAGCCCATTTTCATTTGCTTTTTGCTGCCGCAAAAAATGGAGTTTAGCTATCTCCTTTGAATCATTGTCTAAAACCAAAAGAGAATCCCCCACTCTTTGAACTTCAAAAAAGCCTGCAACGGCGGCGGCTCTCAGCAATTTTTTGTCTATAATTTCTTTCAATAAAAGGCGTGAATCTTGTTCCAGATTTTTATGAGTTTCGGTATATTGAGATGGTCTTAAATCCCAAGCACAAAAATACATCTTCCAGTCTATCAAAGGAATTATGGAATTCAAGTCCACATCGCTAAAAATTTTTAGCCCTAAAAAAGGCGGCATAACTTCTATTCCATTTCTTTTGCCTTTTTCTGGATATTATTTAGCATAGTCCACGAAAGTTTTAAGCCACCAAATACTTTATCTGTGTTTACATCTTTATAGTTTATGTCTTCCCAATCGTGGCGCTCAACCTTATAACCTCCGTAGAGTCCTGCCGAAAATTGCGCAAATTGCAAGCGAAACTCCAACTCCAAGTTAAGGGCTGGACCAAGGTTACTCTTAAGCGCTCCTGTTTGGTCGCGAATATTCAGCAATGCCATGCTGGGACCAAGTGCGGGAATTATATTAAACCGAGTGTTTTGCGCTCGCAATTTATAGCCCCACATCCAAGTGATTCCATAAGTGTACCATTCGGTTGTGCCTCTAATTGGGGTTATAGGCATAAAATCAACATCTATCCAAGTGCGCATTTGATTATATTCGCCGCCTATTTCTACGTGCCCATCTGCATATTGCTTATTATAGCTTTTTCTAGTAACCTCATTTATAAGTTTAACCCCATTGGATTTCTGGCTGCGAAAATCACCTTTGAAGCCTAAGAAACCGCGCACCAAGTCGCGATCGTAAATACCATCGGCAAACGTATATTGTGCCAAAAAGGCTAGCAATGCCATTATCGGTAAAATTTTAGAAAAAATGCACATATAGGGGTAATATAGTAAAAAATTGTCTGTCTAATACACCCTCACCCAATTGGTTTCGTATTCAACGGTTTCGCCCACTTGCCTAAGCAGTCCTATGCCGAGTTTCTTGGCTTCCTCTGCAACTTCATCGCTTATATACGTAGCAGCTATCCCTAGATATATTTTGGAATGGGCGTAGTCGGGGAATAAAGTTCTAAAGAGTCTAATCCCAAGCCGTTCAAATTTCTCATTGAAAATGCGTTCGATCTCCGCAATTTTACGGTCGGTCTCGGCAAACTTTGCCCAGACATCTGCTGCTGTTAGGTCTTTTTTCTCCATATAAGTACCTTTTTGTTCAGTTCGGTTCAGGGCTACGGGATTAAATGAAAAGAATATTCCCTAAACATTTGGATAATATAGAAAATGCCCAGCGAATGTGTGTTCGCTGGGCGATGCCGCTGGGAAGTTAATCCTTGATACAACGGACACTAAGCAGATCGCTCTTATTGTTGTAAGGGTTGTGACCTGCCTCCTCTCCTCTGTTGTTAATGTACCTGCGGTAGGCTTCGCCTTTACCGTACTCACTGGCAGTCCACCAGTTGCCACTACCACCAAAGCCACTACCGCCAACATCGCTGAAACTACCTTTGGAATTATAGCCGCCAGGTAGAGCGGAAAAGCCGAACTTATCCGTGCCGTTGTTATTCCACCCGTTAGCAGCTTTAAGGAATTTGCCAGCCGTTTTGCTTTTGTATGGGCTTTCTGTTCCGTTTGTGCCGTCTGCGGAACGGTATAGTTTGTCCCATTCTTCGTTTTTGGGTAAATGCCAACCAGCTGGACAGGATTTTGTGGCTGATTCCCAGTTGTATAGTTTGCCGTATTTTGCGCAGTTTTCGGGTTTGTCGTCGTAACATTTGGAATTTTCGGCGGTGTAGTCCAAGTTTTCCGCTAACCAAATCTGTCCGTTGATTTTGATGGTTTTATAGGTTTTTTTGTCCCTAGTGTCGGTGAATGTTCCGCCATTTGCTTTTACGTAGGCTTCTAGTGCTTCTACTTCTGCTCTCTCCTTTGCTGCTACTTCGGCTTCCGCTTTTTTCTTTGTCTCTTCTTCAGCCTTCACTGCCGCATCATATTTTTCATCATTTTGCAAGCAGCGAATGCTGAGGTAGCCTCTGCGGGGTGCTTTTCCTTGGTCAAAATCAGCACGGTCATAATAAATGCTTTTGGCTATGCTGGTAACGCTACCACCAGCACCCATTACATTTTGTCTTATGGCAAGAGAATATTTTAATGTTTCCGTTTGTTTATCTAACATTCCATCTGAAGTCCACCAGCTGCCGGTGTTGCCTACATTGCTGGAACTGCCAACCTTGCCAGAACTAGCATCGAAATTGACGTAACCGCCCGGCAAGGCGGAAAACCCGAATTTATCACCGCCGTTACCATTTTTATTCCAACCACTTTTGGTTTTGAGAACTTTTCCAGCCGTATCTACACCACCTGCCATATTTACTAATACATTCCATTCGCTAGTATCAGGTAAATGCCAACCAGACGGACAAATACTTCGGTACTTTGTGGAATCGCACCTATCATTACAGTTATCTGGCAAAGCCATTGCCATTGCCCAATTATAAAGTTTGCCATATTTTGTGCAGTTGGCAGGTTTATTGTCGTAGCATTTTGAACCATCTGCGTTGAAGTTCAAGTTCTCCGCCATCCATACTTGCTCACCGATTTTGACAGTTTTGTAGGTTTTCTTGTCCCTGCTATCGGTGAACGAACCTTTCTCTTGGGCAAAGGTGGCTACGCTGAACGTGATTAGCAATGCTATTGCTTTTGTGATGATTGACCTCATTGTTTTTCTCCTATGGTTGAGGTTAAATGGAAATTTTTGGGCAAGGGCAACCGCGATGGTTGCCCGTACAAAAATAGAAAGGAAAGGATTAGGGGGGGGGGGGGGGGGGGGGGGGCAACAAAACATTCAGGGAGCTTGTGCCGCAAGCTCTAGCGTTAAATGTTGTTTTGCCAATATGGGTCATATTTAGTGTAAATATAGAAATTTTTTAATGACAACTGCTCTGAAACTGCACATCCACATCCACAACAGGCAAAGACTCATTGCTCTTTTGTGCCTTTTGAAGCTCCCCTGCTCTCTCAGGGCTGTACCACCAATACATAGGAATGGCATCTTCCCTATTGAATTTGCCGTATAGAGATTTTGGATAGCCAAAACGCCGCCAGTGCAGAATTTTGGAATTTTCGGATTGCCATAGCAAAATATATGGGACTATTTCGGTTAGGCGGGTGTCCAAATTTTTTAATATGTTATTGCGGGCATCCAAATTCAGCTCGGTTTTTTGAGCTTCTATAAGGCTGTCTATAATTTTGTCTTGCAAACCTGGCACGTTATTTGTGCCTTTGTCGTTTGCGGTTTTGGAGTGCCAGCTTGCCTCTGGATCGCTCAAGCGACCCGCGCCCCAAGCGAGCCAGCACAAATCAAAGTTCGCATCGTCAATGCGTTGGCGGAATGTGGAAAGAGAAACGGTTTCTATGTTGGATTCTATGCCAACGGCTTTTAAATCTTCTTGGAATTTTGTTGTATGGCGAATGTCCTCGGCGTGGTTTAAAAAAGTGAGTTCAAATGGCTTGCCAGTTTTGTCCACAAGTTTACCTTGGTTATTTACTGTGTAGCCCGCTTCTTCCAAAAGTTTGCGGGCGGAATCTGGGGCATAAGGGTATAAGGGTGAATAAGGATTCTTGTGCCCACCCCAAAGGCTTGGGTAATATGTATTTAGCAAAAAATACTGATTGAACATAAACTTCTCGCTCATAAGTTCTCTATCCAGCAAAAGGGAAAGGGCTTTGCGAACACGAACATCTTTAAATTTTTCCCTGCGCAAGTTCAGCGCAAAGCCCTGAAAACCTATGGGTTCTTCATTGAACACTCTGTTTTTCAAAACATAACCTTTGCTCACAGCATCAAAATCGGTTTGCTTAACCCATATAGATGAAGTGTAAATGGGATAGGCATCAAAATCGCCTTTTTTCAAGGCTTCAAGGGCTTTGTTGCGGTCTTCCATAAAACGGTAGGTTATTTTTTCAAAATTATATTTGCCTGCATTGTACCTTTTTTGCCTCCCCCACCAATCCGAGCGGCGCACGAGTTCTAATTTCTGGTCTATTTTCATTTGTTTCAGGGAATAAGGTCCGCTCACAACAGGGAACTCAAAACGAATGGAATTGAAATCTGCCTTTTCCCAAATATGCTTGGGGAAAGCAACCATTCCCGCTGCTTCCCAGAAATTAGCCCAATGCGGGTCTTTGGCTTTTATGGTTAAATGCAGGCTATCAACAACCTCTGGGCGTTCAAGGCGAGAAAGCCCAACCTTGAAAATAGGCGTTAAATTTTTTGGATCCATTATAACATCGTAATAAAACTGCACATCATAAGCCGTGATGGGTTTTCCATCGCTCCATTTTGCACGGCTGTCTATTTCAAAAAAATAGCTCATTTTATCTTCTGAAATTTCCCACTTGCTCGCCAAAACTCCATTTGGTCTATTTTCTGTGGAATGGAGTTCCGCAAGGGGTTCAAAAAGCATGGATATTATTGAAACGGAAAAGGAATTGTAGTCTTGCCACATATTTAAAGAAAACGGAGAAGCCCCTCCCCAAAGCGTTATTTCTCCGCAGGGCAAAGCCTCGTTCGGAACTGCTATGGGGTCAAATTCGCCAGTTGCGTTTTCGTAGCTGGGCGGAGCTTCGGGGCAAGCCGCAATTTGTTTTGCAGAATTTTGCTTTTCGCAAGAGATAAAGAGAATGGAAAAGAGTATGAGGAAGAGAATTTTTTTAGGCATATTGGTAATGTAGATATTTTACTAAATTCCATCCATGCCTTCCGCCTTTGTACTCATAGACAAGCCTCCCGGAATAACCTCGTTTAAAGCCTTGAATGCGATAAAAAAACAACTCGGCACAAAACGGGTTGGACATGCTGGTACATTGGATATGTCTGCTAGCGGTTTAATAGTGGCTGCTGTTGAAAAATGCACGAGGTTATTGCCATACATAGAGGCTCAAGATAAAGTTTATACATTTGATTTGCACCTTGGAATTTTAACCGATACGCTTGAACCCACAGGCAATATATTAAAACGAGATGATAATGTAGCTATAAAAGCAGAAGAGCTAAATGCCGTTTTGCAAACATTTATAGGCGAAATAGAGCAAATACCGCCTGCGTATAGCGCAATAAAAATAGAGGGCAAAAGAGCTAGCGATCTGGCATTGAAGGGTCAAAATATAGAGTTAAAACCCCGAAAAATAACTATATATGAGTTAAAAATACTCTCTGGATATCAGCTTTATTGCAAATGCTCCAAAGGTACCTATATTCGCTCACTTGCCAGAGATATAGCCGAAAAATTGGGGACTTATGGAGTGGCGGGCAATATCAGGAGGCTTACCATAGGGAATATATCTGTGGAACAGGCAAATGGTGAGCCAATTTTACCCCAGAAGCTCTTAAACTGGGGAATGGTGGATATAAACGAGGAAGATACTAAGAAAATTTTGAATGGTTTGCCTGTTGCTCACGGTAAAGGGCTGGTAATTAGCGAAAATTTGATGTTTTTGGCAAATAATGGGCAGGTTATAGCTGTGGCGCAGTGGCAAAACGGCTATCTTGTACCAAAATTCCTGTTATAATTTGTATATATTTCTATATTTTCCCCGAAGACTTTTCAATTTAACCTAGGAGATATTTATGTCTTGTTGCGAATCACCCTCTAACCACGAAAAGCTCAATGCGTGGGTCAAAGAGATAGCCAGCCTAACAGAGCCGGATTCCATTTACTGGTGCGATGGCACAAAAGCGGAATACGATGAAATGGTGCAATGCCTCATAGATGAAGGTCTTGCAACTCCACTTAAAAAACGCCCGAATTCTTATTTGTTCCGTTCCGACCCTTCTGATGTGGCTCGCGTGGAAAGCCGTACCTACATTGCCAGCAAAAGCAAAGACGATGCAGGTCCCACAAATAACTGGATTGACCCAAAAGACCTTAAAAAAGAGATGACTGCTCTCTACAAAGGCTGTATGCACGGCAGAACCATGTATATAATTCCTTTCTCAATGGGACCCATCGGTTCTCCCATTGCAAAAATTGGCGTTGAATTGACAGATTCTCCTTATGTTGTGATAAATATGCACATAATGGCTCGCGTTGGCACAAAGGTTTTGGATGTTTTGGGTGCTAAAGGCGAATTTATCCCCTGCTTGCACTCCATAGGCAAACCGCTTCTCTCTTGCCAAGATGATAATGGCAAGTGGCCCTGCGCTCCAATTGATAAGAAATACATTGCTCATTTCCCAGAAGAAAAAACCATCTGGAGCTACGGTTCCGGCTACGGTGGAAATGCCCTGCTCGGCAAAAAATGCCTCGCTCTTCGCATCGCAAGCGTTGCCGCCAGAAGCGAAGGCTGGCTTGCAGAGCATATGTTAATCTTGAAAATCACAAGAGAATCTGACCATAAAGTGAAATACATTGCCGCCGCTTTCCCAAGCGCTTGCGGAAAAACCAACCTCGCCATGCTTGTTCCAACCATCAAAGGCTGGAAAGTGGAAACCGTGGGTGACGATATTGCATGGATGCGTCCAGGCAAAGACGGCAAGTTGTACGCAATTAACCCAGAAGCTGGCTTCTTTGGCGTTGCACCTGGCACTTCTATGGAATCCAATCCAAATGCCATGCACTCTATAAAAGAAAACACCATTTTCACAAACGTTGCTCTAACCGAAGACGGCGATGTGTGGTGGGAACAAATTGGACACGATGCTCCGGGCAAGTTAATTGACTGGAACGGCAACGAATGGGTGCAAGATAAAGCTAATAAAGACCAAAAGCCAGCCGCTCACGGCAACAGCCGTTTCACCGCTCCTGCAAAGCAGTGCCCTGTTATTGCTCCAGAGTTTGAAGAGCTTGGCGGTGTTCCAATTGATGCTATCTTGTTCGGCGGTCGCCGTCCAAGCACCATTCCTCTTGTTCACCAAGCAAAGAACTGGAATCACGGCGTGTTCATGGGTTCCATAGTTGGTTCCGAAATAACCGCAGCTGCCCTTGATTTGAAGGTTGGCGAAGTTCGCCGCGACCCATTTGCCATGCTGCCCTTCTGCGGCTACCACATGGGCGACTACTTTAAGCATTGGATTGAAGTTGGCAAAAAAATACCCGAAGCAAGCCGTCCAAAAATCTTCTTTGTGAACTGGTTCCGCAAAAAAGATGGCAAGTTTGCATGGCCCGGTTATGGCGAAAACTCCCGCGTTCTCAAATGGATTTTTGAGCAATGCGATGGTTCAGACAAATCCAAAGACACTCCAATAGGTTTAATGCCAGACCCAGCTCATTTCGACAGACCGGACAGCGTTTCTGAAGATACATTGAACGAAATTCTCTCTGTTGACGTAGATGGTTGGAGAAAGGAGATTGCCGATATTAAGCAAAATCATTATCCAAAATTTGGCAATAAGCTCCCCAAGGAACTTCAAGAAGAACTTGCCAATATTGAAAAGAGACTAGGTTAATTTAATATTAAAAAGTCCTCGCTTGGAAACAGGCGAGGACTTTTTTTATATATGGAAAATTTTTAGGGGATTTAGACTAGTGGGGAGTAGGTAACCCCTCACCAAAACTCTCCCCACTAGCGGTTATTTCTTTGAGCTTTTTGTTCTCATCCAACCAAATTTTTGTTCAGCATGATAGCGCATATAGTCTGAATGCATATATATTTGTGACATACCATCATTCATGCAACCATCATAAGGTAAGTCAACCCTGTCTATTTTTGCAATATAAACGCCATTGCCAAAACGGCGACCGTCTTTAGAGAATGGATAAATATTGACATTTACCTTTACCAAGCCATTTGTTGTTAAAACATTTGGCTTTCCAAAATTTTCAGCGGTCGGTTTTTCACATTTATTAGCGATTGCATTTATCTTACCAACATTAGTTTGTTCCTCGGGGGCATAGTTTGGTCCTTGCACAACGCTACGAAATTCCTTTTCACTAACAGTTTCGCGATACTGGGTTACAAAATTGCCAAGTTGGTCGTAAAGAATAACCGAAATTTGGAAAGGCTGTTTTGCAAGCAAGCTGAAGTTCAGGCAGTTTATGCGAGGGTCTTGTTTGCTTGAATCTGCAATGCAGCGAGTTGGGGCAATGCGCCCATTGCTGCCCACAGAGCTTTCATTTGCAAAACCATTTTTAACAAAAGCATATCCGCCATTTTCTGCTTGTTTTTTGGGGTCTGCTATTCCATAAGGTCCATAATCACTAACTTCTGGCGGCAAACCGAAAAGCTTTTGCATTTCTTTGTCTTCTCGCCACTCCGCATAAGTCATTGTTCCATTCGGGGTTCTCACCATGCCGCTCGCATTTGGGAAAGCCGTTAAAATCAATTCGCCTGCTCTTTGCGGAGGTATAGGAGTTCCTGTTTTTCCAAAACCGCGAACCGTGGTATTTGTGCTTAGATTAGGATCTTCGGAAGCATCAACCATTTTTTCTAATACGGGGTCCCAAATCTGGTTAATTTTTGGGAAAGTACCAGAAGGTGGCAATTGCCTACAAACAGCGCAATTACCGTCAGATGGATTTCCTGTGAACCACTCAGTTACAAAATCTGGCTTAACCGGATTTTTGTCGCCTGGTATTGGATGAAATGGGTCCATCTTCATTTGCGTTGAATTAGGAGCCCAAGTGACTTTTGTCGCCTCTACTCCGATTGAAGATTTTATATACCAGCTATCGCTTGGCAAAGTAAAACCTTTAGTGTCAGTATATCCAGCATCTCTCAAATCACCACCCTTTACATTAAAAGACAAGGAATCTCCACCACTTATTACTAAGTTGCAACTGGTTTTGCTATCGCACTCGCTTCCTTCTATTATATAGATATAACCATTTGATCCGTCTGCCTCCTTAAATTTTATGCTTGAAAGCTTGTAGCCACTTACATCTTTTATAGCTGGGTCGGATTTTCTTATTATTATGGGGAAGTTTTCTGAGCCAATGAATTTTTCTACGGATTCAAGATTTAATTTGGTGCTAACCCAAATCATTGTTTCGCTTTTACCGTCTTTTACGGTTGTTTCTGCCTTTTTAATGTAAGGAGCACCAAATTGCGAAGGAACAAGGTCGGTGAGCCTAAAAGTAAGCCTTAGGTGCGATGACGAGGTTTGCCTTTCCGCATAAAAGAAGTTGATTGTATGCATAGAACCATCTGCCCAACCTCTTACTCTGGCTATGTCGTTCATAGCAATGGAGTCTCGGACTTCATTATGAACACCGCCTATATCTATAACCAATACTCCATCTATAAAGACCCACATATCATCATCGCCTTTAAAGGCAAAGTTATCGTTATTGGCAGCCACATATTTAAATTCCCCAGAGCCTGCAACCGTAAAGCCATAATTATGCGGAGTACCTGTAGTACCATTTGTTGTGTTCTGCTTGCCCCAAGTTTCGCTATCTGGATATTTATCCAATGGGAAATACGCATTATCGTTTATTTCGCAAAGTCCATTGTTGTTGCATCTTAAAGTCATAATTTCTCTAATAACTTTTGCTTCTTTGACATTGGTGTACCAGTTTTGCAAATATTCTCCGTAGCACATTTTGGCTGGAGCTGGGTTTGCGGGTATGGGTCTTGCGCAATAACGCCCATTTGCAGCTCTTTGTTCCCAAGTGGTTCCCTTTCTTTCGTCTGCCGAACACTGACTGTAATCCAATGAATCCCTAACCATGCCTATGGTAGCTCCGCCGGCGTTGCATTGTTTTGGGTTTGTTCTACTTGAGTCAGTTTTGCTGTAGTCAAATTCCTGAAAGCCATAATAGCCATCATAGCCAGAAGCTTGCCTTTCTCTAAGACTGTTAGCTGGTGCTGAGAAATCGCGGATTATGATATCCAATTCGGCTGTTTCTGCCTGCCCCCAAGCGGTTACGGCAAGGGCGATCAATATAAATATGGGCATAAGAGCTCTTTTAAACATAACACCTCCGGTGCTGGTTACATATATAAATATATAAAATTTATTTAAATTATACAATGTTTTATAATGTTTTTAGGAAAATTGTCAAATTTATGTGATAAAACCCTCTCCTTTTACTATATTTCATATATGCGCATAGTTCTTGTTCTCTTAGTTTTGCTAGCAACTTATGCTAGCGCCCAAGGCAAAAAAACTGTTGCAATGGGGGTTTTTGGCGATGAAGGGTCAAAATTCAAGGCAATAAAGCCATTAAAGCAAAAATTTGAAAGCACCCTTTCAAAAGAGGGCAAATTCAAAATTACAGACAATTCAACTGCCATTCTCAAACTTATGCGCAAAGATTATGAATACGAACCCGGCACCATGTTATCTGACGATGATGCCAGACAAATAGGCGAATTGCTCAAAGTTCAGTATTTATGCGTATTGGAGAGTTCAAATTCTGGAGACGGCGACTTTTGGCTAAATGCAACCCTTGTAAATGTTGCAGCAGAAGAGGCTTCTGTTATGGCAAACGTGCAAAGTAGGCTCTCAAACCAGCAAGACGTGAATCGAGCAGTTGACGATTTGGTTAGCCAGCTATTGAAACGAAATGGCGGTGTATTTATAGACTCCAGATATAGAATGAACCAATTAAGCCAAGAATTTTTAAGGGTTCTCAAAAAGAGAATAACTTTTAAAGAGGGTCCTTGCAACGCAAATAGCATGGTGGTGCAGATAGATACCGGAGAATGGAATTGCGAAGGGAAGCAAAACTTAATGTCTTGCAGCATAGATGTGAGTTTAGATGGTTCTGGTTGCACCAACGAAGCTCAGATGCACCTAAGAGGCACAGTTAGGGCAACGGATAAAAACGAAAAAGCGGCTATGGATGCGGCAAAAAGAGAATTGATTAACGGTAAACCGGATTTTATTAGGGATTGGGCAGAAGAACTGAAACCATGGACGGGGATGGAATGACAGCTACAGCGAATATAAATTTAGGAGGCAAGGAATATTCCTTGCCAGTGGTAAAGGGAACGCTAAACGAATTAGCCATAGATATATCTAAGCTAAGGGATCAAACCGGCTATATAACGCTTGACGATGGCTTTGGGAACACCGGAAGCTGCACTAGCGCAATAACCTATATAGACGGCGATAACGGCATTTTGCGCTACCGAGGATATCCCATAGAAGAGCTTGCTGAAAAAAGCACCTTTATAGAAACCGCTTGGACGCTTATATGGGGCAGGCTTCCAACTCAAACCGAATTGCGCCACTTTTCCATGCTTTTAACAGAACACGAGCTTATGCACGAGGGTTTAAGGCACCACTTTGATGGATTCCCAATTGATGCGCCACCAATGGCAATACTCAGCGCAATGATACAAGCGATGAGCTGCTACGATAACGCTTTGCTAAGGAACCATTTGAACGATGAAGAATTTGAAGAGGCGGCTGCAAAGCTAATTTCAAAAGTTCGTACCATTGCCGCTGCGGCATATAAAATGAGTACGGGAAGACCCATTATTTATGCGGTGCCGGAATATGGCTATGTGAATAATTTTTTGCACATGATGTTCACCCTGCCAAACCGCCCATACATAGCAGACACAGATATTGTAAAAGCCCTGAACCTCATTTTGATTTTGCACGCAGACCACGAGCAGAATTGCAGCACAAGTGCTGTTCGAATGGTAGCGAGCGGCGGCGCAAACTTGTTTGCCAGTGCTGCTGCTGGTGTATCTGCCTTATGGGGGCATTTGCACGGAGGAGCGAATCAAGCTGTTGTTGAAATGTTGGAAGAAATTCGCAAAACTCGCACCTCTGTTAAAGATTTTGTTGAAAAAGTAAAGCACAAAGAAAATGGCATTAAACTTATGGGCTTTGGGCATAGGGTATATAAAAATTTTGACCCTCGCTCAAAAATCCTGCAAGATATTGCCGCCAAAGTTTTGCAAAAACAGGGGCAAAGCGATGAGCTTTTGGACATTGCCCAAGAGCTTGCAGGCATTGCGCTAAAAGACGATTATTTTATACAACGCAAACTTTATCCTAATGTGGATTTTTATTCGGGCATAATTTTAAAAGCCATTGGAATTCCGTTAAATATGTTTACGGTTATGTTTGCCATTGGTCGTATGCCGGGGTGGATTGCCAACTGGAAAGAAGTTCACGATAATCCCAAGCAAAAAATCTACAGACCAAGGCAAATTTACATGGGAGAAGACACAAGGCACTATGTGCCAATAGACGCGCGAACAGATTTGCGCCTTTCGTAGGCATTTGTATTTACAATGATTGTTCCGTGGGCAACAAGCCATCTATCGGTGGCTATTCCAGCCAAATCCATATCGTGAGTTGCTATTAAGAAGGTTTGCCCAAATTTTTTGTTGAGTTCCAAAATAAGAGATTTTAGCACATCTGCATTTTTCTCATCCAAATTTCCGCTGGGTTCGTCTGCTATAATCAAACTCGGTCTGTTCATAAGGGCACGTGCTAGAGCTACCCTTTGGCGTTCGCCTCCAGAAAGCTCGCGAGGCAAGTGACCTATTCGCTCAGAAAGCCCCACAATGTTCAAAAGGTCTAATGCTCTTTTGCGGCTTTCGTTATAATTTTGGTGAGCTATCCTAGCTGGCATAAGCACATTTTCAAGTGCGGTAAATTCTGCAAGCAGGTGATGAAACTGAAACATAAAACCCAGCTTTTCACGGTGAAAACTGTTTGTTTCCTTACGGGAAAATTTTGACATTTCCTTTCCATTGAAAAAAACCAAGCCCCCTGTCGGTTTATCCAAAGCCCCCACTATATTCAAAAAAGTGGATTTGCCAGAACCGCTAGGTCCAGTGAGCACAGCAATTTTGCCTTCGCTCAACGTGAAATTGACGTTTTTCAATATTTCAAGATTTCCGCCTGTTTCTCTATAGGCTTTTGATAACTCTTTTGTTTCTAGTAAAAATGGCACAGTGGGAATATAGAAAAATGTCTGAACCCCGTGGGCTAAAACGAGAAGCCTATACCCAAATTCATATCAAATGTAAAAGGCTTATTATAACCACCGACTAAAACTTTGTAACTTGAATTACCAAATGGAAAAATAGTGCCAATGCCTATATCTGAGAATATGCTAAAAAAAGAATATTTCCAAGAATAACCTAAATAGCCTAACAAATCGGCATAATAACCTTTTTTATAATAAAAATCTTTATCATTATACGATTCTTTTATTGAATAATAATGAACACTGCTCATTGGCTGAAGATACAAACCATCGCCTTTTCCATTTACAAAATGGCGAAGCCCAATGCCAGAACCTAGCCTGAACAGTTTATCTACATATAATATTTCATTATCAGCAGAATACCAACCACCTTCGACATACCATAAACTGGGTTGAATTATTAAGGAATATCTTAGGCTCAATGGAATTTCAACTGTTAAATATGCCGTATAAATAGGGGATTGGTCCTCGTCCGGAGAACCATCGCCAGTATCAACAATATTAATATTTTTAACCACATAAGCCATATAAAGCGAAGCTGGATGCCCGTAAATTGATATTTTTTGATTGTTTTGTTCCTTGTTATATTTTGCATTTGCATCAGAAATAAAAATAATTAACAAAAAAATAAATGCCAACGATTTATATGAGGTTTTCATAATAATAATATAAAAATTCAGATAAGTGGCAACAATTTATTCAAAAATTTGCCTGTTTGGGATTTGGCGGTTTTTGCAATTTTTTCCGGTGCGCCTTCCGCAATAACATAACCGCCTGCTTCTCCTGCCTCTGGTCCCAAATCTATAATCCAGTCTGCGCATTTGATTACGTCTAGGTTGTGTTCAATTACTACCATTGAATTTCCGTTTTCAATCAGTTTTTGCAAACATTCCAGCAAACGGTTTATGTCTTCAAAATGGAGACCGGTTGTGGGTTCGTCTAGAAGGTAAAGGGTTTTACCTGTGCCTGGTCTGCGAAGCTCGGTGGAGATTTTCATTCGCTGGGCTTCGCCGCCGCTCAGGGTTGTGCTGGGTTGCCCTAGTTTGACGTATCCAAGACCGATGTCTTTCAAAACATTTAGCGGTTTTGCTATTTTGGGCAGAGCCTTGAAAAATTCAAGAGCCTCGTTTATGCTAAAATCCAAAATATCGTATATGTTTTTACCTTTGTAAAAAACTTCAAGAGTTGCATCGTTAAAACGCTTACCGTTGCATTCATCACAGGTTATTTGCACATTTGGCAAAATTTGCATCTCTATTTCCACAACTCCGGCACCGCAGCATTTTTCGCACCTGCCGCCGTGAACATTAAAACTGAACCTGCTCTTTGTGAAACCTCTAACTTTGCTTTCGGAGAGGCTTGCAAATAAATTCCTTATCTCATCAAAAACCTTTGTGTATGTGGCGGGATTTGAACGAGGTGTTCTCCCTATGGGGCTTTGGTCTATCTCTATAACCTTGTCTATGTGTTCCAAGCCTTCAATGCTTTTGTGCTTGCCTGGTTCCTCATAAGCACCGTGGAATTTTTTTGCGATGGCTTTTTTTAGAATGTGGTTTATCAAAGTGCTTTTGCCAGAGCCGCTAACTCCGGTTACAACCGTTAAAACAGAAAGAGGAATTTCAACATCTATGTTTTTCAAATTATTTGCACATGCCCCAAGGATTTTAATTCTCGGAGTTTCTTTATTCACCTCTCGGCGTTTTTTGGGAATTTCAATTTTCTTTTTTCCGCTCAAATATGCACCGGTCAATGAGGCAGAATTTTTTTGCAAATCTTTGATGCTCCCCAGTGCAACAAGTAAACCGCCTTCGCTCCCCGCACCCGGACCTATGTCTGCAATGCAGTCTGCCCTTTTTATGGTTTCTTCATCGTGTTCAACCACAATAAGGCTATTCCCTTGGCTCCTAAGTTTTTCCAAAAGAGCCAAAAGTCTTTCGTTATCTCGTGCGTGAAGCCCAATGCTGGGTTCGTCTAAAACATAGAGAACGCCTTGCAATCCGGCACCCACGTGCCCAGCGAGGCGAATTCGCTGGGCTTCACCGCCACTCAGCGTTGCTGAACCTCTGTTGAGCGTTAAATATCCAAGCCCAACAGCCTGCAAAAATCCGAGCCTCCCTTTAATTTCTCTGAATATTTCCGCACCAATTCTCTTTTCTTTTTCGCCGAGTTCAAGCTCATCAAAAAATTTTACCGAAGCTTCCACAGACAAAGAGGAAATTTCCGAAATCCCCTTTCCGTGAAATTTAACCGCCCGTGCCGCCGCGCAAATTCGCTCGCCGTGGCACTCGTTGCAAGGTTCAATGAGCATATATTTTTGAAGCAAACTTATATGCCACTGGTCCCAAAGCCCTTGGAGAATGGGGATTATAACTTCCAAAACCGCATTTTGCGCATTAGTTGGCAAATCTTTCCACTTGGTGTTCAGCGAAAATCCTGTTTTCCTAGCTATCGCTTTGTATTCTGCAATTCCGTGCTGGCTAAAAATCAATCTGCCATCGGCTGTGCTTGCCAAAACCGCCCCCTCGTTTATTGAGAGTTCGGGGTTTATGAGTTTTGAAACTTCTATTTGATAGCTTTTTCCAAGCCCTTTGCAAACCGGACACTGCCCTTGCTTATCGTTGAAAGAAAATAGGCGTGGTTCAATTTCCGGCAAGGAAATTCCGCATTTTGCACAAGCCAAATCTGCGCTTTGCACTTCGTAAGTTTCGCCGAACATAAAGGAAACCAATTTATTGCCGCTAACCTTGAACGCTTGTTCCAGAGATTCCATTAAACGTGTTTTATTCTTTGCCTCTATTTGAATTCTATCTATAACCACATCTATGGAATGTTTTTCATAGCGCGCTAAAGTCGGCAATGTTTTGTCCAATTCATAAATCGTTCCATCTATCCTAGCACGGTCGTAGCCATTCTCTTTCAGCTCTTGAATTTCACGCCTGTATTCGCCCTTTCTTTCCACAACAAGAGGAGCCATAATTATCGCAAGCTGCCCTGCCCTTTCCAAAAAAATATTGTCTGCAATTTGCTCTGCGGTTTGGGCTTTTATTTCTTTTCCGCATTTGGGGCAATGTGGAGTTCCAAGGCGGGCGAACAATAAACGGTAATGGTCAAAAATCTCAATTACCGTTCCCACCGTTGAGCGAGGATTTCTGTTTATTGTTTTTTGGTCTATTGAAATTGTGGGAGAAATGCCTTTTATGCTTTCCACTTCGGGGCGTTTCATTGTGCCTATAAATTGCCTTGCATAAGCGGAAAGCGATTCTATGTATCTACGCTGCCCTTCTTGAAAAATGGTATCAAAAGCGAGGCTGCTTTTGCCAGAGCCGCTAACTCCAGTAATCACAACAAAGGAATCACGAGGCAGGTTTATATCTATACCCTGAAGATTGTGTTCTCTGGCTCCCAGAATTTCAATTGCTTGGGTCATATTGCAATTCTAGTTTTGTTATATAGTTTTCCCCATCAATTTTGCAATCGTAATAAAAGCGATTTTCGTAGAGCAGGGCAAGCCTTTTTTGCATATTGGCAATGCCTATGCCGCTGCCGCTTTTGTCTTGGGGCGTTTTAGGAAAATATGTATTTGTGCTTTCAAAAATAATTTTTCCATTCTTGGAACTTATTTTTATGTTTATAAAACTGTCTTTCACAGAATTGCATATCCCGTGCTTGAAAACATTTTCAAACAAAGGCATGAGCAATAAAGGGGCAATAGGTGCATTTGGTTCGCATAAATCGGTTTCCAAACTGAAATTCAATTCAGAACCATAGCGAAGCCGCATTAAATTTGAATAATTTGTTAAAAATTCTATCTCTTGCTTTATTGTAACGGTATCATTTTCCGATTCATAAAGCACGGAACGGAGCAGTTTTGAAAGTTGCAGCACAGATTCTTTTGCTAGTTCTTTGTTTTCGTCTATAAGGGTTAAAATATTGTTGAGCGTGTTGAACAAGAAATGCGGTGATATTTGCATTTTCAAAAAAGACAATTCCGAGCTTATATTTTCAAGTTCAAGTTTATACATAGCATCTTTTGATTTAAACCACATTGTAGTTGAATAGGCAGACATTGCTATTCCAATTGTAAATACATAACTTATAACGCTTTTGAGAAGCCAATTATCACTTTTTATTTTCATAACACCAAGGGATACAACGTGGTCTCTCCATATACTGATTAAGAGAAGAGCGGCAGCGAATATGAGTAAATTTATGAATATGTATGATATGCGTTTTTTTTCAAAGAGAAATTTTGGTATTAAAAATGAGAAGTTTGCATAAAAAGCAACTATAATTGCCAAAAACGGAATTGTTGTCCAATAACGAAACCGCCAAGCTTCCTCACTCCCCTGACTTCCCATGACTATGGGAACCAGATATAAAAACAGCCATATAAGCAGGTGTATAACGGGAGGTGGAATATGCCACTTTACACGCCGTTTGGCTAACCTTATCATTATAAGCTCTTTAGTCTTTCTTCTGGGCTTAAAAGCGTAACGAGCCGGAATCCCAAGTGGTCGTTCATAACCACAACTTCGCCTTTTGCCATAATTTTGCCATTAATTTGCAAATCCACATTTTCGCCAGCTACCCTGTCTAGCTCTATAATGGAATCTTTTTGCCAATTGAGCAAATCTCTTACGGTTACCATTGTTGAGCCAAGTTCTATAATCATAGGAAGCCGCAAATCTTGCAGTTGCTCCATATCCAAGCTCTTGCGATTGCTTTTTGCGTAGTCTTTAGGCATATATGGGTAATATAGTAAAATTCAATTTCTATATTACTCCCACCTATAACCAAAGGAGGATTTTTTTGTGAAAAAAATATTACTCATTTCATTATGCGCGGTAGCCTTAATATCGTGCTCATCCAGTAGGGGCATAGCTAATTCTGCAATAGCAGAAGCTAAAACTCTGCAAAATCTGGCAAAAGATAGGGGTGTTGAAGTTCCTGCCTCAACTGCCGAATTGATTGCTTCAGCCGAAAAGCAAAAAGAAGACAAGCCAGAAGAAGCTTTGGCATCAGCAGACGAAGCTACCTTGCAGCTCCAGCTTGCTCTTTTAAATCAAGAGAATAAAAATTTGTCGGATAGCCTGGGAATAGCAACAGGTTCTTTGACCATTGTTCGTAATTTGCTTGAAACCCGTAAAAAACCAAGTGTTCAACAATAAGGAGGTTTTATGAAAATTCAAACATTAGCCGTTTTAGCCTGTGCCGCAAGCTTGTTTGCGCAAACAGAAACCATCCCATGCCGTGCTTCTTTTAACGATGCGTTAAAAAACTATGCAGTGCGTGACGCTGCCTCGGACCGTCTTTATGCCATTACAGAAGCGAGAATTCAAGCTCTTGAAGGCATAGCAAAAGAAGAACGCAAAGCATCTGCGCTTAAAGCCTGTAGCTTGTCTGTGGAAATTTTCAAAGCGGAAACAGAGAGAGTCATTTTGTCTCAGAAAAACGCAGCCGTGCAAAAAGAAATTTCTCAAGTGAGAAATGACCTCATAGTTTCGTTTGCTACCGAAAATGCTACTATTAGCAAAGAGTTGGAAATAGAACGCAGCCTTTTGAGCGAAAGCCAAAGAGCACTTGCTATGAAAGAGTACGAGCTAGCAGCACAAAAAGCCGAGGCACAAAAAAAGTTAGATGCCTTGAACAGCCAAACCATCAGCGTTTACAAAGATGCCAGAGGTACAATCCTATCTATGAGCGATATTCTGTTTGAGTCTGGAAAAGCAGATTTGAAACCAGAATTGAGGGAAAATTTATCGGCAATAGGAGCAATTCTCCAGAGCTTGCTAACCGAGTCCCACATAATAATAGAAGGGCACACCGATAACGTTGGCAGCGCGGCAACCAATAAAAAACTCAGCGAGCAGAGAGCGAGCGCAGTTATGCAATATCTAATAGAGAGAGGCATAGATAAAAAACGCTTGAAATCTGTTGGCTATGGCATGGATAAACCTGTGGCAGACAACAACACAAAAGAAGGTCAGGCTAAAAACCGCAGAGTTGAATTGGTTATTAAAGATAAATAATGAGCTACCCTCTGGGGTGTGCTTGTTTTAGGCTATCTTTCAGCATCTCTGCGCTAACGTGCGTGTAAATTTGCGTGGTGTTTGGGTTGCTGTGGCCTAAAAGTTTTTGAACAGTCACTATGTTTGCGCCATTTTCCAGCAAGTGAGTTGCGAAAGTGTGCCGCAAAACGTGTGGACTTGCCTTGCCTTCCCAACCTATTGAGCGAAGAAGATTGTGAATATCGCTGTAAAGTTTGCGGGTGTTGTATGGCTTTTCGCCATTTTTTGAGAACACAAAATTAGAGGGAAAACAAGGTATTGCATTTTTGCTCTGAAAATCCCTGAACTTGCAAAGCCATTTTATTGAATCCCTAGTTAAAGGCACAACCCGTTCTTTGCTGCCTTTGCCCCATACCCTAACCAACTCCTCCGCAAAATTCAAATTTGCCCAGGTTAAATTTGCGCACTCGGAAATTCTAAGCCCCGTTCCGTAAAGCAATTCCAAAATGGTTCTCGCCCGCAAGGTATTTTCGTTTTCGCCAAATTCTGTTTTGAATAAATCCTCAATTTTAAAAGGCTCGCTAATTTCTTTTTGAGATAAAAAAGAAACCAACCTTTTTGGTTTTTTTGGAGTTTTTATCACCGCAGCCGGATTATGCCCAAGCACTGCCACACGAACCAAATATTTCCCAAAACTTTTCAAGCAAGCAAGAGCTTGCGATTGCGTGGCTATGGCTTTTTTATTTTCCTTTATGCTCCAAATCCAGTCTCTCATCAAATCTGTATTCAAATCTTTTGGCGAAATATCCTTTTGCAAAAAATCCAAAAAATCCTTTAATATGCGCCCATAAGCCCTTATAGTATGCGGCGAAAATTTTTTCTGCGTTTCTAAATATGCAATATATCGAGCTATTTCTGTGGAGAGCATCGTTTCGTTCAGCAAGGCAAGAGTTTTAAATTCTTTGAGATGCCAACTTTTCTTGTTACTTCAAGTTCAAAAGCTGCTACAATCTGTGGGTCCACTTCTATGGAATAAAGACCTTTGCTCGGATTTGCCTTTGTTTTGGATTTACGCAATGGATATCCGTCTTCCAAATCTCCACGTAAAGTTAAATCCAAAGCGTCTTTTGCTTCTTTTTTAGCTTGTTCAAGAGAATTTGCCCAAGTACTAATATCATCCAAATCCGGGAATTCAACCCCGTATTTACTGCCATCTTTATATATGTGAGCCGTGTACCGCATAACTTCTCCTCATTTTAAACCCGCCTGCTTAAACATAATATTCAAAGTTTTTTTAGGAATATCTCCAGAATGAACAGCTATAGTTACTCGCCGAGTTCCATCTCCCCACTGCTCGTGAGAACCTGAACTCTGCCTCAATAAAACAAAACCATTGCTTGATATCAACTTCTTAAACTCCCTAACAGTCATATTATCTATTAATATAGTAAATAAAAGTCAAAAAATTTCTAATTTACCCTACTATGAACCTTTCCTCTTTAACTCAAAATAAGAGCATTGTTATTCAATGCCACGATATTCCCGATGCAGATTCCATAGGCAGTGCTTATGCTTTGCAGCAGTTTTTTAAGTTTCACGGTAGTGAAAGCAAAATAATTTATGGGGGCAAGGCGAAAATATCAAAACCAAGCCTTGTTATGCTGATAAATGAGTTGGAAATAGAAATAGAATATGAGCCGGATTTGCCTTATGAGCCGGATTTTTTGCTCACGGTGGATTGCCAATATGGTGCAGGCAATGTGCAAAAATTTGAATGCAGAAAATTTGCCGTTATAGACCACCACCGCGCAGAAATTAGAGAAGACGAAAACACAGAAATTAGACCCGCACTTTCAAGCTGTTCAACCCTTGTGTGGGATATGATGAGAAAAGAGGGTTACAATTTTGATAAAGACCCAAAAACCAGAAATGTTTTGTATTATGGTCTTTTCACCGACACAAACGGGCTATCCGAACTTCGCCATCCCTTGGATAGAGATTTGGCAGATATAGAATTTGACAGGTCTTTGATTAAAAAGCTAAAAAATGCAGCACTCACGATAAGAGAGCTTAGAATAGTTTCTGCTGCCCTTGATGGTTCAAGAAGAATTGAAAATAAAAAGATAAATAAAAGAGTTGGTTTGTTCAGGGCAGAAGATTTTTGCGACCCGAATATTCTGGGATTTACCAGCGATATCGCAAAACAGGTGGATGTTCTGGATGCCTGCGTGGTGTATTGCCTTGTGGGAGATAGCATAAAAATTTCAGTAAGGAGTTCTGTTCGCGAAATTATGGCGAGTGAATTTGCGAATTTTCTCTGTGCCGGAGTTGGAAGCGGCGGCGGCAATATTGAAATGGCTGGTGGTTTTTTAAAAGCAGACGAGGATTATTTTCTTCAAAGAGTACGAGATTATCTGGAAAATTATGATTTGATTTATGCTGGTAAAACGCAAGTTGATTTTGCTTCTATGAAACGCTGGCGCAAAAAGGCGATTCCCGTTGGTTTTGTGAAAACCGAAGATATGTTCAAAGAAGATTGGCCCGTTACGGTTAGAACTTTGGAAGGCGACATAGATTTGCGCGCAGGCAAAGACATATATGTTATGATAGGCATTGTGGGAGAGGTTTATCCCATTAAACGCGAAAAGTTTGAAAAGAACTACGATGTTTTAGACACTCCATATAATTTAAAAACCGAATATATACCAGAAGTAATAGATAAAATTACAGGCAATAAACTTGTGCTTGTCGATTTTGCCCACTCTTGCCTTCCGAAAGGCGAAAAAATTGTTAGAGCCACCCCCGTTGAAAAACCCACCAAGGTTTTCTCTTACTGGGACTCCGAAAAATATTTCTCCGCAGTCACAGGTGATTTTTTAACAGCAAATGAAACAGATTTGTCTGACTGTTATATTGTGAATAGGCAAATTTTCTTTGATACTTATGAGGAAATGACTTAGCATATTAAGCCAAGCCTCTTTTGTACTTTTCCCTTATCAACACCAAATCCTTTTTGTAGGGATTATCTTTGAAATCTGCAAAAGCCCACTCGGTTGGGCTAAAATTGCCTTTTGAGTATGTTAAAACCATATCCAGCCAAATTCCGCCCCCTGCATAAAGTTTGAAGGGACCTCGTTTTGTTGAGGGCAGAACAATTTTGTCAAAATCCATATAGCCCACATCTATATTTAATGTGCGACCGCCGTTTTCGTTTTTTAGACTGTTTTCGAGTTCAATGGCTTTGTTTTTATACGTGCCTATATTTTCTGGCTCAATAAGCCCTTCAAAAGAAATCACGCATCTGTGCAGATTATCGCCCATTTCGGGTTGATAGTAGTTGGTTTTGTTGAATGGGAAAAAATTCCCCTTATGCTCCAAATTGCCAAAACAGCCGGATAATTTATTAACCCATATTTCTTCAAAAAAATTTTGAGGCGCAATAACAAAAGCTATAAGTTTGGCAAATTCCATGTATTTGAATATAGTAAACTCCCCTGTTGTCCAAAAAAAATAATTTATTTTATTGGCGTTTCACTTGAAAAATTTGATATTTCTCAAAAACTACGAATTTAATATTTTCATCAATGATATAATTAAAACCTATATCAAGAGAAATAGGACAACTGCCCCCTTCAATACTATTATAACTGCCATTTTTGTCCGGAACAGCCTTAATGTACAAAGTGTCATTTTTTTGGGTACCTTCTAATTCAACCCATTTTAACCCAACCGCATCCGCGAAAACAGGATTCAAATTAATAAATGTTTGTTTCTTTGAAAAAGTAACTGTAGCGGTTCTTGTAGGGTCTAAACGTAGTTTCCAAACTTCTTCTTGCCAAGCGTCTGTTGTTTCTTTAATATATGCTGCAAGAGAATCATATGCTTTTCTAAAAACGTATATTTTTTGAAGAGACTCTATTATTTTTGCCTCACTAAAATTAGCGCAAAGAGAATCCGCTTTTGCTTCCTCTTTTTCGCGATAATTTAAGCACCAATAAAAATCATAATTAGGGTCTTTAAAATCAGGACCCCCCTCCCATTTTGCTATGCTACCATCCTTATATCTTCTTTCACTATATCCACCACCATCAGGATTTTTTATTATTCGCTCTACGCTACCATCTGGATGTTCTATTATAGACTCTTCTTGGTATGGAAGATTGATATATAGATAAGCACGAGGATCGAATGGAAAAGGGAGAAGCGGACAATAACCGTTATCGTTTGCTTCTACTTGTTTTTTAATCGAATCCTTATTTGCTAAAAATACATCGCCATCGTCTTCTGAGCTGCTACAAGCATTAAAAGACAGAGCAACTATAGCGAACGCCATTATGGCGAGTATCTTATGGCTCATGGATTACCTCCGAGTGTTAAAGATGAAATTTTATAATCATTAGTAAACTAGAAAATATTTTTCGTTATTGTCAACTATTAATTCTACTAAATGATATTTCTAATGGCTTTGTGACGAATATCATATTTTTTTGACAGGCGTTTCCCTTTAATTCCATTATTTATTATAGTAAATAATGATTAACTTAACGTTTGGGCATGAGATATAGGCTTTTGGCAGTGCAAATCGGCATTTTTTGACCATTTTCCTCAACGGAACATTTTTTTTACTTCTCTCCTTGTTTTTCTTCTGGAAATAATGTATAATTTATTATAATCTTTAATTCCGTGAGGTCATCAATGAACAAGTCCATCAAAATACTCGCCTATGCCATTGTGGCATCCATTGCATTCTTTGCTTGCGATGATACCAGCACAAATAATACAGAGCCTGATTGCTCTAAAATACCAATTATGGATAGCAGGGTGGTTTCTTATCAACATAAAGGTTGCTCTAAAGATTATAATTATACTTTTATTGATGATGATGAACTTTTGAAGTCGTGTTTTCCGCACATATTTAATAATGGGCAAGCTGAATCCAAATGTAACTATTTTGCCTTAAATTTTGTTAGTAGTTCCGATGCGTGGTATATGGGTTATATAGTTCTTTCAAAGGATATGACTTTACACTACATGACATGTAGTGGACATCCAGGAGGCGTAAATGGTGATTTTGCTTATGTTTCTATGCTTGTATGCGGCGATAAAGATGGGAAATTGAGAAAAAGCATAAACTTTGATTCTATACAAAATTATGAAATTCTCAACTGGGATTGCGAAAGTGGTACAGGTATGCCAAATTGGGAAGAAATATATTTTTAATCCCACCCCGCAAATTTCACAGTAAATTGCCCTTAGCACGGTTTTTAGCCACCAAGCCTAAAATCACAGGAAACCCAAAAACAAGAACCCAAAGCATTTTTTTATAGTAAGTAAGCGAAAATTAATTCAAACTTCATTGCTTGACTAGTGGCTAGTAGGAAAAAACCACTAGCTACTAGCCATTCCCCACTAGCCTAGCGAGTTAATCAGAGCTTACTATAGAAAATTCATTTTCTAAATTCCAAATATGGATTCTTCTAATTTTATTAAAGATTTTATAGTTGAAGATTTAGGCAACAAACGTTATAGCTCTGTGCGCACAAGGTTTCCGCCAGAACCTAATGGATATTTGCATATTGGACATGCCAAAAGCATCTGCATAAATTTTGGCATTTCAACACAGTTCAATGGCGTGTGCAATTTGCGCTTTGACGATACAAATCCGGCAAAAGAAGATGTTGAATATGTGGATAGCATAAAAGAAGACGTTAAATGGCTCGGTTTTGACTGGCATGAAAATGAGTTTTATGCAAGCGATTATTATGGTTTGTGCTATGAATTTGCCGAACAGCTTGTTTTGGCAGGCAAGGCTTATGTTTGCCACTTGAAAGGCGATGATGTTGGCAAATATAGAGGCACCCTCACAAGCTTAGGCAAGCCAAGCCCTTGGCGAGACAGACCCATAAGCGAAAATATAGAGCTTTTCCGCAAAATGAAAGCAGGCGAGCTAGAAGAGGGGGAGGCTTTTTTGCGTGCCAAAATAGATATGGAAAGCCCAAATATGAATATGCGTGACCCCGCAATTTACCGCATAAAAAAGACAAGCCACCACCGCACCGGCAACCAATGGGTTGTTTACCCCATGTACGATTATGCGCACCCAATAGGAGACTGGATAGAAAGCATAACTCATAGTATATGCACCTTGGAATTTGAAGACCACCGCCCCCTTTACGAATGGGTACTTAACGAAATTAAAGCTCTGATAGACAAAGGTTATGCTCCAAGCCGAAAAATGCCCACTGCCCTGCCCCGCCAAATTGAATTTGCCCGATTGAATTTAACCTACACGGTTATGAGCAAAAGGCTTTTGAGGGAACTCGTTGAACAAGGCTCCGTTCTCGGTTGGGACGACCCCAGAATGCCCACAATAAGCGGGCTTCGCCGCAGAGGCTACACTCCAAGTTCCATTCGCGAATTCGCAGACAGAATTGGGGTTGCCAAAACAGATAGCATAGTGGATATTCAGCTACTTTATTTTTGCATAAGGGAAGAACTCAACAAAAACGCGCAAAGGGCTATGGTTATTTTAGACCCTTTGAAAGTTGTGATAACAAACTGGGAAGAGGGCAAGGAAGAAATTTTTGAAGCGGAAAACAACCCTGAAAATTTGGATATGGGCGCAAGGAAAATAGTCTTTGGCAGGGAAATATACATAGAACGCGAAGATTTTATGGAAAATCCGCCAAAAAAATATTTTAGGCTTTCCCCAGGTTCAGAAGTTCGCCTAAAAGGCGCATATTATATTCGCTGCGAGCAGGTTATTAAAGACTCCAGCGGAAACGTGACTGAGCTGCATTGCACCTACGACCCTGAGAGCAGAGGAGGCGAAACTGCTGATGCCCGCAAGGTAAAGGGAACCCTGCACTGGGTTAATTGCGTATCTGCCCTTGATATTGAGGTTAGGCTGTTTGAAAATCTTTTCACTTTGGAAAACCCTGGTGCAATTCCAGAAGGCAAAAACTATATGGACTATGTGGATAAAAATTCCATGAGCGTTAAATGCGCAAAGGCAGAGCCTTTGCTTTCTAGCGTAAAACCTTTTGACAGGTTTCAATTTGTTAGGCACGGTTATTTTTGCGTTGATTGCAAAGATTCCACTTCGCAAAAGCCTGTGTTTAACCGTATAGTAAATTTGAAGGATAGCTGGGGCAAAATTTCTCAAACATAACATCTGCAAAAACGCTTTCGCGCTGATTAAGCATTTTTTCCATAGGGCAGTAAATGCTTGCATAGCCTATCAATTTTTTATCGGTTTTCCAGCGACTATCTCTGCCAATGGAATTCTTGCAGGGGGAATCCCAGCCAATCAGCAAGCTTTTAATGTTGCATCTCTTGGCTTGCTTGAAAATATTTGCATATTGCCCCTGAGTTGTGAGCAAAATGAAAATATCGTATTTTCTAAGTGCTCTTGCTATTATCCAGTCTGTGAATATATTATTGTTCGGTTTTGGTTCCAGGACATTTGCTCTCTGCGAATAATGAACATTATAGCCGCAGTCAATTAGTTTTTTTTCAAAAGCTATTTGCAGGACAGAGCTAGGGTGGTAAAAATGCTTTTCTATGTCCAGAGCTTCTGTGCTGCAATTCCAATCCAACCTCCGCGTTATTTCAAAACGCAAATAGGTTTCTATTGCGGCTATATTAAGCCTGGAATGTACCCTATGCTCATACCTGTAAAAGTCGCTTATGCGCTTAAAGGAAAAGCCATCTATGCAAAAATATGCCTTTTTCATAACTACCTCACATTTTATTCCTAAAATGTTAGACGTAGTTCAGAGCAAAAAAAATCCTAAAAAGTGAATTTTGCAAACAACTGTTTGCATTTTTGTGCATTTTTTTGCTTTTTTTCACATTTTTTGCGTTATATCCTCTTGCAGGCACACAACTTTGAAGAACCAGCTGCACAGCGGCACACCTAGAATTAACCCCCACACACCGAATAATTTTCCAAATATGGTTAAAATTCCGAGAACAATAACTGGATTCATGTGCATGTGGGAGCCATAAATGCGCGGGTTTAAAATATAGGCTTCTATGGCGTGTATAATGGCTATAAGACCTATTGCCATAAGCATTAAGAAAGGTCCGTTATGCTGCAAAGCCACCATACATATTGGCACAGAAGATATAAATACACCGGCAATGGGCACAAAACTGCACAAAAACACTGTTGAAATCAAAAATGCCGAAAATTTTCCAATACCCAGCAGCCAAAGCCCAATTCCGGTTAAAAGGCTGTTTAGCACGGCTATAAAGAACTGAGCTTCAAAAGCCTTTCCAAGTATAGCCGAAAATTGAGTTATGCTGGGTTTAATTTCGTGAAAAACAAATGCTATGCGTGATTTTTCAAGCCTTCCAAGCATACGAGTTAGGAGGGGGTAGTCTAAAATTATCAAGAAGGAGAACAACATGGCTAACAGAAATGAGCTAGCTATCCCTATCAGCTTTCCAGAATATAGCATCACCGCAGAGAGATTTTTTTTAATGCTGCCAGAGTTTTCCCCAGAGGGCAAATCAAAACCTTGTTGCAAAATCAAAAGAGTTGGAGATTTTGTTCTGGAATTTTCCATATTGGCATAATTTTCAATATCGGAGAGCATTTGACCAAAAACAGGGAAAGATTCTGCCAAATTGTCTATTTGTTTGTCTAATGCAACTATATAATTATCGAAATTGGATATAAAAGATTTGGTTTGTATTTTAACTTCTGTTGCTAGAAAGTATATGGTTCCGCTTATCAAAAGCAACATGGATATGCCTATGAGGAAGGTTCTAAGCCGGCGGTTTTGTATTCTTTGCTTTAATCTTTCGCCAAGGCTATATTGCACAAAGGAAAATACGAATGTCAGGAATATGAGCAAAAAGAATGAACGCAGCCAATAGATTAGCAAAACCAATAGAACCCACATAGCAATTTTTGCAAACTGCGGATATTTTGATACTAGTCCAGGTGGCGTTGAATTTGGCATTTGGAGGGAATATAGAAAAAAATTTAATAGAATATAAACGAAAACAAGGCATCTGCCAGAATTATTGCTGTTATGGAAAATACAACGCATTTGGTTGTTGCAACCCCAACCGCATCTGCGCCGCCACGCACCGAAAGACCTTTTGAAACGGCAATCAAAGATATTAGCCACCCGAAAATCAAACCTTTGAAAAGGGATTTAACAAGGATAATTATTGAAAGCGACTCTCTGAGTTCAGATAAAAACAGCGAAGTTGGAAGCCCAATATATAGAGTTGCAATTAAATAACCCGCAAAGCAACCCGCAATATCGGCGAGCATAGTCAGCATGGGAGTTGCTATGCTCATAGCTTGGAAACGCGGCAGCACAAGATATTGAACAGGGTGAATGCCCATAACCCTTAAAGCCTTTACCTCTTCTTGAACAACCATAGAAGCTATTTCTGCTGTTATTGAAGAACCAGAACGACCTGCCAAAATAATTGCGGTTATTAGCGGACCAATTTCCATAAACATAGTGACCGCCACACCCCTAACCAAATAAACACCAGCCCCCAAAGTTTCCAACTGAACCGCAGATTGAAAAGAAAGAGTTATGCCAACTAAAAAAGTCAAAAGAAAAACTATAGAAGTTGCCGTGCTTCCAAGCCTTATCATTTGAAGCGAAAGAGCTCCTTTGAAAGGCAGGCGCATTTTATCAAAACGCCCAAGCGTACTCCAATATACAGATTCACTCAAAAGATAGGTTATTTGCCTAAGCTCATAATATAACGCATAAACAGCTTCGCCAGATTTTTCTATAAATCCCACTGGCAACTCCCTAATTTCCCTTTATAACGGTATCCTTGGCAAGCACAACAACCCCAGATTCGGTTAAATGGAACATTGCTTCGTCTCGATCTAAATTGTATCCTATTTCAAAACCCGCTGGAATGTGGAGATTTTTTTCAACAATCGCTCTGCGAATTTTTGCGCCCGGCGCTATTGTAACACCGGGGAAAAGTATGGAATCTTCTACCAAGGCATCTTTTTGAACTGTCACGCTTGGGCTTAAAACGGAGTGTATAACTCTGCCGCCATTTATAATGCAGCCCGCCGAAATAACCGAATTCACGGCAACACCGTGATTGTTATCTATATTTGAAGAAAATTTTGCGGGTGGCATATTCCAGTTATAGGTGCGAATGGGCCAGGCTTCGTTGTAAAGGTCAAATATGGGTTCTTGCGCGCATATATCCATATTTGCTTCGTAAAAAGCATCTAAGGTACCAACATCTTTCCAATAGCCTTTTGTTTTTGGCAACTCGCCTTTCACCGAATTGGTTGTGAAATCGTAAACATAAACGGGATATTCTGGATACAGATAAGGCAGAATATTATGCCCAAAATCTGTGGCTTTTGGATTGTTCTGGTGAATTTCCAAAAGCTGGCGTACTAAAAATTTACTTGTAAAAAGATAATTGCCCATGCTCGCCAAGCACCATCCTTGTCGCCAAGGCATTTGCTTTGGATTTTGCTTTGGTTTTTCTTCAAAACCAATCATGCGGCCATCTTCGTTTACCTCTATAATACCAAATTCGTGAGCCTCTTTTACGGGAATAGGAATTGCGGCTACAGTCAACTGAGCCTGATGGCTCATGTGAAAATCCACCATCTGGTTAACGTCCATTTTATATATGTGGTCGCCGCCGAATATGGCTACCAAGTCTGGGCGTTCATCCGTTATCAAATTTATGTTTTGGAAAATTGCATCGCTTGTGCCTCTATACCAGTCGCTTCCGGTGCGCATTTGAGCAGGAACCAAATCCACATATTGCCCGGTGCTTGGGTTAAGGCTCCAAGCCGCAGATACGTGCTTGTTGAGCGAATCTGATTTGAACTGCGTTAAAATTTTGATTTTGAACACGCCGCTATTTATGAAATTGTTGAGCACAAAATCTATTATTCTATAAATGCCGCCAAAATGCACTGCCGGTTTTGCACGGTCGCGTGTTAAGGGCGAAAGCCTGCTGCCTTGACCGCCCGCCATAATCATGCAAAGAATATTTTTATCGTGTCTGCGAGGATTTGAACTCATAAAGGAAATATAGAAAATTTTACATTAAACACCATTAAATCCGCATTTATTCATTGCCTACACATAATTTACACATATTTCCTACGGATAAAATACGTACGGCTTTGTTCTGTCCTTCCATTTGGCGGGGTTTGGGGGCATAGTGTCTATATGAACCCAAGTAGGCGTTGCTACTTCCGCCTCCACTCGCTTAATACCTGCTGCAAGCCCTTCTGGAGACATACACCATTCGCGAAGACCGGCAAGGTTAGCGCAATGCAGGTCCAAAGCCTTGCCGATCCTATGCGCTGATTTTGGTGCGCCGATGTTGCAGTTGGGTGTTCTGTATCCGCACCAGTTATGCTTTCTTGCTCCATTTAAGAAATTCACCCAAATATACGGGAAAAGTTTTTTAACCTCCGTGTATATTGCAAGTATCACAGGGTCAAAATCTTTGCAGGTGATGCGGACCTCTTTATAATCTGGAGGAAGAATATCCATCCAGTTTTCAACGTTTTGGTTCATTTTGCTCTCCTTCATTAAAAAAAACATTGAAGTCCCTAAAAGTTTTGCACCCAGGGCAGGCGGAGCGTGACGGCATTTCCACATCTTCCAACGGCACCCGCTGTTGTCCCGCGTTGCATTCGCTTTTGCTGCCAGCCGGGTTCACAAACATTATCTTGCCGCCACTTGCACCAGGTGTGGGTTTACTGTAAGTGTCTCTCTCAATTACACGGTACTCAATGTCGTTTGCTACACACCACTCTTTTTTCGCATTAAAGTCTGGCGTATGATCTATTATCAAGATTTCGTCATAGCACTTTGGTGGATTTTCCAGATTATGGAATGCAGCCACGATTTTGAATGACGGTACTTTGCGGAAAAAAAGTGTTCCATTTGTTTTAATAAGCCCCTGAAAGCCCTTTGCTTGTAGCCAGCTTAGTAGTTCGTCAAGTTCAGGATATAAAGCAGGTTCGCCACCGGTTAGCTCTATTGCCCACTCTTGCGGGTCTAGGCGTTGCAATAGTAGGAATAGCCTTTCGTTGGTCAGGAGGTTTGAATGAGCTGGATTGTTGCGCCAGGGCTTGATGGGGCAATAATCGCAGCTCATGTTGCAGCGGTTAGTTAAAGATATTTGTAGCAGGTTCATTTAGCCAGCCTCTCAAATTTCATAAGCGTTCCAGCATCTGCATAATCCCCTTTGTTCTCCGCTTCGTAAGCAGATGCCCCGCCAATACGCAAAGCCTTATACATAAGCCCTGCCTTTAAACTGCCTAATTCCCCGCTCATAATGACCATCTGCCGAAGCAGTTCGTCTGCTTCATCACGTAGCAAAGGGTTTTCTCCATTGGGCAATTTTGTATATGCGAAGTCGTGGCAAAGCAGAGCAAGATTGTATTTGTTGTTTTTTGTGAATTTAGGGATAAGAAAATCTATGAGGTGGCTACCACTGCGCATATTAGTCGGAAAGCCTATGTGCATAGTGTAGCATAGCTTGCCCTCATTGGTTAGAACTTCAACATAAACGGGCTTAGAGAGCCTCCACAAGTCCACACCCGCAAATTCCGTGATTATGGGCGAACCAGTGAAGCTATTTACCTTTATCATCTTTGCCTCTCATATATCCCTGAAGCTCATGCAATATGGCTAGTGCAGAATTTATCTTATTATATAAATCTCTCTCGTATTCGCGATGGTGCGCTTTATGCTCTTTTAATTCCTCTTTTATTTCCTTATTTTCTTGCATTAAAGAATTTATCTCCGCATCTCTTTTTTCCTTTCTGTGAAAAGCTTCGCGCGATACAATTAAATAGAGCAAGCCCGCAATGGCACTCGGAATGCCTAGTTGTTCTAGCGGGTTTGATAGTAGCGATTCCATTTGCCATCTCAGTTAAAAAACATCCAACCTTGTGGAGTTCGTAAAGCATCAACCATTACAAAGCTAGTTTGTCCATTAACATTATGACCTGTAGATATACGCGATACGATAACTGATTCAGAACTATCATCTTTTAATATAAGATTGAAATTCCACGAATTAGAGCCGGTATTCCACCCTGGTCTAACAATTATCATAAATATACGTGTTCCAACTGGAACAATACCACTATAAACAAACCTTGCCGTTAATTGGTAGTAGGCTGAGCCGGTGGGCTCAACCGTAACTAGCAATCTATATCCCGATATTGGTATATCTCCATAACTAGCGCTAGTTATATTAACACTCACAGGGGTGAGTGGAGGGGAAGCTGCAATACCAGCAACTTGATCATACCGGACTGCCCTATTGGATGAAGTTGACGGGGTCGTAATTATAGGCGCACTTGAAAATGTTTTTGTCCCGGCTATTGTTTGGGTGCCCGCTAACATCACGGCATTTGTAAACAAGTAGGCAATGTTGTCAATAAGCGTTTTTAACTGCGCTCTGAGAGTGCGGGGAGCATCAACCGCCGTTGCTGTTGTTTGAGAACTAGAAGGCGAAGGAGCGGCTACAGTCAAGGCTATGGGTATGGATAAGTTTCCGCCCGTGTCGGTGACGGTTCCGGTTGCATCGTCATTGCTCCCTATGGTGCGGTTGAGCGCGTTCTGTTTGGTTGCTATATTAGCAGCATTGGTTGCAACTGCCGCCTTAAGTGCTTCCCAGCCATTGACCCGGCCAACGCCAGCAACAAAGTAAGAAATATAGCCATCTAAATCAGAATGTTGCACATAGCCGGAGTTTGTCTCTGTGGCTAGTCCGATTGTTTCGCCTGAAAGCGATTGCCAGATTTCTTCGGTATCAAATATAAATTCTGTTTTGCTGTCAACATTGACAAACCTGTCATTTACTCTAGGCTGGTCTTCCATAGCCTCCGCAAATGCTGCCGTCAATTCCTCCTGAGTAGGCGTCATGCCAATCCCTGCCTGTACAACCGTGCGGGGCAAGCCAGCCAAGCTAGAGAACAAGTTGGCTATGTTCCGCTGAGCCTCCTGGAATGCAACAAACACATCTGGACTCATGGCACCGCTGTTTTGTGGACTTGCAGACGGTACGGCGGAAAAAATGAATCTTTTTTCACCAGTAGATAACTTTATTGCTTCAGTTTTTACCATTAGGGTTCTGAGACTATCCTCATCATTAACTGCGGACACGGAAGATACTACCTCATTATTATCCAGAATGCTACTTATACTGTCCATCTTGGTTGACAATTTGCTTGCGCTGGCAGAAATAGTCACTACCGTAACTACCACGTCTCCCCAGGGCGAGGTTTCTATTTGGGTTACTAGTCCCAATGTTCCGTTCTTGTCATTCACAAGCGTTCTGTTTTGCATCGGCAAATTACCGGTTAACATTTCAAAGCTTTCCAACAAAATCTGATTCGTCTCATTCACTTCATCGCTTAGCTCATAATCGTTTTTTAGCCGAATAAAACTGAACGGCGGTATATTCATAAATTCGCTAGCTGCTGAAATAACGATATAGTCATAAACCGGTCCGCCATGAGTGTTCGTTTTTTTAACGATGACGCCTATGGTGCCTTCCTTATCATATATCAGCGTTTGACCTTCAATTACTTTGTTGGTGCCTAAATTTCTAAAGCCAATAGTAAACGTCTTCCCTATTTCTTTCTCCAAGATGTAATTGTAGTCATCGCTGAACGTCGGGAAAATGTTTGCTTTCAGGTTTGCATCAGATATTTTTTCAAAATGCAGCTCTATATTGTCTCCTTCTCCCACTTTATCTACCAGCATCAGCACTGCCGAAACATCTTGGTTCACCAGCGCGCCATTGGCATAACCATCGCTGTCAAGATACCTGACATACGCATCCCCTTCCAATAATTTCTCGGCAATGAAAAAAAACAAATCACCGGGGAGAAAGCTGTCTAAGGTGGCAGAGAATTTACCTTCTCTAGTGTTAAAATCTTCTCTTAGTTTATAAACGCGACAAGATGTATCTAAAATAGCATCGCCAATACGGATATTCCCTTGCAAGCCACTGATTGCTCCCCCACCATTCTCGCGAAGGTTGGCAGCACTGCTAAAATCAACTTTTGCTCCTCCTTTTAGGTTTAGCTTGCCGCCACCACTAATTTTTAGCTCACCGGAGCCACTCATATCCAATCTGCTACCGTCTGTCATTTCTTGCTTGGCACCGTAGCTCATTTCAATGGATGCGCCGCCTGACATAGACATTTTTGTGCTCCCTGTCATCGCAAGGCTCGCGCCCTCAGTCACTCCCGTGCTGTATGTGTTTGTTGTGGTGTTTGGAAGCCATTGGTTCTTTGTGTTAAATCTAATCCATTTGCCAAAGAGCCAAATCCAGAAAGTGTCATCCCAAAGATTTTGCCATAAATCATTGTCTTTTGGCGTGTAGCTATAGTGTTCTTCCCAATGATCGTTTTCTCGTTTCCAAACCTCAAAAGGCACAACTTCGGGCGGGGGTCCAATATTCTCCGCTAAAGATCCTTGACGACCTAGATACAGGTCAGCCTTAATTTTTTTACCATGCACGCAAAAGGAGCCTATCTGCCCGGTAATGCCGCTAGTTTCGCCGCCATCAACTTTGTCTAGCCTCTCTTTAATGCTATCCAGCGTACCTTTCAAATCAAAACGCCAAGTCGTTTTCTCCGGTTCCTTATGAATCTGCACTTCGCCTGCTTCCTCAGACTCAAGCAATTGGTCAAAAGCTATCCTCATTCGCTGCCTCCTTTAAGTTTTTCAACCTCATTTTTTAAATCCGTCAAGTCCATGCCCATAAAAAAAATATGCCCCGAATCGTCTTTGCCGATCTTGCCTTTCATTGCTTCCAGTATCTGCCGCAGGTTGGCTTCGTCTGGGTTGTTGGATATTATGGTTTTAATCATTGTTATGCACCTCTCTAAGCGCCTGCGCAGTGGCAGGTTTATCGGCTATAATGGCAAATGTCGGTCCAAAATGTATTTTTTTCTGAGTATATGTCCTGCCGTTTTCTCTATACAAAAACAAATAATCGCTATCATCATAGAATTTGGTGCCAGGTATTTCTATAATCGGCAAATCATCGTTTTTTATGCACAAGCAGAACGTTTCTTCGGGTATAGGTATGCTTGTAGGTGATAGTGGTTTAGGCATATCTTCTGGTCCCAATAAGGAAAGTTTTCGCCACTTACGCCCAACTTCTAGATGGAATCCGCTACCTGTTGCATTAGCGCATACATAAGCCGCATTTTTTTCTTCATTTAGGCAAACTTGCCCTATTTGGAATAATCTTGCCACACCACCGTTGGGAGTAACGGTTTGCCCTTGCAGAAAATCATATTTTTGCGTTGATGGATATTTTTGCATAAAAAACTCAATGAATACCCTTGGCGGTTCTTTGCCATCAAATATTTCTTGCGCCTCTCTGGGAAACTCTGTATCGGCATATTCAAATGGCTTTATTTCGTAGCCTGCTATATTTGTTTCTTTTATATCGCGCATTCTCCCGGTGTAGTCAGTTCCTTGCTCAGGCTGGAAAGCTGGAGCAAGATTGTTGCGGATTTGCTGGTTGCTGAAATTTATCATACCGCCTCACAATTCAAAAAACTTTCCTTCTGTGTTTATGTAGCCCACTATCATAAGTTGAGGCTCCAACGTTAATGTTTTATCTATACCAGAAAAATTCCGTATTTTAACGGCAATATTGGTATTCCTGTCATTCAATACCGCTACGTAATTTCTTTTAACCGTGTCGGTTAAATCTATTTCACCTAGGTTTACTTTTGAGGCGTAAATCTTTTCAAACTTAGATAAAGAAAGCAAATCATTCAAGGCAGCATTGAACGAACTTAATTCCAATTCAAAATCTGAGTCATTCCAATCGGAGGGGCTTTGGTAGTTGAAAATTTCTGTTCCGGCTTGGTCTTTTACTACAATGTCGCCTCCCATGCTGTATTTCCATAGCTTATTGCTTACTCCGTTTTCGTCAAGGGCTATAAAGCCATCTTCAGAGCGTTTCCATTTGGAGTTCTCTAAATCATAATATTCAAGCCATATAGGGTTAGCAACGTGTATTGACCCATTGGCGTTTGCAAGTCCGTTGGGTCTAAAGCTCTGTATGTAATTCATTATATAGCCGTTCATGATTGCTCCATAGTATAATCCACGCCGCCCCAGTAGAGCCTGCCATCGCTTGCGCTGTAAAATTTATGTGAATGTCTGAAGGCGGCTGGTATAGGCAATCCTTTCTGTCTATGCAGTGCCTCGCTTTGCAACCCGTAGTTGGTATTGTTATGCCTATTTGCAGAAAACAAACCTTTGCTTCTCTCGGCAAAATCCAGCATTCTGAGAGTATTGGCAAATGGGTTGTCAAGAGTGAGTGTCACCGGTGGTGTAGTCTGCAGGGGAGAACCATTGCCAAATACATACCATAAATTCGTGACTTCTATTTTTTTATTAGCTATATTTATTGTTATTTGGGTATTTGGACCAACTCCAATTTGAAGAATGTCAGACCCATATCCCTCAATCATGGCTACCGCATAATCTATTTGTGTAACTGTTGGCTTTGCAAATTTTATTAGCTCTATGGCAAGATTTATATTTATTCTTCCAGATGCCCCATTGCTGCCGTCCACAGTGCAAAGAAAATCCCAGCCATTGTCATTATTATTATTATAGACGGTTTGTCTATCTTCCGTGAATTTTATACTCGGATAAGTTGGGATAGATATTTCGCCTTTGAATAAAACTCTATAGCTTACATTTATCATTTTGGGGGCAAGCAAATCCGCTTTGGTCTCTCCTATTATGTCCTTTGCTCTCTTTAGCTTGCTGACAATAGCCCTCTGGTCAGTTTGGCAATAGTTCTCAAAATCCATCAGCCTCAGGTCGTTTTGGTCCATCAGTGAATAATACCCAGCTGGCAGAACCTTGGCGGCTTCTGGATGAAGCCAGCCGTCTTTTATGAAAAAGATTTCCTGCACATCCAGCCTTGCTTTGTCGCGGTAGCATACGAGCCAGCCAGCTTTCAGCACTTGGTCGTCTAGCGGGTTTATGAAGAATGGAGGGAGGTCTAGGAGCATTATTTTTTGTCCTTCTGGTTGGATTCAGGCCTAAGATATAGAGGTGGGGTTTGTAAGTTAGGCAATCCCATTGCAATACCCGGTTTCTTTGCTGTTTCAAGCATTTTTGCCGCTCCATCTATGGTGCTTCCAGTTCTGCGGCTGAAAAGCGTTGCAAAAGGAAGCATATACCATTTTCCTGTTTTGCCAGCATTGTCTTTTGGGAGAACCAAATTACCCTTGGAATCAACTTGCGCGCTTAAAGTCTGCCCATACTTGGCATATTTGAGCTGCTTTGAAAAATCAGTGCTAAAAGCTTTGTCAAAATTCTCAAAAAAATCTTTCAAGTCGCTTTCTTCTTCAAGATTGGTCCTTTTGAGTTTTTCTTTCAGACCGTCATGTGCCTTGTATTTGTTGCCGCTTACCCCAAGCCTGTCAAATAGAGCTTCTCTCGCTCCCAGCTTGTTCGCCATTGCCTCATAAGCTTTCACCGCTTCGGTTTCGCCTTCTTTCTCAGCGATGTCTATTAAATGCTTTCGCATCATTCCATAAGCACTCTTTAATGCCTTAACTTCTGCATCTGGCCGTCCTGCTGACATCCGTTTCCAGTCGTCATCCAAAAGGCTGCCTATCCTCTGCCTTGCATCGTTTAATTGTGCAGCATTCATTTCACGCACAGGTCTTTCATTTTTAATCTGCACCTTTTTTCCATCGGCTCCAAAAAGAACTGGCATTTCTGCATCAGGCGTTTTTGGTTTATCATAAAGTATTTCTGCCTCACGTTTTAGCCTTGCTGCCGCCTGTGCTTCTTCCGATGTTAGCCCACCGCCACCAGCCTTTTCTTTTATCTGCTTTGCATGGGTAGTCAAAACAGCTTCCACGTCTTTTGGTGCAACTTTTGTTTCGCCTTTTTCCGCAGAGCGTTTAAGCCATTCCTGGAATGCTTTTTGTTCAGGGAACTTGGATTCGTCAAATGTTCCATAATCAAGGATTTCACCTGCTATTTCGTTGAATTTGCCGTGATTCTTGGCTATATTTGCCCTGCCTTCTGGTGTGCTTGCAGTTTCAAGTGCTGCTGCCATTTTCTTTGGCTCTGGGCTGTTTTTTCGTGCTAGTTGGTCTAGGAGTGTGGCGTACTGCTGGGGGCTTAGGTTTCTGCCCAATAGCTTCTCTATGGCTTTTTTGCCTAAAATGCCGATGGCTTCCTTGCCTAAGCCCATCGCTATGCCAGTGCCACCGCCTCTTGCTATGTTCAATAAATATTCTTTTGTATCTTCGTCTATGTCCATTACGAGTGGTCTTACTGCTTCTTGACCGGCTCCCTGCCCTGCGTTCTGCAATCCAGTCCCAATAATCTTTTCGGCTGCCTTTTGAGCTGAAGATGTTACAGCTTGATCAGCGAGCTTTTTTCTAATCAAGCCTGCCGTCATGCTTATGCCTCTTATTCCCTTTCCTATGATTCCTCCAGCTGCATTGACTGGATCGTGCAGCACCTCTTGAACGAATCCTGTTGGTGAAACTTTTCCCAGCAGTGGCACATCGTGCTCCTTGTATCCCTTCTGGCTTTCTTTAAATGTATCGCTAATTCCATAGTCGCCGCCTCTTGGATAACCCAGTATATAATTCAATCCTGCCCCTGCTAGTCTTTGCGGATAGGTAGCTCCCTCAGTGCCATATCGCAGAACATCTTTTACCACGTTTCCTGAGCCTTGTCCTTTGTTTGCTTTTGTACTTGGGAATAATTGGTTAGCGATAAGTTCAGGCACGTTGCCAGCTGGCGGGATTCCTTCGTAGGCAGGTTTGGCATTTGTCTTTTCTTTCTCTTTGGCAGTCTCTTTCTCCTCTGCCTCCAGTTGTTTTAAATATTCCGCTAGCTGATCAGGCATAGATCCCCCCCTGCTATGTTAATGTTTTTGCTTAATAGAGATTTTAAAGTATTTTGCTGAAAAGAGAGCGCATACACATCCTGCCCATGCCCTCCGTGTCTCCTGTTATCACAAAATACACGAAAGAAAGCATTAAAAATGCCGCCGAACCCCAAAATAAAATCTTTCTTACCCTTAAGGGTATAGCATAGATCAACAATGCTATTTTCATATAAAATTCTTCTTCTGTTGGCAACAGTTTCTTCATACTCTAAATATACATTTTTTTCAAGCGAGTGTTTCATTTTTTCCTCTGCGGTCTAGTTTTTTCCATCGCTTCTATTTTCTCCTGCACAACCTTTTTTCCTGCCTGATATTCTTTAAGAGCTTTTAGTGCATCTTCCTTGTTATAATCGTCTTTAGGTTTATAGCTAATGAATGGAATTTTTATAGCTAAACGTTCAGCATCTTCCACAAATCCTTTAACAAATTCTACAACGCCTTTATAATTCTCCTGGTTCATAGCAGCAATCGCTTTTCCTGAATTAATTTCAAATTCATCTGCCTTTGCTTTCAATGCCGAATAAGTGGGATTGGATTTTTCCCATTCGCTGTATTCTCGGCTGAATTTAGTCTCTTCTTTTTTATCCGCATAATCCGCATCTTCGCGATATGCTCCCTTCTTTTGTTGCTCAAACTTTAGCCTTGCCTCTCGTGAAGCAATGTTGTCTTTCACCAGATTTTCAAATAGTTTTTCATCGTTTGGATGAATTTTATGCTTTCTTTTTTCAACTAGCATTTGTGGAAGAAAATCATATTGGAATGTTTCCGCCAGTTTATATAAATCATCAGTTGAAATATACGGATCATCGGCTGCGGGTTCCTGCGGTGCAACATCGCCGGGTGCCTTTGGCTCGCTTTTTCTATCCACAAACAGCGTATTGGATTCTTTAAACCCACCGCCATTCTTCTCTATATATTCCCTGAACTTGTCTGATTTGGCAAGCTGATATTGCATTTGTTCTCTCAGTGCCTCTGCATTTCTCCTAAGCGATTTGGTTGTTTCTTGGCTTTCCGTAGGGTCTAATAATTTAGCCTTCTGCCATTCCTGCCAAACCGCATTAGCATTGCCAAACAACGTTCTGTAGCCTTCCTCTGCCTTGTCATAATGCCCTCTGGCATTGTCCAAATCCTGCTGCTTTCTATCCTCCAGCCTAACCCCCATTTGCGCCGCCAGCATTTCCTTCTGCATCCGTAGCTGGTGCTCCTGCTGTTCTCTTTGCGCTATATCTTGCGCCGAGAAAAAAGTCGGCAATCCCATTGCAATGCCCCTGCGCGAAAGCGATATTGCGCCGGCCTTGTCGCCTTCGCCTAGCTTGCCCTCAATCTGGTTGTTTAGCTTGTTTGCCCTGACTGCCTTATAAAGCGAACCTAGCCCCATCGCGATGTTCTGGTTCTCCCTGTCGCGCCTGTCCTGCGCTCCCAGTATTATGCTGCTGTAATCGCCTGATGACATTTTTACCCCCTATTGAAACATCGGCAACGCATCCGCGCCGCCGAACAATAACTCATTTAAAGGATTCTTCTGTGACGCAGCTAGTTTATTGCCTTGTATTGCCGCTGTAAGCTCTGTGTTGTTCTTCCTCAGCGCCATCGCTCTCTCTGCTGCCGTTGTCCATTCGTTGGAAGCTATTGCCCTCACCTTATCCGCAACCGCATCTCTAGCCGCGCTTGAATACAGGTTTCCGCTTCCGCCAAACTGTCCCATTGCCGCCTCGGTTGCCAGCTTAACCTGCTTGTCAATGTTTGGATTCATAAGGGCTTCCGTGTCTTTGTTCAGGACATCTGGGCTTAGTTTTTCTTTCGCAAGAACTTTGTTAGCCTCGTCTGTGGCTTTGTTGCTTGAATACGCATCATAAGCCTTCTTTGTCGCCATAGCTGCGGCTGCTATAATTGGAATCGCTAGTGGTAGTGCCATTTTTATCCTCCCTGCCTGTTGGTTGAAACCCCTATTGAATAAATCGCCGTGTTGCCTTTGAAATTAAGCTCCAAAGGTGTGTCAACTGTAAGTTTGCCTATATTTGTTGTTTTAATCACGTCATCCCTCTCAAACGCCAAAAGAGGGGCGTGTTTTGCATAGAGGTTGTCCATGTAGAACTGTATTTCTTCCGGGAATTTGCCCAGTTGCAAAAACAGCGAGCCGTCAATGTAAATAAAGCCTTCGCCATAGTTGAGGCATTCGCCGAGCGCGGACAGCGCGGAATTGTTCAATGCTGCCACAAGCCCAGACGGTGGGGTGCCCCCCCCTAAATCAAATTTATTAGCAATTAAAAGACCTTTCAGCTGGTTTATGTGCCCAGAAATAAACTTCGCATTCACCTTGGCACGGACACGCACAGAGCCGTTGGCATCTCCCTCAAATATTTTGAGAGCCTCCGGTGAAAAGCCGTTGCCCGAAACATAGTTGTCAATTATCTTTTTGTCTTTAAGTGCGGAATTGTAGCTTTCCTTGTTGCGCTTGATGAACTCCAACACCTCATTCAGTTGCCCATTCTCCTTCATTGCCTAATCCCCCAAAAGTTCTTCTATCGCCTTGCGAAGCAAAGCCAGTTCTTTCAAAATCACTTCATAATCAGCAAAGTTCTGCGGCTTGTCTTTCCTCAACGCCACCGAAAAAATTTGCTGCCCTTTTATCCCAACCGAAAATTCCATAAAACCTCCTATACTGCGTACCTGCTGCGTGTGCCCGGATATTCAACATTTTCTCCTTCCCTCTGCTCGTTGATTTTCAGCATCGCCGAATATGCCAGCGCATCGGCGTAATCCGGGCTTTTGCCTTTGAGTTCTTTTTTGACATCGTCTTTTTGCAAAACCTGAATCCTCATTTCTTTGTCGTAAAATTGCCTAATCACTGAAAGCTGTGTCGCAATATTCTGCAAGTCATCGGCTCTAACTCCGCCTCTGAGGAATTGCAAGTCGGGCCATAGCTCCGCGAGCCTGCCATAAGCCTCTGAGCGTCTGTTGTGGTATTTATGTTCATTCCTTGCCTTCTTGCTTCCCACAACTGGCAAAAGCTCAAAATCCGTAACCTCTCGCAGATACTTGCCAAGCCCATCGCCAATGCCGTTGGTGTCCATCGCAAGGGCTTTGCACCCATAACGTTTGAGCGTGTCAAGTATAACATCACGTGTTTTGGTTAGCAGCAAATCTTCATCAAAATCAAACTGATGAATGCCGATAATCGTGTTGTCTCTGCGAATCACCAAAATGGTTTTGTCGCTCCCGCTCCCTGCCAAATCAAGCCCAGCAACAGGCACACCCTTAACCTCGCAATCCTCAATCCTTTTCAGGCTCGCATTTGGGAACATGCAGGAGTTATCGGAATTTGGGAACAAGCCCAGAACACGAATCCGGTAATAATCGCTATCTACCCCATAACCCTCAGCGGCTTCCGCCACAAATGCCTCCTGCCCCGGAATCCCCTCGGTGTTTATGTGCTCAACATTGTATCGCGGATTCTGCGAGCTTTTGAACAACATCCCATATTTGAACCTAGGCTGACCCAGCAGTATAGTCCTGCTGCCCTCATGGTAGGCACTCCCGGACCATGCCTCATAAATCGCATCGTCAATGTCAGAGCATTCGTCAAACACGCCAATCGGATGTTTGCAATGCTCACCAGCCCACGCCTGCGGCTTCTCCTTGCTCCACGCCTGCGGCTTTGCCCAGTGGTTTGGAAAAATCTTGTTCACCGCTTTGGTTTCGTCAATCTCAATCCATTCAGAAACCGCCGAGTTAAAAACTATCTGCTTGAACTGATTCCACAGAATCCCTTTAAGCTGGTCATAAGTCGCCGATGTTGCGTGTATGTGGCAGTCCTCCCAAACAAGCAGCATCCACAGCATAGCGACCGCCGTGATGGTTGTTTTCCCAGTTCCGTGCCCCGATGGGCGAACGATAAACTTTGAGCTTTGCAATGCCTCCAAAAACCTCACCTGCCAATCAAAAGGCGCAATGCCGCAAACCTGCCGCATAAACAGAACCGGGGAACTCCCATAAATCCGCAAAAGCTCCTTGTAGGCTTCTTCTCCAATGGGGACTTTGGGGATTTGCTTATTGCTCATTCTCCAGCTCCCTTTTAATCGCTTCTTGCAACTCGCTAAAAGACCCAACGATATGGGACACCTGCACTTTCTCGCTCTCAAAAAGCCCAAGCATTTTGCCCTGTATTTCTATTGCTTTCATTATTGCCGCAAAGTTTATGTATCGCTCGGATTTTGCCTTTTCTTTCAGTTCTTCCAATTCTTTAAGCATTTTGTCGCGTGAGTAGTCGTATTTTGCCTCTATTTCTTCGCGTAGCTCTTTGAGCTTGGCTTGCACCCGAGCTCGTTTGTAAATCCGTTTACCCGCACTTGACGCATTTTTTTCGCTATACCCAGCAGCGATGGCGGCTTGACCAGCATTGCCGCCGGTTGTGATATAGGCTTCCGCAAATTTAACCTCCTGTGCAGATATTTGCCTCATGCAACCCCCCTCTGAAATGCCGTTTTTTTGGTGCTTTCATGTGCGAAATATGTGTAATTTAAAGCGAATAGCCAAACAAAGCCGAGAACTCTCGCACTTGTGGAAATATTTCTAATTTTTCTTGCCTTGATTTTAAACCCTGCCTTGTTTTTCCGATGAAGCGAAAAGCGAGGCGTGAACCTCAACGAAAAGTCCTCTGTTGGTTCATAAAAGTAAAATAGAAAAACAAAACGAGGCAAGGGAGCCTACGGTTCAGGCTCGTTTCAAATTCTCAAAGAAAAAGACAAAATCCAGCACACTTTTGGAGGGAGAAGCCCGAACAAAGCCCGAAAATGTCGGCTTTGGCGGCTTTTCTTATTGTTTCTTTAAAGTTCTAAGAAAAAATTGTGCGTTTTCGCAGCTTTGCTGTTTTATTCTTTTTTGTAAAAAGGGAAAAAAACAAAGTCGGCAAACGGATAGAATCTTTTTTATAAAAAAATATCTTATAGCTTGCTAGCTTGCTGGCTTGCTGGATAGCTTGATGACGCGCGCGGATATAGTTACGTATTTGCAAATTTTGCAAAGAGCGGAAGGCACACATTCAGAAAATGCGTTTTAAGGCGTTTGGGAGCTTGTATGGTGGTTTGAAGCAACCGAGCGGAGAAAGTGGCTAGAAATGGGTTTAAAATGGCAAAAAACTACTTTTCTATCAGCACTTCCAACAGAGCCATCACTGACTCTTTGCTTATGTCCCGGAAACGGAACGAATGTATAAGGTTGCTTATGTTTATTTTTTCCAAATCGCCTTTGCCGTTTCGTTTGCGGAGTTTGTTTGCCACCCTGCAAAGCAGGCGGACAGCGATTGTGGCATTGACATCGTTGGACTGCCGCGCTTTTACGTTCGGCGGCGGAACATCGGAGAAAGGCTGCAATTTGGCTATCCAAAAGCAATACAGCGCAGCTTCATTCCATTCGGACATCTCTATTCGGTGGAACACGTGGAAATAAACTCTGCGGCGTTCCACAAGGTCTATTATGCTTGTCATGCAGTCACGCGACACAGACAGCCTATCCCTTGGAATGTCGGCATCGCTTTCCCAAATCCATCCAGCGACCTTAACCGCTCTTTCCGTTAGCTTTTGCTCGCTCAGTGTGCCGAACTGCGGATATTCGTCAGGGTTGCAAGTTTTCACCATTCTATGCCTGCTTCTCTGAATAGCCGGTTAGTGGCTTCTAGTCCTTCTTTGTCTTCCATTAGCCAGTCAAAAAAATCCTGGTCCTTAGGTCTTATTCTTTCGTTCTGCACCAGCGATGGCTTCTGGCTTATGTAGCTTTCATACATGCCCCCCAAAAACTCTTCCATTTCAGGGCTGCCAGGCTTTGGAAGTTTGAATAATCCATTTACCATCATAATGTAATCTCCTTCATTTACACACAACAATATACAAAATTCTTTAACGAACTTAACGATTTAAACGTTTCTAACCCACATTCACGCACACACCACGAAAAAAATGTATATTTAATGGTATGAAGGTAGCATATTACTTTGTATCGGCTTTCGTCTTTGGGTTTGGCGGCTTGGCTATCTGCTGCCTAATCTTCTTTGCTCAGGCGATACAAAAACATTAAAATAGAGGAACTAATATGAAAATCGCTTTTTACTTTTTGGCACTTGGTAGCTTTGGAATATCAGGGCTTGCGATAGCCACGTTTATTATTGCAAATCGTTTTTATAGGAACTGTGAACTATGAAAAAGATACGAATACTATCATTATTGCTTGGCATAGGCATTTGCCTGTACCTAGTATTTTCAGGCAACGGAAAGCCACAAGAAGATGATTTTGTTCCACCACTGGTGCTTCCCTTTAAAAATAAAGAAGAATGCTACCAGGTTGTTGATGAACGCAGACGCAAATGCGAAGCCAAAGGCAGACACCCTATTGAATGTGTGGATGATGAATACTGTGATGAGAGAGGTTGCTGTTGATATGAAAAAGGCTTTCATTTTGCTTGCTTGCTTGTTCGGCGTTTGTTTCAGCGGTTGGACTAATCCTCGATGCTACGAGGCTATTGAAATTAAACTAGACCTTTTTGAAAAAAGTCAGCGCGGGAAAGACGGCAATATGAGCCTAGCTTCTGCCTTGCTGGGACTGACGGTTCTTGATGAAAAGAGAAATTGTAGCTGCATAGAAACAATAGACTGTGGAGACGGCAAAGTTGAAATTTGCACTTTGCATAAATGTGCAAATCTCAAAGAACCTGTTTCTATTTTTAACCCTGTCGATGTTCAGCGTTTCATTGTAAATCTTGGCGGTGGGGGCTCAAACGGCGGCAGTTCTGGGCAGCCTTTGGAAACAAAGTAAGTATTCATCATTTTAATTTGCTTGTTCAGTTGTTCCAATGTCATTTTGTTATTAAAAAAAAGATTTACTGATTCATCATAAGCCAGCTTTTGCAACTCGCATTTTTCTTTTCTCTCTTCCTCGCTGATTTTATCGGGTTCGTTTTCCACCGTGCCCTGCGGCGCATAGCTATACCCACCGGTCTTTTTCAAAGCCGGGGAGTAGCTGGAAATTTCATTTGGGCGAAAGTATGTTGATAGTGACGGCTTGTAGCCTCTCATAGCAGTTGCTGCCGCCTGTTTCGCCATTTTCTCTATCTGAGATTCTCCACTAATAGACTCTTCTGGCAAGCCATGTATTTTCGCAAATGCCCTAGCTGCCGCCAATCTGTATATATCTTCTGCCATATTTTTAATATAGCAAATTCAACCATCTACACTACACAGACTCTCGAAAGCCTCATCTAAATCAAAAAACGCACCTGGCCCCATAATAAAGCCAAGTATCGCCTGGTTTAAGTCCTTTACCAGCCTGTCGGAAACAAGGCACTTTTGGGCAAAATGAAACGACCCAGTTTTTTTTGTATCATCGTGGACTGTAAGAAAATTTACAACCAAATGAGTTTCTTTTTGGTACACCCTGAACCCAACAAGCTGCGACAGATTTACTGTATTCGCAACTGCCTGATTGTTGTTATTCATTTTTATGAACGTTATGAACTTATGCATTTTATGCCTCCTTTGAAATGAAAACTCCTAAACTTTAACCAACACCATTCCCAGCCATATAACCCATTCCACGTTTAACTATTTCTGCCATATCTGCATCCGATAAACCTGCCAAATTAAGTGGCTCGTTAGCTCCTTTGTAAGGCACTCCAAACAATTCTTCAACGGTTGCACCCATTTCAAAAAGTTGCTTAATAACTGCAAAAGGTGGGGTATATTTGCCATTTTCCCAATGGTGATAAATAGACGAATTTTTACATCCTAACTCTTTTGCCATTTTTATTTGGTTCCAACCTAGCCTTTCACGGAACTTTTTAACACCCAAAAAACACTGATTTTCACTCATTTTACTAAAAATAAAGAAAATTTACTAAAAAAGTAAAAAAAAAGTAAGTAAAAAGAACTTTTTCCGTACGTTTTTTAGAAAAATAATGTATATTTTAACTAAACGAAAAGAACTTTTAGGAAAAATAAAAGCTCTTTTAACTAAACGGGCTTTTTGCCCAGGAGTTGAAAAATGAGTGAGCACATAGCTTTAATCAGTTTTAGGTCGGTTTTGGAAACACGGCTTGGCAAGGAACCACAATACATAATGTTTATTCCACAGTCTTGGGTGGACATAATTGCCAAGCACAGCGACTGGGATAAACACAGTATTCAACATTTGACAGAACTTATAGGTTCCGCCATTGAGGAAAAATTTTTGCAAAAAAAACAGAATCCCCGAAAACCCACCCGAGAAGAAGCCCTTGAATTTGGCAAGGAGATAAAAGCTAAACACGCCGCAGAATGGTATGACTGGGCTTTAGAAAACCAATTCCGAGACGAACACGGGCAGACGTTGAAAAGTTGGAAACATGCCCTGATCTACTACGAAAGATTTTGGGATAGAGATTTTCTTCCAGTATGGGGGGTAGAAGTATGACCAAAGGCGATAAAATAGCAATAATTGACGAAATAAATGGAGGTTCCTCATGTCTAAAAAACTTGATATAACTGATGAAGCTATGGTGCTTTTGGAAGCCAACAAAAGCGAGGGCTACTCATTCAAACGGCTTGCAAGCGAAGCCATAATTGAGAAGTATGGCAAGCCAAAGAATAGCGCGGGTCCTGTGCAAGGGCACGATGGGCCATTGCGCCACCCACCTAGCCACTACCTATTCAACGTAGAGCCATCCGCAGAGGACTGGGCAGAAGCAGTCCGGCTATTGAACGAAAACGGCGGCAACCAAGCCCTCGCAGTCCGCGCAACAAATGACAGCAAGCCTAATTGCGAGAATGTCGTAAAAGCCATTAACGAAATATGCAAAATCTCGGCAGGGGGTGGGGTATGAGTAGAATAATAGCATTATTATTTGTCGCTTTAATCGGGTGTAAGCAACAAGAATACATAGTAAGAGATGATAAAGACTGCTTTATATGGAGATATAAAGGCGTTTTTGAAATAGAAAAAGAAATAACCGGCTATTGCTACAAAGAGCGGCAAACCCAATGCAAGGAGGAAAAATGAGAGAAACACCGCTTGAAATTTTAACCTATGCAGAAAGAATATCAAACTTTCTAGTTCCCGAAAGCAGCAAAGTCCTTGCTCTCTACTACATCATAAAAGAGGCTTGCTATAAGGGCACGTTAGATGAAGCCTTGCAAGAGGCAAGTGAGCAATATGACCACTTGAAATGCTTAGAAGCACGCATAAAGGCAGGGGGTAATGTATGAAAAAGCAAAAAAGCAAAGTCCCGGACACTGTGCATATTCTTTTAAAGTACATTTTAAACATAACAAGATTTAATGAAGATATCGGGGAATATGTTCCAAACTATAAACTCTTGCATGTCTCTTTTTCAAAAGAAGAATATGAAGAAATTTTAGGTTTCGTCCAAACAGTTTCGGCGGGGGAATTATGAAATGTTTTAAATGCGGAAGAATTGCAACACATAGGCACAACTCCAAATTTTTGTGCAGCTATTGCTATAAGTGCGAAAAATACCGGGAAGAACACGGCAGATTGCCAAGTTTAGGGGATATAAAGTCGCTATGAAAGAACCCATCACACACCCTCTAAAATGGCTCAGGATAGTGCCGGGCTACTATGCCAGATATAGATATACCGCAAGCGTGGAAGAACTAGGCTTAATATTCTCAGAACTGCTAGACTGTGTATTGGAGGACAAAGAGCCAACCATTGCAGTCAATATTCTGAACATGGAAAAAAGCCACCAAGCCTGGGGCAAGCACATAGAAAAGAAAGAAGAAGCCGCAAAAAGCAAAGAACGCCCCACGCTCGAAGAAGCCCTTGCCTACGCCGCCGAGAATGGGCTGGAACACGCCGAAGAATGGTACAACGTTTCGGTCGCGAGAGGATGGCGCGATATGAAAGGCAAATATATACGCAGCTGGCAAGCAGCCCTGCGCGGCTTTTCAAACAAATTCAACCAGAATTTATACACCCAGCCGGAGACGGCACAACAACAGGAGAATGAGGAATGAGCGAAAAGAACTGCTGCAAAAATTGCAAATCGTCAAGAACTGGCAACTCGCTGGCTGGTCAAGGAGTGTTAAGCGTTGGCTACTATTTCTACTGCGCAAACCCAAAAAGGAAAAACGCCCTTGTATTTGAATACGGATTATGTGCCTTATACGAGGCAAGGGAAGCAAAATGACCGAGCCAGACTTACCGAATAATGGGGCTGCCGAGATTTGGTTGCTTGGCGGAGTATTCCAAAACCCAAGGATAATGGCGATAATATACGGTATGCTTTCTCCGTCTGATTTTTATCTTAAAAAACACCAGCTCGTTTGGGAAGCAATGCAGGAGTTGCAAAAAGCAGATACCCCCATAGACATAATAACCGTTGGTGCGATGCTCCAAAAACACGGCGAGATGGATTCTCTTTTTAGCAATAATGATTATCTCTTTTCCTTGAACGAAAGCGTTCCAAGTTCTGCAAACTATGAATGGTATATAGACCTAATAAAAGAAGCATCGCAAAAACGCAGATTCATACAAGCCAGCAAACAAATAATTGCTTATGCCTATGACCCAGCGAAATCCGCTAACGACTGCTTCCAATCCGCCACTACAATATTCAACGAAATAGTCACAAGCGCGGCGAATAGCTCGCACGTTGAGCATATCGGCGACCTTGCCGAAAAAATGTTGGAAAGCATTGCCCAGCGCAAAAAAGAAGGCAAAAGAGGCGGTATTGGCAGTGATTTTTTGCAACTGGACACTTTAACCGGTGGATTTCGCAAAGGAGAATTAACAATAGTCGGTGCCAGACCCGGCGTGGGCAAAACAACATTTGCTTTGGGCTTGGCACTAAACGCCGCAAAGTCTGTGGGTCCTGTGCTGATGTTCAGTCTCGAAATGAACGGCGAACAACAGGCAGCAAGGGCTATGAGCTACTACTCACAAGTATCAGTAAAAAGAACAATGGAGGCAATTTTGGATACGGTAGAGATGCAGAATCAGAGAGAAGCCGCTCGCATACTCAAAAACGCTCCACTCTACATTGATTTAATTCGAGACCACAATGTGGCGCAAATCACAAGCATTGCCCACTCTTATGCCGCTAAAATGCCACTAGCTATGATAATCGTGGATTACTTGCAAATCATAGAAACAAACCCCGACCGTAAAAACTACGAGAATCGCAATGTTGCAATAGGAGCAATAACAAGAGCTTTGAAAATCCTTTCCGGGAAATTGAATTGCCCAGTCATCGCGCTCAGTCAGCTTAACCGTGATACTGACAAAACAGTCACACCAGGATCTCGCAAACCCCGCCTAAGCGACCTGCGCGACTCTGGCAACATAGAACAAGATGCGGATGTGGTTATACTTTTGCATCGCATACCAGTTCCCGGACCAAACATTGACATAACTAAAACAGATTTAATAGTTGCAAAGAACCGCTCTGGTCCCACCGGAGAAATAAAAATCCACTTCAACCCGCAGAACATAATGTTCAGCGAATACGATTCATACAGCTACTAGGAGGAACAATGAAAACAGAACTGAAACAAGAACCAACCGGAGACCGCGAGGTAAAAATAGTTGCAGGGCAGGAATATTGGTGTCCAAAAAAAGCAGCGCGGTATTTAGGAATATCCAAAGTATCTTTGTGGAATCATGCCAAACAGAACCTTATCACAAAATTGTGCATGTGCGGTCAAACTCTTTACAAAAAGGAATGGCTGGATGAATTTATAAACGAGCGAACCACCATTGGGCTTGCGAATCGCAAAGGAGGCAAGAAATGAGCGAAACATATCTGCTTCCACAGCAACGCAACAAAAGTAAGGGATCCGAAGTTTTCTACGGTGGAATAGTTAAAAATGGTGTAACCAAATGGGTAAGCCTCAAAACAACGGACAAAAAACTTGCAATGGACTGGTTCGCAAAAATGCAGGCAAGCCGCTACGCCCCTCCCAGCGAAGCACAGCCATCGCGCCTGAAACTCTGCGATGCCATTGAAGCCTACCTAGCCGATGTGGAGAAGGTCAGGCGCAGAGCACTGGGCACGGTCAAGGAATACAAAAAGCACCTACAATGTTTTTCTTCATGGTTCGATCCTAAGAGTATTGCAGACATTAGCGAAATAACGCCTCGCATTTGTTCTGAGTATGCAAGGGATTCCCTAGCAAAAATGGCAGGCAGCTCGGCGAAAGGAAGAATCATAATTCTACGGAGTTTTTTCCGATGGACTGCTAAGATACACGGCATAAACATGCAAAACCCATTCACAGAAATATCTGTATCAAAACCAAAGCCTGAACCTCGCAAATTTTGGACTGTGGAGGAATGCGAGAAAATAATAGAAGCTGCCAAGGACGAAGAAAGCAAATGTTGGTTTGCTCTAATGGCTTTCGCCGGACTCCGCAGAGAAGAAGCTAGGTGGCTTAAAATGGAAAATATCGCTGACGGCAAAATCTCTCTTGTGGGCAAAGGCAGTAAACTAGCAAAAATACCTATCTCTAACAGGCTCAAAGAACGTCTTAACCAGTACCTTATCCTAAGAGGAGACGAACCAGGGTATCTATTTCCTACCTTAATAAAACTTAGCAAAAACCTTGAGCTAAAAATAAGAACAACTGCTTTAAAAGCGGGCGTATCAAATGCGGACACTGCCCACTACCACCGTTTCCGACACAGCTTCGCCAGCAATTTGCTACGAATGGGCAGGAGCATAAAAGCAGTGCAAATGCTGATGCGCCACGAGAACGTTACGCTAACCTTGAATACTTACGGGCACCTATTGCCAAGCGATTTGGAAAAAGAGGTAGAGTTATGAAATACGCCCCTAGACCTTATAGATATAAAACTGAAGAAGAACGCATAGCTGCTATTAAAGCGTCTAAAAAACGCTACACTGAAAAAAACAGAGATATTTTAAAGGAATATAATAGGGACTATCAAAGGGAAAAATACAGAAAAGAGAAAGCAAAAAAAAATTTAAAGGTAAAAACATACCAGAGAAAAGAGAGAGACGAATAAACGGTCAGCCTACCCTATTTAACATTTTTAGCTACACATAAAATACACATTTACGCAACAAAAAAAGACTAAATTAAACGATTTTAATTATTAAAAGATTAACACTTTAAACACTTCGCAAGCCGTATTTTATGTAGTTTCGCTGGCAAATCTGCAAAAATTCGTTAATAATGAGAAATTATTGAGGAAATATAGAAAACTTTTCCTTTGCTTTCAATATGCGCCGCACAGATTGATTAAGCCTATTTTCATCGAACAAACCGGATTTATAGCCGTCTAGGAGAGCCTGATATGCAACTTTGGGGTTTATGGGCATAAGCAGGATGTCTGCTCCGGCGAGAAATGTACCTAGAATTATTTGGGCAGCACTGTAATTATCGGTTAGAGCGCGCATATCCAGCCCGTCGGTGATGATTAGCCCATCAAAGCCAATTTCCCTGCGAAGAATATTTTGCAACCAAAAATTTGAAAAAGTTACAGGAAGGCTATCGGATTCTTTAAAAGCAGGCGTGATGATATGACCCACCATTATACCATCGGTACCAGCTTTGGATGCCTTTATAAAGGGCAGGGCTTCCATTTGATTAAAGCGTTCGTGTCCGTGAGGATAAATAGCCAATTGGTTATGGCTGTCTTCTTTGGTATCTCCGTGTCCTGGGAAATGCTTGGTTACAGACAGCACCCCTTCTGATGCAAAACCTCGTACCGTGGCTTCTACCATTTCCCCCACAATATTTGGTTCTTTGCCGAATGCTCGGTTTCCAATAACCGTATTAGCCGGATTGCTCCAGATATCGGCAATGGGGGCAAAGTTCATATTAATTCCGAGTTGGGTAAGTCGGTTGGCAATTATGCGGGCATTGGCAGATGCAATTGCGGTATCACCTTTTTTTCCAATCTCATACGCTGGGGGAGTGGGTTTATCAAAGAATCTGCCAACTCGTGATACTCGCCCCCCCTCTTCATCTATGGCTATGAACAGCGGCAAACGGGCAAGGGACTGCAAATCTTTTGTGAGTTTTTGAATCTGTCCGGTATTTTCCATATTGTCGCGAAACAAGGCTATTCCACACACGGGAACGTCTTTCAACAATTCCTTTGTCTTTGCATCCACTTCTTTTGCGTTCCAATGCAAGCGAATCATAAGCAATTGACCTATTTTTTCTTCTACGGTCATTTTAGACAGCAAATCATCGGATTGAGAATTGTCTTTTGGAGTTCCGAACGCAAGCATGGGGATAAGCACTATGAAAACTAACGCTTTGAGTCTTAAAAAAGTAGATGAGGTCATATTAAAGCAAATATATAAAATTTCTACATTACTACCCAGAGTATGAATTTTGTGTTTTTTGCAATAGAAGGTCCGATTGGAGTTGGGAAATCTGCTCTCTTAGATGCACTTGAAAAGGAGTATGGCAGGCACGTTCTGCACTCATTTAGGGAAGAATTTGATGCGGTGGGTCCCTTTTTAAGCCAATTTTACGAGGATAAAAAGAAATATGCCTTCCAAACTCAAGTTTCCTTTATGCTTTCGCGTTATAAACAATGCGAAGCCTTGCAAAAAACCCTTAAACAGCCAGAAATGTTTGCAGAACACAGGATTTATGCGGCAGACTTCATTTTTGAGAAAAACGATATTTTTGCAGAGCTAACCATAGAAGATGAGCAGGAATGGAAACTTTACCAAAATATCAGGGATATCCTCATGGAATCCTCAAAAAAGTTCATAAAACCCAATTTCGTGGTTTATTTAAGGGCGGGCGAAGAGACCCTATACCGCAGAATCCAAAGCAGGCTAAAACAAACGGAACAACTGAAAATAACGAATGGCGATGCAGACAAAGCCGCAGACAAAGGCATAAACAAAGAGTACCTGCACAAACTAGCAGCCCTTTATGACCGCTATTTTTTCCATTACAAAGCAAGCCCGGTTTTGATAATAGATATAAACAACATAGACTTTTTGCACGAACCTCTAAAAATGTCTTCAATCATAGACTCCGTATCAAAAGCCGTAGAAAACACTCCAACCCAAAACACCTATATTAAAATATGATAGATTATTCATCGGTTCCTTCGCCTTGCTATGTGCTTGAAGAGAGCCGGCTTTTGCGGAATTTGGAAATACTCGCAAAGGTGCAAAAAAAGGGAAATGCAAAAGTGATATGTGCTTTGAAGGGTTTTAGCTTTTGGAAAACATTCCCTCTTGTTTCAACGTATTTGAATGGTGCCACCGCCAGCAGCCTGAACGAGGTTTTGCTAGCTCATCAAAAAATGGGAAAAGAAGTACACGTATGCGCCCCTGCATATATGGCAAACGAAATCAAGCTAATTTTAAGCTATGCAACCCACATAACCTTCAATAGCTTTTCCCAATGGAATTTATATAAAAAAGAAACTCTAAAAAAGAAAGTGAGTGCTGGAATAAGAATAAACCCCGAATATTCCAGCGTTGAGGTGGATTTATACAACCCTACGGGTCGCTACAGCAGGCTTGGTGTAACGAGAAAGGAATTTGAGCCAGAGCTTTTGGATGGCATTGAAGGCTTGCATTTTCACGCCCTTTGCGAACAGAATGCAGATGCCTTGGAAGATGTTTTGGAAAAGGTATATTACAATTTCGGCGAATGGATTCCAAAAATGAAATGGGTGAATTTTGGCGGAGGTCACCATATAACAAGAGCCGATTACGATGTTGAAAGGCTTATAAGCATTCTGAATAAATTTCACAAAAAATATCCGGGTGTGGAGGTTATCCTTGAACCAGGCGAGGCTGTTGGCTGGCAAACCGGAGAATTGGTATCCAGCGTTTTAGACATTGTGCGCAACGAAATGGATATTGCCATTTTAGATATATCCATATCCGCCCACATGCCAGATTGCTTGGAAATGCCTTACCGCCCAGTTGTTTTGAACAGCGGCATGATATGGATTAAACCATATACTTACAGGCTTGCTGGAAATTCCTGCCTAGCCGGAGATATAGCCGGAGATTACTCTTTTGACAAACCTTTGAAAATAGGTTCCAGAATAGTTTTTTTAGATATGATTCACTACACAATGGTGAAAACAACATTTTTCAACGGAGTAAAACATCCTTCCATAGGAATTTGGAAAAACAATAAATTTAACTTGGTGAGAAAATTCTCCTACGAAGCTTTTAGAGATAAACTCTCTTAGCTAATTTCCGTACACGCATCTGAACCCAACGTGGGTTCCCCAATAGCGAGCATCTTCTTCTACCGCGTTTTCAACGTTTAGGGTTATTTCATCGGATTTGTAGCTTCCGCCTTTTAAGAATTTATATTTGCCATACCAAAAGCCATCGTCTTTAACCCATTCGGCAACATTGCCAAACATATCGTAAAGCCCCCAGCCATTTGGGTTTTTGCTGTGCACAGCCACAGGCTTTTTTTCGCCAAACACAGCATAATCTTTTGCGTTTGCGCTGCTTGCCCAGTAGTATGGATATGGGGAACCTGCTCTTGAGGCATATTCCCATTGCGCCTCAGAAGGAAGCTCCCCACCGAGCAAGGTACAGCATTTGTTCGCTTCTGTCCAAGTTACGCTATGCGCAGGGAGCGAGTCGCCTTTGTATTTGCCAAAATCTTTTTCGCCGCATTTGGCTTTGTACAATTCCTGATTTATGGCACTTGTGTTAATGGTGAAAGGTTTAATTTCTGTGTCCTTGCCTTTGTATTTGAATATGCCTCCTGGAATTTTGGCAAGCTCCGCATACATTGTAGGTTTTTCTGGAACAACAATTTGTTGATGAGGCTTTTCTGCAAACCATCTAACAACTTCTGGACGAATGCGAATATAATCTGGCAAAATAAATTCACCTTTGAGAGGAATTGATAAGCCATTCCAAGCTACTTTGAGTTCGGAATATTTGTAATAACGCCTTGAATAACCACTTTCAACGGGAATCCAAACCGTATTGTTTTGAGTTGTTAAAAAAGCAAGGGCAAGCGGCGCGCTTGCCGTTAAGGCTTTAACCAAATCGTTTCCAGTTAAAAAATCGTGTTCCCACGTGCCTTTCCAAGCAACTTCGGCGCGAGCATCTGGCGAATAAAAGTAAAGCTCCAAATTGCCTTTTAAGCCGTTAAGACCAGTGGATTCAAAATTTGCCGCAACAACGGGAACAAATCCGCTCATCTGCTCTTCTCCAAGCTCTGCAATGCGGGTGAAAATAGCCGTCATATTTTTATGCATAGAACTTGAGCAATTTTCATACCATTCGTTAAAAGAGAGCTGCCTTTCTTTTAAGTAAACATCAAAGTAGTGGCGATACTGGGGAGAATTATCATTGAGTGGTTCTGGCGCAGAAATTGGCAGGGGATAATCTGCCACAAAACGCGCCAAGCATATAGAATCTGGTACAGGCACATAATATTTTGGTCTAACCAAGCTATCGTACATATTTTCCAATACACGCAAATCGTTTATGCGAGATACATCTGGAATTTCAATTACCGGCACTGTGCTTTTTTTCAACTGAACTTCATGCAAAATTTTCACTCCTCTAACGAAATTCGCAAGATACGATTCTGTCCAATAACCAGGAGAACGCAGGGAATAAATTGCCCAACCCGCAGGAACTTCCATTAAGAATGGTGTGTTGCCAACAGCTTGCTCATTAAGCCACACTCCTACGGGCACAGGACTTTGCAATTCTAAAATGCCAGCATTGTGACCATAATAAGAAACACTATCTTGAGCAAAACTCAAAGCGCAGAGCAGCAATGCGAAAAGTATGGAAATAGTTTTTTGTTGCATAAAGGAGAAAATATAGCAATTATTTTAAACTATTAGATATTTTATCCCGAATTCCAATAAGCCTTTCATAAGCTTCATCTGAAATGGTGGATCCCATAATCTGCACAACTTCGGCGGCAGACGCAGAGGCAAGCTCTCCGCATTTTTCGAGGGGCCAGTCGTTTAAATAGCCATATAAAAAGCCCGCTGCCCAAAGGTCGCCCGCTCCTGTTGTATCTATGGCTTTGGCTTGAAAGGCATCTATTCTTATTATTTCATCTTTCAAGCCTATAATGGAACCTCTCTTGCCAATTTTAATAACGGCAATTTTAGCCATTTTAGCCATTTCCATGCAAGCGAGATCTTCTTCTACTCTCGTCAATATGCGAGCTTCATCTTCATTTGCTATTAAAATATCTATGCTGCGTTCTTCTATCAGTTTATCTATTATAAAGCGGCAATCTTGCAAAACTCCAAAAGAGCCGCAATCAAAGACTACCTCCAAACCCTTAGACCTAGCTATATGAACGCAATGCAAAAGTATGGATGGATTATACGCCAGATATCCTTCTAAATAGAGAAAGTTAGCGCCTGAAAAGGGCGCTTCGCTAATCTCGGCAGGGAGAAGTTCCGAAGATGCCCCCAAAAAGGTAAACATTGTGCGTTGGGCATCTGGGGTAACGGCAGAAAGTACCCGCCCTGTGGGGGTTGAGCTTTTGCGTATATAGCCCTCTACTCCATTGCGATACAGATTCAAGGAATATGTATCTCCAAAGTCGTCGTTGCCAACCTTGCACACGAAGCGAGCTTTGCCTCCAAGCCTAGCCAAGCCAATCATAGTATTGCTGGCAGAGCCGCCAGGTATAATTGAAATATCTTCAACATTGCCCAAAATGTGCCCCAATTCCCCCCAATTCACGGAGTTCATGCCACCTTTTGGTTTTTTTTGCCTAATAACCCATTCTTCGCTAACCGAAGCTATCAAATCTATCAACGCCGCACCAACACCCACTACTTGTTTCATTTTTATTTCACTCCTTTGAGGTTAATATAGAAAAATATCAACAGAGCCTCTATATTCCAGTCCTTAGCTTATTGTCAATTGGAAAAGCTCTCAATCCTTTACATAACGAACACTGCACAAGTCCCTTTTAAACCTGCTATTCCATTCTATGGTAGAGTTTATATGGTTCATATAGAAGTAATAAGCATGAGTAGCATGGGATGGGGTTAAGACTTTACTACTGTCAATGTGGCTGTATTCGGCATTGTTATGCCAATCCTCTGTAGCACTCCACCAACAACCGTATTCACCTTCAAGTTCGAATCTACAACTAGAGCTGTCGTAGCAACCGCCTGGCAATGCTGCAAAACCGAACCTATCCTCACCGTTGCCGGATTTTTCTTTTCCTTTATGGTCATGCCAACTATTCCAACCATCCCCTGCCTTAATATATTTACCTATCCTTGAAATTTTCGTGGGAATTTTGCTGCATACGTAACTATTCAATTTATTCCAGTCATCATTATTCGGCAAACGCCAACCACTAGGGCAAATTTTATTAGCGGTTTCCCAATCGTAAAGACGACCGTATTTGTTTAAGTTAGCTTGTATTTCATCACTTGACAAGTCTCTTGTATTATCATAATCTACACGTACTTCGCTATCTTCGCCATAGCTTTTGCCGCCATCGATCTCATAACTCAGATTCTCTGCCATCCAAACTTGATCGTTTATTCTTACGGTTTTATACGCCTTGCCATCAAGGTCAATAAAAGGGTTGCTAGGACCGTTAGAGGCAATAGGAATTGTACTCACAACCTTTGTTCCGCAGTTGGGGCAAAAGTTCATATTGTGTTTTAGTCTATTTCTGCGATATAAACCGCAATTGGGACAAAAGTTCGTATCCTCTTTCAATTCATATCCGCAATTTGAACAGAACATAAATTTTCTCCTATGAAGGGAATATAGTAAACTCAACAATCCCTATCCACACGCACCTCCACCCCCTTTAGCACTTTCATAACAGCCGGATTTGCAAGGACGCTTTTAATTGCATTCTTCATGTCTGTTGCGTTTGCGGTTTTTATTGTTACCTCCATGCGGTGATTTTTTTGTACACGGGAAATGAATGGTTCTGTGGGACCTAAAATCGTTGGGTTGTAGGGGCAACCACGGAGGGTTGCCCCTACAGTGGATGCAGCATTTTCAACCTTTGTTCTGTTTTTTCCTTGGATTTTTATTTGCGATATTTTGCAGAATGGGGGGTAGGAGGCTTCTTGCCTGTCGGCAAGTTCGCGGGCGGCGAAGCCTTTGTAATTGTGGGTTATGGCAAATTGAATAACGGGGTTTTCGGGGCAGAATGTTTGGATTATCACTTTGGAATTTTTTAGAAAACGTCCCGCTCTGCCTGCTACTTGTGTTAAAAGTTGAAAATATCTTTCGTTTGCGCGAAAATCTGGAATGGTGCTTCCTATATCTGCGCATAGTACGCCAACTAAAGAGACGCTTGGAAAATCGTGACCTTTTGCCACCATTTGGGTTCCCAAAAGAATATTGCCTTCTTTGTTTCTGAATTTTTGCAAGAGTTTTTCGGTTTCTCCTAGTTTGCCTGTGGTATCGGAATCCATGCGGATTATTTTTGCATTTGGCAACCATTCTTTGATTTCCTCTTCGGCTTTTTCTATGCCGCTGCCCCAGAATACGAATTTTTTTGAACCGCATTTGCAAGAAATATCTGCGGGATAAAGTTTTCCGCAATAGTGGCACATCAGTTTGCCATATTGTTTGTGATAAACCAAGGTTACGTTGCAGTCTTTGCATTCCAAGGATTCTCCGCATTCCTCGCAAATTCTGTTTGCGCTGTAGCCTCTGCGGTTGAGTAAAATTATCGCTTGGTTACCTTCTGAAATGGTTTGGGAAAGGGCATCGCGCAGAATAGGGGAGAGCATTAAATCTTTGTCTTGCTTTTTTCTCTGCTCCTTCATATCGGTTATAAGCACTTGCGGGAGCGGGAGACCACCGGGGCGTTCATTCATTTCTATAAGTTTGAGATTGCCGTTTTTTGCGTTGCTGTATGATTCCAGAGAAGGTGTTGCAGAACCCAAAACCACAAGAGCGCTGTATTTGTGCGCAATGTGAAAAGCCATTTCCTTGACATTGTAACGCGGGGCTGGGTCTTGCTGTTTGTAAGAGGAATCGTGTTCTTCGTCTATTATTATGAGTTGAGGTTCAAAGGGGGTGAGAATTGCGGAGCGGGTGCCCATTAAAACATTTGATTCTTTATTTAATAATTTTTTCCACGCCTCGCGTTTTTCACGCGCTCCGAGCGCAGAATGCAAAATTGGAACTTCGCAACCTAAAAAATCTTCAAATCTTTTTCTAGTTTGTGGGGTTAAATTTATTTCTGGAACAAGTATAAGAGTTTTCATTCCAAGCACTTGTGCTTTGCTCACCAGTTCCAAATAAACACGTGTTTTGCCAGAACCCGTTACTCCGTGCAGCAACGCACCCCTAAATCCACTTGCTTGCAGCATATCGCTCAACACATCAAGGGCGTTTTGCTGTTCGGGCGTTAAGGGGTCGTGCATAAATATTTCTCCAATTCTTTTGGCAAAAATGCAGTTAAGGCTTCGCCTGTTGAACACATATAATAATTTGCGCACCACAAAAGTTTTTCTATATAAGGCTCGGAGAATACATAGCCGGATTCATGCGCTATTGCAGGTTTTAGTTCAAAGTTTGGAAAATTTTTGTGAACATTCAAAACAAGAGCGAGCAAAGGTTTTTTGCGCCCTCTTAAAGATACCCAAACAACCGAGCCTTTTTTAATATTCTCGTCTATGCCATAAGACAAACTGTCCAGAGTTGTGTTGGGTATGCAAATTTCGGCAACAGCTGCATAGTTTGGCACTATCCCTCGCGTTTTTCAATAGGCTCTTCAGATTTTACCCTTTTCACTTCTTCCATAAATCTTTCCAAAAGAACCTTTTGGCGATATTTTTTTTCTGTGATTTTGCCACGCGGGTGCAAGTTCAGCTTGTCGCTATGCTCTTTTAATGTTAGTTTGAACCAAGACGTGCCGTTCTTTAAGAATTCGGCTTTTATAACCTGAGTGGGAATTCCGGTGAATGAACCTCTTTCTTCGCTATAATCAAAGCGAATTTCAACGGGATTTTCCAGTTGCTGGTCCGAAAAATTTTCCAGAACAAAATTGTAGTAGCCTGCTTTCTGCATTGCAAACGCATATTCGCGCCTCATATCGTAGCTCGCATTGCCTTCGCCAAAGAATGCAATTGTTGCATTTGGATTTGTCAAAGGCATTTCTGGCAAGGCAGAGGGCTGATTAGCGCAGGACCCGCCGAAAAGCGATACAAATGCAAGTACCGCAAGCAATAAGATTTTTTTGCGTTCTAACATATTACCTCACAACTGCACGTATGGTTTGGGAGCCTACTTTCACAATATATATTCCTTTTGTCTGAACAGGAATTCTAATTTGAGAATTTTCAGAATTGCCGAAATATATGCGTTTGCCTTGGGTGTTGTATATTTCAACATTTGTGTTTGGAGGTAGGTTTGTTAGTTGTATGGTTTTGGGTTTTGGGTTGCCCAATGTGTTTCCTGCGAATGGGCTTTCGTTAAACGTTTCGATAGGGGCATTTTCTATTTCGGGGCTTATGTAGGGTGTGAGCGTCATACCGATGGTTGGTTTGTCTTCGTTGCTGTCGCTGTTGTAGATATTACTATTGCTGATTTCGCCTTTGTTGCTTCCAACCAAGCTGCCAATACAACCACAGTAGCCACCCAATACGTTTCCTGCGGCGTAGCTTTCATTGATTGAGCCATCTACGTTGTTATATCCGACCAAGCCACCAGTGAATTTGCTACCCCATATATTCCCTGCGGTGTTGCTGTTGCTGATTTTACCGTTGTTCTCCCCAACCAAGCCGCCAATACCGTATTCGCCCGAAACGTTTCCCGTGACATAGCTATTGCTGATTATGCCCTCATTATATCCAACCAATCCACCGACCGTGCCACCACCTCTGACTCCGCCATTGAGATAATAGTCAATCTCTACATTTATATCACTTATTTCTTTTGATACTTTCCCGAACAAACCAACAACATCCTCCGTTGGTCTGCTTATCCAAAGCCCAGATACCTTATGACCATTCCCATTGAGCTTGCCATAAAACCCATTATGAAGAGTGCCTATCGGCTTCCATCCCGCTCCGCGATTATTCCCTTCGCCCTGCAAATACAGGGACAAATCAATATCGTTATTCAAAACATAGTTGTTTTTGCGGTTCTTCAAACACTTATTCAAATTCTGCAAATGCTCTGGCGTGCTAATTTGATAAGGGTCTGCTACCGTGCCTGTACCACCAGCAAACAGAGTGGCATTGCACTGAGCAAAAACCGTGTGAACACCGAAGCTGCACAAAAAGGCGAAAGCTAACGCTTTATTAAATATACTTTTCATAAGTATAAATATATAAATTTTTTGCTACCTCACAACTGCACGTATGGTTTGGGAGTTGACTTTTACTATATACATTCCTTTTGTCTGAACCAGAATTACCAGAATTTGAGAATTTCCAGAATAGGTTGAAGATATACGCTTGCCTTTTAGGTTGTATATTTCAACTTTTGCGTTTTGAGGTAGGTTTGAGAGTATAATGTTATTGTTTATCACTTGTATGCTGATGTTGCTAAGCGCATTTTGTGTAGGAATGGGAGTTGTTTTGGGAACTACTGCTCCGCTTTGGCATTTTTCATTAGCGGGGTCATACGAGCTGCCGCCGCATAGGGAATAAACTTTGTCATCGAGGCAGAATTGCTTTTCCTCGCTATACCAGCTGCTTTTCCCGCATTTGTACTGCAATGCACTGCCTGAGCATTTTTCAGATTCAGGATCATACGAATTGCCGTTGCATAGGGAATAAACTTTGTCATTATAACAGAATTGCTTTTCATAGTTTATTGTGCTAGTTCCGCATTTATCTACCACAACAGGAGGCGGAGTTGGTGTTGGAGTTGGTGTCGGCGTAGGTGTCGGTGTTGGAGTAGGCGTTGGTTGGGCGGTGATGTTTGCGGTGACGCTTGCTGGTTGTGAAAGAGAGTAGTTGCCTTTGTCTGCGCCATCAAGGGAGAATCCGCTGAATGTTACGGTTTTGTTGGTTCCAACATTTTTGTCGTTAAATGAAGCTGTGCCTATTTTAACGGTTACTACATCGCCGTTAATTTTTCCGTTGATTGTCGGGGTTCCGGTGATTGTAGCGGTTGTGGTGCCATCGTACACTTTGTTGGAGGCTGATATGCCTGTGATGGTTAGGGGTTTAGCGGTGATGTTTGCGGTTATGCTTATTGGCTCGTGTACTGTAACCGCGTAGTTGTTTACATCTGTGCCTGTAAGGGAAAATCCTTCGAATGTCACTGGTTTGCCCGTTCCAACATTCTTGTCTTCAAATGAAGCGTTGCCTTTAACAATGGTTAAATCATCGCCGCTAACTTCCCCGCTGATTGATACACTTCCGTGAACCTCGGCGGTTGTGGTGCCATCGTATTCTTTGTTGGTTGCGGTTATTGAAGTTACGGTGATGGTGAGGGGTTTTGGTGTTATTGTGAAATTTTCTTCTATTGAACCGATGTAATTCCCTTTGCCTGTGATTGTGATTTTTGCGGTTCCAGCATTCCTGTTATTGGAATAGGAAACGGTGTAATCGGTGTTTTTTGTGAGTATGGTTTCGCTGAGTTTCACGGTAAAGGTGGGTTCTATTGTGGAGCCAGTGTATTGTTGAGATGGGATGGAGGAGATAATGGCACTTTTTAGGTCTCTAAACTGCCATTTTAAAATTGGATAGCCGTTGTTTTCAGTATTTACAATAATCCAAGTATTTGTAAAATCCCAGTCCTCATAAGTACTTCTTGTTTTCATATCGTCTGTGATTTTGCCTATTCCCTTGCCAGTGTCTGTTTGCCCAGAAGTCTGCTTATCGTAATAACTGTTTTCGATTGTACCGCTGTTGCCTCCAGCCAAGCCGCCGACATTGTTACTACCTGTGACTCTCCCCGTGGCATAGCAGCCACTGATTGTGCCATTGTAGCTGTTGTTGCTTCCGACCAAGCCGCCGACACCGTTGTTGCCGGTCACATTTCCCGTGGCATAGCTACCACTGATTGTGCCGTGGTTCACCCCGACCAAGCCGCCGACACGATAGCCGCTACCTGTTACGTTGCCAGTTGTATAGCTGTTACTGATTGTGCCAAGGTTATACCCAACCAAGCTGCCGATTTCCTTGTTGCCTGCGACACCACCCCTGCTATTATCAATCTCAACACCTATGTTTTTTATTTCCGCCCCAGTATAATAAATAGCACCGAACAAGCCCACAAATCCTGCCAAAGGTCTGTTTATCCAAAGCCCAGATACCTTATGCCCATTCCCATTGAATTTGCCATAGAAACTATTGCTACTATTATTGCCAATCGGTTGCCAACCTGCACTTGTGTTGGCAATGTAGTCGCTCAAGTTTATATCGTTCTGCAATTCGTAGTATTTGCTCGAGTAGCTACTGCCAAGGCAATTGCTGATTGCGTCCAGATTTTTGGCATCCGATATCATATAGGGGTCTGCCTCTGTTCCTGTCCCGCTGCCAAAGCCTGTCCCGCAAGTTGCAGCAACGATTGTAAATTCCGCGTCCTTCGCTTGACCAAGGTAACCGCCTTTGCCAACTATTCTCAATGTTGCAATGCCAGTCTGAACGTTATTGTCGTAGGCATATACAAAATCAGTGCCCTCAGTTAGATAATTTCCTTTGAAGCTTATGTTTGTCTTAGGAGTTATCGGGCTACCTGTCCATGTCTGATCCGGTATGGCGGAAACGATGGCACTAGCGATATGGTTTGGATTCTGCCAGAGCAGAATAGGGTAGCCATTGTTCTTCGCTGGATTGATTTCCCAGATATCTTCAAAGTCCCAGCCTTCGTATGTACTTTGGGTTTTCATCTCGGCGGTGGTTTTGCCTATCCCTTTGCCCATCATACCTGTGGTTTCCTTGTCGTAGTAGCTGCCGCTGATTGTGCCACCGTTGTTGTACCCGACCAAGCCACCGACATTGTAGTCAGTGCCCGATACACTACCCGTGCTGTAACTATTGCTGATTATTGAGCCGGCGGCCATCCCTACCAAGCCGCCGACATGACTGTTGCCAGACACGTTCCCCGTGGCATAGCTGTTGATTATGCTGCCGGTCGCTCCTACCAAGCCGCCGACAAAACTGTTGCCAGACACGTTCCCCGTGGCATAGCTACCGCTAATTGTGCCGATGTTGCCACTCCCTACCAAGCCGCCGACATGACTATTGCCAGACACGTTCCCCGTGGCATAGCTGCTACTGATTGTGCCGCTGCCGTCATTTCCAACCAAGCCGCCGACATCACTGTTGCCAGACACGTTCCCCGTGGCATAGCTGCCGCTGATTTTGCTGTTGCCGTCATTTCCAACCAAGCCGCCGACATATCTACTGCCTACGACTCCACCCCTGTCATCGTCAATCTCCACGCCTACGTTCCTTATCTCCGTAGAAGAAGTATAACCGAACAAACCCACATTGTTTGCCGTAGGCCTGTTTATCCAAAGCCCGAACACCTTATGCCTATTCCCGT